>Ga0181583_10004052_pt1 | contig 10740 bp, 6 predicted proteins | sample 071ome_31_FD_132461 | JGI IMG/M metagenome (GOLD analysis project Ga0181583, IMG submission 132461) | Coastal salt marsh microbial communities from the Groves Creek Marsh, Skidaway Island, Georgia - 071405CT metaG (megahit assembly) | ecosystem: Environmental > Aquatic > Marine > Intertidal zone... | reverse complement strand
TGGGGAGCGAGGGTGCGGGGGAGCGACGCGACCAGAGCCAGCAGGAGGCCGGGGTGTCGGGGCAGGAGGACGGCGAGGCGGAGGGACGGCCGAGCAAGCGCGCGCGGACTGGGCAGCTGAGCAAGGCGCAGCGCCGGCAGCTCCGGCGGCGGGAGAGGGACGAGCGGGCGATCCGGCGGCTCGAGTACTACACGCGGGGGCAGTACTACGGCAGGTCGGCGAGCGAGCTTTGCTACCGGCTGGCGCAGGAGCTGAACAAGACGGACAACCAGTTCCTCTGGCTGGCCGTGCTGGGGCTGACGGACCAGCTGGTGCACGGACACGTGGCCCCTGAGCAGTACGCGGCGAGCTACGAGGAGCTGCTGGCGCTGGTGCGGCAGGCGGGGAACTACGACCAGCAGACAACCGTGACGCACGACGACGGGACGGTGACCAAGGCCTTCGTGCGCGGCCGCATCGTGGAGGAGGAGGCCCTCAGGTTCCACGTGTACCGGCACTGGTCCCTTTACGAGGCCATGCTCTACAGCCCCTTCGTGGCGACGCGGCTACGGACGTGGTCCGAGGGGGGCAAGGCTCACGTGGAGCAGCTCCTGGCAAAGATGGGCCTCCCGCTCAAGGAAGCCGTCAAGCCGTACGCCTCGATGGACCCCGAGGTCCGCGCCGACATCCCCCGCAAGGTGGACGAGTGGGTGGCCCTCTTCAGCCTCGCCGACGTCAAGTTCGACAGCTTCAAGCTCCACTTCGGGTACCGGGACAACATGGGGGCCGCCGATATGGTCAGCGCGGTCACCGCGCTCCTCGAGGCCGGCGCCGACGGGCAGGAGCAGTTCTGGGTGGCCATGGACTGCCTCTCGATGCTCAATGTGGCCGAGATCCGGCGCGGCCTGGAGCTCTCCAAGGAGATCCAGCGGGCCATTGTGGAGCACGCCGGCCGCGCCATCCAGGCCCGCCGCGTGGAGCGCTACCAGCACTTCTGCTGCCTCAATCTCAGCGAGGGGCTCCCCGGCCGCGCCCGGGAGCTCCTGTGCCAGCCCCTGGCCCTCACCCGGCTGGCCAGCTTTGTCCAGGACGCCCACGCCATCCACGCCAGCCACCGCGCCTTCCTGCGCATGGTCGTCGTGGGGCCCGAGGACCGCGCAACGGGCAAGTGTTGCATCGTCGGCGTGACCAGCCAGGTCGTCCAGCGCCAGTCCAAGCAGGGCAACGCCCTGTCCTTCTACTTCCAGTCCGCGCTGGGCAAGATCGAGACAGCGGCCTCCAATGACGCCTTCATGGGCTCCACGGTCAAGATCCCCGCCGCCGACGTGGCGCGCTTCCTGGACGAGCTCCATGACGTCGTGCTCCTGAGCAGTGAGGAGGAGGAGTCGCCCGTGCGCGGCGGGGGCAACGCTGGGGCCGGGGCCGCCCCGGTTGAGGCGCTGGAGGGCGCGGGCGCGGTGGAGGTGAACTGAGCGGCTCTCGGGGGGGGTTGAACAGCGCAGACGAGTCCCCGACCACCCTCGCTGTAGATGCCCGTCCCCCCCTCCACAGGGGGAGGCACCGCAGGTGGCGCAGGAGCTGAACAAGACGGACAACCAGTTCCTCTGGCTGGCCGTGCTGGGGCTGACGGACCAGCTGGTGCACGGGCACGTGGCCCCTGAGCAGTACGTGGAACAACGACCAGCAGACAACCGTGACGCACGACGACGGGACGGTGACCAAGGCCTTCGTGCGCGGCCGCATCGTGGAGGAGGAGGCCCTCAGGTTCCACGTGTACCGGCTCTGGTCCCTTTACGAGGCCATGCTCTACAGCCCCTTCGTGGCGACGCGGCTGCCCGGGGCAGGCAGCCCGGGGGTCGCACCTGTGCGCCAGCAGTGCTGCCGTGGCTCACGGGTGCTGCGCGGCCGACGGGAAGATGGGCCCGTACATGGGCGTGTACATGGACCGCTGGATGAAGGAGAGGAGCTCGGCGTCCCCCGCGCCGAGGAAGTTGGCAACGTGGCTGCCCGCCTTGACCGTACCCTCCCGCTCGGCCTGCCGGATGACGGCCAGGGCGACGCGCGAGGCCGTCTCGCGCATGTCCTCCGGCTCCGGGTACGTCCCCCCGCGGGTCACGACGTCGTCGCTCAGGGCGTCAGAGACGGCCTCGGCGGCGACCATGAGCATGTCGTCGCTGATCGGGCACCGCGCCAGGTGTGCCCCGAGGGCCAGCCCCGGGAAAATGACCATGTTGTTGGCCTGGCTCGACGCGACCACGCGACCGTCGGGGAGGGTGACGGGATCCTGCGGGGACCCCCCGGCGAAGATGGCCCGCCCCCCCGTGTGCTCCTGGGCCTCCGCGGCGGTGCACTCCATCTTGGACGTCGGGTTGGACATGGGGAAAACGATCGGGCGCTCGTTGAGCCTCGCCATCTCCGCCAGGTGCTCCGCCGTCCACGTCTTGCCCGCCGCGGTGAGCCCGAGGAGCACGGTCGGCCGGGCCATCCGGATCACGTCGGCCAGCGGCATGCCGTCCCGCTCCTCCTCCTCCCGGGCGAATTCGAGCACGTAGTCCGGGAGGGCGCCCCGCTGCTTGGTCGTGACCAGGCCCTTGGACCCCAGGACCCAGAACCGCCGCGCCGCCTCCCGCCGCGAGAGCCCGTGCCGCTCCATCCCGCGGGCCAGCACGTCCACCACGCCCATCCCGGCGCTGCCCTTGCCGCACACGACGAAGCGCTGCTCGGCAATCGCCGCCCTCGGCCTCCCCATCACCCGCATCGCCCCGTAGATCCCGGCCAGCGCGCAGGCCGCCGTCCCCTGGATGTCGTCGTTGAACACCACGTGGTGGTTCCGGTAGCGCTGCAGGAGCCCGTAGGCCACGCCGCTGTGGAAGTCCTCGAACTGCAGCACGGCGTTGGGCCACCGCGCCATCACCGCCGACACCAGCTCATCCACCAGGTCGAGATAGGCCTGCCCCCGCACGCGCGGGTGCCGGCACCCGATGTAGTCGGGCCGGGCCCGGAGCGGGGCGTTGTCCGTCCCGACGTCGAGGACGATCGGGAGGACGCGCTCCGGGTGGAACCCGCCCGCGGCCACGTACAGGTCCAGCTTCCCGATCGGGATCGCGATCCCCTGTGCCCCGAGGTCCCCCAGCCCGAGGATCCGCGACCCGTCCGTCACCACGATGGCGTCGACCTCGTCCCGCGGGAAGTTGTGGGCCATGGAGGCGAAGTGCCCCGCGTCGCTCGCCGAGAAGTACATCCCCCGCGGCCTCCTCAGGATCCGCGAGTAGTTGAGCGCCGCCCACCCCACCGTCGGGGTGTAGACCACAGGGGCCAGCTCCCGGATGTGCCGGATGAGCGCGGCGTAGTACAGCGTCTCGTTGCGGTCGTGCATGTCCCGCAGGAGGAGCCACTGCCGCACGTTCTGCTTGGTGACTGGGGGCGGGGGCGCCGACAGCGTCCGGGTGCCCTCCCGGAAGATGTTCATGAAGCCCCCGAGCTGCTCCTCCATCGTCGACTCGACCGGCGGCAGGAGCCCCCGCACGCGCAGGCGCTCTCGGTGGTGCAGCCGGAAACCGATCCCCCGGTTGTAGATCGGGTCTGTCAGGACGTCCAGGCCCAGCTTGGGCGTGATCTGCACGTGAAAATCCCGCTCCTGCGGGCCGTAGTACGGCGTCACTCCCCGGAAGTCGACCTGGTCAGCGGCGGCGGGCACCGCCCGCGAGTCGTCCGCGGGGGGCCCGCCCGGGTCCGGGGGGGGCGGTGCCTGGGACAGCCGCCGGTGCGCGAGCCGCTGGAGGCGGAGCGCGGCCACCGCGGCGGCCGGGAAGAGGGCGCCTGCGGGCGGGGCAGGGGGCCACGGCGGTCGTTCCGGCGGGAGAGGCGCCCTTCGCGCGGGGGCTCTGGGCGGCGGGGGGCGTCCCACGACGTGTTCACCTGCATGGCACAACAGCGATCCCGCGTTTCCGGTGGGCAACATGTCCACGGACGTCTGAGGAACGCGCGAGACCGGGTCAACATGAACACGTCGGCGGAAGACTCGGAACCCGTTGCGTGCCAAAGGAGCACCGAATAAGGCAGTTGGCTACTCCAATCTCTTTCTTTCAGACAGTCTATCACCCGCGGACGAGGGAAAGCGCGCCGGTTTGTGCACCATGGTGGGGCCGGGACGCCTTTGAGTCGTGGGCTTGGTTAGTCTGCCACCCAGATACACGTGTCCGTCGAGCGGAGCCCCCCCCCACGCGGCTATCACCGCGCGTCGGAGAGCACAAGCCCCTCCCCCTCGAGCCCCCGCAGGTCGTCCCACACGGACCTCACCCGTTCCTCCCACCCGCCCCCCCGGGGCACGAGCTTAATACGCCGCCACATGACGTCTTCGTACCTGGACCGTCCCCCCACCCCCCACCCTCCCTGCTCCTCCCCCTCCCCTGTCTCGCCGGAAGCCGCCTGCTTGACCGCCTCGATGTGGACCTCCAGCCACGCCTGGGGCATCACGGGCGGCGGGATCCGCTCCGGCCACTCCACCAGGCTGCACGCCTCTGCAAACGCCTCGGCCAGCCCCAGTCGCTCCGTCTCCTCCGCCCCCTGGATGCGATACAGGTCGTAGTGGCTGATGACCGGCTGCCCCTCCACCTCGTCGTAGTTGTTCACGAGCAGGAACGTCGGGGACGGCACGGGGAGGTCCTCGTCCTCGCAGGCCGCCCTGCGCCAGGGGTGGGGGGAGGGGGGAGGGGGGAAGGCTCGTCCGCCGTGGCGCGCCGGGGGCCGTGTCCTGAGGGCTCGTTTCGCGAGCCCTCGTACCTGATGAATGCCCTCGCCAGGGACGACTTGCCCGCCCCGACCTTGCCGTGCAGTAGGTACACGTCGCCGGCCCGGATGTCCCTCGCAAGGGCGCCCCCCAGGAGGCCCGTGGCCTCCTCGGTCCGGCACTCGGCGGTCCAGCGAGGCTCGTGCGTGCCCCTAGCGCTAGTGCAGCGGTTCCCGGTGCGATGGGTGTCGCAGATAAGGGAGCCGTAGTGCGTCCGTATCCGATACGTCTGGCCGAACCGCGCGCGGGAGACGCATCGCGCCAAAGAGGACGCCAACATGGGCAGGGTTCACTGCGCTCTTATTTCCGCGGCTGGATAGGGAGCGGGAAGTTGGGCGACCGGACGGGCGGGGAAATGGTGTCAAGCCGTTGGGAGAGCGAGCACGTGATGTTCGCTGCGGAGCTGAGCGCGCAATCACTGCACTGCGCGACGTTTCCTGCAGCCTTCGTAAAGCCGCCGGGCGGCCCGCTGTTTTTGAAACGTGCATAATGACGGCCCTTTTGTGAAATATACTGGGCGCGCTGAGCCCGGGGTTGGATCACATTAACACTACACCCCCCAAGCATCTCTCGGGAAAGCCGGGAAGAACCGAGGAAGTGGAAGAGGATGGCAGACGCCGCTCCGGAAGTCCTCGTCAAGGCGCGTTGTTGGGGAGCAATGAGGCTTCCCGCTGCCTCTCGAGAGAGCGCCCCTTCCCCGCCCTGCGAGACGACGGGCGTCACGGCGGTATGCTGCCCAGGACGCGCGCATCGTCTCCTGCCCCCCCACTAAGCGGCTCCGCCCCCTCCCCCCCTCCCCCGCAGCCGTGGGAGGTGGCGCGCGCGGCGACGCACACCTACGCCGAGGTGCGGGCGGTGGCGAGCGAGGTGTTCCAGGGGGCGGACCTCTCCAGCGGCCCCGCCCCCGAGGCCCTCGCGGCCGCGGGCAGCAGCCTCCCCCTCCGGCTGGCCCTGGCCCTCTCGGACGCGCTGAGCAGGGCAGTGGGCGCGGCGGCGCTTCGCATGGGGGACCAGGGCCAAGGGGACTTCCCCTCGGGGTTTGCCGACTTCGCCTCCGCCCTCGCCGCCGCCAAGTCGAGCCTCGGGAGCGATCCCGCGGCCCTGGGCCGCCTCGCGTGGGCCTGCCTCCGGGCGCCTGATCTCCCCGCCCTCGCGCGGGAGCTGGAAGACGGGGCCGGGGACCTCGTGGGGAGCGTCGCGGCCGACTTCGGGGACGCCGCGCACGACGCGTGGTGGGCGAAGGCCGTGGTGGTGGCGGGGAAGCTGGGGGAGCTGTGCGCGGGGCTGTGAGGGCGGGGGGGCTGCGACCCGCCCCCTGGCCGGGCCTGACCCGTCGGGTTGAAAGTGCCGGGGGGGTGGCTAACTACGCGGCGCAGCGCGCGGCGGCCGTGCGCGCCGGGGCCGCTAGGGCACGAGGCACACGCGGAGCACGAGCTCCATGATGCTGCCCATGTCGTGCTCGTCGTGGGTCTCGGTGACCGACTCGGACTTGGACCCGGTCGAGCCCATTTTGGGGCCGCCCCCGTCCGAGGGACCCTCCTCCGCGGCCTCGCCCTGGGTCGTGCCGGCGCTGTCGTCCCGCCCCGCCCTCCCGGGGGCGCCCTGGCACTCCTCGCACGAGACGCGGCTGACGAACGACATCGACCGGAGCGCGCCCCGGCCGCCCGGACCGAACCGCGGGGCCGTCCCCTCCCGCGACCCCTCCGGCGCGCCGTCCCCGGCGTCCGGCGGGGCAAGCCGGGCGCCCTCCCCGGACTTGCGGCCCGCCGGGCTGAGGATGTTGCCCCGGAAGATCAAGGACGGCATCTTCACGAGCGCGCCGAGGGAGGGCTTCTGGCCCGAGCCGTGACGCGGGGGCTCGACGAGCCCGTCCTCGGGGATGGTGACGTGCCGCCGGCCGGGCGCCGAGGGGCCTTCCTCGTCCGTGGTGGAGCGGGCGCGGAGCGAGTCGCGGGGCATGGGGGGCAGGGGGGGCGGGGCCTCGGCGCTCGAGGCGACCGCGCCCTGGGGCCGCGGCGTGGGCTTGGAGAGGCGGGACGCGAGGTGCCCCGCGAGGTTCCCTTGGGAAGCGGACTTGTGGGGCTCCCGGACGGCCAGGGAGGCGAGGTTGGCGGCGGACCCGGCGAACTTCTTCGTGAGCCCGTTCCCCCCGACCGAGCGGTCGGGGTCGGCGCTGCGCACCAGCACACGCTCCGAGTGGAGGGCCACGATGCGGTCCCCCGCGCGGACGACCTCGAGCGCCCGCAGCGCGTCGATCCCCGCGCTGACGAGCACGTGCGTGTCGTGGAGGTCCGGGCTGTAGACCTCGCTGTCGATGACGAGGGGGAAGACGCCGCGGTGGCAGCAGAGCTGGCGGGCGACGCGATCGTCGAAGCAGATGACGAGGATCGGGACCGGGGGCCGGAACTTGGAGACCAGGCGGGCCGTGTTGCCCGTGGTGGCCACGATGATGATCCCGGGGGCCTGGAGGTTGAGGGCCATCTCGACGCAGGACGCGGCGACGGCCTCGTTGGCGGCGGCGGGGGAGCGGAGGCTGTCGTGGTCGCGCGTGCCGAGGGCCTCGGTCTCGATGCGGCGGAAGATCTCCCGGTGGTCGATGAGGCGCTCGGCCTGGCGGCAGACCTTGCTCATGGTGGTCACGGCCTCGCGGGGCCACTTGCCCTTGGCCGTCTCCCCGCTCAGCATGACGCAGTCGGCGCCGTCGAGGATGGCCGTCCCCACGTCCGTGACCTCGGCCCGCGTGGGGCGCGGGTTCTGGATCATCGACTCGAGCATCTGCGTGGCGCAGATCACGGGCTTGCCCCGCGCGTTGCACTTGGATATGATCATCTTCTGCGCCGCAAACACGGCGCTGGCAGGGATCTCTATGCCCATGTCCCCGCGGGCGACCATGACGCCGTCTGCCTCCTCAATGATCTCGTCGATGTTGTTGAGCCCCTCCTCGTTCTCGATCTTGGCGATCACGCGCGCCGGCCACCCGAGCAGCGCCCGCCGCACCTCGCGCACCTGGGCCGCGCTCCGGATGAACGAGGCGAACACGAAGTCCACCCCCACGCCCGCGCCGAAGGCCAGGTCCTTACGGTCCTTCTCGCTGACGGCCGGGAGCGTGAGCACCGCGCCGGGGAGGTTGACCCCCTTGTGGTCCGAGATGTCGGCCGTGTTGCTCGCCACGCAGACGACCTTTTGCTGGTCGGGCAGCACCTCGGTCACCTCGAGGTTGAGAAGGCCGTCGTCGACGAAGACGGTCATCCCGGGGGACACGGACGAGCAGAGGTCGGGGTAGTCCACGAAGATGCGCGAGGCCGTGCACTGGTCCTTGTACTGGGGGTCGACGGTGACCTCGACGGTCGAGCCCTGGGTCACAGTGGCGCTCTCGGCCCCGCCCGCCATGGTGCCCGTGCGGATCTCCGGGCCCTTGGTGTCCAGGGCCACGGCGCAGATGGCCTCCCCCTTCCGGGCCATGACGGAGCGCAGGCGTCCCACCACCTCCTCGAACCACTCGTGGCTCCCGTGGCTGAAGTTGAGGCGCATGATGTCCATGCCGGCGTCGACCAGCGTCTCGATCATCTCCTCCCCAGCGTTCTTGGGGCCGATGGTGCACACGATCCGCGTCCGCCGGAGGTGGGCCGTGCTCTCCGGCCGCTCCTTGATGTGCTCGGCGTACTGCTGGAGGCGCAACATGTCTGCAGAGCTGGGGCGGAGCACGGGGGGGAGGAATGTAGGGGAGGAACGTAGCGGCCTTGCCGCGGTCGCTTTGGTCCGATTCTGCCGCGGGGGGGGGCTGATCGGTCATTCGCGCTAGATGATCCGGGACGTCGTACAAGTCACATGCGGACGAAGTGTACCAAATACCACTTTAAGGCGCCAAAATCCGCCGATCGGCCCCCCTCTGGACAGCTGTCGAGCCGTCCGGGGGGGTGCACCCCGCCCGGTGCCGCGCCCTCTGATCAGGCCCAACCGCACTTGTGAACGCGTTTTATGGCAGGAAATGGGGCGAAAGATATGCATACGTGCCTTAGCAGTTCTCAGCGACGCGCTGTGAGCGCAGCGGGGTCGCTGAAAATCGCGATTCCGTTGACCGTGGAGGTTCCGAGAATCCGGGCCGGTTGGATACTTTGGGTCCGAGAGCTCAAGGGATGATGAAGGGAAGCGTTGGCGATCGAAGTTGCCCCTTCTCAGAACATGGAGGGCTCCAGGAGGAGTCCGAGGGACAAAAAATGGTGTGAAAAAGGTGCCGCTTGGGGTGGTTTTGGCGCCAGTGGACCAGCCAGTGGATTCTCTGATTCTCTGGTCCCTCCATCATTTTGCCGATCCGCGACCCCGCTTTCAACATTTGGCCACATTTCGCATTGACACCCGGGACCCCGCGTCAATCAATCCCCAACGACGGAACAACCGTCCGAACCCCACCCCACCCTGCCCTCACCCGCCGCGTTTCACGACCAGGGCCGCCATGGCGTCCCTCCCGCTGGCGAAGCACTTGGCTTATAGTCAGGTCATCAAGCTGCAGCAGAGCCGGGGCACCGTCCCCGTCCCCACCAGGAGGACCGTGCGGAGGCCCTCCACCCCGGGCCCAGCCACAGCAGAGCACCTCGAGACCGTTAAGATACAGGCCAAGGAGCTGACCCCGGATGCGTTTGCTCCCTTCGGACAGGTGCGTTGGATGTTGAGCGACCGATCGCGCACATCGAGTGGCGATCTATGACGCTCCCCGCGCCGCATTTCCCCTGGACACATCGGCTTTCGGAACGGGAGGGAAAAGCCCGCCGGGCTCCTCGCGCGCAGGTGTGCGAGGCCATGGAGGATGGGGTACCCTTCGGGGATCACGACGCGCAGCTGAAGCTCGACCAGGGCACTCCGCGCTTCTATATCATGCGTGAGTGCCCGTCCCGCGACGGATGTATGGTCACGTGCGGGGGTCCTTTCGCGATCGACACCCGCCCCCACGACGGAGGGACGCGAATCTTCTGCCGATACTCTTGCCGAACACTACTCTATGCGCCCGAATACGTAGCACAATGGGGGCGGAAGGGAGGGAGAGCGCCGCTTCGGCCTGGAAAGCCTGGCAACCCTCCAATCCCCAAATCCTTAAACGCCGCTCCGCCACCCACGCGCGCCGTATTCCCAACATCGTTGCCACCGATTGCACAAAAGTGCACCCCGATCTCCCCCCTCGCGGCCACGAGAGACCCGTGCCCCCCCGCGCGGCCGAGTCCCGAAGATTCCCCCCGCACCCCCCCGAGGGTTAGAGCGCTGGGGGGGGGGGGCTGGCCCCGGCCGCCCCGGCATCGCCGACCCCGGGGGCGGCACCTCCTCGCCCCGCCCCCGTCTCCCGCAGGGCTCCGCGACAAGGACCTTACCTTCGACCAGATCACGTTCCACCGCAAGTGCACCCAGTGCCTGGGCTCCCTAGGCGACACGCCATGGTTCATGGCCGTGTCCCGCCCCACCATGGACGTGGCCGACCACCCGACGGCGGAGACGATGGAGGTGTTCCGGATCCCCCCCGGCGTCTTCGTCAAGATGGACCCCGGGTGCTGGCACGCCGGCCCGCTCTTCACCGAGCCCCACATGGACTTCTACAACCTCGAGCTCTCAGACACCAACGTGACGGACCACAACACGTGGGCCTTCCGCGACGAGGGGGTGCGGTTCGAGGTCGTCGACCTCGCCGACGACATGCACTCCATCCCCCACGTATGCCCCCCGCTCTGAGAGCTCCAAGTGGCCCCGACCCCGCTGAGTTGAATCGGCCCTGGGGGGGATCGACAGCGTCACCTACGGGTGCCTCCACCACCTCTGCGGGCGGTGCTGCGCCGGTGCGCGGTGATCCCGAGCGCCCAGATGTCGGCGGTCGGGGTCACCGCGCATTCAAGGCAGGGGCGTCCAGAACACGTCGGCCCGCGACTCGCCGACGCCCACGGTGCCCTTCCTCATCTCCTCCCGCATCGTCCCCGCGGCCTGCCGCATCT
>Ga0181583_10004051_pt1 | contig 10741 bp, 11 predicted proteins | sample 071ome_31_FD_132461 | JGI IMG/M metagenome (GOLD analysis project Ga0181583, IMG submission 132461) | Coastal salt marsh microbial communities from the Groves Creek Marsh, Skidaway Island, Georgia - 071405CT metaG (megahit assembly) | ecosystem: Environmental > Aquatic > Marine > Intertidal... | reverse complement strand
TGACGCCGGACACTACGGCATTTTCGCAGGCAAAAGCTGGCGCCGGAATATCCGACCATTGGTTCTGGCCTTTATGGATGCCAACGACGGCAGCCCGGCAAACCAGACCAAAGCGCCTAGCAATAAACGCAAAGTGCCTGTCAAAGCAAAAGCGACAAAATAATCAAAGGGGCTTTACAGCCCCTTTATCCATTCCACGATCCTGTCTACTGCCCGCTGGTTTTGTCCCGGCGAAACGATATCGCCTGCGATAACGTGCGAATAGTCATCATCGCCTTCGCCCATGGTGACAATATCCAAGGTTACGTCCCCGCCCCATTTTGCAGCAACTTCACGTGTCTTCGACGCAACCACTACTTGATCGTCATCCGAGAACATAAACATCGCGGACGTATCAAGGCCGACGTAGTCCATTTTATCCGCGTAATTCACCAGATGAACCAGCGAGACCGTCGAAACCATCGGATAGCTTGTCGTCCAATGTTTTGCCTGCATCTCGTTTCGTGGTTCAAAGCTGCGGGTTTCTCCGGCCAGTTTCGGCCCCCACCAACGCGCGCCGGGCCATCCCATCAGCGACGCCATCGGATTGTTGATTTTAAAGTTGGGCGAAACAAAAACGATGCCCGCCAGGTCTTTCCTCATCGACGGATCACCCGCGGCAATGGCGGCCAAGGTGCCGCCCGTTGAGGTTCCGATCAGGATCACCTTTTTGCCCAGTCGCCGCCCGATCTCCATCGCCTCGGCGGTATCCGCCAGCCAGTCCGCGCCCATGGGCTCGGCCATCGCATCACCATCACGCCCGTGACCAGACAGGCGGGTGAAAAACAGATTTGCCCCCAGTGCCTTGGCAACCATATCGGGAACAGGTCGAATTTCCTCTAGTGTGGCGGAATACCCGTGCAAATAGACCACAGACCATTCCGTCTGCTCTCCGGCAGTGTCGAACCAGACAATACGCTTTGCGGCGTCGGGCCGAAGATTGGACACGGCTTGCTCAGACTGCTGCAGGTACGCATCAAGATCCACAGTCACCTGCGTCGGGTCGAAATCATATGAGCCGTCAATCTCGGAGTGATTGCCGAATGCAATCCACACCGCAAACCCAAGGATCACTACTGCTAATACAAAAAGCACCCTCGCCACCCCCTTTACGAACCGCATCACGACGACAACACCGATTTGATCGCGTCGCAAATCAGCGACAGGTTCTCGGGCGTGGACAAGCTATGATCGCCCCCCTTCACAAAGGTCAGCTGCATATCATCCGCCTGAATATGATCCAGCAGGCGCAGCGCCGTGTCGCGTGTCACGGCTGTATCTTCTGTTCCCTGGAGCATCCGCACGGGAAATCCGAACTGCACCAATTCACGCATCACCAAATTGTTGCGCCCGTCCTCGATCAAGCGTTTGGTGATCGGATAGGGATCGCCATAGTCTGACGGAAGGTAAACCACCCCGTCCGTTTCCAACGCCTGTCGTTGAGCATCATCAAAACCGGCCCACATGCTGTCTTCTGTAAAGTCAGGTGCCGCCGCGATGGTTACCAAGCCAACTACCCGCTTGAGCATTGCTCGACACAGCAACAGCGACATCCAGCCCCCCATCGACGAGCCGACCAACACCAAAGGGCCATCCGTCGTCGCTTCGATCACAGCGCGGGCATCTGCGAACCAATCCCCGATGCAGCCGTCGACGAATACCCCAGAAGACTGACCATGCCCTGAATAGTCGAACCGCAAATAAGAACAGCCGCGCGCCTGCGCCCAATTCTCAAGATAGGTGGCCTTGCTGCCTTCCATATCCGACATGAACCCGCCCAGAAAAACCACCGTCGGACCGTGCCCTTCAGTTTTGTGATAGGCAATACGACGCCCCTGTGGCGTATCCAGATAGTGCGGCTCCATCGCGTCCCCCTTTTGGTTTGGGACATCATGGCGTTGCAAGCGCGGCTTGCCAACTCGGGTTTCGTAAAAATATTCGACGCACTAATTACGCATGCATTTGTGATTTTTTATAAATTTTTCGCACCAATACTAATTTTTTAACCATAAATAACGCATTCACCGCACTGAAACTCGCATATCAAGACCCTAGCGCAACAGGGAGCCGTATCATGAGTCGCGAAGTTCACGTTCACCAATCCATCGCCCAAGCTCTTCAGGATCATGGTGTGGATACACTGTTCGGCCTAATGGGGGACGCGAACCTGTTCATGGTCGACAGCTTCGTGCGCGAGTGCGAGGGACACTTTGTGCCCGCCACGCACGAGGGCAGCTCGGTTTTGATGGCGATGGCCTACACCCACGCCGCTGGAAAGCTTGGCGTGGCGAGCGCAACCCACGGTCCTGCCCTGACCAATTGCATCACTGCTTTGACCGAAGGCGCGCGTGGGCATGTTCCCATCGTCCTTCTGGCGGGTGACACGCCAGTGGATAACCCACGCCATTTGCAAAGCACCGATCAACGGGAAATGGTCAAAGCCACCGGTGCGGGATTTGAACAGCTTCGCAAACCGGAAACAGCGGCCAAAGACGTCGCGCGCGCTTTTTATCGAGCTCAAGTCGAACGCCGACCGATCGTTCTGAACATGCCCGCCGATTTTATGTGGGAAAAAACCGTTCACGAAACCCATGTCCTTGATGTTTTCACCTCGCCCGGCGGCGTGGCAGAAGGGGACACACTAGATAATGCCATTGGGATGATCGCGTCGGCCCGGCGTCCGATGATCCTGGCTGGGCTTGGAGCGGTAAATGCACGCGATCAGCTCATCAAATTGGCTGACCGCTTGGAAGCACCGCTGGCAACTACCTTGAAAGCCAAAGGGCTGTTCAACGGTCATCCTTATAATATGGACATTTTCGGCACGCTTTCGACGCCCGCCACATACGAGGCCATTGCCCAGTCCGATTGCGTCGTTTGCTTCGGCACAACCTTGCACGACTTCACCACCGACAAGGGCAAACTGATGAAGGACAAACGGATCGTACAGATCGACATTGCTCCGTCGCTCATCGGCGGCGGCATGCACCCTGATGCGGCACTTGTGGCGGATGCGGGGCTGACAGCGGAAACGATCCTTTACTGGCTTGATCAGGCGGAAATCCCCGCAAGCGGATTCACCCGTGATCTGGACGGCGACGCGTTGCGACATCATCCCGTCGGATCAAACAAAACCGCAGACGGCTGCATCAACTTTGTTCACGCACTTGAACAGCTTGAGGCGTTGTTCCCCAAAGACCGTATTCTTGTCACCGACGGTGGGCGCTTTATGACCGAGGTCTGGTGCCGCATGTCGGTACAAGATCCGCACAGTTTTGTCCCCACCGTTAATTTCGGTTCAATCGGCCTTGGCATGCAGGAAGCGATCGGTGCGGCAGTGGCCCGACCGGATCAACCAACAGTTTTGTTCACCGGTGACGGGGGCTTTATGATGGGCGGCATAAACGAGTTTAACACCGCTGTCCGAATGGGACTGAATCTGACGGTGATTGTGGCCAACGACTCGGCCTACGGGGCCGAGCATATCCAGTTTCTGGATCGCCAGATGGACCCGTCTTTGTCTGTTTTCCAATGGCCGTCATTTGCCGCCACCGCAAACGCGCTAGGCGGGATCGGGGTCGAGGTGCGCTCGGATGCTGATCTGCAAAAAGCATTGGATATGTTGCGCGGTCACAAGTCGGGCCCTGCATTGATCGAATTACACCTTGATCCCCACGATGTGCCGCGCATGCGTATCTAAACGGGCATCAGGTTCACAGACTTATTGACATGTCGATCCTTCGGGCGCACATAGGCGCCCGAAACCATAACTTGCAACCGGGCGTTCCGTGGGCGCCAAACTGACGAGGAGGCCGATATGGCACAAATCTCTCTGACATTCCCCGACGGCAATTCACGCAGCTACGAGGCTGGGATCACCCCTGCAGAAGTCGCGGCCGATATCTCAACATCGTTGGCGAAAAAAGCCATCAGCGCGACCATCGACGGCAAACACTGGGACCTGCAATGGCCGGTCGATGCTGACGCCAGTATCGCAATCAACACGCTGAAAGACAGCGACGCCGAAGCGCTAGAACTGATCCGCCACGACTGCGCCCACATCATGGCACGCGCTGTTCAGGAAATCTGGCCCAACGTCAAAGTCACCATCGGCCCCGTCATCGAAAACGGCTGGTACTACGACTTCGACCGCGAAGAGCCTTTCACGCCGGAAGATCTTGGCGGGATCGAAAAGAAGATGAAAGAAATCATCAACCTCCGCGATCCGGTGACCACCGAGGTCTGGGAACGAGAGCGTGCTGTTGAGTTCTACAAAGCAAACAACGAACCCTATAAGGTCGAGCTGATCGAGGCCATTCCGGGCAACGAACCGATCCGCATGTACTGGCACGGCCATTGGCAGGATCTGTGCCGCGGTCCCCACTTACAGCACACCGGTCAGGTTCCGGCTGATGCGTTCAAACTGATGCGTGTATCGGGCGCTTACTGGCGCGGCGACAGCAAGAACGCGCAGTTGCAGCGTATTTACGGCGTGGCCTTCAAGAACAAAGAAGACCTACGCAAGTACCTCAACTTCCTTGAGGAAGCCGAAAAGCGCGACCACCGTAAACTGGGCCGCGAGATGGACCTTTTCCACATGCAGGAAGAGGCCCCCGGTCAAGTGTTCTGGCACCCGAATGGCTGGACAATCTACACCGCCCTGCAGGACTATATGCGCCGCAAGCAACGCGCCGGTGGCTATAAAGAAATCAACACGCCTCAGGTCGTGGACCGCAAGCTGTGGGAAGCGTCTGGCCACTGGGAAAAATACCAGCACCACATGTTCCTTGTTGAGGTCGACGAAAGCCGCGACGGTGAAAACGATGATGCTGCTGCAAAAAGTCATGCACACACACGCATCAACGCTCTGAAGCCGATGAACTGCCCGTGCCATGTGCAGGTCTTCAATCAGGGCCTGAAATCCTATCGCGATCTGCCGCTTCGTCTGGCCGAGTTTGGCTCTTGCGCCCGCTTTGAACCGTCTGGCGCTCTACATGGCATTATGCGTGTACGCGGCTTTACCCAAGACGATGCGCACATCTTCTGCACGGAAGACCAAATTCAGGAAGAATGCGCCCGCTTCATCGACTTCCTTGCCAATATCTATGAAGAGCTTGGTTTCCCGGATTTTGAAATCCGCTTTGCCACACGCCCTGAAAAACGGGTCGGCTCTGAGGAAAGCTGGGACTACGTCGAAGGCGCATTGGAAAACGCGATCAAGGCCGTTGGCCGTGACTACACATTGGAGCCGGGTGACGGGGCGTTCTACGGTCCGAAGCTTGACTTCTATCTGACTGACGCAATCGGTCGTGTCTGGCAGTGCGGCACCTTCCAGGTTGACCCCAACCTGCCCGAACGTCTGGACGCCAGCTATATCGCCGCCGATGGCGACAAGCATCGCCCATTCATGTTGCACCGCGCAACGCTTGGCTCGTTCGAGCGCTTCATCGGCATCATGATCGAGAACTGGGAAGGCAAGCTTCCCTTCTGGCTGGCCCCACGTCAGGTAGTTGTCGCGGGCATCGTGTCGGACGCTGATGATTATTGCCTTGAAGTTGTCGAAGCCCTGAAAGCAGTTGGCATCCGAGCCGAGGCCGATCTTCGCAATGAAAAGATCAACTATAAGGTCCGCGAGCACTCGGTCGGCAAGGTGCCGGTCATTCTGGCCATCGGCATGAAAGAGGTCGAGGAACGCACCGTTTCGGTTCGGCGTCTGGGCGAAAAACAAACCTCGGTCACGTCTCTGGACGATATCGTGAGCACACTCTCGGTAGAGGCGACACCACCGGATCTTTTGTAATAAATCGGCCGGAAATGCTTCGGGCGCAGCGGGGATATCCCTTCTGCGCCCTTAGTTTTTGAAAGATTAGGACGAATTCCCCCCATTTCCAATCACCCTATCTGACAGCGCCGTGATACACGCGCCTGTTACTTCAAGGTTACCGTACTGGAAGGTTAGCGTTCCCTCACTGCCCAAGTAGCAGCACATTTTACAACGAAAAGAGGGAACTCATGTCGAAAACTTTGAAATCCGTAGCCGTTGCGGGCGCCGTCGCCGCAGCACTTATCAGTCACGCTTCGATAGCCACCGCAGCTGAGCAGGAAAAATGCTTCGGCGTATCATTAGCAGGAGAAAACGACTGCGCCGCAGGACCGGGCACCACCTGCGCCGGAACTTCGACCGTAGACTATCAAGGCAACGCATGGACGTTGGTAGACGCCGGCACCTGTATGGATATCGAACTTCCGGCCATGGACGATGGCACAATGCGCATGGGATCGCTTGAAGCGCTTGAGCGCGATCTACCGATGTAAGCGACGGTACACTTGAAACCCCGTCCAATCGGGGCGGGGTTTCACCCTATCTGCCAGGGAAAATCACCATGTTCGATCACGCCCAACATCTGCCTGCCTCTGTCGGTGTCGGCTACAAACCGCAACATTACAGCGCCATTTTGGATAACGCGGCACCCGTTGGCTGGCTGGAAATTCACGCTGAAAACTATATGGGCGATGGCGGTCGGCCCTTGGCGCAACTGCGTCACCTGTCGAACCACTTTCCCATTTCCGTGCACGGCGTTGGCCTATCTATCGGCGGCGAAGGACGGCTTGATTCCAACCATCTGGCTCGCCTGAAGCACTTGTGCGACTGGTTGAACCCAGCCAGCTTTTCCGAGCATCTGGCCTGGTCTACCCACGACAGTCATTTCCTGAACGACCTGCTGCCCTTGCCCTATACCAAAGCCACCCTCACGCGCGTCGTTGATCACATCGACCACCTGCAAGAGGTTCTGGGGCGGCAGATCCTTCTGGAAAATCCGTCCAGCTATCTGGCTTTTGCAGAAAGCACGTATGACGAACCGACCTTTCTGGCCGAGATCTCCAATCGCAGCGGCTGTGGGCTGTTGTTGGACGTGAACAATGTCTTTGTCTCATCGGTCAATTTGGACATGGACCCACACGCCTATATCGACGCTTTCGCCCTGCACAAAGTCGGCGAACTTCATTTGGGTGGCCATGACGAAGACCACGACGATCACGGTGCACCGTTGTTGATCGACAGCCACGGGCGGGAAGTGGCCGATCCGGTTTGGGCACTACTAGAGTACGTGATGCAACGCTCGGGTCCGAATCCGGTGTTGATCGAATGGGATACCGACGTCCCAGAGTGGCCGGTGCTACAGGCCGAAGCGGCGCGTGCTGATAAAGCCTTGGAGGTGGTGAAATGAACGTGTCACAGACCGATTTTCACACGGCGCTTCGTGCGCCAGACAAACCGCTCCCATCCGAATTGAAAGATGCCAAAGGTCAGACAGCCGGCAGGCGGTTTAATGTCTACCGCAACAATGTGGCCACTTCCTTGATGGATGCGCTTGAGAGCGGTTTCCCAGTCATCGCACGTCTTCTGGGGGAACAGAACTTTCGCAACATCGCGCGGGATTTCCAGTGGAATGCGCCGCCGTCATCGCCACTTATGATGCACTACGGGAATGGCTTTCCCGAATATCTGGACGAACATCCCGCACTAGCCCGTTTCCCCTATCTTGGCGATGTCGCGCGGTAGGAACTTGCCCTGCGGCACGCCTATCACGCGGCAGACAGCACAGCGATTGACCCGTCCTTGTTGCAACACCCAGATTTGCTCAACGCTCGCTTCGGCTTTGCCCCTAGCGTTCAACTCATTAGCTCCCGCTGGCCGATCCTCAGCGTATGGCGATTTAACACCCAAGGTGGATCAGCAAAACCGCAAGCCCAAGCCGAGCATGTCCTGATCACCCGCCCCGAATTCGATCCCATCCCCGAAAACATCTCCAAAGGCGATGCTGCATTGATCCGCTCGCTGATGACAGACGAAAGCCTGTCCGAGGCATTGACCGCCGCACAAGAGGCAGAGCCCGAACATGATTTTAGCCGCATTCTAAGCCGTCTTTTGGCCGGACTCGCCATCACCCACATTCGAATAAAAGTAGACCTGACATGACCAAACTGATCACCCACCTGAACACGTTGGCCGCTCCATTGGGACGTCTGGACCGCCTGCTTCCCGATCTAGCCCGTCTTGGTTTCGCTTCGGTCTTGCTCAAATACTTCTGGGCGTCCAGACTGACCAAGCTTGGCGACGGCGTGTTCGGATTCCTTTCACCGTCTGTCGGGGCCTACGCACAAATCTTTCCAAAGCAAATGGAGGCTGTGCTGTACGACACCTCGCAATTAGGTCTGTTTCAATGGGCTGTCGTTGTTGCAGGAACTTGGGCCGAGTTCGTCCTACCCGCCCTAATCGTGCTGGGCCTTCTCACCCGTTATGCGGCATTTGGCATGATCGGCTTTATCGCGGTACAAACCTTGACCGACCTTTACGGCCACGGTGCCATCGAACACACAGCCACCGTGGGCAAGCTTTTCGACCGCCTACCGGATGCCGTCATTCTTGACCAACGTCTGCTTTGGATTTTCCTGTTGCTCACCCTTGTCATAAAGGGTGGAGGCATGCTGTCGCTGGATCGTGTCCTTAAAAATGCGCCTTAGGCTCGTCCGGTTTGCCAGCTGCAATCGCAAGAATTCCGGCCAGCCCACACATGCCAATCGGGAACATTGTAAAGACATTGAAACCAAACCCGTGATACATCATCGCTGCCGAAACCAGCAATAACACGCCGGCCCATAACGCCCGCACGCGGGCCATGGCGCCACCTGCTATAGCCAATAGCGGTGCGAGGAAACTGATCGTACGGATCAACTCGGGGTCCGACACCTGTTCGGCCAGGCCTTCGATCTCGCCGAAATAATTGACCGCCTCGGTATAGCCATAGCCGAAGAACCCTACGAACATCGCAATCAGTCCGCCGATGATCCCTAAAAACAGTGCCGCACTACGCATTTGCTACCCCCCCACCAATGCGGCCTGAACCTCTGGCGACCAGCCTAAATAATATGTGCCGCCAACCGCAATCAAAGGACGTTTCATCAGCGTCGGATGGTCGAGCAAAAGATCCATCACCGGGCGTCCGCGCTCGCCCTCCGGAAGATTTCGCCAGGTTGTTGATCGGGTATTCAGAAGCTGTTCCCCGAACTTAGCCAAGGCTGATTCCAGTAAATCGACAGCAATCCCGTCGTCGCGCACATCAATAAATTGCGCGTCGGGAAGGGATTTTCGGGCCTTTTGGCAAGTATCGCAGGTCTTTATTCCGTAAATTTTCATGGTTTTTCCGCCACAGTTTCCATCTATCTAGGAATTTCAACGCGCGATGCGAAGGGTTTTTCTTATTTTTTTAAAAACCAGTGTACGCTTCGCTTGGAACTTTCGAAGATCAGACGACCGACTTGACGACATCACTTCCGGGCGACGCTGAGAAGCGGATGTACCATGCCGTTGCATGGTGCGACGGCAGCACACTAACTGGAGAACTACCCAATGCCCACTGGAACCGTGAAGTGGTTCAATACGACCAAAGGTTATGGCTTTATCGCACCCGATGATGGCGGCAAGGATGTGTTTGTACACATCTCGGCAGTCGAACGTTCGGGACTGACCGGCCTGGCCGACAATCAGAAAGTTTCATACGAACTGCGCGAAGGCCGTGACGGCCGCGAGATGGCTTCAGACATTTCCGCTGTGTAATACGCTGCGCGGCGGGTTTCCCCGCCGCCATTTATCTTTATCCAGCCAAAGCATCTGGCCAGCGCCCGCGTAAAAACGCGGTCAAAATGGCTTTGGCCTGACCGGCATCCATATCCACATAGCATTTGCCTTCGTTGTAGAAGTCGTTCAGCCCCTCGACTTCCTGCAGTTGCTCGCGTGTCAGGCCAACATACCCCATGGTCCAATCGCCAAAGTCGCGCTTGCTAATCGGCTCTTCCACCAAAATTTTGATATCGGAATGGCGCGGATCACGGGCGATTTCGTTGTAAAACGCCTGAACAGCTGCTTTCGATCCTTCCAGAACCTGCAGGAAGCTGCCGTTTTCATATAGCAGAATACCTGTGATACCAATCGTCGTGTTGTTGTCGCGTGCGGATTTAAAAATTTTCTGCAGTTCGTCTTATGAAATCTCGGACGTCGCTGCGCTGGTATAAATCAGATGGTAAAGATCACTCATTATGTGACTCATCAAGTGTATTCACATGCTTTTACGGCCTGACGTTAGGGTCAGATTAGCCCTAAGTACAAAAAAGTTTAGCATCTTTCCGCAACTTGGGATCAACAAAACACCTACACGGCGAAAAAACAATCCATTCGACGACTTCAACTATTGCGAATACATGATCGGGCGATTCATATTAGGCGAAAAGTATTCAAAAACATACATTCGGAAGTGGAGCGGATTTTGCGGCGAATTTCATGGGTTACCTTTTTGATGATCGCTCTTACCGGATGCATGGGCTCGCCTTTGGCGCCGAATAGCTTAAGCGTGACTTATCCTCATACCACGCGAGACGCTGAAACATCTGTGCAGATCATTCCCGATGGGCGTTCAAGTTTTGATGTTGTCATCCGATTTGGCGAAGCGGTCACAGGTATTGTCTGACGTCAGCGCCCACCGGACAGATTTAGGGGTTTGAACAACGGAGGATTTCTGGTTCATCGAAGCCATTATGGAGTGTAGATATGCCGTTACTCGCGGGACATTTCCTTTAACCTCCCAGATTTGGGAAGAAGGAGATGTTCATGAACAAGGATCAACGCGAGATTCAACGCAAATTG
>Ga0181583_10004041_pt1 | contig 10762 bp, 10 predicted proteins | sample 071ome_31_FD_132461 | JGI IMG/M metagenome (GOLD analysis project Ga0181583, IMG submission 132461) | Coastal salt marsh microbial communities from the Groves Creek Marsh, Skidaway Island, Georgia - 071405CT metaG (megahit assembly) | ecosystem: Environmental > Aquatic > Marine > Intertidal... | reverse complement strand
TTATGACCTTGATAGAATTTTCGATGATATCGACCCAGAAGATGATGGTTCGACCTTGGAATATTCGATTATCACAGCGACGAATAATGACGATGGGTCCTTTGCGCATGGCACATTTACAATGTCCCAAAATCGCATGATTTTTGATACAGCAAACATGTACAATCATCTGGGCGACGGCGAAATGGCGGAAATTACCATCGTGGTACAGGCCCAAGATTCGACTGGCTTGACCGTGCAAGAGGACATTTTCTTAACGGTCTATGGCGACGAAAGTCCATTGAATGAAATCGGACAGGCAATTTCCGACATATTCATGGTATAGTCGCAAAATGCGAAATGGACCGCACTTGGTTATCACAGAGCCGGCATTTGGGCGATCGCCCAATGGCATGCACCGAAAATAAACGGGCAACTCGGCATTCGGATAAATTCACCAAGCAAGCGGTTCGCATTTCCAGAGCACTGACACACGCATCTGAACGAATGGATGTCTATAATGTCAGTGCTCTGAACCTTAAATTTACGACGTGCAGCTTTGTAAATTGCGCAAGCACCGAAAGCCAAGGCTTGGAATAAATATTGGCGAAACAAACGCCAAGAAACACAATACCCAACAAAAATCGCAACGTTTTTGCACACGCGCCCCATGCAAACAACATTGATCCGCGGTGTACGACCTGTACCCAATACACTGATGAAACAGCGCAATCAGCAATTCACGGTCACAGTTCATTGATCATAGTCTGATCCTATCTGTCCGAAACGATGCCTGTCCTAGCCGTTATCAGAAACTGCAATTCAATCAGAAATCATTGACAAAAACGAAACCCGCCCCCGCACAATCACCCACAAAATATAGACAGCAATTGGCTTTCACCACAATATCTGCTAAGATGTGGCCACGCGCGACTTATCCACAGATTTATACAGTTTGCGCCAGTGGTATGAGTTCGCTAAAACCGTCCATGACGACACAAGGGGCCAAAATGAATCAGCTAGCAGCGATCAATCCGACCGGCGCAGACATCCAAATGCCAGACACCATGCCTCATTCCATTGAGGCAGAACAGCAACTGCTGGGCGCTATTTTAACAAATAACGAAGTCTACGACCGTGTTGCATCAATCATCCGCTCTGAACATTTCTATGAACCCGTGCACGCGCGCATCTATGATGTTGCCGCCGCACGGATCGCTAAAAACAATTTGGCCTCGCCTGTCACCCTGTCAACATTCTTGCAAGAGGATGAAGGGTTAAAGGAACTTGGCGGTGCCGCCTATCTAGCGCGTCTTGCAGGGTCCGCGATCGCAGGCTTTGCCGTACGCGATTACGCACAGCTGATCTATGATCTGGCAGTTCGGCGTGAACTGATCCGCTTGGGCCAAGACATCGCCACCCGCGCCCAAAAAATGGAAGTAGACCAAGAGCCCAAAGAACAAATTATTGCAGCCGAACAGGCGCTCTATAAACTGGGCGAACAGGGACAGGCTGACAGCGGTTTTCAATCGTTCCTGCGCGCGGTTACCTCGGCGGTGGATACGGCCAATGCGGCCTATCAACGCGATGGTGGCTTGGCAGGTATTTCAACCGGTTTGGTCGATCTCGACAAAAAAATGGGCGGTCTGCATCCATCTGACCTTATTATTTTGGCCGGTCGTCCCTCCATGGGCAAAACATCGCTTGCAACAAATGTCGCGTTTAACATCGCCAAGGCGTTCAAGCGCGGCCCCAAACCCGATGGGACCGAGGGCACCATAAACGGCGGCGTCGTCGGCTTTTATTCCTTGGAAATGAGCGCGGAACAACTTGCCGCACGGATCCTTTCCGAAGCGGCCGAGGTCCCCTCCGAACAAATCCGCAAAGGGGACATGACCGAGACCGAATTCCGCCGCTTTGTCGAGGCTGCAAAATCACTCGAAAGCTGCCCGCTTTATATCGACGACACACCGGCCCTGCCCATTTCCCAATTGGCCGCCCGCGCGCGACGCCTAAAACGCACCCATGGCCTCGATGTGCTTATTATCGACTACCTACAACTCGTTCGCCCCGCCTCCGCCAAGGATAGCCGCGTGAACGAAGTCTCCGAAATCACCCAAGGCATGAAAGCAATCGCCAAAGAACTGAATATCCCCGTGATCGCGCTATCCCAGCTCAGCCGTCAGGTCGAAAATCGCGAAGATAAACGCCCACAACTCTCTGACCTGCGCGAATCTGGCTCAATCGAACAGGACGCCGACGTTGTGATGTTCGTGTTTCGCGAAGAATACTACAAAGAACGCGAAAAACCGGGCGATCACGACCTCGAAAAAATGGCCAAATGGCAAGAAGAAATGGACCGCCTCCATGGCCGAGCCGAGGTTATCATCGGCAAACAACGCCATGGCCCAATCGGGTCGGTCGACCTCTCGTTCGAAGGCCGCTTTACACGTTTTGGCAACATCATCAAACCGTGGCAACAACAAGACGACTATTAATCTTTCAGTTTTGAAAAAATACTCTGGGGGAACCGCCGCAGGCGGTGGGGGCAACGCCCCCATGCCCTTCATTAAAGCAACTTTTGAACACTATCCCCTTGACCTTTACCCATAGCATGTCAAAACAGAGGGTATGACAACAGCGCATCTTACAATCGATCTGGACGCAATTTGCAACAATTGGCGCGCGCTTGACGCGAAAACGGCGGGCGAAACTGCGGCCGTGGTCAAGGCAAATTCCTATGGTCTAAACGCCGACCGCGTGGCCCCTGCCTTGGCCGCGATTGGTGTTCGTAAATTTTTTGTGGCCGCCGCCGAAGAAGGCGCGGCCATTCGCCAAGCTTTGGGCCCAGGCCCCGAAATCATGGTGTTTTCGGGCCATATGGACACAGACACCCCATTGACCCAAGATCACGATCTGACCCCCCTGCTGAATTCGGTTGACCAACTGATCCGTCACGCCGAACGTCTGCCACATCACAGCTTTGGCATCCAACTGGACACCGGCATGAATCGTTTAGGGATGGAGCCTGCAGAATGGGCGGCCGTCCGCGATATTGCTTTGCGCCTTGGGCCCAAAATGATCATGTCACATTTGGCCTGCTCAGATGACCCAGCCCACGACATGAATGAACGTCAGCTTGATGCCTTTCGCGACATGACAGCGGGCGTGAATTGTATCAAATCGCTAGCCGCGACAGGTGGCATTTTATTGGGTCCCAAATACCACTTTGATCTGACCCGACCTGGCATTGGGCTTTATGGTGGATTTCCATTTAGCGCGGCCAAGCCGGTCGTACGTTTGGATTTGCCCGTCATTCAAATCCGCGATGTCGCGGCGGGGGAAACGGTCGGGTATTCAAACACCTGGACGGCCCCAGAACCACGAAAAATCGCGACAGTTGCCGCGGGATATGCCGATGGCATCATTCGCGCGATGGGACCGCAAACTGCGCTGATGTATGGAACCCGGGCCTGCCCAATCGTGGGGCGTATTTCGATGGACCTTATCGGTGTTGATGTCACCGCACTGGACAACGCGCCGGATCATTTGACATTGTTAAACGCCGATCAAACAGTCGATACCTTGGCCGAGAATGCCGCAACGATCGGATATGAAATTTTAACATCGCTGGGCAACAGGTACCAACGCACCTATCTAGGTGCAGAAAAAATGGAACAAGCATGACGCATTTTTTGGCAATGATTGGCCGTTGGGTTTTGAACATGCTGGCCGCGATTGGCCGTTTGGCATGGTTCACGCTGGACACTGTGCGCCACATCGTAACGCCGCCGTTTTACCTGCGTGAACTGGGACAACAACTGTTGCAAATTGGCTGGTTGTCACTGCCAGTTGTGGGCATGACCGCGTTTTTCACGGGCGGCGCACTTGCATTGCAAATCTACGCCGGTGGTGCGCGTTTCAACGCCGAGGCCGTGGTCCCATCCATCGTGGCAATCGGTATGGTACGCGAATTGGGTCCCGTATTGGGCGGCCTGATGGTTGCCGCCCGTGTTGCCAGTTCCATCGCCGCGGAAATCGGCACGATGAAGGTCACAGAACAGATTGACGCGCTGGTCACATTGTCCACCAACCCGATGAAATATCTGACCGTGCCGCGTGTCATCGCCGCGACCCTAGCTGTACCTGTGTTGGTTGCAGTGGGCGATTCCATCGGGATTTTCGGCGGGTATTTGGTGGGCGTAAACCGTTTGGATTTCAACGCCGCCGCCTATATGTCCAATACCGTCAATTTCCTTGAGGCGGGTGATATCCTAAGTGGTTTGGCCAAGGGGGCTGCCTTTGGATTTATCGTGGCAATCATGGGGTGTTATTGGGGTATGCAATCAGGCCGCGGGGCCCAAGGCGTGGGCGCGGCGACCAAATCGGCAGTTGTGTCAGCCTCGGTTCTGATCTTGGCCGCGAATTACGTTTTAACAGAAGTTTTCTTTTCCACATGATACAACTTGATAATGTTCATAAATCCTTTGGGACAAATGCCGTTTTGCGGGGGGTGAACCTGTCTGTGGAGCGCGGTAAATCCATGGTGATTATTGGCGGATCGGGGACAGGAAAATCCGTAGCACTAAAATCTGTCTTGGGCTTGGTCAAACCAGACCAAGGCACCATAACAGTAGACGGCCAAGACGTCCAAACCGCTGAACGTGAAACATTTCTGGCCCGCTTTGGCATGCTGTTTCAGGGCGGTGCATTGTTCGACAGTTTGCCCGTCTGGCAAAATGTGGCCTTTCGCCTGCAGCGCGGACACCTGAAACGCCCCAAGGACGAAGCCCGCGCCATTGCCATCGAAAAACTGCGCCGCGTTGGATTAAAGCCCGAGGTTGCCGATAAATTTCCCGCCGAACTATCGGGCGGCATGCAAAAACGCGTGGGCTTGGCGCGCGCCATTGCGGCCGAACCGGAAATCATTTTCTTTGACGAACCGACCACTGGGCTGGACCCGATTATGTCAGGCGTGATCAATGATTTAATCCGTGAAATCGTTGTGGAAATGGGTGCCACGGCCATGACCATTACCCACGACATGTCATCTGTGCGCGCCATTGCTGATAATATCGCAATGCTGCATGATGGGCTGATCCAATGGACGGGCCCGGTGTCTGATCTGGATCACTCTGGCGATCCTTACTTGGATCAGTTCATCCATGGACGCGCCACTGGCCCGATTGAGGCCGTGCGATGATTGAACTGTTGCGACCATCGCCCTATGTCGTGACCTATCTCTTTGCGCTTAATTATCTGATATATCCGGCACTGTTTTTTTCGGGCGGGGTCAATATTGTGCTGGCACGCACAGGAACAGCGCGCCTGATCGGATTAATCGCCATTCTGCTGACGTTGGCGGGGCTGTTGGGGGTGACGGGGGCCAGTTTGCATCGCGTTTTTGTTGACCTAAAATTCGCCTTGGCCCCCATTTTGCGCCCCCTTGGTGGGATGGGCTGGATTGGTGTTTGTGCTGCTGCAATCAGTCTGTGTGGCGCTTTGGGGCAACGCTGGAACAGCGCGGGCGGTGTTTTGCCAATCTTATGCGCCATTGCGATGTATGTGTCATGGACCGTCGCCTATTGATCATGGCGCATGTGGCGCTCTTGGCACTTTATCCTGTGGCTTGGGGCGCGCCGATATTAACGGCCGGACTGTTGCCATGGTTTGGCCAAGATAACATATCCATTCTGTCCGGCATCTTGGCCCTGTTGGGCAGTGATCCGATTTTGGGACTGTTGATTGCGGTTTTGGCAATCATCGCGCCATTTGGCAAAACTGTGCTTGGTTTGGCGTCCCTTGTGTTGGATCGTGACATATTGGGCGCGTCTGTGGCGTGGTTGATGTCACGCTTGGCTATGGCAGATATTTTTCTTGTTTCCCTTTATATCGTAATTGCCAAGGGGTTGGGTGTGGGACACATCCAAACCCGCTGGGGATTATATGTCTTTACGCTGTGTGTTTTACTCTCCATGGTGCTGTCACTAATAAAACGACTCAAGCCATGAAAACCACCTTGTCAGCGCGCTCAGGCTTTGGCACTTAGGGGTTATGGCAAAAAATACTGCATCATATTCCTGCACGGCTTGCGGCAATGTCACGACCAAATGGTCGGGGCGCTGTGATGCCTGTGCTGAATGGAACACCATCATCGAAGACAAAGGCATATCAACCGGCCCCAAAAAGGGCAGCATCGGCGGCATTCGTGGCAAAACGATAGAAATGAGCGATCTGCGCACGCAAGAGGCGCCATTGCCCCGCACCAACAGCGGTATGGACGAATTGGACCGCGTTTTGGGCGGCGGGCTGGTTCCTGCCTCGGCCATTTTGGTGGGCGGTGATCCAGGGATCGGTAAATCAACCCTGCTGTTACAGGCTGCTGCACAATTTGCCCGTGCGGGCCAAAAAACAATCTATATTTCTGGCGAAGAGGCCCGTGCCCAAGTGCGCATGCGCGCCCTGCGGTTGGGCTTGGCCGATGCGCCCGTGCAACTGGGTGCCGAAACAAATTTGCGCGACATCCTGACCACGCTAGAGGTGGAAAAACCCGATCTGGTCATCATCGATTCCATCCAAACGATGTGGGCTGATACAGTCGACAGCGCGCCCGGCAGCGTCAGCCAAGTGCGCGCCGCAGCCCATGAATTAACCACATTTGCCAAACGCAACGGCGTGTCCGTAATCATGGTGGGCCATGTGACCAAAGATGGTCAAATCGCAGGCCCCCGCGTTGTGGAACATATGGTCGATACGGTTTTGTATTTCGAAGGCGAACGCGGTCATCAGTTCCGCATTTTGCGGTCGGTCAAAAACCGATTTGGCGCGGCCGATGAAATCGGTGTGTTTGAAATGTCTGGCGGTGGGTTGGTTGAGGTCACAAATCCCTCTGCCCTATTTTTATCCGACCGCGGCACACCCAGTGCAGGATCAGTAGTTTTTGCAGGGATTGAGGGCACGCGCCCCGTCTTGGTCGAATTTCAGGCATTGGTTGCCCCCAGTTCGCTCAGCCAACCGCGCCGCACAGTGGTGGGGTGGGACAGCGGTCGATTATCGATGATATTGGCCGTGCTTGAGGCGCGCTGTGGCATCCCATTTTCCGGGTTGGATGTGTACCTAAACGTGGCCGGCGGAATGAAGGTGAACGAACCGGCTGCCGACCTAGCTGTGGCGGCGGCGCTACTGTCCGCGCGCGAGGATGTGATAATCCCAACTGACACTGTTATTTTCGGAGAAATTAGCCTATCAGGTGCCCTGAGACCCGTTTCACAGATGGAAAACCGCCTAAAGGAAGCGCAAAAGCTGGGGTTTGCAAATGCTTTTGGTCCGCAAGGCGGCAAAGATGTGGTGATTGAGGGAATCAAATTGGTGCGACTGGGGGATTTAACCACCTTTGTCGGGGATGTATTCGGGGCCGGCTAGGCCAAAGGGAAAGATTGGGACGAAGATGGAAGGTTTTAATGTTGTCGATGGGGTTGTGTTAGCAATCGTAATCCTGTCATCATTGTTGGCGTATGCGCGTGGTTTAGTGCGCGAAATTATGGCAATTCTAGGTTGGGTTGCGGCGGCCCTGGTGGCCTTTGTGTTTGCACCGCAAGTGATGCCGCTGATCAATGAAATCCCTATGGTGGGATCATTACTGGCCGACAGCTGTGAATTATCAATCATGGCGTCATTTTCAGCCGTATTTGCAGTGACTTTGATGGTCGTCTCGTTCTTTACACCATTGCTATCGTCTTTTATCAACAAATCTTTTCTCGGACGTATTGACCAAGCCGCAGGGTTTGTTTTCGGCGTGTTTCGTGGAATCGCATTGGTGGCGGTTGCACTCTTTGCCTATAAAATGGTGATGAGCAGCGATGCTATCCCCATGATCGCGGAAAGCAAATCAGCCAACTTGTTCGGATCCGTTGTCACCTCAATCGAGGAACGCAATCCAGAACAGGCCTTGGGTTGGATTACGTTGCAATACGAACAGTTGGTATCGGTCTGCGAAGAATGATCGCGAATTAGAACAATTAAATTGTGATAGTTTCGTGACACATCGCAGTTTGTTGTTTAAGAGGGAGAGGACTGACACGACCGGATTCGGAGTTGCATATTTTGTCCAACAAACACATGCCCCCTGCTCACCCCTTTGATGATGATAAATTACGCGAAGAATGTGGCGTATTCGGCGTGGTTGGTGTCACAGATGCCGCCAACTTCGTAGCTTTGGGGCTACACGCCTTGCAGCACCGCGGCCAAGAGGCAGGCGGGATCGTCACCTATGACGACGCCGCCGGTTTCAATTCGGCCCGACGGTTTGGTTATGTTCGTGATAATTTCACATCACAATCGGTTATGGCCACCCTGCCCGGGTCCATTGGGATTGGACATGTGCGATATTCCACTGCCGGTTCCAAAGCAGCCGCCATTCGTGATGTTCAGCCATTTTTTGGTGAATTCGCCATGGGTGGTGCGGCGATTGCCCACAACGGCAACCTAACCAACGCTGATGCATTACGCCGTGAATTGGTGGAACGCGGATCCATTTTCCAAAGCTCATCTGACAGTGAATGTATCATTCACCTGATGGCACGATCCATGGGCCGCAATATCCCCGAACGGATGGAGGACGCCCTGCGCCGTGTCGAGGGCGCGTTTTCCGTGGTGGCCATGACGCGCACCAAACTGATTGGTGTTCGCGACCCATTGGGCGTGCGACCCTTGGTTTTGGGGCGTGTCGGCGATGGCTGGGCATTGTCATCGGAAACCTGTGCGCTGGATATCATCGGCGCCGAATTCGTGCGCGAAATCGAACCGGGCGAAATGGTTGTCATCACCAAGGATGGTGTGGACAGCAATTTCCCATTCCGTGAACAATCATCGCGGTTCTGTATTTTCGAACATGTTTATTTTTCGCGCCCCGACAGCATCATTGGGGGCCGTTCCGTTTATGAAACCCGCCGTCAAATCGGTGTTGAACTGGCCAAAGAGAGCCCCGTTGACGCAGATTTGGTTTGCGCCGTACCCGACAGCGGAACACCCGCAGCCATCGGATATTCACAAGAAAGCGGGATTCCCTTTGCCATGGGTATTATCCGTAACCAATATATGGGCCGGACGTTCATCGAACCAACTGAACAAATCCGTAACATGGGTGTGCGCCTAAAATTAAACGTCAATCGGGCGTTGATAAGAGGCAAGCGCATCATTTTGGTGGACGATTCCGTGGTCAGAGGTACGACATCACGCAAAATAAAAGAAATGATCTTGGACGCAGGCGCGGCCGAGGTACATTTCCGTATTGCATCGCCCCCCACCGCGTGGCCCTGTTTTTATGGTGTGGACACCCCGCAACGTGAAAAATTATTGGCCGCGACAATGACAGAAGACGAAATGCGCGACCATCTGGCTGTTGATAGCCTGAAATTCATATCGCTAGACGGTTTGTACCGCGCCGCTGGCGAAGCCAAAGGGCGCAACGCATCTTGTCCACAGTATTGTGATGCCTGTTTTTCTGGGGAATATCCAGTCAAACCATCTGATATGATCAACAAGGGGTTTGTGGTACAAGGTAGCGAATGAAATGGTTTTCACCTGTTTCCAAAACCCAACCCAGATCTGATCAACACGCCGGCGTATTCCACGAAACCCCACCTATCGACGGCAGATGGGCGCTGATACACGCGGCAGACACGTTGTGTCGTTGTTGCGATACATCTCTGCAATCGCTGCTTAGCCTTGCCTATACCGCGCCTGAGGAATGGCGAGGCAGCGCCACAGCGCAGGACAACAGCGCGATTTTGGATGCTGTACAAGGGGATATTTTAACCCATGATCTATGTCGCATAGGCGACAAACATTTTATTCGCAGTGTCATGATCATTCCGCTGGTCGGATGTGCCGATCCGGTCATTTTGGGGATTTGGGTCCGTGTCGATGACAAAACCTTTGGCACCTATCTGACCACCATGCCGCTGGGAACCCAGGGCAGTATGCCGTTATTGTTTGGCACCCTTGCCAATGTAATCCCCGGATTTGGAACAGATCATCCCTGCGTGATGCAGCCTAGGGATAATTTCCAACGCCCCATAACCCATGCCGCATTGGAAGAGGACCCATTGTACATCGCACAAATTGACGGGTTCGATTTCGATCAACTGTTGGCATTTTTGGCGGGCTATGGGCATAAATTTCCGTTGCCCGACGCGGCTTGCGCAAAATAACTTGACCTTGCGCGGAAAAACGATCAACAGACGGGTATGACTGAAAAACTTGCTCTTATTACAGGTGCATCCCGCGGATTGGGTGCTGCAATCGCCACAGAACTGGCGCCAGACTATCATGTTATTGCTGTCGCGCGCACAACAGGCGCGCTTGAGGAATTGGATGATCGGATCAAGGCCAAATCAGGTCAGGCCACCTTGGCCCCCATGGATATAACAAACTCCGATGCTATGGCGCATTTGTGTCGGTCAATTTATGATCGCTGGGGAAAAATTGATCTGTGGGTTCACACCGCAATCCACGCAGCCCCTTTGATGCTGACATCGACACTGGATATGAAGGATTTCGGAAAATCCGTTGACCTGAACGTGACAGCGACGGCCACCTTGATTACATATGTGGCCCCCTTGTTGGGCGACGCTGGGCAGGCCGTGTTTTTTGACGACGTCCACACAGGTGAAAAATTCTTTGGGGCATATGGCGCGACCAAGGCCGCCCAAATGTCGTTGGTCAACAGCTGGGCAGCAGAAACGGCAAACACTGGGCCCATGGTCCGCGTGTTAAACCCCGC
>Ga0181583_10004036_pt1 | contig 10769 bp, 9 predicted proteins | sample 071ome_31_FD_132461 | JGI IMG/M metagenome (GOLD analysis project Ga0181583, IMG submission 132461) | Coastal salt marsh microbial communities from the Groves Creek Marsh, Skidaway Island, Georgia - 071405CT metaG (megahit assembly) | ecosystem: Environmental > Aquatic > Marine > Intertidal zone... | reverse complement strand
GATTCTGGCATCCCAGTGGCCGGTTTCATCGTAGTCCACGCCATGAAAGCGCACGGCGCGGAAACCGGCGTCCATGACAGAGCGGGCGCTGTCGCGGGCGTTCTTTTCATTAAGGGTACCGAAGCTCTGGTAGCACTCGATGTGATCGCGGGTCAGACCGCCAAGCAGTTCATATAAGGGCACATCCAGGGCCTTGGCCTTCAGGTCCCACAGTGCGCAGTCCAGGGCACCCATGGCATGCAGCTTCTCCCGGCCGGGGGGATAGAACTTGTTGCGATAGAGCTTGCCCCACAGGTATTCGGTGCGAAAGGGGTCCTCACCGATCAGCAGGCCCGCGATGTCCTCATGCAGGTCCCTGGTGCCGCCCTGACCGATGCCCACAAGGCCCGAATCGGTTTCGATGGTGACGAGTATTTCGCTCAGGTTTATCCAGTCCGCCAAACCATTGGTGCCTTCCGGGTTCCAGATACGGATGCGGGTGATTCGGGTGTCGCTCAAAGCCCCCTTGGCATATTGGGCAAGGCCGGCATTGAGGATGGGTGCGGCGACAAGACTGGAAAAAATGGCCTGGCAGAGTTGGCGGCGTTGCATGTGACTTTCCCCTTATAGATGACCGGTTGAGCATAGCGCAGTTGGTTGGGCAGACCAAGACGAGGGCAGTGACCTTTGGGAAAGCCGCTTGATCCGGATCCTGCTGGACGAGTATGTGGCTCATCAACAGGCACTGGAGCGTGCCGCCGGCAGCAGGGCGTAAAAAGCGTCAATCTGCCTGAAAAAAATCAAAGGGGACAGCGTCACATGATCCTGAATATGACGGTGTAAATTTTTGCTTTGGGGATCAAATGACTCTGTCCCCTTTGATTTTTGTGCTAGGATGCGCGTCCCCTCAATACTGGTCGCCAGTCAGGGCACGCCAGGGCATTGCTGTTTCCCTGTTACACTTACCTTTTTACACCCCATATCGAGAACTTCATGACAACTGATTCGGTCATTACCTTTGACCAGCTCGCGCTGAGCCCCCCGATTCTTCACGCCCTGCAGGATGTCGGCTACGAAACACCGTCGCCGATTCAGACCCGGACCATTCCCCATTTACTGGAGGGTAAAGACGTCCTGGGGCAGGCGCAGACTGGTACCGGCAAGACCGCCGCCTTTGCATTGCCGATCCTGAGTAATCTGGACCTGAAACAGCAGGATCCCCAGGCCCTGGTGCTGGCACCGACCCGCGAGCTGGCCATCCAGGTGGCTGAGGCCTTCCAGAGCTATGCCGCACACATCAAGGGTTTTCATGTGCTGCCGGTTTATGGCGGGCAGGATTACAGCAGCCAGATTCGCGCTCTCAAGCGTGGCGTGCACGTGGTGGTGGGTACCCCGGGCCGGGTCATGGACCACATGCGTCGGGGCACATTGAAACTCGACAAACTGAAAACCCTGGTGCTGGATGAAGCCGATGAAATGCTGCGCATGGGCTTTATTGATGACGTGGAATGGATTCTGGAGCAGACGCCAGATTCACGGCAGATTGCCCTGTTCTCGGCTACCATGCCCAAGGAAATCAAGCGCATTGCCACCCAGCATTTGAATGACCCGGAAGAAATCACCATTGCCATGAAAACCGCTACGGCTGACCTCATCCGCCAGCGCTACTGGCCGGTGACCGGCATGCAGAACAAGCTGGATGCGCTGACCCGCATACTGGAAGTGGAAAGTTTTGATGCCATGCTGATCTTCGTGCGGACCAAACTGGCCACGGTGGAACTGGCGGACAAGCTCTCCGCCCGTGGTTTTGCCGCCTCGGCGCTCAATGGGGATATTCCGCAGAAACAGCGGGAAATGACCGTCGACAAGCTCAAGAAAGGCAAACTGGATATCCTGATCGCCACAGACGTGGCCGCTCGTGGCCTGGACGTGGAACGCGTGAGCCACGTGATCAATTACGACATCCCCTACGACACCGAAGCCTACATTCACCGCATTGGCCGTACCGGCCGGGCGGGCCGCAGTGGTGATGCCATCCTGTTTGTCACTTACCGGGAAAAACGCCTGCTCAAAGCCATCGAGAATGCCACACGCTCGACCATCGAGTTGATGGAGATGCCGTCCGCCGAGGTCATCAACAGCAAACGCATTGCCCAGTTCAAGCAGACCATTACCGATACCCTGGGCAGCCAGGACCTGGCCCTGTTCAGTGAACTGGTTGAACAATACCAGCAGGAACACGATGTGCCGCCGCTGCAGATTGCTGCTGCCCTGGCGAAACTGGTACAGGGGGATGAACCCTTATTGCTGCAGGCCAAACCCGAGCGCGAGAAGAAAGCCTTCCGTGACGACGATGGCGAAGGCCGTCGTGGTCGGGAGAACAAAAAGCGTCGTGATGACTTTCATGACGGTGATGCCTCGCCTTATGAGCGGGAAGAGCGCCGCCCATCACGCAAAAGCGAGCCCCGACACCGCAACCAGCCGGTGGAAGAAGGCATGGAGCGCTTCCGCATCGAGGTGGGTCATATCCATCACGTGAAGCCGGGCAACATCGTCGGCGCCATTGCCGGTGAGGCCGGCATAGAAGGCAAATATATTGGCGTGATCAACATCTATGAGGATTACAGCACCGTGGATTTACCGGAAGGCATGCCAAAGGAAATCTTCAGGGATCTGAAAAAAACCTGGGTGGCCGGCCAAATGCTGAATATTTCCCGTGAAGGTCAAAAAGGACAGCATGGCTCAAAACCCGGTAAAAGCAGACCGCCGATCAATCAGGATGCTGATGGGCAGGGCGCTCCCGGCAACAAGGATGTCGGTGCTGGCAAGAAGCCGCGCAAAGTCGGTAAGCAGGATGGCAGGAAAGGGAAAAAACCGGAGTGAGTGAATAGACAGCGGCAAGGATGCCGGGGTGTGTAAATGGCTGCCGCCAGCCTGGGTGTAAGCCACGTGAGCAGAGCCTTGTGATGTCCAGGTTTTTTGCCCAGCCGGATTCCTTTTCCCCGATCAAATGACGCTGACCCCTTTGGTCTTCACCCCTGTGGTCTTTTGGCCTTATCAATCCTCTCGCAGGATAATTCTCAGACCTTTAACGGCTAGCAGGATGCAGATCACCAGTGTGACAAAAGCCCCGCCCAGCCTGGGGACCAGGTAATCCATGCCGTAGTCTGGCCCACCTTCATGAAGATAGTTCATGAGTGGACTGTAGGCATACATGAAGATCATGGGGATGAATATCCCGCTGAAGCCCATCAATGCCAGGCCTGAGTACTTTCTCATTAACATCTCCTAGGGTGGTGGCCATGATTCATAATTATCCCGCTGGGGAAATGGGGCCATTATAGTCTTTTGTGTGGCTTGCGGGAGGTCGTCAATCAGGGAAAAGCAGCAACAGATGCAAACCGACGTCTGCTGTTGAAGGCTATACGGCCTGCAACCTGTGAATATTTACCTCAACATCCCCAGACTCTGTGGACACATAAATTGAGTTACCCGAAATAGTCGCCGACCAGTCCATGGTGCGGTTAACGTTGCTGGCTAATGTTTCGATCTGTTCCCAGGGAAACTGGTAATACTCGGCATGCAGCATCAGGTACTGTTTGTGACCCAGCTTCCACCAGGTGTCTGATTTGCTGTTGAAGCTGTACACCTTCACCGCTTTGGCAATGCGGCTGGCTTTCTTGATGCGATCCACCGCCGGTTCGCCCACGTCGATCCATAACTCGATGGCATCGTTCAGGTCTTTCGACCACAGGTCAGCTTCCTCGCTGTCGCTCAGGCCTTTGCAGAAAACCAGATTGTCTGACGCATTCAGGCACCAGGCCAGGATGCGGGCCACCATTCTCGCAATATTTTCCGAAGGGTGCAGGGCGATGGTCAGGTTGTGCGAATCAAACAGATTGCGGTCCAGGTCAGACAGTGCAAGACGGCATTTGTAGATGGTGGGTTTGAGGGCCATAAATAACCAATTAATTTGGGGATCTGATAAATCAAGATTGGTGATATTCAACAAGTTTAATATCAGGCCATGCTAAACAGGGAACTGAATTTTTGATAAATGCAGGGAATGCTTTTGCGCCTTTTCTCTATGAATGCTCAAGATATTGGCCGACTGCACCCTCACCATCCCGCCCCATTTTGATTATTCGAGGTTTTCCCCGTTCAGCATGTGCTCATCCACCGCAATGGCGTAGTAACCGCTGGCAATGTAGGTGACCATGATGGCCACCAGATCCATGGTGCCCTTGTCACCAAAGAGATCCTGAACCTTGGCGAAGGTGGCGGAATCCACTTCCTTATCGTTCAGTAACTGGCGACCGAAGTGAATGATGGCGGCATCTTTCTCGGGCACGCTGTACAGCGACTGGTTGTACTTGATCACATTGATCACGCTTTCCGGCACACCGTTGCGTATGGCGCTGGCGGCATGGCCATTCCATTCCAGGCTGTAGTTGGTGGCACGGCAGGCGACGAGAATGGCCAGTTCGCGTTCGTAGGTGCTCAGTTCTTCCGATGCTACGGCAGCGTTGTGCAGGTCGAGCAGGGCTTTCGCCACGCCCAGGTTGTAGGCGGACCAACCCAGCGGGCCGGCCACTTCGCCATTCGTTGTACGGCCAGGCAACATGTCGAAGATGGCAAACTCATCCTGGCTCACATCGGAGCGCTTTACGTAAGGCAGGCGGGCACCGGAGGCAGGATTGATGTCCGCGGGCAGGGACTGGGCGAACAGCGTGCCTGCGATTAATGACAGGGTTACAGCAAGAACTGTGCGAAGCAGGGTGGTCATGAGTGTCTCCTGATCTGGTCGTCATGGGGAATGACAGGAAACTGAGCATAGCATGGCTTTCCGGTAATCCAAGCGGTAAGGATGGATCAGGTTGGCGGATTCAGGAAACAGGAGCTATGTTGTGAAGACAGGGACAGTGCGAAGTCGATGCTTTCCGGTAAGCAGGCATCATTGCCAGGGACGGCAAAGCTTCCTGCGTTATTCCATAAACCACATCAGAATCCTTGTATCCGTCTTTCCTATCCCTCCCGTTGGGGCGGGCAGATTGACAAATCCTGCGATGCGTCGCATCTTGTGCCCCTGTCCTGATGCCCAACCCGGGGTATCTAAACGTACTACGCAGGAATCACCATGAATAAATGTAAAACCCTCGTCCTGGCTGTGACATGCCTGTTGCCAGCCCTTTCCAATTACGCTTTTTCCCAGAACGCCAATGCCGCATTCAGTAACGGTTTTCCGGTAGCACCAACCGGCCTGGAAAACCTGCCGCTGGGTGAAGGCCCCTGGGATTTCCGTACCGGTGAGGCAATGAATATCCACGTGGAGCTGGTGGCTCACCTGGATAATCCCATGGCGATGACCTTTTTGCCTGATGGCAGCATGCTGGTGGTGACCCGTCCTGGCAAATTGCTACATCTTGAGAATGACAAGGTAAGTGAAATCACCGGTGGCCCCGCTTCTGTCAGCTTTGGTGTGGGCGGCGGTATCGGCACGATTCATGGCTACATGGGGATTGCCCTGCATCCGGATTTCAGTCGCAATAAACAGGTGTATCTGATGTACACCCGTCCCGAAGAAAACCTGCCGGGTGTGCTGACGGTGGGTCGGGGTCGCCTGGAGGGCAACCGACTTGAGGATTTTGACATGATCTTCGATACCAAGGATCTGCTGGGCGCAGGCAACATCCTGTTTGGGGCTGACGGCAAGCTGTATATGTCCACCCCGGATCGGGATTCCCAGAATCTGGCGTCACTGGGCGGAAAGATCCTGCGCCTGAATGATGATGGCAGCATTCCTGACGGCAACCCCTTTGTGAACACCCGGAATGTCCGGCCGGAAATCTGGTCCTATGGGCATCGCTATTCGCTTGGCATGACGCTGCATCCGGAAACCGGTGAGTTGTGGGAAAGTGAAAACGGGCCCAACGGTGGCGACGAGATCAACATTATCCGGGCCGGCGCAGACTACGGCTGGCCGAGCGTCAGTCTTGGTCGGGATTACAATGGTCCCTGGCATGGCGGGCATCCCAGTCATGCCAATTATGTGGAACCCGAAGTGTACTGGATGCCTGCGGTGGCCGTGTCGGGTATGACCTTCTACACCGGTGACAAACTGTCCAAATGGAAAGGCGATCTGTTCGTGGGCTCCATGCGCGAGGGCGAGGTTAATGGCACCGGCCATCTGGAACGCATTTTGTTCAACGGCAACATGGAAGAATTGCGCCGCGAAAGCTTGCTCACCACCCTGCACAAGCGTATCCGTGATGTGAAACAGGGGCCTGATGGTTATCTGTACGTTGTGCTGGAAGAAACTGACGGTGGTGTCCTGAGGATCATGCCAGCAGAATAAAACATTGGAAAATTGGGGTCAGATCACTATTTTTAAATAAAGATGATCTGACCCCAATTTTTCCAGAGGAACCAGTCATGACTTCAGGCCAGATGATGTGGGGTGTGCTGTTCAGCTCGATCGGGCTGGGCTATTTCATTTATGGCAAGAAAATCACCAATCCTGCCTTCCGCTATACGGGTCTTGCCCTGATGCTTTATCCCATAGCCGTATCAGGTACCTGGGCGCTTGTGGGCATTGGTGTGGCACTGGTCCTGGTGCCCCATGTCGTGCGTTTTTAGCGGAAACGCGTCCTTAAATGCGCCGGACCCTGATCCGGCGTCCCTTGATTTTTCCCTCTGACATCAGCTTCAGCGCTTTACCGGCAATATCCCGCTGCACGGCAACGTAGGCGACAAAGTCGAAGATATCGATCCTGCCAATCTGGTCACCACTGAGCACTTGTCCTACTGTCAGCGCTCCAAGAATGTCGCCGGGGCGAAGTTTGTTCTTGCGGCCGCTGTCGATGGATAAGGTCACCATCGGGGGGTGACGAATATCATCATGGTTTTCTGTATCCGGAAGGTCTCCGAGGACAGTCGCTTGCTTCAGGTAACGTTCAATGGCGTTTACCTTGGGCGCTTCAGAGGCGTGAAATAAGCTAACTGCCAGACCTTCCTTCCCGGCGCGACCGGTACGACCAATACGGTGCACATAGATTTCCGGATCCGGTGGCAGTTCATAATTGACTACCATGCCCAGGTCCTTGATATCCAGCCCGCGTGCGGCAACATCCGTGGCAATCAGCACTGACGCACTCTTGTTGGCAAAACGCACCAGGGTCAGGTCACGATCCCGTTGTTCCAGGTCGCCATGTAACGCGAGTGCATGAAAACCGCATTGTTTCAGGTCATCCGCCAGGCTCTGGCACTGGTCCTTGCGCTGGCAGAACACCACGCAGGATTCCGGTTGTTCTTGAATAAGCAGTGCAATCAGGGCACGAGTCTTGTCCCCTTTATTGACTTCATAAAAGGTCTGCTGAATGACGGTATTGTCATGCAGGCTTTCCACCGTGACAGTCAGGGGATTGCGCTGGATCTGCTGACTGATCTGTTCAATCGCCTCGGGATAGGTAGCGGAAAACAGCAGTGTCTGCCTCTGTGAAGGGATGTCCGTGATAATGGCCTGGATGTCGTCCTGAAAACCCATGTCCAGCATGCGATCAGCTTCGTCCAGAACCAGCATGGTGGTTTTATCCAGCTTAAGGGTTTCCTTGCGCAGGTGCTTGAGTACGCGTCCCGGCGTACCCACCACGATATGTGGTGGATGCTCCAGTGAGGCAAACTGCGGGCCGATGGGGGTGCCGCCACAGAGTGTCATGATCTTGGTGTTGGTGACAGGACGGGCCAGGCGCCGCAGTTCCTTGCTGACCTGATCGGCCAGTTCACGAGTGGGGCACAACACCAGCGCCTGGGGAACGAATCTGGCGGGATCAATTTTTAACAGCAACCCGATGCCGAACGCAGCAGTTTTGCCACTGCCGGTTTTGGCCTGGGCTTTGACATCCTTGCCGGCCAGTACCTCCGGCAGGCTCTGGGCCTGGATGGGTGTCATTTCAAGATAACCAAGGGATTCCAGGTTGACGAGGAAGTCCTGAGGCAGGGGGAGGGAGGAAAAGGAGGCAGATGTCATCAGACTTGGTATAAAACTGGATAAAAAAAATGGGGTCAGATCATCTTTATATAAAAATAGTGATCTGACCCCAATTTATTTAGCGGGAAAATTTGACCATCCGGTCTTCCTGGAAGGCGCCTACGTACACGTTACCGCCGGTTTCGATGGCTACGGATACGCCATTGATCAGGGCGCGGCCCTTGTTGTCGAACACGCGGGTGATGGCAAGCGTGTCGGGATGCACAACCACCACCTGGAAACCCTGCAGGCAGGGATCATTGCTGTCGGCGGGGCAGTTGCCGCCCACGCCTTTCACACCCGCAGCCATAAGATGACCATCCGGGGTCCAGGTGAGGTTGTCTGGCATGTAGCCCAGGTCAACACGGCCCACTTCTCTTTGTGCTTCTAGGTCGTATTTATGAAAGTCACTGGTGGTCCAGCCGCTGATGTAGGCGTAGCGGCCGTCTTCAGAGACCAGAACGCCGTTGGGGTAACCTATCTCGGTATCCGGCAGCACTTGTTCGCCATCGGCAGCGGTCCAGCGGGCCACGTTGCCTGTATCCTTGCCGGTGAAAATGTTGCCATCGCCCTCTGCCATCAATGCAGTGGGGCGGGTGGCGACAAAACTGCCGTTGGCAAGCGCAGAGACATCATTGTAGGGCTGGTCGGCAAACACACAGCCGTGCCAGTCAAGTCGCCAGCTGTTGCCATCCTTCACCAGTTCATACATTTCCATGGATTCGCGCACGTTGTGGTTCACCACATACAGCTGCCAGGCACCACCGGTGCGCTGTGTCAGGGACAGACCATGAGGATTCACCTCATTTCCAATGGTGTCAGTACAGGCAGCATCACCCCAGCCACTTTGCGGACTGGATGTGATGGGCAGGGGCGAGAACTGCTGAGTACGCAAATTGAACAGGTCAATGGGATGATCATCACCCTGGCCGAATTTGGCCACGATCAGGTAACGGCCATCCGGTGTGACCTCGAAATCTTCCGGTGCGCGCGTGCCGCAGATCATCTCCACATCGCCATCGCGACCACAATCCAGCAGCGGTGGACGAAAAGCGCCGGGCTGGGCATTGGCCGGGATGGCCTGGAATGCCAGCAGGCCGGTCATCAGCAGGAAGGAAGTCGTGAGTTTCATGGTAGCGCCCCTGTAGTGGTTCTTGTTTGCAGGGGCAAAAGATAATCGGAATCAGTAGCAGAGTAAAAGGTTAAAGCATGCTGTTCAGTATTTCTGCCCCGATACCAAAACTCTTGATACGGGCCTCGTGGTCGTAGCAGTGGCAGGTCAGCACCAGTTCATCGGCCCGGGTTCGTTCCAGGAAACGTTCGATAAAGGCCTGTGCCGTGGCTTTGGTACCAACGGCCGATTCGCACATGGTGTGTTCGGCATTCATGATTTCCTGGGGCGAGGCAATCTCGTTGAGGTCATCCACAGGCGGCTTCAGTGGGCCGGGTTGACCGCGCCTCAAAAAAATGAAGCCCTGCATCACGCCGCGCATCAAGGCCCGGCCTTCCTCATCACTGTCGGCCGCAAAGATGTTCATGGCTGCACCGCAGTAAGGCTCTTCAAGTTGGGCTGAAGGCTTGAACTGTTCCCGGTATACCGCCAGGGCCTGGTCGAGTGCATCTGGAGCAAAGTGCGACGCAAACAGGTAGGGCAGGCCAAGCGCTGCGGCTAATTGTGCACCGAACAAGCTGGAGCCAAGAATCCATAAAGGCACATGCATGCCATTGCCTGGATATGCCTTGATGCCGTTGTAGCCCTCATCGAAGTAATGCTGAAGGATCTGCACATCCTGAGGAAAGGATTCATCGGCTCGGAAATTGTCGCGACGTATGGCATAGGCGGTTTTTCCATCTGTTCCTGGTGCGCGGCCCAGGCCCAGATCAATACGATCAGGATAGAGTGATGCCAGCGTGCCGTAGTGTTCCGCAATGATCAGTGGTGAATGATTCGGCAACATGACGCCGGCTGCGCCAACACGAATACTTTGTGTCCCTTCAGCCACAAAACCCAGGGCAACAGAGGTTGCCGCACTGGCAATGCCGGCACTGTTATGGTGTTCGGCCATCCAGAACCGTTGATAACCAAAACGTTCGGCATGCTGGGCCAAGTCGCGGGAATTGACCAGGGCATCACGGGCGGAGCCGCCTTCTACAACAGGGGCGAGATCCAGGAGTGAATAAGCTTTTAACATAGCCTGAAATTACCAGTCTGGTTGCGGTGGAAAGAACGGATATTAGAACTATATTGATAACCAGGAGCAAGAACTCGTCAAATACCAGGATTGTTGTAAATTGAAAGTCAGGGATGTTATCAATATGATTGAGCAGGACGGCTGGTTTCTGAAAAGAACGAGGGGTAGTCATCGTCAATTCAGGCACTATACAAAAAGTGGTCTGGTTACTGTATCTGGAAAGTCTGGAGACGATCTTGCGCCGGGGACACTAAATAGCATCTTGAAACAGGCAGGGTTGAAAACATGAAATACCTGATAATCATTGAAAAATCTGATACTGGATTTTCTGCCTATTCCCCTGATTTGCCAGGATGTGTATCTACGGGTTCAACGCCTGAAGAAACTGAAAACAATATAAGGGAAGCAATCCTTTTTCATATAGAAGGGCTAAAGGATGAAGGGCTGGACATTCCAGTACCCAGCAGTCGCTCCAGCTATGTCGAAATTGCCGCCTGAAATCAGGTAATTTTTACTTCAATTTCTCCCAATCCCTCCACGCCACAACGAATCACATCCCCCTTGTTGACCAG
>Ga0181583_10004029_pt1 | contig 10779 bp, 8 predicted proteins | sample 071ome_31_FD_132461 | JGI IMG/M metagenome (GOLD analysis project Ga0181583, IMG submission 132461) | Coastal salt marsh microbial communities from the Groves Creek Marsh, Skidaway Island, Georgia - 071405CT metaG (megahit assembly) | ecosystem: Environmental > Aquatic > Marine > Intertidal zone... | reverse complement strand
TGGACTCGTCGGTCGCCTCGAGGATGGTGCGGCAGCTGCAGAATTACGAGAGGGCAGGGAGCCATGCAAGAATGGAGTCGCAGTTCAGGACGTCCACCTCGCGGACTTGTGCGAGCGGTGGTGAGGCAGGCCTTGGGCGATCGATGCCTGATGGGTTCATGGCAGAGCAAGCGGTGCTGTCGGATGCAGGAGGCCCGTCCGCCTCGTCGGTCGAGGTCCGAGTGGGCAAGCGGGCCGGGCTCCTGCGACGCCTCTTCTGCGGGCTAGGACCGCCCCGTTCGACGCGCGTAAGCCGGCATTAGATGACCTCATCTGCCCTCCCCTTCTTGCTCAAGGGACGGGAACGTCTAAGCGCCAGAGAGGGGGGGCGCGTAGGGGGTGCGGGCGAGCCCGGTTGAAGGTGGCGCGGCCAGCGTCCGCCGGCGGCGCCTTAGCATCCCGCCCCCACCTCCACCCGTCAAGATGCCTGCTTGGAAAGGGCCTCCCCCTCTGGCCCCACAGCCGAGCCGTTTCATCGCCGGTTTGTCTCCTCGATCGCCTCCCTTAACGACGCAGCTAGTGAGCGAATCACCTCCGCCCATCGGTCCTCTGGAGCCCACGCAGCCCGCTGTGGACAACCCCCCCGGGGCGGTCCGAGCATGCCCACCTTGGCCGAGCTCCAAGACGGCCCACAAGCCCACCCGTACCGCGGATGTAGGAACGGCTGCTGTACGTTTTCGCTTGCTTTCATGCTGCGCAGGCTCAACGCGGTTGGCGACGTTCGCTCGCAGGGAAGGCCCCTTGGCAGGGCCGGAGCAGGTTTGGCGGACGGACCCAGGGTTTAGTCGCCGGGACCATGTATTTCGGGGCATGCTTGCGTGCGTGCTGATCGCTGCCTACGCCTTACCTTTCGCATTTGGCTCCGGAGGACTCCATAGGAGTCACGACGGGGCTCTCCGCCCGTCTGGGGCAGATGTCTGGCGTTCCCTGCCGGGCTCCCCCCATACTGACAACCCATGCACCCACGCCCGTCAGTGACGTGCTTGAGGGCCTCTCTGCTTCCCGTGACGGTCACGGGACCAGCGCTCTCCCTCAGGGACACTCTGGGGCCCTACGCGAGACGCCCCTCCGAATAGTTTCGTGCGGAGACCATCCCCGCCCCTAGTGCCCCGGCCAACTCCTGGAGAGGGCCCTCCAAGCCCTCGCTTCGTTTCCGATAGTGTTGCGGGCGGCTCACATCCCGCGAACGCCATGGAATTTGTCCGCGGCTATCACTTGGACAGCGATCTAGACGATGATCCCGCGCCAAGAGCCCTCGAGACGCGCCCTCATGAGGGAGGGACGGGGGAGCCTGGGTGCGCTGCCAGGTGCGCTTTCCTGCTTCGTCCCTTCACTCTGAGAGCCTGACCCGGCCCATCACTTGAAAGCTGCTATAGTGTCATGTATTGCGCGGGGTCTGGGACAGCGACACTCCTGGGGGCGTCGCAACCAGCTAACCAGGATTTTCAACTCCGCAATGCAGGGGCGTTACGGGCACCCCCGAGGGACTCAAGGACCATTCTGCGGACCCGGACACCGTCCCTCCGGACGATATCGATGACGCCGGCAGCGCCAAGACGCAGGTGCCGCTGAACGCCTTCGAACTTCTGCGTGCTGCACCCAGCGCGCTGCGCCCAGCAACGAAGCGCTCAGCAGTTGCCATGAAGAAGGAGGGGTCAGCGACACACAAGGCTGTCGCGGTTGACGTTCCAGCGCGGGCGGCCCGAGCTGTCGAGGATGTTCCTGAGGCAGGCACGGGGAGATGCCAGAACGGGGAGAAGCAGGGCAGAGAGCCCCCCCCTGCGCCGCTGTGGGCAAGGCGTGGGCAGTCGAGTCATCCTGACATCGCGAATAGCAGGGTGTGTGGCAGCGCGGACGGCGAAAACGGCGTGGGCGGTGACGATGTGGAGGTGGTCCCCTCGCACGCGGAAGCGAAGGCGACGTTTTTCATGACAGCTGCCGAGAAGCGGGCAGCAAAGCTTGAGGAGGAGGAGCGTGAGCGGGCGAGGAGGGCGGAGCAGGCGCGGGAGGAGTTTCAGAAAGAGAAGGGTGAGTGCGGCGCCCGCCCGATCCCCGCTGGGACCCGAGAGCCCGCCAGGCGCACCCTCATATCAAAGCTCCCGGCTTCACCCCCCTTTGTCTGCAGCCCAGCAGCGGGTGGTTACGGCAATGATGAACCAGGGGAAGACGGGGGAGAGCGCCTTCTTCGCCATCAACAGGCAGCGGCAGCTGGCTGCCGCGGAACGTCGAGCCGTGCAGGAGAAGAGCGCAGCCGACGGATCTGCGGCAGGGGCCTCCTCTCCTAGAGCCCTTGGGCCGGCCCTCGCCCCTCTCCACGTTGGGAGGCCCCGAGGCCCGTGCTTACCTGACACATGCGACAACCGCATCGCCATGGAGGCCGCCCCTCGCGGGGACGTGGTGGACGTCGATGTCTCGGCGTTCGAGTTGGTGTCTCAGAGGGCAGCGCAGGGGGGCTCGAAACCTCGGGGGGGGTGCCGAGTCGAGGGGGCAGAGGTGCTCCTGGCTGAGGCGGCGAGGTACTTGGCGGGCGTCGAAGTGCCAGTCGGCAACACAGGGCAGGGGCGCGGGGCAGACGGGGTGGAACAGATCGAGAACGAGGCACGGGCTGCTCTCGTGTCGAGTGCTGAGTCGCTGGCACGGCTTGTGGCTCGGCGAGAGGGAGAGGTGGCAAGAGAGCGGGCTGCCCCGGGCCGGGCCGGCGAGATGCCGGTGCCGAAGAGACCGCGGCTGCAGCCCGGGGAGCCCATTGAGATCGACTCGTCGGACGCGGATGATGTGGCGCCAGCCCCGGGTCCTACGGACGACGGCAGGGAGACTCAGGCAGCGGGCGGCCTGATGTCAACCCTCCAGTGGGTGGACGCTCTGGCCCCCGAGCACCACTCGCAAGTGTGCGGGAACCCGGAGAGCGCCAGACGGCTGCGGGACTGGCTTGCCGGGTGGGCCCAGCGCATCGACCGCGAGGCGGGGGAGGGGGGCGACGGGGGAGCAACCTCAAAGGGTTCGCGGAACACCGAGGGGCGGTCCGGGAAGCGCGCTCGCCGGTCTGGCCGTGTCGCCGAGGACTTCGACGAGCTGATTGGGAACTACACGGAAGAGACCCTGTGTCAGGGCGCAATCCTCGTGTACGGCCCCCCGGGTGTGGGGAAGAGTGCCACCGTTACTTCATGTGCTCAGGAGCTGGGGTTCCAGACCCTGGAGGTCAACGCAGGAAGTGAGCGCACTGGTGCACACCTGAACAAGTTCATCGGAGAGGCGACCAAGTCCCGGCGACTCCCTGGCAAAGGCAGCGACAGGGGCCCTTCGGCCACGACGGCTCTGGCGGACATGTTCTCAGACGCTGCTGTAGGGAAGGGGAAGCGGAAGGGCGCCGGGTTGGAGAGCAGGGGCGACAAGGGCCGCGGAAGCCGCACTGTCCTGGTACTCGAGGAAGTGGACGTCCTCGCGGACGAGGACCGGGGATTCAGCGCCGCTCTGGGCCAGCTCATCATGGAGACGAAGCGGCCAATCATCCTGACGTCTTCGGTGCCCCGGCCGGCCTGCGTGCCAGCAGGCGTTCGGGTCGAGGCCATCCGGTTCGGGAGGGTCGCAGAGGAGGACATCGTGAGGCTTCTTGTCGCGGCAACAATAGCCCTGAGGGCCACTGCCAGTTTTCAGGCGCTGCGGGAAATAGCAGCGGCCTCGAACGGGGATCTGCGCCGCGCTGTGGCAACAGCACAGGTCTGGCTCCAAAAGCCCGCGGCGGTTGCGCAAGCTGTGGGGTCTCCCAGGTCCCCATCTGGCTTCCTAACCGCCCCTGCGGTCTCCGGAGACGTCGTTGACGAGGCACTGGGAAGCATCGCCCGTATATGCCTGTCACCTGGCCGAGTCCCAGTGCTGTCCACTTCCGGCAGAGCAGTCGACGCGCCCAGCGGTGGAGGGGTGCTCAGTAGGGTCCACGACGAGTGTACGGGCCGGTTGTTGGGGCTCATGTGCAGCACGAGCGCGGGAAGATCCTCGGATCGGACCGGCAAGGGTGGTCTGCTCCTCGCCCCTGCCCGAGGTGGCCTCGTGGCCGGGGACCTCGAGAGGACCTGTGGAGTGCGTCTTGGGGATCTTTGCGACTCCCGTGCCCCTGCGCGGGGAAGGCTCTGCTCGACCGTTGACCGGGACGTGCCCGTGGTCGCGAGAGAGACACCTTTGCGAGCGGAGGCCGGGGTGGCCGCGACGGTGATGACGGGGAGCCCGTGGTCAGACACCATCGAGGACCCTGACACGCCTCTGACAGCGGGGAAGCAGCCGGAGGACTCGACGGAGGAGTTGGCCCAGCCAGTGCTGGACACGAGTCACGCCACTCCCTCGACCCCAGGAAACCGGCAACAGGTGGCCACGTGCTCAAGTGACGAGAGGAGCGACTCGGGGAGTGAAGAGCGCGGCGCTGTGGACGTGGTCGCGAGCCTGCTACCCTCGAGTCGCGCCACGGCAACGGCTCGATGCCGGATCACACATCGCGAGGTGATGCTCGCTGTGCTCGGCGAGCCCGTGCCAGGGCCCCGGGCGTCACCGGCATGTGGGCACTCTGGTGGGGACAGGGAAGTCCCCTCGGGTGCTGCGGACCTCGGCACCCTCGCGGACTGCCTGGACTCGCTGTCTTGCTGCGACCTCCTCAAGTGCGGGCGTCCGGACATAGTGGACATGGCGTTTCCCCTGCCCGCGGCCCGGCATCGGCCTGCGTTCGCGGGGATGGGCGCCGCACCGGCATCAAGCACGTCCATCTCCGCAGGTGCTGGTGGCAACTTCCTCGCCACAGCGCTGGGCCACAGCGTCGCGGCGCCGGGAGGGCTCGAGGCGCTGCTCCTCGCGGGGGGTGGGGTCTTGGACGTCGATGACGAGGTCTCTCCCTGGGGCCGTGCTTCTGACGGGGCTGAGCCAAGGTGCCAGGTCGGGGCGGCCCAGACGCTGCACGACGAAGCTGCCGAATGCGCTGCCTCCCTCGCGCTTGCCGTGGCCACGGCAGGCATGGACGGTGTGAAGGGGGCTGAGCCCCAGCATCCGGGGTCCGATGCCTCTGGAGCAGCTGTGGGAATCGAGGCAGTGGCTTCGGGTCCTCACAGCTCCGCTCATGTGCTGGCACGGCAAATTGAGTCTGTTTCCCTTCTTCATCGTGCAGCCGCCCTGGTTGCACCGCGCGCCGCGCTCGAGGGCCCCATGCCGGTGTTGGACCGGGCAATGGGGCTGGTGAAGATTGCTGGGGTGCTCTCTGCGCAGGACGATGAGGCTGGGCAAGGTGAGGACCCAGGCCCCCCCGGGCCGCCGTGCCATCCTTGGGGCGCTGTGGCCACTCGGCTCACCCACCCTCCCTGCCCCTGTTTCCCGCAGGATCCGTCGGAAGGCGCACCCTCCGGAGGTCCACCCGCAAGCAAGCTCTGGGTGCCATGTTCGTGAACTACAACCTCGATATCGAGGATGCCCGCGCACTCGCGTCCATGGCGCTGGGGTGATGCATTCTGGGTGTTTCAACGAGGGAGCAGGGGCGTCTTCGCGTGTAAGCTAGGGGCAGTGAAAGGGAAAGGCTGTCAAGGCGCCGCGCCCTCTACTCCTCGGCCACCCAGGAGCCCGCGGGTTTTCTTCGCCCGCATCACCTGAGCGGGCAGTCCTGGCACCTCTGCAGACAGGGGGGCGGGGGCAGACAGAGAGCTTAGCGACCACGCGCCGATTGGAGCCCGTGGAGCCCCCGCCGCGATCTGTGGCGGAGGCGCGGCGGGGGCGCGGTCAGGCCGCACCTGGCCGGCAGGCCGCCCAGGGTGGACGCACTTGGACTTCGCGCAGACCACTGTCTCGAGAGTGACAGCCGAGAGCTTCTGCATGGCCTTCTTGGCCTTGCGGGGGCAGTCGGCGCAGGCCTGGGCAACGGGGCGAGTAGGGTGGATGCACTTAGACTTGGCGCAGTGCACGCCCTCCTGCGACCGCACGTTGGCGGGAGGGGGCGTCAGGGGGTCGAGCCTTGAAAATGGCCACATCAACGGAGGGAGAGAGGTAGTTCGCTTCAAGTCAAGTTCAGTCGCGATGCGTCGAACCGCTCTGGTGAAAGCGAGTGGAAGGCGCACGCAACCCATTCACTGTCCCCGGTGGCAGGGACACCTGAGCCCCAAGTGGTGGCCCCCGTGGGGGGGGGGGGCGCAGGTGGACAGGTGGGGGGGCTGTTTATGGATTATTATGGCAGGCGACTATATTCGGGTGCATTCTATTGAATTCTGCATCGACAGTGCCTCAGCGGGCGGGGCGGGGAGGGGGACCCGCTCACAGGGGAGCAAGGCTGGACCGTCTTCGCGAGGTTCATTGTGTTCGAAGCCGCGGGGTTTGCTCTATACCGGTGATCGTTGGCAACTCGTTGATTCAACCACGCAGCTCTGGGAATTTAAGCTGCCGATTGCGCGTTGGGGGAGTCCCCCGGGATGGCTGGACTGGCTGTCAGAGACAGAAGTAGGAGTTCACCGCGGTACGCCCCGCTTCCGTCTCCCGCCCTTATGAGAACGGCCTATCGGTAGCACGCACACGACGAAAGGCAGGGCTTCGTCCCCAGGTGCACGTCTATGTTCTGCGAGGCAGGGTCGCAGGCCGTCGAGTGCACAGCGAAGAGTTGTCGCCATGGACGAGCCATCGCTGGCCGCGGAGGCTCCCGTCCCCCTGAAGTTGATCCCAATGCGCGAAGTACGAAAGCACAGATCCCCTGGAGACGTCTGGCTTGTCGCGTTCGACCTGGTCATCGACGTCTCGAGCTTCGCCGAGGTGATTTCTCCGACATGGGCTCCTAACATGGCATTGACACCGGCGCGATCGATACAGTTCACCATGAAATGCTGATAAATCCTTACTTTTCATCGTCGATGTCCCGTCGGCGATCCCCCGACATACGAGACCCACCCTCGGCATGGTTCCCGCTGCAGGTGCACCCAGGGGGGGCGGACATTATCCACACGATGGGAGGTGAGTTGATCACAACGAACGCGCCACCTATGAGTGTTATTCTAGCGGTAGCTCCTCCCCGGGCTCCGCGGGCCAGTCCCTTGTCGAAATCCTTTCCGGGAACTGCGGTGTCCCGGGTAACCCTCCGGGCGCGATTTTTCGCTCACGAACGTCTTCCTTGTTCCACAGGAAAGGACGCGACGGCGATTTTTAGGAGCTTCAAGCACAGCGAAGCCGCGAGGCATAGTCTGTGGGACTACACAATAGGGGCCCTTGACCCGAATGACTACCTCGTGGAAGAGGACCACCGCTGCATCGCGGAGATCGAAGCGGTCCTCAGCGAACCAGGACACTCGGAGCAGACCTACGAGGCCGCGAGGAGGTGCGCCAGCGGCTACTACTGCCGGCCGCAGGGGACGTTGCGCTTCATGTCCTCGCAACTTCCCCAGGTGCCGCGACTCGGCCCCCCCTCGAACCCACACGGCTTCCGCCTTCGTCCGCGCTCGCAGGATTCGGACCCATATGACCCCGACGTGGCTGAATCTGAACTTGGGTAACCTGGAGCTGGGGGATGACGGGGCAGTGGTCGTGTCGCGCATCCTCCGGCACTCCCCCGCCATGGGTGAGCGACTGGGATGCGACTGGATCACGCACTGCCACGGCGGCCGCGCTCCCTCCTCCCGCCGCCCCTGCAGCGCCCAGGGGATTCCCCCCCTCCCTCCCGCGATTCTCCACCCGCAGTGCGCAAGGTGATGATGGAGGGCAACGCGATCGGCCCTCGGGGCGCCATCGCCCTGGCCGACATGCTCCGGGTCAACACGGACATCACGGTTCTCATCTTGCAGAACAACGAGATTGGGGACGAGGGGGCAGTGGCCCTGGCCGGGGCGCTGCGGGAGAACGAATCCCTGCAGATTTTGGGGTTGCCCACGAATTTCGTCGGCGATGAGGGGGGCTCGGCGCTGGGGCGGATGCTCGCGGAGAACAAGGTGCTGCGGGTGCTGTCCCTGAAGCACAACGACGTGGGGGACGCCGCGGCGGCCGACCTCGCCGCGGGGCTCCAGGACAACGTCCACCTCGAGGGGCTCAACTTGAGCTTCACCCGGGTATCGGACGACGGTGTGGAGCCACTGGCGGCCGCGGTCGCGCGGAATCGCAAGCTGCGGCACCTGTGGCTGGGCGGCAACGCCATCACTGACGTCGGCCTCCAGCACATCAACCGGGGCCTCGCCGAGAACCGGCACATCGAGCAGGTCCGCCTGACCGTCAGCCAGGACATGTACGCGGGCATCCTGACGGGGCGGACGGGCTCCGGGTTCCAGCTGCTGGGCGTGGGGCCGCACCGGACCTCGGTCGACTACAAGGCGGGCGTCCCGTACCAGCCCAGGGGGGAGTCGGCGCAGAACCTCGCGGCAGACGCGGGCAAGTACCAGCTGCAGGCCGACGCGGACGACCGGAGGCGGTCCGAGTACTCAAACAGCAAGACTGGGGTCTGGGAGGGCGCCGCGGCGGCCCACGGGGGTCTCGACGGCGACCCGAACCGCACCGTCGGTCCCCCCCGGGTGAGCCCGGGAGCTGCCGCCGCGGGCGGGGCCCTGCCAAGCGAGGCCCCTCGCCCCGCACCCCCCGGCGCCGCGGCGCAGGGAGAGGGACTGGCGGAAGTGGGACAGGCGGTCCCAGGGGCGCGTGGGCCGCGGGGAAGCGTGGAGCGCCCCAGGGCGAGCTTGGAGATCACTCGGCCGGACGAGATGAGGGCACGGGGGTGGGACCGGCGGCTCACTATCGACTTTGGGGGCGCGCCGCCGCCTGCAGTGAACTAGTTCAATCGCGCCGCGTGGGGGGAGCACAAGCGTGTGAAGAGCCTTGCGCGTTCCCTCGTCGTCGGCCAGCATGTCCTGCAGGCGCGCCACCTCGTGCTGGTCCAGGGCCTGAGCAACGCCCTCAACTCCCGCTTCCCTGCCAGCGGCTCCCTCGCCTGTAATGGTCACTCGCGCGCGGCCGATGGGTCTTTCGCCGAGATGCCCCTCGTCTGCCAGCCCCCTCCAGGCGCGATCTCGAGCAGGCGGTCGTGGAACGACAGTAGGGTGGGGCGGTGGCCGACGCTGACCACGGTCACTCCCTCAGCCGACAGCTCCTCGTACATCCTGGCCTCGTTCGCCGTGTCGAGGGCGCTGGTGCTCTCGTCCATCAGCGCAAGCTCTGGCCTGGCCAGCAGGAGCCGCGCGAAGGACACGCGTTGCTGCTCGCCGACCGAGAGAACCGAGGCCCAGTCCGCCTCTGCAGCCAGTGCCTGCTCCCCACCCCCGTACCGGCCCAGCAGCTTGCCAAGGCCAACCCTCTGCAGCGCCCGCGCGACCTCCGCGTCCGTCGGTACCGGCTTTCCCGCCGCTACGACCTCCGCAGGCGCCCCTCCCGCCCCCGCCCGCTCCCCCGCCCACGCGTCGTCGACCCCCGTAAACCCGCCCGTGCCGATGAGAGTGTCCACCCACCGCGGGGGCCACTGGCTCCCCCTGCCACTCGCCTTCTCGCGCGGCGGCCCGCTTCGCTTCCACATAGGGTATAAAACAATGTCCCGAAGCGTGCCGAGGGGCAGGTAGGGCCTCTGGGGGACGAAAAAGATGTCTGCTACCCCCCTCCCCGCCCGCACCCTTTCGCCGTACATTGTCACGGTCCCCTCGCCGAGCGGCCACAGCCCCGCGAGGGACCGGAGGAGGGTGGTCTTCCCAGTGCCACTGGGGCCCATGATGAGGAGGTTGGTGCCTTTGGTGACCTCGAGCGCCAGGTCGGAGACCAGGACGGCCCGGTCCCCCGCAACGTTGGGAGCCCCCCCCCCGTCCCCGGGGGGGTACGGTGAGGGGCGGCCGGAGAGGGGCCCCCGCTGGGCCGGCGCCCAGAGAGTCAGCCCCGTTGTCCTGAGTAGCGTGGGGCCCGCTGCGCCGAGGGGCTCGCTGGTGATGCGAAGAGTCTCAGGGCCGCTGCCGACGACCTCGAGGGACTCGGCGAACTCCCCCAGCCGGTCAACAATGGCGGAGAACGAGGCGAGCAGGTCCAGCTGCAGCACGACGAGCGAGACGTCGCTGAGGATGTGGGAGAAGGCCGAGTTGGACTGCGTCACGACGCCGAGCTCAATATCCCCCCGGAAAAAGAGCGGGGCCACCACTGCGGTCGGGAGGAGCGTGATCAGGTACCGATAGAAGGCGGTGAAGAAACCCAGGTTGCGCTGCACGACCAGGAGGCCTGTGAGGTTCTCGACCGCCCGCTGCAGGCGCTTCTGCAGCTGCGCCGCCTCTAGGCCCTCTCCTCCGAAGAAGGCCACGCTCTCACTGTTCTCCCTGAGGCGCACGAGCGAGTACCGGAGGTCTGCCTCCGTCTTCTCTTGGTTGAAGTTCAGGGGCACGAGGGGCCTCCCCAGCTGCAGCGACAGGGCCGTGCCCCCGACGGCGTAGACGAAGAGGGCCCCGAAGAGGGGCGGGTAGATGCCGTACAGGACCCCTGCGGCCCGAAAAGGGGGCGGCGGCGCGGCGTCAAGGGCGCGGCGGTGCCGCCGCGGAGGGCCGCCGCGGAGGGCCGCTGCGGGGGTCGCGTCGCCAGGGAAGGTGCGTCGTCGGGGGGCGAGGGAAGGGGTCACCGGAGAAGGACACGAGGTCCGTGGCCGATGAGAGGAGCACGAGGGAGAGAGAGAGAGCCGTGTCCGTGAATGCGTTGATGTCCGAGGCCAGGCGCTGGTCCGGGTTGTCGATCAGGCGGTCCATGTTGATGCGGTAGTAGCGGCGCTGCGGGGGGGCGGGCACGGTCAGG
>Ga0181583_10004024_pt1 | contig 10786 bp, 10 predicted proteins | sample 071ome_31_FD_132461 | JGI IMG/M metagenome (GOLD analysis project Ga0181583, IMG submission 132461) | Coastal salt marsh microbial communities from the Groves Creek Marsh, Skidaway Island, Georgia - 071405CT metaG (megahit assembly) | ecosystem: Environmental > Aquatic > Marine > Intertidal... | reverse complement strand
TTTAGGTGCTTATGTCAGAAGATATGCGAAATATCGCTATAATAGCCCATGTTGATCATGGAAAAACAACATTAATTGATTCAATTTTAAAACAAAGCGGAACTTTTAGGGACAATCAACAGGTTGAAGAAAGATTAATGGACTCTGGAGATTTAGAAAAAGAAAGAGGCATCACAATTTTAGCTAAGCCTACATCTGTGAAATGGAAGGATGTAAGAATTAATATAATTGATACCCCAGGACACGCTGATTTTGGAGGAGAAGTTGAAAGAGTTTTAGATATGGCTGATGGTGTAATATTGTTGACAGACGCGGCAGAAGGACCAATGCCACAAACAAAATTTGTATTAGGAAAAGCATTGTCTCAAGGTTTAAAGCCTATAGTAATTATCAATAAAGTTGATAGATCAGATGGAAGACCCGATGAAGTTATCGATGAAGTATTTGATTTATTTGTATCTTTAGATGCAACTGACGAACAACTAGATTTTCCAATAATGTATGCTTCTGGAAGAGACGGTTGGTGTGTAAACGATATAAATGATAAGAAAGATAATTTACACCCATTACTAGATTTGATAATAAACTACGTTAGCCCTCCTGACGTAGAAAAAGATAAACCTTTTGCAATGCTTTCAACGCTTTTAGATTATGATTCATATTTAGGAAGATGTTTGATAGGTAAGATAGAACAAGGATCAGCAAAAGTAAATGATAGTGTTAAATCAATTAATCTAAACGGAGATGAGATTGAAACAGGTAGGCTTACAAAACTGTTAAGATTTAATGGGGCTGAAAAAGTTCCTGTCAATGAGGTATTTGCTGGCGACATTATTTGTATAGCAGGGTTAGCAAAAACATCTGTCTCAGACACAATCTGTAGTCCCATTGAAACTAGCCCAATACAATCATCTCCAATAGATCCACCAACTATGGCAATAACAATACTTGTTAATGATTCACCCTTAGCTGGCTTAGAAGGTAAAAAAGTAACATCTACTATGATAAGAGAACGATTACTAGTTGAGGCTGAAACAAATGTTGCGATTACTTTTTCTGAAAATGATAACAAAGACTCATTTGAAATTGGTGGGAGAGGTGAACTTCAATTAGGGGTATTAATCGAGACAATGCGAAGAGAAGGTTACGAGTTAACTGTGTCAAGACCAAATGTATTATATAAAACAAATGCGAATAACGAAAAACTTGAGCCAATTGAAGAAGTAACTATTGATGTAGATAAGGAATTTTCAAGCTCAGTAATAGATGGCATGAATCAAAGAAAAGCTGAAATGATAAACATGAAAACTGCTGAAGGAGATAAAGTTCGATTAATTTTTCACGCACCATCAAGAGGCTTGATAGGCTATCAAAGTAAATTTCTAACTGATACTCGTGGCACGGGTGTTATTAATAGAATTTTTTATAAATATGATAAATTTAAAGGAGATATGTCTTGCAGAAGAAATGGAGCTCTAGTTTCAACTGAAACTGGTACTGCAGTTGCTTATGCAATTTTTAATTTACAAGATAGGGGCATAATGTTTATAGAACCTCAAACAAAAGTTTATCAAGGCATGATTGTTGGTGAGCATAGTAAAGAAAATGATCTTGGTATTAATGTTTTAAAAGGAAAGCAATTAACAAATGTAAGAGCTTCTGGAACGGACAAAGCAGTTACCCTAATCCCTCCAAGAGTTATGACCTTAGAACAAATGATGTCATATATAAATGAAGATGAATTATTAGAAGTCACGCCAAAAAACTTAAGATTGAGAAAAAAATATTTGTGCCCAAATCAAAGAAAAAGATTTTTAAGAGACAACAAAGTTTAGATAAATGAATAGAGGTTTAATTTATAAAATAAAGTAGAAAATTATTGGAAATATATGAAAATAGTGATTTTTTGAAATAAGTTGATGTTTACCCTTATCCAAAATATACTATATTAATATTTTGTCTTAGATAAATGTTGCCCCAGTTTTAGGGGTTTTTTAGAGCCCCGTTTGGGGTTTTTTTCGTCTAGGAATATAATTTATGTAAATTTGAGGATAAGTTGCTTGAAAGAACAAATATTGAAATTGATTGATCCAATAATAATATCTATGGAATATGAACTATGGGGTCTAAATATAGGACAGCAAAATAATTCTCTCAAATTAACATTATATATTGATAGCAAAAGTGGAATAAATATTAATGATTGTGAAAAAGTTAGTAATCAAGTGACACATATACTAGATATCGAAAATATTTGTAATGGTGATTATATATTAGAGGTATCATCGCCTGGCTTAGATAGAGTATTAATGACAAAAGAACATTTTGCAAAATATATAAATAAGAAGGTAAAGCTAAAGTTAAAATGGTTAGTAAAAAATAGAAAAAATATTGTTGGAATGATAAAAGATGTTAATAATAATTTTGTAGTTATTAATGATAAAAATGATATTTACGAAATTGAGTATGATTCAATAGATAATGCAAGATTAAAGATATAATCTGGAGAGATTAAGATGAGTAAAGAGATTTTAAATGTTGTAGATGCTGTTTCAAATGAAAAAGGTGTTGATAAAGAAATAATTTTTAATGCTATAGAAATTGCATTAGCGACAGCAACAAGAAAAAAATATACAAAAGATGTAGATGTTAGGGTGTCTATTGATAGATTAACTGGCGACTATAAGACATACAGAAGATGGACAGTACTTTCTGATGATGATCCAGAGTTTACATCACCTGACGCACAAATTCTTCACGCTTATGCTACTAAGGAGCATGATGAAATCGAAATTGGAGATTCTATTGAGGAAGAGATTGAATCTGTTCCATTTGGAAGAATTGCAGCTCATACAGCTAAACAAGTAATTGTTCAGAAAGTACGTGAAGCAGAACGTTTGAGAATAGTTGAATCTTTTGAAAATAAAGTTGGTGAACTTATTATGGGTATCGTAAAAAGAGTTGAACATAATGGTGTACTTATAGATTTAGGAAATAATACAGAAGGTTTCATTGAAAAAGAAGATTTAATTCCCAGAGAAGCAATAAGAAACGGTGATAGAATTAGAGCATATTTAAAAGAAGTTCGTGCGGAGTCAAAAGGCCCACAATTATTTTTATCTAGAACACATCCAGATTTTTTAATAAATTTATTTAGTTTAGAAGTTCCAGAGGTTGGCCAAGATCTAATAGAAATATTAAGTGCAGCAAGAGATCCAGGCATAAGAGCAAAAATTGCCGTCAAATCAAATGATCCAAGGCTAGATCCAGTTGGCGCTTGTGTTGGCATGAGAGGTTCGAGAGTACAGTCAGTCTCTAATGAAATAGCAGGAGAAAGAATAGATATTATTTTGTGGGATGAAAATCCAGCTCAATTTGTTATTAATGCAATGTCACCTGCTACAGTATTATCAATAGTTATGGATGAAGAATCAAAAAGCATGGATATAGCTGTTGAAGAAGAAAAATTATCCCAAGCTATTGGTAGAGGTGGGCAAAATGTTAAATTAGCAAGTCAATTAACTGGGTGGGATTTAAATGTAATGACCGAAGGACAGGTTGATGAAAAAAGTGAAGTTGAAACACAAATGATAAGCGAAAATTTTGTTAAATATTTAGATATTAAGCCAGATATAGCGCTAATTTTAGCTCAAGAGGGTTTTTCTAGTGTTGACGAAATTGCATATGCCCCACCAAAAGATATGACAGAGATAGATAACCTTGATGAAAATATTGTTGAAGATATTAGAAATAAAGCAAGAGACTATTTGTTAAAACAAGCTATAAATCCAGAGTCTTTAAATATGGATGCAGAGCCTTCAAAAGCATTATTGGAAATGGAAGGCATGACAAATGATTTAGCTTTTGAACTTGCATGTAGAGGAATTATAACAATTGATGACTTAGCAGACCAATCTGTAGATGAATTAATGCCGATAAATAATATGACAGAAGATCTTGCTGGTAAACTAATTATGACGGCAAGAGCACCAATGTTTGAGGATTAAAATAAAAAAATGTCTAATATCACAGTTAAAGAATTTTCAAAAACAATAGGATTATCATCTGTAAGACTAATTGAGCAATTACAGTTAGCAGGTATTGAAAAAAAAGGTGAAGATGACTTAATTAGTGATGAAGAAAAAATGCAGTTATTAGAGTTCTATAGAAATGAGCCGGCTAAAAACAAAACGATAAAAAAGGATATTGAAAAATCAGAAGACTCTATTGATGAAAAGCAAAAAACAAAGACAGTTATAAGAAAAAAAAGAGTTTTTTCTAAAGTTAATAACCAAGTAACAAAAAAAATAGAAGCTGATACTAGCGAAAAACATGATGAGGATTTGCGTAAAATCGATGAAGATAAAAATAATTTATCGAGTGAAGATTTTGTTGAGACACAGGACATAAGCGCGCAAGATATTAAAAATGAAATACCTTTGTCTGAAACAAAAACTTTTGAAAATAATGAATCAAACGATAATAGTAAAAAAAGAAGAAAAAAATCCAAGACAAAATATATTAATGAAGAAAAGAATAACGTTGTTATAAAGTCAAAAAATCGTAGGCAAAAGATTCAAATTTCAGATGAGAATCGCATTGTAAGAAAAAATTCTAGTAAGAAAAACAAAGATAATAGTAAAGTTGAAGATAAGCATCAGTTTGAAAAACCTACGGAACCAGTTGTTTACACCGTAGAGTTAGGTGAATTTATTTCTGTGGCTGAATTAGCATCAGCAATTTCAGTGAAGTCAGCTGAAGTTATAAAGGCGCTTATGAAAATGGGTGTAATGGCAACTATAAACGAGACCTTGGACCAAGATACAGCAACTATTGTTATAGAAGAAATGGGGCACAAAGTTACAACAATTGATTACGAAAATTTAGAAAAGAATTTATTAACAATTGAGCCAGAGGATAAATATGAATTGGAATCCAGACCACCTGCGATCACAATTATGGGGCACGTTGACCATGGAAAGACTTCATTATTAGATTATATTAGGTCAAGTAGAGTAGCATCTGGTGAAGCTGGAGGAATAACTCAACACATTGGCGCATATCAAGTAAATACAAAACAAGGCGTTTTAACTTTTTTGGATACTCCTGGGCACGCGGCATTTACATCAATGAGAGCGCGAGGAGCAAATTGTACTGATATAGTTATTCTAGTTGTTGCTGCTGACGACGGAGTAAAACCTCAAACTATAGAAGCCATAAAGCATTCAAAAGCAGCTGAAGTACCGATAATTGTTGCTGTAAATAAAATAGATAAAGAAGGTGCTAACGTAGAGGCTATAAAAACAGAGCTTACAAAACATGAGGTTGTTCCTGAAGAATGGGGCGGAGAAAATATATTTGTAGAGGTTTCGGCAAAAGAGGGTACCGGTATAGACAATCTACTGGAATCAATTTCTTTGCTTGCAGAAGTTTTAGAGTTAAAAGCAATATCAAAAGGCTCTGCTACTGGTATTGTTTTAGAGTCTGCGTTAGATAAAGGAAAAGGTGCAACGGCAACTATTCTTGTTCAAAAAGGTTGTATGAATACTGGTGATAATATTTTATGCGGTAAAGAATTTGGAAGAATTAGAGCAATGATTGATCAGGATGGTAAAAGAGTTGATAAAGCAACACCATCAACACCTGTAGTTGTCCTTGGATTATCAGGAGCTCCTGAAGTAGGTGATGAAGTTTTATCAGCAGTTAACGATAAGAAAATCAGAGACATTGCCGAATATAGAAAAACAAAGATTAGAGATACTAAGTTTGCATCTCAATATCAAGCGCCAACTTTAGATAATATGTTTAGTAATTTAAAAAAAGGTGAAATTCCAACATTTAATATACTTTTAAAGACAGATGTTCAAGGAAGTTCACAAGCAATATGTGAATCATTAGTTAAATTAAATAACGATGAAGTAATGGTTAAAATTATAAGTTCTTCAGCAGGTGCTATAAATGAATCTGATATTGCTTTAGCTGAGGCTTCAAATGCTATGATAATAGGGTTTAATGTAAGAGCTGACAGCCAAGCAAAAAAAACTGTTACAGAAAAAAATATTGATTTAAGGTATTACAGTATTATATATGATTTGATAGATGACGTTAAAGCGGGTTTAAGTGGTCTGCTTGCACCAGAGACAAAAGAGGAAATAATAGGTTTGGCAGAAGTTAAAGATGTTTTTAAATCGTCTGCAATGGGTGCAGTCGCAGGGTGTCAAGTTATAGAGGGATCTGTAAAAAAAGGCAACCCAATAAGAGTATTAAGAGATAATATTGTAATATATGAAGGGGAACTTGAGTCGTTAAGAAGACATAAAGATGATGTAAAAGAAGTAAAGCTTGGTACAGAATGTGGTATAGCAGTTAAAAATTATAATGATGTAAAGCCTGGAGATAATATAGAAGTCTTTCAAAGGATTGAAGTTGCTAGGAAGATAGAATAATGAAATATGATTCTGATAATCAAAGAATACATAGAATTGGCTCAGTCATTAGAAAAGAAATCGCACAAATTATTAGAAACGATATTAACGATCCGAGAATAAAAGACGTAGTAATTACCGAAGTAGATATGTCGAAAGATTTAAAAAATGCTAAAATATTTTTTATAATATTTAACAACAAAGATAGATTGGTTTCAGAGATTGAAGAAATTACTAATGCGATAAACTCTTCAAAACAGTTTTTTAAGAAAAAATTATCAGAAAACTCCAACTTGAGATCTGTTCCGAGATTGAAATTTATTTATGATGACACAGAATCAAAAGCTTTTGAATTAGAAGAACTTATAAACAAAAGCTTAAATTAATGAATAATTATAGACAAAGTTGTTTATTATTAAATAAACCCTGTGGTATATCTTCAAATGAGGTTTTAACGAAGGTAAAGAAAAAAATAAATCAAAAAAAAGCTGGCTTTTCGGGAACATTAGATCCGTTAGCGAGTGGTTTATTAATAATATTTTTTAATAAGGCCACAAAACTTTGTTCATTTTTTTTAAATTCTAGTAAAAGTTATGAAGCTGTTATTAAACTTGGTCTCACATCATCTACAGGTGACTTAGATGGTAAAATTAAAACAACAAATGTTGCGCCTAATCTTAAAAATTTGAATACAATAGAAAAAAAATATTTAGGCGAGATTTTTCAAGTGCCCCCAATGTATTCTGCTCTTAAGTATAAAGGTGTTCGTTTATACGAATACGCTAGAAAAGGAATTAGTATTGATAGAAAGCCCAGAAAAATTGTAATACATGATTTAAAGTTATCAGCACTTAATGATAAAGAATTATTTTTACAAGTTAAATGCTCAAAAGGTACATACATAAGAACTTTAGCAGAACAAATTGGCAAAGATCTTGGTTCGGGTGGGACTGTAACAAAACTAACACGAACAAGTATAAGTAATGTAAGTTTAGATAATTCTATTGAATTAGAAAGATTTTTAAACAGCACAGAAGAAGAAATATTTCATAAATATATGATTAATATAGATCAATTATTAATTGATACAAAATCGTATTATTTGTCTGATTACGATGTGCCAAAGATACTAAATGGAAATTCAATAAAAACTGAGGAAAAACCATTAAATATTGTAAAAATGTATGATAAGAACAATGTATTTCTTGGTATCGGCGAAATTAATGAAAATTATGAGCTTTTACCTAGAAAAATCTTAATTTAAAAGTTAATGTTTGTATGATTAATATATCGTGATAGAATGCGGCCTTGTAAATAAGAAACTAAGTGAAGAAAATATGGCATTATCAACTGAAGAAAAAAGTAAAGTTATAAAGGAATATCAAAAAGGGGATACAGATACTGGGTCTCCTGAAATTCAAATAGCATTATTATCAAAAAGGATTGATTTTCTTAGTGAGCATTTTAGTGTTCATAAAAAAGACCATCATTCAAGACATGGCTTGTTAAAGATGGTGAATACTAGAAGAAAACTTCTTGATTATTTAAAGAAAAAAAGCGCAGAAAGATATCAAACAATAATCTCTTCTTTAGGATTAAGAAGATAAACTAAGAGAAAAAAATGAAACCAATAAAAAGAAATTTCCAGTATGGAAAACACGAAGTAATAATTGAAACAGGAAAGATTGCAAGACAGGCTAATGCAGCCGTTATCGTAAACATAGAAGGAACTGTTGTATTAACAACAGTGGTTGCTAAAAATGACGGACAGGCAAGAGATTTTTTTCCTCTAACAGTAAATTATCAAGAAAAAACATATGCTGCAGGAAAAATTCCAGGAGGATATTTTAAAAGAGAAGGAAGACCTGCAGAAAAAGAAACTCTAATATCAAGATTAATTGATAGACCTCTTAGACCATTATTTCCAAAAGAGTTCACTCATGAAGTTCAGGTTATATGTACCGTTATGAGTCTTAATAGTGAGATTGACGCAGATGTTGCGTCTTTAATTGGAGCATCAGCAGCATTAACAATTTCTGGTGTACCTTTTCAAGGCCCATTAGGAGCAGCTAGAGTTGGATATAAAGATGGTTCTTATATTTTAAATCCAACAAAAACTGAATTATTAACTTCAGAATTAGATTTAATGGTTGCCGGAACAAAGGACGGTGTCCTTATGGTTGAATCAGAAGCAAAAATGTTAAGTGAAGATATTATGCTCGGCGCTGTTTCATTTGGACACAATGAAATGCAAACTTTAATCGATGAAATTAATAACTTTTCAAAAGAATTCGGTGTTAAAAATTATGAATGGGAAAAACCTATAAATGAAAATGAAAATCTAGAAACAGAAATTTCAAAAAAATATACCGATATTATAACAGAAGCATACTTAATCTCTGATAAAGCAGAGAGAAATATAAAGCTATCAGAAATTAAGAATAGTGCTATTGAATCATTTGATGATGAACAAGACTCAAAGAAAGATTGTATAGAAAATACTATATATAAGTTACAAAAAGAAATTGTAAGAAAAAATATTATCTCAGGAAAACCGAGGATTGATGGAAGAGATAATAAAACGGTTAGAGACATAAGTATTGAAATTGGTATTTTACCAAAAACCCATGGAAGTGCGTTGTTTACAAGAGGCGAAACACAAGCAATAGTTGTTGCAACCCTTGGAACAGATAGAGATGGTCAAATTATAGATGCAATTGACGGGAAATATGAAGATAAATTTATGCTGCATTATAATTTCCCTCCTTACTCAGTTGGAGAGACAGGTTTTGTTGGCTCGCCAAAACGAAGAGAAATTGGTCATGGAAAACTTGCTAAAAGAGCAATTGCTCCTGTCTTGCCATCAACAGATGATTTTCCTTATGTTATAAGAGTTGTTTCTGAAATTACAGAATCTAATGGTTCAAGCTCTATGGCAAGTGTTTGTGGATCCAGTTTATCACTTATGGATGCTGGTGTTCCAATTGCAAACCCAGTTGCTGGAATTGCAATGGGATTAATCAAAGAAGACAAAGACTATGTGGTTCTCTCTGACATACTTGGAGATGAGGATCATTTGGGTGATATGGATTTTAAAGTTGCTGGAACAAGCGATGGAGTAACTGCACTTCAAATGGATATTAAAATTAATGGTATAACTGAAGAAATAATGAAAATTGCATTAGCGCAAGCAAGAGATGGAAGGATACATATTTTAGGTGAAATGGCAAAAGTTATTGAATCTTCAAGAGAAGAAGTGTCTATTAATGCGCCAAGATTTATTACTATTCAAGTAAAATCTGATAAGGTTAGAGACGTTATAGGAAAAGGTGGGGCGACAATTAGGGCATTAACAGAAGAAACAGGAGCAATGATAGATATAGATGATAGCGGCTTAATAAAAATTTCTTCAGTTGATAAAGCTGCTGCAGAATTAGCAAAATCAAAGATAGAAAATCTTACCGCAGATGTTGAGGTTGATAAAATTTATGAGGGAAAAGTTGCAAAGATTATGGACTTTGGTGCTTTTGTAACGGTTTTACCGGGCAAAGATGGACTAGTTCATATCTCACAAATCTGTGAAGAAAGAGTAGAGAATGTTTCTGATAAAGTTAATGAAGGAGATATAGTTAAAGTCAAGGTGCTTGAAATTGATAAGCAAGGACGCATTAAATTAACAATGAAAGGAATAGAGTAGTATAGTCATTTTTTATGGAAGATGATTGGAAAAAATTGTTAACTGATGAAGAGTTTATAGTATGTAGAAAAAAGGGTACTGAACAGCCCTTTACTGGAAAATATAATAAGTTTTACGAAAAAGGTACATACTTGTGCAAGTGCTGCGAAACAATTCTTTTTAACTCTGACACAAAATTTGATTCAGGTTCTGGCTGGCCAAGTTTTACTGAATCAGCACAAGAAAAAAATATCAAGTATATTCAAGATAATACACTGGGCATGAGCAGGATAGAAGTTCAATGTTCAAACTGTAATAGTCATTTAGGTCATGTTTTTAATGATGGCCCTGGACCAACATACAAAAGATATTGTATTAATTCATTAAGTTTGACCTTCAAAAAACTTTAATTCCAAACAATATATTCTCCTATAAAGACTTTGCAGTGATAGGTTTTTTCGGTAAAATAGATAACGAACTATAAATATTAGGAGAAAGATATGAAAGTATCATGGGATGAGAGTGTGTGTATACATGCAGGCAAATGTGTACAAGGAGCACCAGAAGTATTTAAAATTGAAGATGGCAAATTTGTTATAGACACATCAGCTGCCTCTGAAGATAAGATTGCAGATGTAGTAGCAGAATGCCCATCTGGAGCTTTAAAAATAGAATAATAATTTAA
>Ga0181583_10004008_pt1 | contig 10805 bp, 4 predicted proteins | sample 071ome_31_FD_132461 | JGI IMG/M metagenome (GOLD analysis project Ga0181583, IMG submission 132461) | Coastal salt marsh microbial communities from the Groves Creek Marsh, Skidaway Island, Georgia - 071405CT metaG (megahit assembly) | ecosystem: Environmental > Aquatic > Marine > Intertidal zone... | reverse complement strand
TTCGCGGCGACATTGGTGAATTACGCGAACGTGGTATCGGCGCTGATCATCTTCGTACTCTCAAAGGTGTCGTTTGAGAATCCCGCCGCGCTCGCGCCGAGACTCGCGGTGTGCGGGGCGTTGACGCTCGGTATGGGGGCGATTATTCGCGCCACCGAACGCGACGAACAGACGGAGCTGACGAGAAGCGTCGTCGTCTCTGCGCTCGGCTCGGAGCGTCGCCGCGCGAAAAATACCTGGCCGACGGCGCCGAGGCCACCACCGCGCGCGCATCACCACGCGCCGACGCTCCGCGCGCGCGCCGTTCAGGAATCGCGCGCCGTTCCCATCGCGTCGTGTGTGATGGTTCGCTCGGCGACGACGCCTCGTCGCGCTCGCGGAATCGTCGAATCGTCGACGGCGAGACGCGAGCGTTTCGTCGCGTTTCGCGTTTGCGCCAGCCGGTGAAGACTAATGGAAATATTCTGATTGAAACAACTGTGTATACGTAGTTCGAATTGGGTAGTTACTAGAGGCGTAGTAGTTCCGTTTGTATTGTCACGTTCGCCACGACGTTCGCGAGACGATTCATCCCTCCGTCGCCATCGCGTCGTCGTCGCTCTCATCTTCGCCCTCCTTGACGTCGAGCGTAAACTCGTACTCTTGATCGCATCCGAGGTATGAATCCGCCATCAAGTACAGGGTCAAATCCGCCGGGCCCACTCGTTCGGGAGCGGCGAACTCGAGCTTTACCTTTTGCTTCTTCCCGAGCGACACGCGCTTGATGGCGTGTAGCGTGCCCTTCTTTGCGTCGCCGACGACGAGCCACCATCCCTCCTCCTTTCTCCCCGGGTACCGAGGCGCGAAGACGGGACCGACGTCACCCTCGTGTTCACGCTCTAAATTCACGATGATCTCCACCGCATCGCCCGCAGTGACGTCCTCGGGATCGACGACGTCGAACGCGACCTCGACGCTCGGATACCTATTCGCCGCCTCGGCAACGTCCTCGAGTTGGCCGTCGGAGAGTTCGAGCAAGTCTCGCCTCGCGTCGTCCTCCATGTCGATTAAATCGTACACCCCCTCGACGCCCGCGGCGACGCATCGCTCCCCGATCTCTCGCGTGACGTGCGGTAACTGCATCACCGCCGGATCTTTGTCCCACATGCCCTGCACGAGCATCTGCGAGAGCTCCATTGCCGCGAGCGCGGGTCCGAGCCATCCGTTGGAGGCGATGACGTCCACCATGGCTTGCAAGAGACGCGTCGCGTCTGGAAGAATTTTCTGTAAATCTTGCGCGAAATCTCCGTGCATGGCTTGTCGACCGAAGTGTGCCTGTAAGAGCGCCGCCACCTTGACGTGTGGATCGGTCGTTTTGTTGCTCGAGAGTGTGATCGGGGCGTGGTTGAGGATGCGTCGAAGCGTCTCCGCCTCTCCGGGACGCACGGCGAAGGTTTCAAACTCCGTCGCTCCGGCGACGATTTCGAGTAAACCCTTGAGCTTGGTCTTGGCGGTGAGCGATGCGGCGAATAGTTCGATCGTCGTGTACGTGATGTAGTAGTAGGCGGAGATCATGCCGAGATTGAGTGGCGCGCAGTCCATCTCGTCCTCGATGCTGATGCACTTGCTCGCCTCCAAGTCGCCGAGCGTCGTCTCGACGAGTTCGGAGAGCGCGTCGGAGAGATGTCGATGAGACACGCCCGTGAGGTTGTAATAGTTGGGATTTTGCGTGAGGCGACGGTAGTAGAAGCTCCACGTAATGTAATCCACGGCGTCTTGCTTGGTCTCAATGGTACGCGTGACGATTTCCGCCACCATGGGGTCGTGCAAAAAGTGATCGAGATGCGACTCGACCGGGAACGGTTCAAAGAGAAACTTTTTATAGTACTCTTTTCTCGGCGCGTGGCACAAGAGCACGCACACGCCGGCATCGTCGATGCCCGGACGCGACGCGCGACCCATCATCTGTAAGAGATCGGTGACGGGGTAATCCGCCGCGCCCGCGCCTCCGGCGTCGTAGTACTGCGTCCCGGCGATGACGACGAGTTTACACGGCGCGGTGAGTCCCCACGCCAGAGGCGCCGTGGCGACGAGCACGGACGCCGCACCCATGGCGAAGACTTTTTCAATCACCTTGCGTTCGTCCTCTCGCATCGCCTCGTGCACGAGAGCGACGCCGTGCGCCAACGCGTGTCGCGCGGATTGGTCGGAGATTTGCGCCAGATACGGCGCCAAATCGCTCTCCTCGACTTGCACAAACTTGTCCGGTTCTCCCTCCGCCGCGGCGAAGGCGATGAGATCGAGCGACGTCAATTTGGCGTGTTTTCGAGTGGGAACGAACACGATGGCGGGCTCCGATCGTCGACAGTGATTGGCGATGGCGCCGTACGTCGGTCGCGCCATGGCTTGCATGCGCGCCTCAAAGTTGATGATGTCGACGCCTTGAAAGTGAATCTCCAGCGGTACCGGTCGAACGCCCGGGGAAAAGTTGAACATGCCGTGCGACGAGGCGCCGATCCATTCGCCCAAATCCCGCGCGTTCGCCAGCGACGTACACAGAGCGAGTACGCGCACGGGTTTGGCGAGTTGACTCGACATGTACCGCGTGCGAGAGACGACGACTTCAATCGTCGGACCCATCGAACCGCCGATTAATTGCAACTCATCCGCGATGAAGAGCGACACCGTCTGCACGTTCTTGCGCTGTTTCCATCGACGACTGATGACGTCCCACTGTTGCGGCGTGGTGATGATGATTCGACCCTTTTCGAGCAATTTCAAATCCGTCGTCGTCTCGCCCGTGAGCTTGACGACGGAGACGCCCAAGTCGCCGAAACGCGCGCTCCAATCGTCGTATCTTTCGTCCGCGAGCGTTGCCGTGGGCGCCATGTACACGCACCGACCCGGATTTTCGGCGGATAACTCGCGCATGATGGCGAATTCGGCGCAGACCGTCTTCCCGCTGCCCGTGGGAGCGCCGACGAGCGCGTTGTCGTCCGTGTTGTACAAGCACTGAAACGTTTGCGTCTGAATCGGATTGAAGTGCGTGAAACGACCGGCGTACAGCGCGTCGAACCCGTCTTGTTTCAGCGCGCTCACGGGTAACGGTTGTAAATCCAACAATTCGGTCGGCGGTGGGTTCTTCTCCGGAAGCATCAAGTGTTTAAACGACACCGGAATCACCGTGTCGCTCCCCAACCACGTGTCGCTCACGACGCGAATGAAATATTGCGGCGGTAGCGGATCTGTCAAAGGCACGGTGAACGACACGCCGTGCTCTTCCTCGGCGTTGTGCGCCTTGAGGAGGAAGAATTCGTGGTGCAGAATGTTCTCCCCGTCGTTATCCTCGACGATGATCCAGAAACCTTGCACGAAACCGTGCACCGACTCGTCCCACACGAATTCCGGCGTGATGCTCAAATCCACCTTGAGCACGCTTCGAGTGATCGGTTGCACGTGCGCGGAGAGTTCTAATCTCGGCACTTGATGGATGAATCTGTGTAGCGCCTTGCTGAGCTTCGGTGCGCGCATGAGCTCACCGATCTCTTGACTGTTCAGGTCAAAGTATCGATCCCAACTCAAATCTTTGCGTTCAATCTTTTGCAAGACGTCGACGGGAATGGCGGAGAATTGTCGCAACGGCGTCTGCGATGCCCACGTTCGTCGCGCACACATCTTGCACAACGCCAACGATTTCTCGGCGAGTTGCGACCATCCCTTCTTGAGCACAATTTCAAATATACAGCGCAAGATGCGGCCCGCGCTCTGCGTGACGTACACCATGTCCGACATCAACGCGAAACCCTCCAGACGCATGTTGCTAATGTACGCCTGGAGAAGAATGTTAATCTTCGCCGTCGGTTCCTCGATCGACTCCTTCACCGGGATGGGCACTCGTTCGGCCAACTTGGACAGCTCCATTTTTTCCTCCTGACGCACGCTAATGTACTTGAACTCTTCGGCTAACGAAAACAATCGACAGAGTTCGATGTCGCCCATCGTCGGCTTCAAGTGCTGGTTGAACGCCAAGAGGGTACCGTGTGAGACGTAGTACGTCGATGCTATGCGACCTAAATCGGTACCTTGTAAAGCACCGCTTCTTCTATCGTAACGAATCAATCCACTCTTATCCAACTGCGCCGCCGCGGTGTGAATTAAATCGGCGCGGCGTTGCTCGAGTACCGGATCGTCCTCCACGGCGTCGATGGAGACGCCATACAGCGTCGGGTTGCGTAACATTCGAACAAACAAATACGTGTATCCCAACCAAATCACCGCATCGCGCACGTTTTGCACCGTGCCCAGGATGATCTCCGCATTCAGCGCGTCGGCGAGTTGCTTGACGAATTGTGATTCGATCGGCAACTGTTGGTTCAACAACGAGAGGTAGTACTGTAGCTCCGAGTGTTGCGTGATGATGATGCCTTCCCCGAAGGTGTCGAACTGCGGACGACCTGCGCGACCCATCATTTGCATGACGTCTTGGAAACTGAGTTCATCCCATCCACCCTTTTCTGGGTTGTACACCTGCGTGCCCTTGATGATGACGGTGTGCGCCGGAAGGTTAACGCCCCACGCCAAGGTCGCCGTGGACACGAGCACTTGCACGTGTCCGTCACCGAAGAGCTCTTCGACGAGGGTACGATCGGAACGACTCATACCGGCGTGGTGAATGGCGAATCCGTACGGTAACATATCTCTGAGCTCGGAGCTCTTCACCGTCTCGGCTTCGGTGAGCAAAATCTCTCGGCTCGCCGAATCGTCGCGCATCAGTTTGCCCAGCGTTTCATTCTCCATGGCTAAATCTCGGAGCGCCTTGGCCGTCTTCGCGGTGTCCTTACGACTGTGCACGAACACGAGCACCTGACTCTTTCCAGCGCTCTCCATCACTTTTTCGTAGCAAATTTCATTCATGAGTTGCATGCGTTGCAACGGCTTCTTCACCGTGACGCCGATGTACTGTTGTTGTAGCGGACACGGACGGAATGAGTTATCAAACACGTGCAAACCTTTCTCAGGATTCACGCGCATGAACGTCGCGACGTCTTTGTAGTTCGGTAACGTCGCAGACAGACCGACCAAACGCACCATCTCCTGCGTCGATTCAACCTGACGCACGGTTCTCGCGATGATGGATTCGAGCACCGGACCTCGATCGTCGTGCAACAGGTGCACCTCATCGATGATGATGAGCTTGACGAGCTGCGTGTACACGCGATCACCAGATTTACGCGTGATGATGTCCCACTTTTCCGGCGTCGTGACGATGATTTGCGTCGCCTCAATCTCAGCCTTGCTCAGCGACACGTCCCCGGTTAATTCTCGCACCTTGATGCCGAACGACTTGAGACGACTGCTCAAGTTTCCGACAATCTCTGAGACGAGCGCCTTCATCGGCGCGACGTACACAATCTTGAACGCGGACGTGTCGATGGTTCCGTCGCGTTTTCGGTGCAGACCGACCTCGTGAAGAATCGTGAGCATGGCGCAGTTGGTTTTACCGGCGCCCGTCGGAGCGCACAAGAGCATATTCTCCGGCGACAACAGAGCGCACTCGTACACGCGGCTCTGAATGCGGTTCAACGTCTTCATGCCGGCGAACGCGGGTTGCGCCCACTCCGGCATCTCCTCGATCGAGCGGAGCTGCTCGTCATCGTTGAACGGTTGAGGCTTGAGCGCCGGGATGTGCACCTCCTCGTACCCTTTCTTCGCGCTTCGGAACGAACCGGGCGGAAGCTCACATCGCTTGTTGCTCATGAAGTGCGAGCCCTGCGCGAAGGCCAAGGCATCGAGTTCGAGCATCTGACGACCGGCGGCGGCCGCGCCGCCGTCTCGCGTGCGCATCTCGGCCACTTCGCTTCGCAGTTTGCGCGCCTCTTCCCTAATTTTTTGCTCAGTCGCCGTTTGACGATCGCGCGCCGACGTGTGCGTCGCGCGCATCTGCGCCAGAATCTGCGCTGTCTCCGGAACAGCTTTCATTTGTTCCTCGATGTCCGCCGTCTCGACGTCGCTCGCCGATCGCGCCAACTTTGTGCACCAATACACCTTGAGTCTATTCTTCAGCAACACTTTGATCAAATCAAACTTGTCGTAGTCGAGCATCCCCACGAGCGCGTTCTCGCACTCGCGATCGTCATCCGTCGCCAAGACGTGAAACACCTCTTCGGAGAGCTTCAAACTCTCCGCGGCGTCGGAATCTGTGAAGCCGAACGCCTTGGAGATGGTGCGTTGCAACCAGTGCGCGTCGATGTCGGACGGGTTCAAACCGTGGTCGGCGTTGGGTCTGTACTCGTCGTCACCCATCATACCGCCGACCGCGCCCGCGTTGACGTTCTCTTCGCCGTCATCGTCTTCGTCCACGTCGGAGGCGTCCAATACCTCGTCAACCTCGGAATCTTCTTCCTCTTCCTCTTCGAACTCGACGGCAACGCCGATGTCGTCGTCCAACTCCTCGCCGTCTCCGTCGCCGCCTTCACCGGCGATTGAAAAGTCCGTGATGAGTTTACCGATGGCGGTGATCTGCGCGAAACGTTCGGACGTCACCGCACCCATGAGCGCTTCGACGTTCTTCTGTTTCTCGCGCTCCGTCTTACCCTCTTCCTTGAGCGCCGCCAAAACCTCGTCGGCGGCGCCGCGCAGGACGTCTTGCGGCTGATCTCCGAACACGCTCTGCAACACGCTCAACAATCCCTCATACGCCGCTCTCGTCTCTCTCGTCTTAGGTTTATACAACCCAAAATCTTGTCCTCCCAACACGCTCTCCCCACCAGCCCCTCGCGCGCCGACTCGCTTTTTCGCCGCGCCCTCCTCCTCGCCCTCTCCTCGCGCCCGCTTCTCCGCGCGTCGCTTCTCCGCGCGCCGCCGCTTCTCCTCGAAATCATCCCCACCGCTCCCTCGCGCCCGGTCCCCAAACTGACTCGCGTCAATCTTCCCGTGTAACGATTCCGGCGCGCCCGTGGGTTCGTCTCGCCCGCGTCCCCGTCGATCGCTCTCGAGCACCAGAGACGCGTTCTGCGCGCGTCGACGCGTCGTCGTCGGGTCAGTCGCTCGGTCGCGCGCGCGCTCGGTCGCGCGCGGACCATTTCCCGCGCGCGTCTCGTCTCGTCGTCTCGCACGTCTCGCGCGACGGCGTCCTCGCCCGCGTCGTCGTCGTCGCGCCAACTTCATCCCCGCCGGCGGAAGAGAATCACACATTCGCGCGTCGATTCGCGCGTCGCCGTCGTCATCGTCGTCGTCGCGCGCGGTCGAACGAAAGCACGCACCGCCTTATATTCGTACTGTCTGTACCGCGCCGCGGCCTCGGCGCCGCCGTCGCGCGGTCCGGGCGCCATGACCTGCGTCGGCGTGTGGGGCGCGAGAGCTTTCGAGTGGGGCGAGGAGGGGACTCCGTGACGGGTCGTGACTCGTCGTTTCGGAAAAGGGAAGGGAGAAATCGAATTCGCAACCGCAGTGGGCGACGGCGTCGACGCGCGCTCCTCGCGCGGGAACGCGCGCGCGGGTCGGGCGAGCGCGTCGGGGACGGGCGGTGCGCGCGCGGCGTCTCGCGTCGATCGACGGTCGACGCGCGGGGCGTTGGTCATCGACCGCCCGGCGTCGTGGGCGCCAACATGGGCGCGCTTCGTGCGGACGAGGCGGCGTCGCGTCGCGCGCGCGCGAGGGAACGCGCGTACGAAGACGTGGGGACGTTTGAGTCGTTTGAATCGTCGGATCGACGACCGGGGGCGTTCGAGGCGCGCGTGCGGGCGAGCGCGGCGTACGCGCGCGCGGGGTCGGCGACGCGGCTGTTGTGCGACGCGGCGGGGACGTCTCGGTCGGTGACGCGCGTGAAGAATCCGAGCGTGCGGGATTTGGACGCGTTGCGAGATGAGACGGCGCGAGCGCGGGCGATGGAGGCGTTGCGCGCGGACGTTCGGCGAGGGTGGGCGAAGGAGAGCGCGTGTCGAGGCGCGTTGGCGACCAAGGCGGAGCGGTACGACGAAGCCGAGCGGTGTTTCGCGCAGGCGATCGAGCTCGATCCGATGAGCGTGCGCGCGTACGTCGCTCGAGGGGCGTGTCGAGCGAATCAGCGGAAGTACGCGGAGGCGATGGCGGATTTCGATAAGGCGTTGAGCGTGGACGCCGACGACGCGACTGCGAAATCGTACAGAGCCGCGGTGGAGGATAAAATGCGTCGCGTCAGACGCGCGCGAGGGGCGAGCGTCGCGCGCCAACGAGGAGACGCCGAGCCGTCCAATGAAGAGGACGTGGAGCGTCTTCGCGCGCGCGTGTTGAATCCGGCCCGAGGTCTCGACGCGCTCGCGCGGAGAGACGCGGCGACGAAGACGTACGAGTTGGAGCTGGACGACGACGACGACGACGACGCAGACGCTGGGCGCAGAGATAGGAAGCGCAAGAAGGAGAAGAGTCGTAAAAAGGATAGACGCGATCGCAAGGAGCGCAAGGATAGGAAACGGTCGCGTCGGGAGCGTTCGTCTCGCAGCTCGTCTTCCAGTTAGTGATAGAGGTAATAGATCCTCCGCGAGCTAGCGCGGCGGTAGATGTGTTATAACGCATGCGTTGATTATTAGATGGCTAAATCTCTAAACGCGCGTCGCCCTCGCGACGTCACTTGACGATTTCGTAGAGAAAACAGTCGAGTTTCCATTTGCTCTGCGGCTGAGCCACGGCGGCGTACCCGCCGTCGAACGGTCGAAACACCCAACCCTCGGGAAATTGTTTACTCATGATGATGACGCGCGCGCCGGGTTTCATCTCTTGCGCCAACTTCATCCCTGTCGCGTCGAGCAAACCCGGCGTGAAGCACGTGGCGTGTATGTACACGACGTCCGCGGTGGACACGTCGAATGTCAACAAATTCCCTTCCTCGAGCATCACCTCGCACCGACGCGCCGTCGCCACGTCTCTCTCGTCATCGCCGTCTCCGTTACCACCCACCTCTTCCTCTAACGCGCGCTCGTACGCTCGCAAGCCCTCCGTCGCCTCGACGTGCAGCTCGGGCAACAACTCCACCCCTCTCGCCCTTGAAAACTTCCCGCTCAGCGCCGCGGCGACCACCATCTTCCCTAATCCCGACCCGAGATCGACGAACTCACCGTCATGACCCTTTGGCGCGCATCGACGCAACAGCGCGCGCGCGGCGTCGAACTCGAGCTCGCCGTAAAACCACTCGTCGCCGTGCGTGAGCTCGCGCGACGCCGCCGACTCCGCCACCGCCAATCCGTGATCGCGATCGCGTCCCTCGAACGCGCGATCGAAAACCCGTCTCGCCGAGTTTCTCTCGCTCTTGTCCACCGACGACGCGCCCTCCGCCGCCGCGCGTGCGCGGGGGTCACCGCGCTCGACGTCTCGGTCTCGGACTGGGCGCGCGACGAATCGACGCGCCACCGTCGATCGCCTCGGCGTTCTCCTCGCGCTCGATCGAGACGACGACGTCGACCGCGACGTCCTCGCTGTTCTCGCCGCCGCCCTCGCCGTGATGGTGGTCATCGCCACCGTCGTCGACGCTATCGCGCGCGCCCCACAAAGACGCCACATTCGACGACGCGCGCGCGATGCCTCAGGACCGCCCGTCGCGCTCATCGCGGCGTGCGCGGTCCACCTCGCGCGATCGACGCGCGTCTGCCTCTCGCGGTCGCGCGTCCACTTCGCGCTCGCGCTCGCGCTCGCCCGCGCGCGACGGCGGCGACGAATGCGCGGCCGCCGGTCGCCAGAAGCGATCGCGCTCGCGGTCGCGCGGCGTCGAGGACGGCGAGATCCCCGACGCGCGCGCGGACGAAAAGACGAACGATGTCGCCCCTTCGCGTGCGGCGGCCTCGACCGACGCCCTCGCGCGTCCGCCGTCGACGAATCGAGCGACCAAGACGGGTGGAACCTACGTGCCGCCGTTTAAGCTCGCGCAGATGATGCGAGAGACGACGGATAAGACGAGCGCCGAGTATCAGCGAATGTCTTGGGACGCGTTGAAGAAGTCCATCAATGGTTTGGTGAATAAAGTGAACGCGTCGAACGTGCAGCACGTGGTGCCGGAATTGTTTCGAGAGAATTTGATTCGGGGACGCGGGTTGTTCGCAAGGAGCGTGATGAAGTCGCAGATGGCGTCTCCGCAGTTTAGCGGCGTGTTCGCGGCATTGGTGGCGGTCGTGAACACGAAATTTCCTGAGATTGGTGAGTTGGTCATCAAGCGATGCGTGTTGCAGTTTCGAAGGGCGTATAAGAGAAACGATAAACCAGTGTGCGTGGCGGCGACGAGGTTTTTGGCGGCTTTGATTAATCAACAGGTACGGAGGCGATGGCGACGCGACGCGCGCGCGAAAGAACGATGCGACGCGATGGCGAGACAAAGGATGAATTATGATCACGCAACACTCACTGATTCCCGTGAGGATTACAATCATAACGAGCTTTTTAACACTGATGTCACGCCGCGTCAGGGGCGCGGGACGACTGGGAGCGAACGCTGCGATTCGACGACTGACGGTGCGCGTACATTTTTTTGTCTCGCAGCTTGTACACGAACTGTTGGCTTTAGAGTTGTTGACGGTGTTGTTGGGAACGCCCACGGGAGATAGCGTAGAGGTGGCGATTGCATTTGTCAAAGAGTGCGGATTCACGCTGCAAGAGCTCACGCCGCAGGGATTGCACGGAATATTTGAGCGCTTCAGAGGCATCTTACACGAGGGTGAGATCGACAAGCGCGTGCAATTTATGATAGAAGGGTTGTTTGCGTTTAGAAAGAGTGGATTCGAGGGTAAGAAGGGCGTGCCCCCGGAGCTCGACTTGGTCGAGGAGGACGACCAAATTGTACACGAAATTGGTTTAGACGACGA
>Ga0181583_10004007_pt1 | contig 10806 bp, 9 predicted proteins | sample 071ome_31_FD_132461 | JGI IMG/M metagenome (GOLD analysis project Ga0181583, IMG submission 132461) | Coastal salt marsh microbial communities from the Groves Creek Marsh, Skidaway Island, Georgia - 071405CT metaG (megahit assembly) | ecosystem: Environmental > Aquatic > Marine > Intertidal zone... | reverse complement strand
GCCGTCGGGGCGCCCCCCGGGGTCCCCCGCGGGGGGGCCGCCCGGGCCCGGGCCCGCCCCAGGCCCCCCGCCCCCCCGGGGGGACCCCCCCCCCCCCGCCCCCCGCCGCCAGACGACCTGGGCGTGTGCCCCCCACCCCCCTCCCCCAGGTACGCCCCTCCCCGGGCGACGCCCGCGCCCCCACGCCCGCTGCCCCCCCACAAGTCGCGCAGGGTGCGGGGCCGCGCACTTCCTCCCCGCGGGCCCGGCCTGGGACGACGGGTCGGCGGTGGCGGCGTGGATCATCGCCCAGGGCGCCAGCGAGGACGAGCTGCTCGGCCCCCTCGGGGGCGCGGCCCTGCTGGAGGCCCACGGGCGGTGGGAGGCGGCGGCGGGGGCGTCGGGGTCCGGGGCCGTGACGGCGACGCCGCAGCACGTGCTCGAGAAGGACGCCGAGGACTGCGCCGCCGCGTGGGTGGACGCCGCGGCGGCGTTCGCGAAGCGCGTGGTCGCCGACAAGGCGCAGCGCAAGGCCGCCCGCCGGGCCATCAAGGAGTGCCTGAAACAGCTGGAGGAGGGGGCGGCGGGGGCGGGCGCGCAGCCCCCGGCGCTCGGGGGGCGGGCGGTGGCGGGGGCGCGGATGCACGCCCAGTCCGTGGCGGAGGTGGTGGCGGCGAGGCTGGACGCGCTGCGGGGGCCCAAGCGGAAGCGGGCGGGGGACGATTAGGAGCGAGTCGGGGGCGGGGCCACCAGGGGCCCGGGGCGGCCCCGGGCGGGTGCCAGCCGGGTTGCCAGAACCGCCCGCCGCGCCGCGTCGGCGGCGGGGGCCCGCGCCAGCCCGCCGCGGGGTCCTCCGTCCTCTTGCGGGCGCGCTGCCGCTCGCTGCCGGGCGTAAATCGAGTCGCGGCCGTGGAAAGTCGCTTCTCTTCAACCTCCGACGAACCAGCCCCCCGAGGATGAACCTCTTGGCGGCCCGCATCGCCGGCCCCCCGAGATCCAGGGCGCCCGCGCCCGCTCAGGGCAGAGATTTCGGGCGCACCCGCCGCGCCGAGCCCCTGCGTCACTACCGCCAGTCGGTGACGGCGCACAGTGCCGCCGATAGCAAGCTCCCCCCCTCGAACGACGACGTCGTGTACTCGAACATGCCCTGGGACAAGGCCCTGATCCGGGTGCTCAACGGGTGAGTGACGGGCCCATAGAAGTGTCCCGAAACGGGGCGGGGCGGCGGAAACTGCGGCAGTGGGGCCCGCGCGGGATGAGTTCCTTCGGGTGGACGACTTGGACCAGACGAAAAACCAGCCTTGCGCCCCCTCGATCAGGCATACTTCCGCGATACGTCCGCCCCACCCGATAGAAACGGGTATCCGTTCTCCGTTGTGGGTGTCAGAAGGGCCGTCTCGCCCCCCAGGAGGAGTGATTGCCCCGTGGGCCACCGTTCCCCTCCCGCAGCGCGATGTCCAGGGTCCAGTGCGGAATTCGCCCCGACGCGGGGATGTGGGGCTACGACGGGTTCATCGAGCTATCGAAGAGCCTGAAGAGGGGGCGGGAGCCGGGTGAGCGACGCGGGCGGCGGCGCGCGCGGCCGCAGCGGGCGCCGCGAGTGGTGGGGCCGACCTGAAAAGGGGCCCGAGCCTGAGCAACGTCCCCCCGCCCTTGTAACCCGCAGAGGACGTGCAGGAGGCGGGGCTGGCCGTGCTGCTGGACCTCATGCCCCCCCCCATCATGGCCGCCTTCGGGTGGATCTACCGCAACGACCCCCGCGCGGCCTCAATGTTCGCGGCGTGGGGCAGCTCGATCGTGAGTGGCTTCCTGGTCGGCCCCGCCAAGGTCGAGACGAGCGCCTTCACCGACCCCCGCACGGGGGTCACGGAGGAGCTCCCCAACGTCGTAAAGATCGAGAAGTGCCGGTTCCTCAAGGAGTCCGGCAACTGCGTCGGCATGTGCACCAACCTGTGCAAGGTGCCCAGTCAAACGCTGTTCCGGGACAAGGTCGGTCTCCCCATGTCGATGGAGCCCAACTTCGAGGACGGGAGCTGCAAGATGGTATGGGGGAAGGAGCCCCTGCCCCTGGACCAGGACGAAGCCATGAAGGAGCCCTGCAAGTCCACCGCGTGCCCCGTCTTCGTCGAGACGGGGGAGAACTGCTTGTGAGGGCCGCGGCGGCGGCGGGGCGGCGGCCGGGGGGGGCCGCGTGCGGGTAGGATCGGTTCAAACGGGCGCCCGCCGCCCCCTCAGATCTGCCGCGTCATCTGGATCCGCTTCTGCGCCTCCTCCTCGCTCAGGAGCGCGCGCTCCTCGTAGGGCTCGTCCCCCTCGACGGCCTCGGCGAGCTCCCTGACGAAGCGCGCGGCCAGGGCGTGGTCGGCCTGCCAGGCGACCACGTGGCCCCGCGGGAGGCCGCTGTTGCCGCCCGCGGCGAGCAGGCTCAGGTCCCCCAGCACGTCGATGACCTTGTGCCGGCTGGGCTCGTCCTCCAGGAAGGTCACGTCGTCCGGGTTGCTCCAGCGCTCGAACCCCAGCCCGACGGCCAGCTGCCTCTCCGTGGCGGCCCGGTACAGCCCGTCCTTGCGCAGGCGCTTGTACTCGGTGTAGTCGGGGAGGCACGTCTTGGCGGGGGCGACCTCGAAGCGGAAGTGCTCGCCCCGGTCGGCGCTCCACGCCGTCCACACCTTGCCCACGGGGGAGGCCCCCTCGGCCCACGCCACCCCGGCCGAGATGACCGCCTCCCCGCCCCCCGGGAGGAAGCTCATGAAGGCCCCGCCGTCGCCCGTCACGTGCACGGGGCGGCCCACCACGGGGCGCGTGCGCGGGAGGGTGCCCCCGTCCCGCGTCGCCGCGTCCACCAGCCCCACCCGGTGCACCAGGTCCGTCCAGCCCAGCGCGGCCCCGTCGAGCATGGGGACTTCGGCCCCCCCCTCCACCTCCACGCAGGCGTTGTCCACCCCGCACGCCTCGAGCGCGGCGAGGAGGTGCTCGGCGCCGTGGACCTCGTGCCCGCCGGCCCGGAGGGTCGCGCGGTGCGCGCCCGCCTCCGCCGCGTTCTCGGCCGTCGCGGCGATCCGCGGCAGCGAGGCGTCGGGCGACGCCGGCGGGTCGCGCTCCTCGGCAAAGCGCTGGTGCAGCTCCTTGAGGCCGGCGGACAGGTGCGCCATGCCCTGCTCCTGCGCCCACTCCTCGAACGTCCCCTTGTACCCCGTCAGCTCCTGCTCGCTCAGGTACTCGTAGAACGCCTCGAGGTTCGTCCGCCCCTCCTCGACCTCCGACTCCTCCCCGAGGAGCGCGTCGACGGCAGCGCCCTCGTCGTCGCCGGCGGTGCGCTCCAGGTACTCCTGGAGGTCCGAGCCCGACGAGCGCACGAAGTACCGGCCCTCCCCGGCGTGGGCGGGGCTGATGCGGACCGCGCAGCGCTCGCCGTCGTGCATGCCCACGCCCGTCACGGTGATGCTGCAGGGGCGGGTGCGAGGGCGGGTGGGGGCTCGGGGCTTGCCGGGGGCGGGGGGGGTCTCCCGGGGGGGATTCACGGGCGTCGTGCCCTCTGACGCGCGGTTTGGGGGAGACAGGACCGGAAAACGTCTCTATAAACGCGCCGAGAGTCTCCGGGCGGGCGGGGCGCGAGGATGTTCCCCGCGGTGGGGGGAGGGGCGGGGCGTGCGGCCGCACCTCTTGGCGATGGTCTGCTGGGTGGCCTTGGGGGTCGGGAGGGAGAAGTCAACCTTGAACTCGGGGTCCCTCATGAACTCCTGGGGGGTCCGGAAGGCGGAGGCAGCGGCGCGGACGGACCGGGCCGTTCCAGCCACCACCTCGGCCTTCGGGGCCGCGCCCACGGAAGGGGAGCCGGCGAGCAGCGCGTGGGCCATGCCCCTCCTACTGCTGGAGACCTTAGTCTGCGGGACGGCGGGGGGCGAGGTGCGTTGGACGGCGCCCGTGGGGATAGCGGCGCTGGCTGCCCCCCGCAACGGAAAGCCAGGGATGGACTTTATATTCCCAGGAGGCAGGAGAGCGGGGGAGAAGGCTGAGGCGCGGCGATATTTGTGTTGAGATAGCGCCATCGCCGCGGCGGCGACGGCTATCCGGCGGCTGTGGGCGGGCGACGAGGGCGCACCTCCTTGGCGGGGGCCACAGGGACCCTCGAGAGCGATGTCATGGCGGGGATAGTGGATTCGAGAGCTCAAGAGGCACTGGAACTCGTCGTCCCCGGGCGCCGTGGCGCGTATATGCCCAGGAGGGGGCAGGGTGTCGCCTCCCGGCCGCGCATCGCGACGGTCGTGAGTCTGGGGGAGGTGCAAGAGGAACTGGGCTGTCCTCCCGCAGCCCGCGTCGCGGCGCGAGGCCCGATGGCCCTCGAGAGGCGGGTCCGCGCGAGAGCCCGGGCACAAAGCGCACATTTTTCGCCCCCAGTGTTGCCCGCTGCTGCGAGAAATTCGTCCCACAGCATCGGCAGAGGAGTGGGGTCCGTGAAAGAGGGGGGGAAGCGCGGAGCCATGGTCGCTGCGGCGGAGGGGGAGGGCCACCCGGAGGTGGGGCTGGAGGAGATGCTCGAGGAGTCGAAGAAGCGGACGTGAGTGCGGCCCCGCGCCCCGCGTGCGGAGCCCGGCGAGCACGACGCTGGGCGCCCGCCCCGATCCACGAGCGCGCCGTCCCCGGCGCTGCCAGGGGCCCACCTCCCGCCCCGCACGCGGATCCTCGCAGGTTTGTGCTGTTCACGGGGACGGAGGAGGACGTGGACACCGAGGAGGACTCGAAGCGGGCGCACCTGGCGTCGAAAATCAGGGACGAGTTCCAGGCCCTGCTGGTGCGCGCCCCCCCGCCCCCTGCCCCCCGCACCCCGCCCCCGGCCCGCCGCGGCGCCCGCTCAGCCCCCCCCCCCTCGCGGACCCCGCCCCGCAGGACCTCCCGGACGTGGCCCCGGCCGCGCGGTCGAGCGAGCCCGCGTCGAGCAGCCGCCCGGCGGCGGCCCCCGCGTCGCTCGCCGCGGCCGAGGTCACGCGGGCCAAGGGCGACGAGGCGGCCGCCCCGGCGGGGTCGTCGATCGAGGCCCTGATCCAGACGATGCCCGAGTCCCACGAGGCCCGGGAGCGCAGGGAGCAGACCAAGGCCCTCACCCTCGCGCGGCAGAAGGCCGACGGCGGCCCCCGGCAGCCCGCCCTCCTGGTGCGGCGCGCCGACGGGGAGGAGCGCGAGTACACGCCCAGCGCGTCGGTGGCCAGGAGGCTCCCGTCGCGGTGGCCGCGCCCCGCTTGGCACGCGCCGTGGAAGATGTACCGCGTCATCTCGGGGCACCTGGGGTGGGTCCGGTCGGTGGCCTTCGACCCCTCGAACGAGTGGTTCGCCACGGGGAGCGGCGACCGGACCATCAAGATCTGGGACACGGCCAGCGGGCAGCTCAAGCTCACCCTCACGGGCCACATCGAGCAGGTCACGGGCCTCGCCGTCTCGGAGCGCCACCCCTACCTCTTCAGCGTCGGCCTCGACAAGACGGTCCGCTGCTGGGACCTCGAGTACAACCGCGTGATCCGGTCGTACCACGGGCACCTGTCGGGGGTGTACAGCGTGGCGCTGCACCCGACGCTGGACGTGCTCTTCTCGGGGGGCCGGGACGCGACGTGCCGGATGTGGGACATGCGGACCAAGCTGCAGGTGCACTGCCTGTCGGGCCACGACGGGACGGTGCAGTCCATCGCGAGCCAGACGGCCGACCCGCAGTGCGTCACGGGGTCGCAGGACCAGATGATCAAGCTGTGGGACATCCGGACGGGGAAGGCGCAGTCGACGCTGACGTTCCACAAGAAGGGGATCCGGTCCCTGGCCCTGCACCCCAAGGAGTTTTCGTTCGCGTCGGGCGCCGCCGACAACATCAAGAAGTTTGGCTTCCCCCAGGGCAAGTTCCTCCACAACTTCCTCCAGCACCCGCGCGCGGTCGTCAACAGCCTCGCGATCAACGAGGACAACGTCGTGGCGTGCGGGTGCGACAACGGCAACATCTCGTTCTACGACTGGGCCAGCGGGAACCGCTTCCAGGACGCCCTCACCATCGCCCAGCCGGGGTCCATCGAGGGCGAGCGCGGGGTCTTTGCCCTGGCCTTTGACCGGACGGGGTCGCGCCTGGTCACGTGCGAGGCGGACAAGACGGTCAAGATGTGGAGGGAGGACCCGGACGCCACCCCGGAGACGCACCCCGTCGACTTCGACCCCGAGCTGGCCGCCGCGCAGATGCGCCGCTTCTGAGGGGGCGGCGGCGGGCGGGGGCGCGGGGGCGCGGGGGGCGGGGGCGCGGGGGGCGGGGGCTCGGGGGGCGGGCGCCGTTGAACGCCCCGCGTCCGCCCGGTCTCCATCGCCGCGTCTATCGCCGCCCCGCCACGACGCTAGCGCCGGCGGACGGGGGAAGGACCCCCCTGCCGCCCCCCGGCTGCCCCTCAAGCCGTACAAAATAGCGACAACTGGTTCCTCAAAGACGGTATGGCATACATCAACTGGAACTACGTTGACGCAGACTGCTACTGCGAATGTGCTAGTGACTATCCAAACGCAGACGCATTCTACGACGAGTGGACTGCACTGAGATGTATACTTGTTCACCCGGTCAGAGTTCCGCGGGGCCGTGGTGCAGCTCCCACTCGGGGTGCCCCGTCTCCACGGGGGCGAGGTCGGGCCCGCGCTTGCGCCACGTGTCGAACTCCCCGTAGTTGTCGTGGAACCGGAAGCCGTGCGACTCGAGGAACTCGCACCCCCCGTGGATCGTGCCCTCCTCGAGGTTGTACCGGGCGACCTCGGCCGCGCCGTTGGTGACGATGAGCTCGGCCGTCTGGCCGCTCTTGGGGGCCGACAGGCGGACCCCGGCCCAGAACCCGCCCTCGACCTGGATGCGGGAGAACTTGAGGATGTCGGTCCACTTCTTGTCCCCGTGGTCCCCCAGGCCCGTCAGGTGCTGGCACTGGCAGTGGCACGTGCGCAGCTCGGCCCGGTTGCCGTTGCTCGGGGGGGCGATGGCCCCCGCCAGGCCCGCGAGGCCCGCCGCCGCGAGGGCCAGCAGCGCCAGCGCCAGCGCCCTCATCGTCCCCGTCCCTCTCGTCCCCCGCGCCCTGCGGTTCCCGCGGGGGGTGGGCGCGTCGGCGGGAGCTCCGAGGTGAGGCGGCCCGGGAGGGGGCGTGTGGGGCCCCTCGAAGCGGCGGCCAGGGGGCCCGCCGCGGGTCAAGGGCGGTGGGAAACCAAGGAGCACGAGCGGTCCTCGGGGGGGCCGGGGCGGATACGAGGGAAAGGTGGCGAGGATCCCGACGCGGAGACTTGCAATGCGGGGTGGGGCGTTTCCCTGCGCCCCGCGCGCCGGCGCCCGGGGGGCGCGACGACACAAGAGAGCGGGGTGGGGGCGCGTGCGACAGTCGCCGCATGTCGACCCCCACGTTTCGTCGGCCGATCGCAACCGCCACGGGCCCGCCGCGGAGGGGGAAGCAGAGGTGAGGGCGGGTCCTTTCGCCGTCCCGTTCGCTCGGCGGGGCGGCAGGCGGGGCGTCTCCCCGGGACGGGAAGGGGGGGGCGGGAGGGGGAGGGCAACAGGGGCGGATCCGACGACAGGCGGACTCCGACCGCGATCTCCGCGGGATCCGCGCGGGATGGGGCGGGCAACATCTCACCTTCCCTCCGTCCGCGATCCCGCCCCTGGAGGGCCCCTTGTGCCCGCCCTTGAGGGTTGTACGCTGTCAAACGCCACGTTCCGCGCCCCACGTTCCCTCGGAGCGGGGGTATTTCTCCCGCGGTCGCCCCGATCCGCGCGGGCCTCTCGTCCCTGAACCCGTGTGCGGAAGCGGCCCTCTCCCTGTCGCTCCGCTGGCGCGAGTCGCTCTCTCTCGACCCCCGGCGGCGCCCGTCCTCCCTCATGACCCGCAGCCGCCCGCCGACCCACCGCTCGGCCCCGGCGCGCGCCCCGCCCGGGACCCGTGCCAGACCCGGCGCCGCGAGTGCCCCGCGGGCAGCGACCGGCCCCCCGGGAGCCATGGGGGGCGACCGGCCGCGGCCCAAGGTGGGCCTGGGCGTCTTCGTGGTCCGGGGGGGCAAGATCCTCGTGGGCAAGCGCCTCGCCAAGGACGGGCGCGGCGAGTGGGCCCTCCCCGGGGGACACCTCGAGTTCGGGGAGCAGTTCGCCGACTGCGCCGCCCGCGAGGTGGCCGAGGAGACCGGGCTGGCGGTGGGCGCCGCCGAGCACGTGGCCACGGAGAACGTGGTGGTCGAGGAGAAGGGGTACCACTACGTCGTCATCTTCATGCGGTGCGCGCTCCCCGAGGGCGACGCCCAGGAGCCCCGCAACTGCGAGCCTGACAAGTGCGAGGGCTGGGAGTGGCGGGCCCCGTCCGACGTGCCCGAACCCATGTTCGAGCCGCTGCGCATCCTGCTGCGGGGCCGGGGGTACGACCCCGCCCCGTAGGGGGCAGGGGGCAGGGGGGCGGGGGCAGGGGGCGGGGGGGCAGGGCCGCCCCACTCCCGGCGGGATTGAAGGCGGCGGGCATGAGTGGACCCGGACCCCCTCAGCGCCGCTGGCCGCCGCGGACGGGGCGGAAGTCGAAGGCCCCGGAGGCGGGCATGGACTCGTCCCTCCGCAGGGCCATCATGGACGCCACGAGCCCCCGCTCCCGGGCGCTGAGCCCCAGCGAGGCGAAGACCCCCTCCGTCTCCCCGCTCGACGCCAGACCGCTGGACCCCTGCCGCGAGGCGCCGCCCGCGGCCGCGGAGCCCTCCGCGTCGGCGCTCGTCGCCAGCGACCGCAGGGGCCCCACCCCGCTCCCGTCGCTGCCGCTGCCCGCCCGCGAGCGCCCCCCCGGGGTGTCGCGGCCCCCGCCCGCCGCCCCCGGCCCCCCGGCGCCCGCCCCCAGGCGCACGCGCGCCAGCACGTCCGCGAACCCGTCGGCCGACCCCGCCGACACCCGCACCTGCGCCAGCGCCCCGGTCCGCGCGCCCCGCGCCCCGGCGCCCGCCCCCGCGGCCCCGACCGGCCGCCGCGGCCCCATCGCCCCGGCAATGGCGCTCTGGACGCGGGCCATGTCGAAGTCCGCGGGGCGGCCGTCCCCGCCGTCGTCCGACCCGTCCTCCCCGGAGGCGTCGAGCGGGTACCCGGCGCTGCGCTCCCCGGAGCTCGCGAGGTCCACGGGCCCGCGCGCCGTGCGCCGCGCCGCCAGCACCCCGGCGAGCCCCGCCCACTCGCCGCTGTCGGCCGCGGCCCCGGCGTCGTCGGGGGGCGCCCACGTCCGCACCCGGGGGTCGCGCGCCCCGCCCCCGCGCGCCGCTGCGCCGTCCCCCGCCCGCGCCAGCGTGTCCACGCCCGGGAGCCCCGCCGGCCGCAGCGCCGGGTCCGACAGCGCCCCCGGGGGCGGCCCGTGCGCCCGCCCCTCGTCGCCCGCGTCCCTCTCCACGTAGGTCACGCCGGGCCCGGGCTCGTCGGGGCGCGGGCCGTCCTCGTCCTCGGGCGGGAGCTCGGCCAGCGCGCGGACGCGGATGCGGTCGAAGGACGACGCCAGCGGCGGCGACAGCGACCCCCCGGGGGACACGGGCGGCGTCCCCGGCCCCGGCCCCGGCGCCCGGCCCGCCGCGCGGCGCGTCTCCTCCGCCTCCTCCGCGACGGACACCGCGCCGGCCCGGATCGCGTCCAGCTTGGACTGGAGCGCGCCCAGGAGCGCCTCGAGACCGGCGTCCGGCGCCGCGCCGCCGCCGGCCCCCGCGGGCGCCGCGGGCGCCGGCGCCGGCAGCGGCGCCGCCCCCTCGTCCTCCGGCGGCAGGGGCACGGACGGGGCGCCGACGAGGATGACGTCGGCCCCCCCCGCCGCGGGCCGCGGGGCGCGGAGGGCGCCCAGCGCCGCCGACAGCGTCGGGGCCGCGCGCCCCGGGGGGTCGTCGGCCGGCGCCGGCGCGTCCGTCTGCGTCCCCAGGGACCGCCGGAGGGCCGCGGCGACGGCGGCCGCGACGTCGGCGTCGTCGCCGGCGGGCACGTCGCCGCCGAGGGCCTCGGCGGCCACGTCCCGGAGGGCCGACCGCTCGCCGTCGCTGAGGGACGACGCGGGCGACCCGCCGGCCCCCTCCAGCACCCGGCTCAGCACCGCGTCCGTCAGGAGGTCGGCCACCCCGTCCGACTCGACCGACGCCCGCGCCGCCCCCGCCCCCCCCGCCTGCAGCCCCCTCGCGCGCTGGTCGATCTTCTCGAGGAGCGCGACGAGGAGCCCGCGCCGCGAGCCCTCGTCCGGCGCCGGGGCCGGCGCCGGGGCCGGCGCGGGGGCCGGCGCGGGGGCGGGGCCCGGGGCGGGGCCGGGGGCGGCGGCGTCCGCCGGGGGCGGGGGGGCGGGGCCCGGGGCCGGGCGCGGGGGCCGGCCGAGCTGCGTGGAGGCGCTGGCGCGGGACACGGGCGCCGCGCGGTGCTGCGCCGGCCTCGGCCGGGGCCCCTCGCGCGCGGCCACCTCGCTCCAGGTCGTCCGCGTGTCCCGGGGCACGGGCGCCGTCGGGTACGCGGGGCGCTCGTAGACGGCGGCCTCGGGGCGGGAGCGCTGGAGGGTGGCGACGCGGGGCAGCCAGGCGCCCTCGCGGGGCACGACGCGGTAGCGGGCCTGGCCGGGGGGGCGGGGCAGCGGGGCGCCGACGCGGCTGCCGAAGGCCACGACGGGGAAGGACTTGCGCTCCGGGGCGGGGCTGCGGGAGCGCGCGCGGGCGCCGGCCCCCGCGGGGCGCTGCAGGTCGCCGGCCTCGGAGGCGGCGCGCGCGGGGGACGCGCGCCCGGCGGGGCCCTGCCGGGCCGACCACAGCGACCGCTCGACGGCCCGCCCGCGGCGCCCCTCCCGCCCCCGGTCGGCGCCG
>Ga0181583_10004001_pt1 | contig 10813 bp, 8 predicted proteins | sample 071ome_31_FD_132461 | JGI IMG/M metagenome (GOLD analysis project Ga0181583, IMG submission 132461) | Coastal salt marsh microbial communities from the Groves Creek Marsh, Skidaway Island, Georgia - 071405CT metaG (megahit assembly) | ecosystem: Environmental > Aquatic > Marine > Intertidal zone... | reverse complement strand
GGGGGGGGGGAGGGGCCCCGGGGCCCGCGTAGGCGCGGGGGGCGGCGCCGGGCGCGGCCCGGGGCGTGCGCGCGCGCGGGCCCGGGGCCGCGGGGGGCGCGCTCCGGGCCAGGGGCGCGGGCCAGGCAACGCTCGCTGCCGCCATCTCTCTGTCGCGGGGCCTGCGGGGGGAGCGGGCGGGGGGGCGCTCGGCCAGCGGGGGCGCAAGGAGCCAAGTGGGGTCAACGAGGGTCGCGGCCTTTTCGAAGGCGGCGAACTCGTCGGTGTATGATACGCGTCAAGCGAGCGGGTCGCGCGCGCTTATTTAAGATGCCGAGGCGAACGCCCGCGCATTATGTGCGATAGGCGCGTGAGTGAGGCGCAGGGGCGCCGGGAAGGAGGTGTGGGGTCCAGCGGGTCGGATGAGGGGGCCCGGTCCGGAAGGGGGTGGGCGCCGGCTCGCCTGTCCGGAGGTGTCGTCGCGGGGGGTCGAGGGTGGGGGCCACGGCACTGGCGCCCAGGAGGCGCGGGGCAGGGCACGTGAAGGGGGGAGCGCGGGGTCCCCCCCCGACACCCCGCCCCCGCCAGATGCCCGACTCTCGGGGCCGACGGGGGCATGTGGGGGGGACTGCGGGGAGAAGAGGCGGGGGTGACGTGCGAGAGGGTCGATTCGACGGACGAGGCGGAGGCATCGAGGCCACGGATCTCTCGGGGGGGGGCACCGGAGCGCTGCTTCTTCAACGCGGGAGGGAGAGAGCCGCGAGGAGAGCTCGAGCGCCCGATACCGCCGCTCTTGGTCGACTGGGAGCCCGTGCCTGCCGGTATCCGTGACGAGCTCCCCGGACCGACCCCAGATACCGCGGAGAGGGGAGGGATGGCGATGGGAATGGGCCCGATGGGGGCCGGCTTCCCCGGGGATCCGTTGGGGGCCCCCGCCCCACAGGGCGCGCCGAGCGGCCCGGGCGGGGCGGAGGGCGCGATGCTCAACGCCCGGGCGCTGCAGGGGAACGTGATGACGCTGAGAAACATGTGAGTGGCGCCGGGGAGCGCGGGCCGCGACGCGCCCGCCGGGGACGCGTCGCTCGCCGCGGACGCCCGCCACGGGCGCCCACCCCCCCGCCCGCTCCCCCGCACCCCGCAGGCGGACGTGGGCGGCGCTGGTGGTGGGGAGCATGTTCGGGGTGTTCGGGGTGGAGGGGTGGAAAGCGTTGATCGGGTACCCCCTGTCGCAGGGGGCCCTCACGCTGCTCCTGCTGGCCAAGACGGGGGGCAGCCTGGCCGACTACTTCGGGACGTGGCAGACGGGGGCGCTGGGACTCGCCACCAGCGGACTCATGACGTACGTCTTCTTCTGGGTCGTGTGCCACAACCTCGTCCACCTCTATTGAGCGGGGGCGGGGCACGCGGGGGCCGGGGGGGGGGCCGCCCCCGCGGGGCCCCCGGGAGAGCGCCGGCCGGGGCGGTCGCGGGTCGGCTGCGGCTTGAATCGGAGCTAGACTGCTGACGCACCTCGGCGTAGTGAGTGCCGGTGGGTGCCTATGAGTGGGGCAGAGAGAGGCCGGGGCGGGCGGGGGCGGCCCCGGGGCCGGCGGGGGGCTGCACGCCGGAGGGGCCGTCACCGCACCACGCCCGCCGTTGCGCCCGCGCCTCATGCGAGCGACTTGGCGCCGGCGCCGTCCTGCTGCACGCGCAGGTTGAGCGCCTCGCGGCTCAGGGAGAAGGGCCTGACGTCGAAGCTAGGCTCCTTGCCCAGGGCGAGGTCGGCCAGGCACTTGCCCAGGAGGGGGCCGAACTTGAAGGCCCGGCCGTTGCCGCCCGTGAAGACGATCACGTCCTCCATCCCCGGCACGGCGTCCAGCACGAAGTAATTGTCGCGGGTCATCGTGTAGGGGGAGCACTGCATGTCGACGCGCTCGACCACGCCGTCCCAGTTCTCGGCCATGAAGTCGTCGATCAGCTGGGCGACCTGGGCCTGCGCCTCGTACGAGAAGGCGTCGGCCGTGGGGCTGACGAGGTGGTCGGGGGTGAAGTCGATCCCGACCTTGACGACGGGCACGGCGGGGTCCTCCGGGGGGAACCCGTAGTAGAGCCCCCCGTCCATGCCCCCGCGGCCCTTGCGGAAGCAGAACCACTGCGGGAACCGCCCCGCCGCCTCCTCCGTCAGGCGGTAGTGGCCGTACGCGACCGAGTGCACCTCGAGGTCGAGGGCGCAGCCGAGGCTGGCGAGGACCTTGTTGGTCCACGCGCCCGCGGCCACGACCACCTTCTTGGCCTTGATCAGCCGGCCCTCCGAGGTAATGGCCGACATGCCCCCCGTATCGGCGTCCCTCCACATGTCGTCGATGCGCTCGCCCTCGTGGAGTGCCGCGCCGCGCCCGCGGGCGGCCTCCATCATCGACTCGCAGGCGCGCGACGCGTGGACGCGCCCGGCCGTCGCCTCGTACACCCCCTGGTACTCCTCGGGGGCCCGCAGGTCGGGCCACCGCGCGGTCATCTCGGCCCCCGTCTCGAAGTACTCGTGCTCCAGCCCCAGCTCCACCATGACGTCCCGGGCGCCCGGGACGGACCCCTCGACCGTCTCCCCCGTGTCCGTCTCCCCGTAAAAGAGGAGGCCGTTCTCGCGGAGGATCTCGGCACCCGTCTCACTCTCGATGTCGCGCCAGTACCGTAGCGCCTCGGTCTGCATCCGGCTGAAGTACGGGTCCGAGTACATCTGACGGTACATGCGCGACTCGCCGTACGACGACGCCCACTTGCTGGCCACGACGTCCGAGTCGACCACGGCCACCCGGCACCCGGGCTGGTCCTTGGTCAGGTAGTAGGCGGCCGCGGTGCCGGCCATGCCCGCGCCGACCACCAGCACGTCGTGCCGCTCGGTCCGCCCCGCGAGGAAGTCGGGGAACCCGGCGCCCGAGGGGGTCCCGTAGGGGTCCTCCCGGACGTCGTCCAGGCTCAGGGCCATGGGCCGCCCGGACTGGGCCGAGGCCTCGACGAGCTCGCGGGTCTTGGACCGGGTGAGGTGCCGCACGTAGGCGTAGATCTCGCTGGGCCGCGCCCGCGCGTACGCATCGGCCGCGTGGACCTCGATCGAGTCGCCCAGGACGGCCCCGGCGCTCGAGATGGCCTCGCTGACGAACTCGATGCCCCGGGAGAGGCACGCGTCGAGGGCCTCGGGCCCGGAGAAGGGAACATTCGACGCGCCCACCACCAGCGAGCACTTGAGCCGGCCGGCGACCTCCGGGGTGATGAAGCGGGACACGGAGCACGGCACGAAGACGTCGCACTCGGTGTCGGCCCAGTCCCCGCCCGCCCGGGAGAGGTTCTCGCAGCCGGGGATGTCGGCCGACTCGGGGAAGATGTCGTACGTCTTGACGATTGCGCCACTGTTGACGAGGAGCTCGGCCACCACCCGGCCCACCTTGCCCGTGCCCTTGACGAGGAACGTCTTGCCCTTGACCCCGCCCCGCTGGTCGAGGGCCCCCTGGATGGACCCGAACACGCCGTGGCCCGTGGACACGTTGGCGTCCGTCTCGGACCCGATCGACGCGAGCACGTACGGCGACATGGAGGACAGGTACGTCATGTCGTCCTCGGTCGTGTTGAGGTCGCAGCCTGTGTAGATGGTCCCGTCGAGGTCGTCCAGGGCGCGGGCGACGTCCTCCATGAGGAGCGACTTGTCGATCTCTTGGGGGCTCGTGTCGTCGTTGCAGTTGAAAACGAGCTTGGCGCCGGAGAAGCCCGTGTTGTAGACCGAGTGCTTGCCCGACATGCCGCTCGACAGCGCCTCGCACTCGGACACAGCGTCCGCCAGGGTGGAGTAGGTCCAGAGGCGGAGGCCGCCGTTGCCCGGCTTGTCGGCCTGGAGGGGGCCGTCGGAGCCAACTAGGAGGGTACCCTGCTCCGTCTCCCACTTGAGGACCAGGGGGGACACGGAACGATCGGCCACGCGGGGCTGGCTGGCCGTCTTGTCCCCCTCGCCGGCCACTGCCTTGCCCCGGGTGCCCCCGCTGGGGCGGGGGGCGCTGCGCCCCCCCGCGCCGTCCTTGGGGCCGGCGGAACCCTTGGCGGCGGCGACCCTGCAGGAGCTGCGGCCGGTCGGCTGGGGCACGCGGCCCGAAGTGGCGGGGCGGCCGCTCACCGTGGCGAGCCTCATAGTGGTTGGGCTTTGGGTGACGACCTCGAAGGAGGGCCCTAGGAAGATCTGTACGACTGCAGTGGGGAAGATGCGTGGGAGTAACCGTCGAGAGGGGCGACAGAGAGCGGGAATGGGGGGGTCCTGGCACTGGTAGCGGGCCTGTCGGTGAGTTGTCGCCGTCCAAGTGTTGGGATCTCGTGGGGGGCATCGGCTGACCGATTTCCCCCGTGCGTGGAAGCCAACGGCTGTACCGTCGACTAAATATTACATGAATCGGCCGAGGCGACACAAAAGTCGCCCGAAGGGCGCCAAACACACTCGGGGGGGCACCAAGCCCTGATATTTCCCCTCACCTCCGCACAGGACTTTCGTCGGGTTTCTGCTCAGACAGGGGTCACTTGCAGCTTTTTTGCGGCCCGATCATGGTCGTCGATCGCGTTGAGGGGGGTGGAGAGTGCGGGGCGGGGCGTGCAAGGTCGACGGCCCCAGTCTTCCCTTTTTCCGAGATTCGTGCCGGCCCGCCGGGGCGTGCGGGGGGGGAATCCGGGGCGCCGACTTCCGCGAGTGCGACACTTCTACGTACTACTTGACCTCACCCAGGAACGAAAAGGTGGTCATGGTGAGCCAAGACGACGCAGCCCTCGGCAAGGTCCACGTCCCCCTCGGGGAGGACGGGAGTGGGTTATACAGCGCCGCGACGCTGGGATGTTTCAGTGTCATCGAGAATGCGACGGAGATGGTGCTGAAGTCGATCGACCAGGCGAGTATCCGGAGAAAGGGTGCCCTCGGGAACGGGACCAGGCGTCGGTTGCCGGCCGCTGCGGGGCGCGTGGTGCCTGGTACGCCCTGTTGTGGGTTCGTACCGGCTGTCATATCGTGTTGTTACGTGGCATGTCGCTCGATCTGTGCGCACGAGGGGAGAAGGGGCAGGAACAGGGCCCGCGATTTCGCCCCCCCCCTGCGGGCAAATCGGCAGAATCGCGTCACGATAAGCGGACTTCATCCACGAACACCGTGCCGAGCGCACGGATATGGTCCGATGGGTTGGGCTGCAAGGGACCGTGGGGAGCGAAGACCCCGCGGGTCGCGACGATCCGTCCCAGGGCCGGGAGGGCGCCCGCGGGGGGGCGCATCCCCCGCGGCCCGCACTGGCGCCCGTGACACGTGCCGGCCCGTCTGAAGCGCCCCCGCCCCGTGACTCACCGCAGGTCGACGTATCCTCCCCTGCCGGGCCCTTCGTCATCGCTGATTTCGGCACGGCCGACGGGGGCACCTCGATGCCTCTCATGCACAAGGTCATCGGGGCTGTGCGCGCCAGGAACCCGGACAAGGAGATCTCCATCTGCTACGAGGACCAGCCGAACAACGACTTCAAGTCCCTGTTCTACTACACCCAGGTGCGCCAGCTCCGGGGAGGGCGGGCTCCCCGGGGTCTCCTCCCGATGAGCGCCCCCGTCCCGTTGCCGCCCCCCCTCCAACGCGATCCCCCCCGCCCCGTGCGCGACGCAGGGCATCAAGGAGCTCGGGGCCCTCGACGGCACCGTAGACCCCCTGACCAAGCACAAGGGCGTCTTCGTGACGGCGTCCGGCACCGGGTTCTTCGACCAGTGCTTCCCGTCGGCGACAGTCGACCTGGCCGTGTCCTTCACCGCCATGCACTGGCTCTCGCGACTGCCGGGCCCGATCTCCACGGGGGTGCACTCGACCCAGGCCACGGGCGAGGAGCGGGCGGCTTTCGAGGCGCAGTCCGCCAAGGACTTCGAGTCGATCCTGCTCGCCCGCGCGGCCGAGCTCAAGCCGGGGGGGCGGATGGTCGTGGCCAACTTTGCGCAGGACCCCAACGGCCACTGGCTGGGCAAGTCGGACCTGGGGCCCTGCATGTACGACACGATGGACCGGTGCTGGCGGGACATGGCCGAGGAGGGGAGGATCACCATGGACGAGTACCGCCGCACGACCTTCTGCAACCACTACCGGACGGAGCGGGAGATGCTGGCGCCCTTCGCCGAGGGCACCCGGGTCCACGCGGCGGGGCTCCGGCTGGACGCCCACTCGTTCGTCCTCACGCGCTGCCCCTACCGCGAGCACTACCGCGCCAACGGCGGGGACGCCCTGAAGCACGCCCGGTGGATGATCACGACCATGCGGACCTGGTCCAACTCGACCTTCGAGTCGGCCCTCGACACGTCGCGGACCGAGGCGGAGAAGCGGGCGCTCAGCGACGAGCTCTTCGACCGGATGGCGAGGGTGTGCGCCGAGTGCCCCACCGAGTTCGGCATGGACTACGTGCACGCGTTCCTCGTGGTCAGCAAGGCCTGACGGGGCGCTGAAGGGGGGCGGGGTCCGCAGGTGGTTGAAACGCCCCCAGCGTCCGCCCCGCGAGGGCCCGTCCGCCCCGCGAGGGCCCGTCCGCCCCCGCTCAGCCCGCCGGGGGGGGGGCCAGGAGCCCCGCCCGGTCCAGGTGGGCGACCACCGCGGCCGCCTGCTCCTCGGGGGCATCGCCCGCGCCCGCGCCCAGGACCACCTCGGCCGACCGCGGCGCCTCGTACGGGTCGTCGATCCCCGTCATGCCCCGGAGCTCCCCCGCGCGCGCCCTGCGGTAGAGGCCCTTGGGGTCGCGCGCCTCGCAGACGGCCAGGGGGGCGTCGCAGAACACCTCGACGAAGCGCCCCGGGTCCAGCAGGCCCCGCGCCCGCGCCCTGTCCCGCTCGTAGGGGGAGATGAAGGCCACGAGCGCCACTAGCCCGCTGTCCGCCATCAGCCGCGCCACCTCCCCGACCCGCCGGATGTTCTCCTCCCGGTCCGCCGCGCCGAACCCCAGGTCGGCGCACAGCCCGTGCCGCACATTGTCCCCGTCCAGAAGGCACGTGGCCCGCCCCCGCTCGTGGAGCACCCGCTCGACGACGCCCGCCACCGTCGACTTGCCCGACCCGCTCAGCCCCGTGAACCACACCACGCACCCGCGCTGGCCAAGGAGCCGCTCCTGCGGGCGGGGGACCGAGGGGGCACCTTCGGCGGGGGGGCGCCGTCGGCGGGGGACGCCGTCGGCGGGGGGGCGCCGTCGGTTGCGGGGGCGCACCTTGTCGTCCCGGGACACCGTCCCCGCGTGCCACTTGATGTTGGTGGAGCTGCCCACGTGGTACGGATCCGACGCGGACGCCTGGGAGAAGGCGCGCGAGGGGCGGGGGGAGGGCGCGGGCGCCTCGTCGCGGGGGGGACCTGCCCCGGCGGAGAATCCGCGATGCGGGACCCCACCTGCGTCCGCACCGCGGGCCGATACTGCGATAGAGATCCTGGCGGGAGAGCCTTGTGGGGAATCCAAGCACGGGGGGAGCGGCTGCGGGCGCGCGATGCGGGTTGCCTCGTTGGAGGCGAACCGCCCGCGCAGGGCGGCATCTGGGACGGGAACGGGCAGAGGTGGCGCGCATGCGCTCGCTGCGGCGTCGATATCCAGGTTTCGCTCACCTTCTACCGCAGGCCCCGCCGAACCGAGCAGAAACCGCACCCCCGAGAGCTGGAGGGGAAGGCACTGGGCCACCCCCCTGGCCCTGCGGCTCCACGTGCGCAGCATCGCCGTTCCGCGTCAGCCCGGGAGCGGAGAGGGGGACGGGGAGGGAGGGGGAGGGCGGGGGCCACTTGAGAGCGAGGGGACGGGGCGGGGACACGGTTCGACTGGCGAGAGCAGTGTGAGCACTGCGCCCTGGCGCGCTGGCGCCCAGGCGCCCTGGCGCGCTGGCGCCCTGGCGCGCTGGCGCGCTGCTGCCGGGCACACGGGCTCACTGCAAGAGGCGTCGGCGCGCGCAAGGCGGCGGGCCCGGCCCGGGGATCCCCCGGGGATTCCCGGCCAGGCCCCTGCCTGCCGCCCGCCGCGGCTCTCCCTCCCCTCTCCTTCCCTCTCTCTCCCTCTCTCCTCTCTCCCCCTCTCCTCTCTCTCCTCTCTCTCTCTCTGCCGCCGTCTCTAGGTCCTCTTGGAGCGGGTCCTAGTGGCCGTGCGGGGCGGCGACTTGGCGGGCGTGGTGGCCCGGGACTTGGACGGCGTGGCACCGCGGCTCTTGGCAGGCGTGGTGGCCCGGGACTTGGACGGCGTGGCGCCGCGGCTCTTGGCGGGCGTGGCGCCGCGGCTCTTGGCGGGCGTGGTGGCCCGGGACTTGGCGGGCGTGGCGCCGCGGCTCTTGGCGGGCGCCGCTGCGGCCGCGGTCTTGGAGGACGGCGGGGCCCGGGAGCCCCGCCCCCCGCGGGTGGCGTGGAGAAGGGCCGAGAGCCCGCCGGCAGCGTCGAGGGACTTTGAGTAGAGGGACGCGAAGACGAGCCCGGCCGAGGCCCACTGCTGCGGGGACAGGGGCTGGCGGAAGAGCGCGGACGAGAGGACAATCGAGACGACCTGGCGGGTGGTCATGGCCGTGGAGAAGACGACGGGGCCGAAGTGCTTGATGGTGAGCATGATGAACTGCTGCCCCAGGGCCGACACGGCCGAGAGCCCCAGGACCATGGCCAGCGCCTGCGGGTGCCGCCGCACGAAGGCGACGGACGGCTCGAGCTCCCCCCGGGAGAGGAGCTGGGCGAGGCAGATGAGGGCGGCCGAGAGGCTGAAGTAGAGGGACTGGTTGGCCGCGGAGAGGTGGCGCCCGGAGAAGATGCGCTTCTGGAGCGTCGGGATGAGGGCGTCGAGGCCCACGTACCCGGCCATGAGCGTGCCGCCCGTGACGAGCGCCCCCCGGCCGGCGCCCGCCATCGAGCCGCCGGCCTGCTGCCCGAAGAAGACGAACAGCGCGGCCCCGGCCCCGATGCCCAGCGCCTGCAGGTACTCCTCCGACGAGAAGGCCGACCCCAGGACGAGCGTGCTCATCGCCATCGTCGCCGTGATCTTGAGGGACTTGAAGATGGTCTGCGTCGCGAAGGACAGCGCCCGCAGCGCCTCGTACTGGCACCACGTCGACGCCGTGGAGACGAGCGCGGTGGCCGCGAACAGGTGGAGCGGGGCGCCGGGAGCGAGTGCCTCCGCGCCCTCGGACGCCTGCGGGGCGGGAGGGGGTCGAGGCGGGGGCTCCGAGGTCTGGGGGGGTGGCTGGGGCGGGGCCCCAAATCCAAACGGCGCCGGCTTGGCCAGGGGCCCGGGCGGCTTGACGGCCCCACTCACGACGATGGTCCCGGCAGAGATGGCCACGGCGACAATGCGGTTGAGCAGCACCAGGAAGAAGGTTGAGGGGAAGGTCTCCCCCCCGAAGGCGTGCTTGATGACGCGTTCCTGGAAGAGGCCGTAAAGGACGTAGCTGCGGGCAGAGGGGGGGATCCGCGGTCTTTCCCTAGGGACAGGCTCCAAAGGCGGGACCTTTGGGGGACACTGCCCCCGATCTCGCGGGATCGGGGGGGAGTAAGGGAGCTACCCCCCCGCGGGGTCCCTCCCACGCACGCACCAGCCGATCAGGCCCCCGACGCAGACGAAAACATTCTTGGACAGCCTGCGGGGGACGCGGGGGAAGGGGGGCGGGGATCGACGGGTCGTGTAACATCGTCCCCTTACAAAGACTCGGACGCGGGGATGGTGCTCGGGCGCGGCGCGATAGGCCCGTCCCCACTCACGCCCGGAGGAGCTGGGAGTCCTCCCAGGGAGGGCCCTTGCTGCGCGTGTGAGGAGGGGCGTCGGTTCCCATCGTGATCGGGGTCCAGGCTGAGGTCTGGGGGAGGCGGGAGGCGGCACGAGGCGAAGAATCCGCGCGTCGCGCGGGGCGAAACGGGTGCTCACTGGCGGGTCGGAACGTGTCGCCGTTTCGCCGACTGCTACCCCGCGGATGCGTCCTCCGGGCGAGCCTGTCGTCGCATTCCGCGCTCGACGAGTCACACGTCCCGGGACATCGAGATCCCGAGCCCCGCATTGCAAGCGAACCGCCGGGCAATGCCCCCACTCGTCCGGGGGACGCAGCGATCGGTCTAGGCGAAGGGGGCTCATGCCGGACGCTGATCTCGGAGTGACGGTCGCGGTGAGGCGTCCGCGACCTGTCGCGGGCGCGCAGGCGCACCGTCACCGCCCAGCGACGAGCGCGAGCACCCCCCATCCCCCCCCCAACGACCCCCCCCACGACCTCCCGCTGTGGCGCAGGCAGCCGGCGCAGCGCTAGCCGCCCTGTTCGACTGCGAGCTTGATGATCTGGAGGACCGCATGCGGGAGGAGTGCGGGGACTCGGGCCCGTGCGCGCGGGTATGGGGCCCCGGTGAGTGGGGACGGGTGTGGGGGCGCTCGCTGAGGGCCGGGCCGGGGGGAGGGGGGGCGGGCCGGCGCGGCGGCCCCGCCGGCGCCGCCCCGCACGGGACAGAACCGCCCCACACGCGCGCGCGCACACCGCAGGGGCCATCGCGTACCGGTGCAAGACGTGCCAGGTGCTGCCGCAGAGCGCCATCTGCGTGGGGTGCTTCCGGGCCAGCGAGCACCAGGGGCACGATTACAGCATGTACCGCTCGGACGGCGGCGGGTGCTGCGACTGCGGCGACCTGGCCTCGTGGGCCGACGCCGGGTGCTGCCCCGCGCACCAGCCGTCCCGCACGCCAGCCCGCGAGATGGACCCGGCCCGGCGCGCCGGGGTGGCCTGCGTCGTCGACTGGGTGCTGCACGTCCTCCTCTGGCACGTGATGGCGGGCGGGGCGGGCGGCGAGGGGGGGGACGGGCGACGGGGGGCAGGGGGGGCGGGGGCGCGGGCGCCGCCG
>Ga0181583_10004000_pt1 | contig 10813 bp, 2 predicted proteins | sample 071ome_31_FD_132461 | JGI IMG/M metagenome (GOLD analysis project Ga0181583, IMG submission 132461) | Coastal salt marsh microbial communities from the Groves Creek Marsh, Skidaway Island, Georgia - 071405CT metaG (megahit assembly) | ecosystem: Environmental > Aquatic > Marine > Intertidal zone... | reverse complement strand
CGGGCGCCGGGGTGCCCCCCCCGCCGGTGCCGCCGGCGGTCCCCGGCGCGCCGGAGCGGCCCCGGCCGCCCCCGCCGACGCAGCCCCGCCCCCCCGCCCCCGTGGACGCAGCTGCCGGACTCGGCGTACCAGATGGGGGGCCTGTCCCCCCTGAACGACGAGGACTCGCCCGACAAGGGCCCCATGTGGCGGTGGTCCGTCCAGGTGCCCTACGCCGAGTTGGAGGACGTGCTGCCGGCGGCGCGGCTGCTGTCGGCGGCGGGGACGTCGGGGTCCCCCGTGGACTACGAGCGGGCCAAGGAGTCGGTGATCCGCGCGCTGGGGCAGTTCGGGGTGGGGGCGGAGGACCTGCGCGCGCAGCTGGAGGCGCTGGCGCGGCGGGGCCGGGGGCCGGGGGGCGCGCTGGGGGCGCCGGGGGGCCGGGAGGAGGAGCGGGGGGACCGGGACGGCCCCAAGGGGTCGCTGCCCGGGCTGCAGGAGCTGCGGGGCAGGTGGAACGGGTCCCTGCAGGCGAGCGGGTACCGCGGGGGGGCGTCGATGGACTTCGACCTGGGCGGGGAGCAGTGGCGGTGGGGGGACTTCAAGATGGACCGCGCGGTGGCCGCGGGGCGCTTCGACAGCGCGGACGGCTGGGAGATCGACGAGCTGAGCCTGGGCGCCGGCCGCGCCAGCTTCAAGCTCTCCGGGAAGCTCCTCGGCCCGGAGCAGGAGGCCGAGTTCCACGTGCGCGAGTTCCCGGCCGAGTGGGTGCAGCCGATCGCCAAGGCGGTGCCGGCGCTGACGCAGGGCGCGGCGCCGCCGGGGGCGGGGGCCGGGGGCGCGGCGGCGGCGGGCGGCGGGGGCGCGGAGAAGGAGCGGGGGCTGCTGGGGCAGCTGAACCCGTCCCAGCTCAAGGGGGTCGTGGAGAGGCTGCCCTTCGTGCGCGGGGACGAGCCGGCGGCGGCCGTCCCGGCGGGGCCGCTGGGCGGGCTCGTGTTCATGGACGGCAAGCTGCTGGGGTCCAAGGACGCGCCGCAGGGGCAGGTGCGGCTGCTCGTGGTGGACGGGAGCGTGGGCGGGGTGCCCCTGGAGACGGCCGAGGCCAGCGCCGAGGTGGACGCGCACCAGCGGCTGACCTTCAAGATGCAGGCGGTGCCGCTCGACACCCCGGGGCACGTGCGGGCCGAGGGGTCGGTCCCGCTGCAGCGCGGGGGCGCCGACGAGGCGCAGCCCGGGATCGTGTCGCGGCTGGCGGCGCCCGTCCAGCGCCTGGCGGCCCTGGCGCAGCGGGACCCCGACGCGGTGGAGGTGGACATCGGGGTCAAGGACGCCGGCATGGCGCTGCTGACGGCGCTGGTGCCCGACGTGCAGTGGCGGGACGGGTCGGCGCAGGTGTCCATCTCCATCCGCGGCACCACCGAGCACCCCAGCGTCGCCGGGTTCGCCGACATCGACCAGGGCAGCGCCACGTGCCCCATGGTGAAGGGGGACCTGGAGAACATCACCGCCTCGGTGTCGTTCCAGGACTCGGTGATCGACGTCCAGGAGCTCTACCTCGAGACGGGCAAGGAGCCGGGGAGGTTCTGGCTCCCGGCGCCGCAGCGGCGGGGCACCGTGACGGTGCGGGGGCGGCTGCCCCTGTTCGAGGGGCGGCGCTTCGCGCTCGTGCCCACGGGCCCGCCCGAGGCCATCTCGATCGTGGTGGAGGACCTCCCCCTGACGCTCAAGAACCTGTACAGCGGGGAGCTCGAGGCGGCCGTGCGCCTCACGGGCTGCGCGCAGGCCCCCACGGTCAGCGGGGACGTGCGCCTCACGCGCGGCACCCTGACCGTGTCCCCGAGCCAGCAGCCCGGGGGCGGGGAGGGCGCGGGCGGTCCCCGCCCCGCGGAGGACTCGCTCCAGGCGGGCATCGCCAACATCTACTCGTCCGCGCGCGAGCACCTCGCCGGGCAGCTCTCCGGCGACCCGGCCCCCGCCCAGGACGCCTCGCGGGTGCGCCTCGACGGGCTGGTGGTCCAGCTGGGCCCCGAGCTCAAGGCGCAGTACCCGCTGGTGCTGCAGATCCAGCTCGGGGGCGCCGTGGTGCTCAACGGGCAGGCCACGCCCACGGGCCTGGTCCCGAGCGGGAGCATCGCGCTCGAGGGCGGGGACATCAACTTCGTGGCCACCCAGCTGCGCCTCGAGCCCGACCACCCCAACCGCCTCACCTTCGCCGAGGACCAGGGCCTCGACCCCAACCTGGACGTGTCCCTGCGCAGCCTGGCCAACCAGGACGTCTACAACATCCAGGGCCGCGCGTCCCGCTGGCAGGACTGGGCCATCGTCAACCGCACCAGCGGCGGCGACGTGGCCGACCGCGTGGACCCCCGCGAGCTGCTGCAGGTGGTCGCCAAGCAGCTCGAGGCGTCCTTCTTCCGGGACAACGGGCAGCTCGGCTGGCCGGGCAACGGGCTCCTCCTCCCCACGGCCTACTCCATGGCCCCGCGGATCGAGGTCCGCGGGGAGTGGGGCAAGGCCAAGTACCGCTTCGTCTCGATGGCCTTCACGCCCTCCTGGTTCAGCCTCGACCCGTCCACGGAGGACGGCAAGAGCTCCAGCGCCGTGGGGAGCCTGCTCAACGCGATCGGCGCCGAGGCCGAGCTGCAGCTGGGCCGGAGCATGCAGTTCAGCCTGTCCCGCACGCCGCAGAACGAGTCGCAGAGCAAGACGCAGTGGCGCCTCACGTGGTCCTTCACGCCCCAGGTCCGCCTGCAGCTCAGCCAGGCCTGGGACTCGGTGCCCAAGGTGCTCCTCGAGTACTCGGGGGACGGGTCCACCTCGGCCCGGAGCCTCAACTGAGGGGGGCGGGCGTAGCGAGCGGCCGCGGGCCGGAGCCTTTAGCCGAGCGCTCCCTTCTTTGAATAACTAGCCACAACTGACCGGGGCCCTCGCCAGGCGCGGGCTGCCCTCCCCGCCGCCCCGCGCCATCGCGTCACGCCACAGCGACGCCCATCTCGTCGACCTCGGTGGCCGTGGCCTGGATCTGGCGGCGGATGTAGTCGAGGGCCGTGGCGTTGAAGCCCATGCCCCCGCGGATGGCCCCGAGGCTGGCCCGCAGCCGCTCCTGCAGGGAGGCCAGGACGCCCCGGGTCTGCGGGGAGCTGGCCAGCTGCTGGTGGTGGATGCGCACGAGGAGGTTGACGATCCGCACGCACAGCTCGGTGTTGCGGCCCGAGGTGACCCAGTCGGGCATGTACCCGAGGAGCCGCAGGGCGTCGGTGAAGGGCAGGACGAGGAGAGCCTGCTCGAGGTCGGCGGCGCGGATGCCCGACACGGACCGGAGGACGTAGTCGGCGGGGGACAGGCCGAGCATAAGGGGGTTGGGCAGCGCCTCGCCGTCTCCGCGGAGCCGCCGGGCCTCGGCCTCGGCCATCTCGAGGGCGTCCGTCACGGCGTCGGCCGAGGTGACGGCCTCGACTGTCTTGACGCCGGCGGCCCCGGCCACTCCCTCGGCCCCGGCGTCCTTCCCCGCGCCGCCGTCCTGCTCCGCGAGCGTCTCCTCGAACATCGAGTCGAGGCGCTTCTCCGCTTCCTCCTCCACGAAGAAGGGCTCGTCCGTCCGCTCCCACCGCCGCAGGCTCCGGTCGTGCCCCCCCGAGATCACGAGGTCCCCGAGGCTCCCCACGGCCAGAGCCCAGCACTCGCCATAGTGGCCCTCGAGCGTCAGCAGCTGCTGAAACTTGTCGCAGTCCCAGTAGCTCACGCTGCCGTCCCTCCCGCACGTGAACACGTAGTGCGTCCGCGGCACGAAGGCCACCTGCATGACGCTGTCGCGGTGGGCGAAGAGCGTCTTGTGGCAGTCGCCAAAGTCGAGCCCCCAGATCTTGATGTTCTTGTCTGCCGACCCGGACACGAGCAGCGTCGAGTCGCTGCTGATGTCCATGGACAGTGCCGGGAGCTTGTGCCCGTAGAGGCTCAGGTAGAACTTGAAAGAGTCGAGGAAGAAGACCTTGATGGTCGAGTCGAGGAGGGCGCAGGCCACGAACTTGCCGTCGGGGCTACACCGCACGCACAGCACGTCGTCCGACAGCCGGAGCGTCCGGGTGTTCTTGAGCCCGAGCCGCGGGCGCGAGCCCTCCCCCGCCCGCGTCGCCTCGAACTCCCACACCTTGACGTCCTTGTCCGCGCTCGCCGTCACGAGCCCCGAGGAGTCCGGGGTCCGGCACACCGACCACAGGGCGCCCGTGTGGGCCTCGTACTTCTGGACGACCTGCCCGGCGTCGACGTTGATGAGCTCCAGGGCGCCCTCCTTGGTCCCGACGGCCACGTGCCGCCCGTCCCCGCAGAAGGTCGCCGAGAGGCCGTAACCGACGCCGTCCACAGACCGCAGGCACTTGCCCGTACGCGGGTTCCAGACCTTGGCGCCGGCGTTCGAGGTGGACACGAGGAGAGAGTCGTCCGCGCTCAGGCACACGGCGCGCACATCGCTCCGGTGCCCGGGGAGCGAGACGCCGAAGGTCCCCTCGAGCTCCTCCGCCGTCACCCGGAACAGCTCGAGGCTGTTGTTGGCCAGGCCCACCGCCAGGGAGGCCAGCTCCCCGCCCTTGCCCGAGCCGCCGCGCACGTCCACCGACACCACCTTGTGCTTGAGCCGGAGCTCGTGGAGCGGGGCGAACTCGTCCGAGGCGGTCACCGCCGCGTCCTCGGCGCCGCGCTCCTCCGCGGCCGGGGCCGCGTCCCCCTCGCCGTCCTTCTTCTTCGCCCGCTTCTGCCTCCGCTTCATGTGCTGGTGGAGCTCCTTCCCCTCGCGCACGCGGAACACCTCCACTCCCTTCCCCGCGCTCGCCACCACCAGCGTCCGCCCGTCCCCGCCGAAGGCCACCGCCCCGGCCCGGTCTGCCATCTTGCGCCGCAGCGACCCCATCGCGTGCAGCGTGTCGGTCGCCGCGGCGGCGGCGCCCTCCCCGCGGGCCCGCTTGCCATTTGCCGCCCCGTCTTCGGCGCCTTCGGCGCCCTCGGGCGCCCCGGGCGGCCCGCCCACGGCGAACACGCGCACCTCGGCGTCCGAGGACCCCGTGGCGAGCCGGGTGCCGTCGGGGCTGACGGCGAGGGACCACACCTCGGAGCGGTGCCCGACGACCGTCTGGGAGCAGTGCTGGGACTCGAGGTCCCACACGCGCACGAAGCTGTCCTTGCTGCTCGACGCGAGCTTCCCGTCGCCCTCCAGGAACACCACGCCCGTCACCGCGCCCTTGTGGCCGCGGAGCTTGAACAGGCCCGTCTCCCCGACGACGTCCCAGAGGTTGATGTCAGTGTCCTGGCCGCCCGAGGCAAGGCGGGCGCCGTCGGCGGAGAAGCGCAGGGCCGTGACGCCGCGGCGGTGCCCGCTCAGGGTCGCCCGGCACTCGCGCGACCCCAGGTCCCAGAGGCGCACGGAGCCATCCGAGTAGCCAGCCGCCAGGAGTGGCGCCGCGGGGGACACGGCCAGGCACGTGACGCGGGGGGCGGCCAGGTCCTCCCGGCGGGGGGCCTCCATGCGCGCGACCTCCTGCCCCAGGCGCACGTTCCAGAGCAGCACGGCCTCGACGGCACCCGTGGCGACCGTGTGGGCGTCCACAAAGGCCACGTTGCAGTCTGCGGGGATGCCAGGGGTGGGGGGGGGTGTCCTGTCGCGCCGGCGGGGGGCCTCCCGTGGCGGAGGGGCGCCCGCGGCGCGGGGATCGGACCGTCGGAGGGTCGAGCCGCGACCCGGGGGGCGCGTCCCCGCAATGCGTCCCGCTCACCCGACGAGACGACGCCAAAGGCCCCGGTGTGCTCGTAGCGAAGGTACGCCTTCACCATCTTCCTCCCTCTTCACGCGCGCTGCAGGCGCTCTCTGTCCTCGTGGACGAAGATTCTGTGTGATTCCGACGGCCCGGCGACGCGGTGTCGAGGAAAAAACGGCTCTCCGCGACGGGGCGCAGGGGGAAGGCGCCGGAGGGGAGCGGCTGGGTCGGGGCGCGGAACAGTCCGAGGCAGAGCAATATATACTTCCCTCTGGCGCGTCAAGCGGCGTCTCGCACGCAGAAGGAGGCCGCGCCGCGCAGCGTGGGCCAGGGTGGGGCGCCAGATGACCGCCGTCGACGGCCGAAATCCTGGCGGCCACCCGGCGGACTGGCGCTTCCGAAGCCCTCCGGGGCGCGTGGGGGGCCGGGCAGGGGGCTGCATGCATCGGCATGCGGCGCGTGAATCCCGTCAAAAGGTTTACAGCGAGCTTCCCATCCCACGAGACCCTCCCGCGTCGAGAATCGCCTGTTGCACGCCTGGCACGGTTGCCCCACCCTAGAACCCGCCGGGGAGAGCGCCTCTGGTCGCACTCGCGGGGCATTCCCGAGATTCCGGGGTCACAACGTCGACGTGATGACTGAAGAGCAGAGGAAGCCCGTGTGGCTTTCCCTCGAGCCCCCGGTGAGCCCCCAAGGGGTCGTTGGACGCCCCCCTCCTCCGGCGCGCCGCACCGCTGACGTCCGGGCGCGGGCGGCAGGAGGGCCCGTATTTGAGAAGATGTTGAGAGACAGGGCCGCACGTTCCCGTAGAAGGCGCCCTGGACACCTCCGAGTGGCGACGCCGCCCACGCCCCCGCGGGTGCCCGGCCGCCCGCCCCTGCCCCCCCTCCCCACCACGCCCCCCTCACCCGCCCCCGCCCTGCCCCCGCGCTCGCAGGAGCGCCTGGAGAAGGGCCTGCTCCCCGTCAAGCGGGACAGCATCCGTGGTGAGTGCCCCTCCCGCCCCGGCCCCCGCCACAGCAAGCCTCGCCCCGGTGGCCTCGGGGGGCAACCCGCGCCCCTGGCCCCCTCTCCCGGCGCAGTCCAGAAGCGCGTCTACGCCGGGGCCGTCCAGTCCGGCACCGGCGCGGCCCCCGCCGAGCCGGTGCAGCGCAAGTCGAAGAACCAGATGAAGCGCGAGCGGCGCGAGGCCATGGGCCAGTGCAGCCGCTTCCTCCAGGGGACGTGCGAGTTTGGGGACAAGTGCAAGTTCAGGCACGACGCCGAGGGCTACCTGGCGGGCAAGCCCGACGACCTCCCCGGCCCCTGCCCCTTTGAGCGCGCCAGAGACACGTGCCCCTACGGCATCGCGTGCCGCTGGGCCTCGGCCCACGCCGCGGTGCCCCCGCAGTTCGCCGAGGCCTTCCGGGCGGACGCCGCGCGCCGGGCCGCGGCCCGGGCGGGGGCCGAGGGGGGCGGGGCGGGGGCCGAGGGGGACGGGACGGTGGAGGTGTGCGGGGAGCGCGTGGCGGACGACGGGAGCCTGCCGGGCCCGCTCAAGGGGATCGAGCCGCTGGAGAGGGTGGAGGCAGAGGCGAACCAGTTCTCCAAAGACCTCCAGCACCACCTGAGGAAGGGCAAGGTCGACTTCGCGGCGTCCCTGCGGGTGCTCGGGGAGCTGGGGATCCGGGTGGCCAGGGGGCAGGGGGCGGGGCAGAAGTGGGGGAAGAAGCGGGGGAAGCCGGACGAGGGGGGCCCGGAGGGCGGGGCCGAGGGCGGGGCCGAGGGCGGGGCCGAGGGGACGGCGGCCGAGGGGACGGCGGCCGAGGGGACGGCGGCCAAGCGGCCGCGGGGGGAGGGCGAGGCGGCCGCCGGGAGCGGGGCGGCCGGGGACGGGACAGTCAGGCTGTTCGACGTGGCCCGGGCGGAGGAGGGCAACGGGGGTTACCGGGAGGGGGCGGCGCGGGCGGAGGAGCGGCGGCGGCTGGACCTCTCGGGGAAGCTGTACCTGGCGCCGCTGACGACGGTGGGCAACCTGCCGTACCGCCGCGTGTGCAAGCGCCTGGGCGCCGACGTGACGATCGGGGAGATGGCGCTGGCCACGCAGCTCCTGCAGGGCCAGGCGAGCGAGTGGGCGCTCCTGCGGCGGCACCCGGAGGAGGACCTCTTCGGGGTGCAGCTGTGCGGGGGGTACGCCGACTCGCTGTGCAAGGTGGCGCAGCTGGTGGAGGACACGTGCGAGGTGGACTTTGTGGACGTGAACATGGGGTGCCCGATTGACCTCGTCTGCCAGCGGGGCGGGGGCAGCGCGCTGCTCACCAGGCCGGACCGGATCAAGGAGATCGTGCAGTCGATGAGCCGGGTGCTGAGCTGCCCCCTCACGGTCAAGATCCGCAAGGGCTTCCACGACAACCAGGACAACGCCCACCGGGACATCGTGCCGCACCTGAGGGAGTGGGGTGCCGCGGCCGTGACCCTGCACGGGCGCACCCGGCAGCAGCGCTACTCGCGGTGCGCCGACTGGGAGTACATCCAGAGGTGCGCCCGCGAGTCGAGCGTCCCCGTGGTGGGCAACGGGGACGTCTACACGTGGCGCGACTACCACGACAACGTGGGGGGCGAGGGGCAGGTGGCCACGGCCATGCTGGCGCGGGGGGCGCTCATCAAGCCCTGGCTCTTCACCGAGATCAAGGAGCGCCGGGACTGGGACATCTCGAGCGGGGAGCGCCTCGACCTGCTGCGCCAGTACGTGCGCTTCGGGCTCGAGCACTGGGGGAGCGACGGCAAGGGCGTGGAGACGACCCGCAAATTCCTCCTCGAGTGGCTCAGCTTCCTGCACCGCTACGTCCCCGTGGGGCTCCTGGACCGCGTGACCCCGAAGATGCACCTCAGGCCCCCGGCCTTCTACGGGCGCGACCACCTCGAGACGCTCATGGGGTCGGACAACGCGCGGGACTGGGTGCGCATCTCCGAGATGCTGCTGGGGCCCGTGCCGGCCGACTTCTCCTTCCACCCCAAGCACAAGACCAACTCGTACGTCGTCCGGGACGGGGACTACGGCGCCGCCATGGGCGGACCCGCGGGGGGGGCGGGGCAGGGGGCCATCGAGGAGGGGGAGGAGAACGGCTGACCTCCGCGCCGACGCCGCCCCGCCCGGGACGCGGTGGGGGGCTGTCGCCGGACGCCCGGGCGCCTGGTGTCGGGGGCGCGTCGCACCCGGGAGGGGCCTCGCCCCGCGCCTCTGTTGAACCGCTAGCCCACGCGCGGCGCGAGAACACGCCTCCGCCGCCGCCCCGCCGTGTCAACGCGCCCGGAGGGAGCTTCCTCGCGCCTCGGCCTCGCCGGAGCCCCCGCACAGCACTCGGGGACTCGAGAGGACTCAGGAGGCCTCGGCAGCTCAGGTGGGACCGGCGAGGCCCTCGGGGCGCCTGTTCCGCACGAATGGGACCTAGATACTGCCTTCAGAACCCTCCCCCGCGCAAAATACGCGGACGGCAGTGAAGAGCGCGCGATCGACCGTTTCACGGGACGCAGAGACATGATTTCGTTCGGCGGGATGATCCCCGCGCGGCGGTCCTCGATCCTCTCGGCCGTGCCCGGCGACCCGGCCGAGGGGTCGGTCGCGGAAGGCCCCGGCGCCGAGGACTGCCCCCCCCCGCGGGCCTGGCCGGGCGGGCGGCTCCTACGGAAGGCGGCGGCGTGGCTGGCGGCGGGCCTGGCCGGCCAGGAGAGCGAGCTCTGCCTGCGCGGAATGCAGCGGGGGTTCGTCATGGACACCCCCCTCAGGCTGTTCGTCTCCCACCTGCTCGTCCTGGCCGTGCTGCTCGTGGACAGCCTGGTGTTCGACGACTTCCTCTCCTCCCCCGGGTCCCGGCCGTGGGGGGGCTGCGCCGCCCCCTCCTGCGCCGTGGCGTGGGTCACCCTGTTCGCCGCGGCGGTCCAGGCGGCGGCCCTGGGGGTGCCCGTCCTGGCCATCCTGGCGCTCCCGCCGGCCGGCCAGGCGCGCCTGGCCCGGGCCCTCCCGGCGCTCGACACCGCGGTGATGCTGTCCCTCTGGGCGCTCCGGCTGGCGGCCAGCGCCGCCCTCCCCCTCGCGGACCTCGAGGCCCTCCGCGGGCCCGCCCCGGGCCTCTCGGGCGTCCTCGCCTCGTCCCTCGCCTACGCCCTCTTCTTCCCCACCTCCCTGTCCCCCCTGGCCCCGCCCCTCGGCGCCGCCGTGGCGCTCGTCGGGGCCGCCGTCTACGTCGCGCTGCCCGTCACCCGCGCCGTGCGCACGCGGCCCCCCGACGACCCCTGGGAGCTGCTCGGGGTCGCCGCGCTCCCGGCCCTCTGGGGCGGCATGGTCGCCTTCTACTGGGCGGCGTGCTCCCCGCTGGGCGACGAGGCCGCGCGGCAGGCGTGCCGGCGGGAGGGCGGGGCAGCGGCGCACGCGCGGTGCCGCTGCCGGCGGTGCCGCGCGTGGCGCGGCGGGGACCCCCCGCCGGCGGGGGCTCCCGGGGCGCCCGGGGCCCCCGCCCCCCGGGTCGCCTTCGGCACCGAGCTCCGCCCCCGCCGCCCCGGTCCCTGCTGGAGGGGCCGCCTCCGGGAGCTGGCGGCCGACGAGGTCGCCATGCTGGGCGTCTTCAGCACCCTCCTGTGGCTCCTGGCCCCCGCGAGCCTCGCCCTCGCCGCGTGGGGGCTGGTCCGCGTCTCCTTCGAGCAGCGCCCGCCCGGGGGCCCGGGTGCGGTGGCGGCCCTGCGCCGCCTCCGCGCCGCGCCCGCGCCCGCGCCCGCGGGTGCCTGCCCCGCCCCACTCGAGGGGGCCGACTTCTTCAGCGTGGCCATCCCGGCCTCGTCCATCGCGGCCCTCTTCGCGGCCGTGGCGGTCGCGGTGCGCGTCGCCCGCGTCACGGCCCAGCAGCGGGACGCCCTGATCAGGGACATCGTCCCCGAGGACGTCGCCGACGCCCTCGTCCTCCGGTACGTCCGGCGGCAGGCCGCAGGCCGGCCGGCGGGCGCTCGGGGGCCGCGCCGCTGCCCGCCAGCCGGGGGCGCCGGGGGCGACCCGGCGGCCCCGGCGTCCGAGGCCGACGTGGGCGGCTGGGTCCCCGTCTGGGACGGCCGCGGCGCGG
>Ga0181583_10003994_pt1 | contig 10820 bp, 7 predicted proteins | sample 071ome_31_FD_132461 | JGI IMG/M metagenome (GOLD analysis project Ga0181583, IMG submission 132461) | Coastal salt marsh microbial communities from the Groves Creek Marsh, Skidaway Island, Georgia - 071405CT metaG (megahit assembly) | ecosystem: Environmental > Aquatic > Marine > Intertidal zone... | reverse complement strand
GGTCTAGAACAGGGCCACGCGGCCCCGCGGCGGGTAGCACGGTGCCAGTGCAGAGCTACGTACGGGGAGCCCGCGTCACGCGGCCTTCTTCTTGTCGAAGCGCTTGGCCTGGGAGTAGGCGAACACGCCGAGGAGGGCCACGGAGGTGCCGACGAGGCCCTGGGTGGTGACGGGGTTCTGGAACACCAGGATGGAGGCGAGGATGACGACGACGCGCTTGACGCAGTTGCCGATGGAGTGCGTGACGGGGTTCACGCGCTGCAGGATGAGGTACGACACCTGCTGGTACGCGTGGAAGCAGAAGGCGGCGCCCAGGGCCCTGAGCATGGCCTGCTGCGGGTCCGCGACGCCCATGGCCGCGAGCCCGGCAGGGGTCAGGTTGAAGCCCTCGAGCGCGAAGTTGATCGGGAAGAGGATCAGTGCCGAGAAGATGGTGATGAGGGAGAAGGTGTTGATCGAGTCGTACATCTTCTCCTGCGGTCCACCGGTCACGGGGAGAGGGGCTGGTGGGGGCAGTCCGCCCGGGACGCCGGGCCCCGGGGGGCAGGGGAGGGGGGCCGGGGGGGGGGTCGGGGGCCCGCGGGGCGAACGGGTCTCTGGGGAACACACCTTCATGACGAGCTTGGAGAGCACGTTCCGGGACTGGAACGTGAGGTTGGACCCCATGGCGGCGAGGAAGCCGAACCAGGAGAAGGACATCTCCCCGGCCGAGGCCAGAGCGACGCCGCCCACGATGGGCACGAGGGTGGCGAGCACGGCGGGGGAGGCGACGTCGCCGAGGAAGACGGCCGAGAGGAGCACGGAGAAGAAGGGCTCCATGGCCTTGATGGTGTGCGTGAAGGAGACGGCGACGGCGCCGAGGGAGAGGTTGGTGAGGAGGTTGCCGAGGGTGTGCACGGCGGCCAGGGGGAGGATGGACTTGATGCCCTTGGCGTTGATCTCGGGGACGGGGTGGAGGCGGAGGCCCCACATCGTCAGGGCGAGCACGGACCCGATGATGAACTGGAGCGTCGTGCACGTCATGGGGTAGGGGAACACCTTGAGCACCTGCGTGTTGTAGCTGCGGGGGCGGGGGGGGGCCGGGCGGGGTCAGGAGCTGCGCGGCGGGAGCGGTTAGCGGGGGGGGCTGCGCCGCGAGGGGCGGTAGCCGGCGACCGCGGGGCCGCGGGGCCGCGGGGGCGGGCCGGCGGGGACCTCCCGCGTCCCGAGTTCGCGACCGGAACGAATCGACTGCCGAAGCTGTCGCTCCGCGCGCGCTTCGCCGGGGAGGGGCCACCCGGCACCGGGCCTGTGGTGTTTGTGTGGGCGAACAACCGGGCGCCAGGGGTGCCGTGGGTTGGCATCTGTCGGCTATCCGTCTGCTTGTTCGTTGTGTCACACACGTTCTCCATCCGGAGGGGCGCTCCAGATCCCGCTGGAGTGGGTGCGTGCTCGCGAATTCGGGCCCATCATCTCGACGAGAATCCAGGGACAATGTGCCGATTGTGGCGAGATTCGGCCCCTACATTGCGTCGCGATGGCGGATTAAGAACGCGATCATTCCGGGTACTCACATGTTGAAGTAGATGTTGAAGGCGTACCACCCAGCGAACAGGCCACCGAGGACGAGGGTCTTCATGATGTCGCCCTTACCCTCGGCGTCGCCCGCGTCAGCAGAGCCTGCAAAAGAAGGGTCAAATACCATCTGATTGATAGAGTAGCGACGGAAAAGTCCGCGACGAGGCCCCCGAGCGGAGCATCTCCCCCTCCTATCCGCGGGACAACGAAAGTGCCTCCTGGCCATCCGAGGCATGGGCCGAGGGGAATCCGGGTGTCCGGGCGAGTGCTCGGGGCGAAGCTTCGATTAGGCGGGGCACTTGTGCCCCAAGCCGCCGCAAGGAGCTCCCGGAAGCGCCACCTCGTTGGCATCGAGAGACACCCGGTGTCGGCGAAAAAGGCGCGTCTGGTCGGTTCCTGGAGTCCAGGACGCCCGAACGGCGTAATTTTCGGGATTTTCACGGATGATCACGAACATCGGACAAGGAATACCCGCGATTCGTCGACAGCGGGCTCACCGGCAGCGGCGTGGGTCGTCAAGGTGACCTCCTCCGCCTTCCTCACGGGGGCCACCACGGGGGCGACCAGGTGCCTCGCGGTGGGAGCGATGGACTTGAGGGGGGTGCCAAGGCCCAGGGGGGCGGCCGCGGCCCTCCTGGTGGCCTGCGTAAGCCTCGCGGGCCCGCAGGTGGCGAACGTGAGGGAGTTCATCGCCACGGTTGTTAGACTCTGCGTAGACGCGACAGACGCTCCCAAGCAATCGGTGCCGCCCGGGGGGCGCCTCCTCCCCTCTTCTTCCCGATGCGCGCGCATCCTGCCTCCCCCACAACCCAGCCAGGCCCGCCCGCGTGCGACTGCCAGTCGGCCCGCGCAGCCCTCGCAGCGCGGCAGAGCAGCCGAGCAGCCGAGCAGCCGAGCAGCCGAGCAGCCGAGTCGGGCAGGGGGGCGCTGGGGGCAGCGACCGCCCGGATCTTCCCGCCCGGTGCGCCCCGGGCCTTGGCGAGTTCAAAGGGACACGGCCGCCCAGCTCACATCTGGGCGAGGGACTTCCACCCGAGGGGCTCAAGGGCACGGCGGAGGGCGCGGATGCGCTTGCGGTTGATGTCCCCGTCGCTCTCGCCGATGCGGGAGGCGGAGCGGTACTCGACCTGCGTGTTGTCCTTGATCCAGAACTCCACGTCGTCGATGAACCCGAACGTCGGGGACTGGTACTCGGCGTAGAGGTAGTCGTCGGTCTGCTTGATGATGGTCGGCGTGAAGCCGTCGGGCTTGGACTCGGCGACGACCTTGGCGAGCTCGGCCATGGCCTGCTCGCGGGTCTTCCCGGACTTCTTGGGGTCGTAGGTCCAGGCGGGGACGTAGTGCTGCACGTCGTTGGCGCCCTCGGACGTCGACACGCAGTTCGGGGAGGGCGGGCAGAGGTTGAGCTGCTTCACGCCGCCGCCGTAGTCCTGCACGCCTAGGCCGGTGGGGCGGGGCGTCGCGCCGATGGTGAACATGGCACCGAGCACGCCAACGTTGACGGACCGGAGGATGAACTCGCGGCGGGACGACTCGCTGCTGCGGGCACGGTGTGTGTGTGGGGGGGGATCGGGGGGCCCGAGGCTCGGGGGCCCGAGGCTCTCCCATCGACACCCCGAGCGCCGCTCCACGCGCAGGGTGGAGCCCCCGTGCCCGAGGACGGCGTGGCAGGCCTCAACAAGGACCCATCGCGCCCACTCACTTCTTGGCAGCGGCGGCCACGACCGACTTGCGGGCAGCGGAAGCGGGGGCCACAGAGGGCACGCGAACCTGGGCGAGGGCCGACATGTTTCTGCGTTCAGTGAAGCGAAGGGATCCGTATGAATGGATGGGAGGGAAAAGTCCATTATAATCCTATAGGGGCGGCGAAACCGGTTACAGACGCGTGCATGCGGAGAAATTCGAGGGTGGATGGGAGGAGGTTCCTTCGGCAAAGGCTGGCCGATCACGGCTCATCCCTGGAGTCCAGGGAGCGATGCGAGCGACAACACGCTCTCATAGGGACAATATGTTACGATGAGTGCCACCATTGTTCACAGAGTCCGGCCAAGTGCGCGGAGCGGGACACCCTCGTCGTCCACTCGGGTTGGGAGAGAGGGTATGGTACCTTTCCAGTGACCGGGCGAGAGAGACTGCGCCCCGGGGCGACAGGGGCTGCTCGGTTACGGTGACAGGTGCGGCACGGGCACGAGCCCCGCGACGCCCGCCCGCGTGCAAGGACCCGCCAGCCCCACGGATTGACGTGCCCACCCGCCAGCGCCGCGTGTTCATCAACCGCCTCACCGTCGACCGCGTGTCGCGGGTTGTTTCAACTGGGCGCGCAAAGTCTGAGAGTCTAGTCCCCAGCGTCAGGCGGTGATGCGCTTCTGCTTCTCCGCGAACTGAGTGATGCGCTCCTCCATGACGGGGCGCATGTGGCGGATGAGGCCCTGCACCGGCCAGGCGGCCGCGTCGCCGAGGGCGCAGATGGTGTGGCCCTCGATCTGCTTGGTCACCTCCCAGAGCATGTCGATCTCCTCGAGGCGGGCGTCCCCAGTCTTCATCCGCTGCATCATGGCGTAAAGCCAGCCGGTGCCCTCGCGGCAGGGGGTGCACTGGCCGCACGACTCGTGCTTGTAAAAGTAGGAGAGGCGGGCGATGGCGTCGATGGGATCGGTAGTCTTGTCCATGACGATCACGGCGGCGGTGCCGAGCCCGGACTGCGCGGCCTTGAGGGCGTCGAAGTCCATGAGGACGTCGTCGCAGACGTCCTTGGGGATCATCGGCACGGACGACCCCCCCGGAATGATGGCCAGGAGGTTGTCCCAGCCGCCGCGGACGCCGCCGGCGTGGCGCTCGATCAGCTCCTTGAGCGGGATGGACATCTCCTCCTCCACCGTCACGGGGCGGTTCACGTGCCCCGAGATGGCGAACAGCTTGGTCCCGTGGTTGCCCTTGCGCCCCATCGAGCTGAACCACTCGGGCCCCCGGCGCAGGATGGTCGGGGACACGGCCACCGTCTCGACGTTCGTCACCGTGGTCGGGCATCCGTACAGCCCGGCCCCGGCCGGGAAGGGCGGCTTGAGGCGAGGCTTCCCCTGCTTCCCCTCGAGGGACTGGATCAGCGCCGTCTCCTCGCCACAGATGTAGGCGCCCGCGCCGTAGTGCACGTACAGGTCGAAGTCGTACCCGGAGCCGCAGGCGTTCTTCCCCAGGTACCCCTTCGCGTACGCCTCGTCGATGGCCCGCTCCACGCACTTGCGCTCGTGCACGAACTCCCCCCGGATGTAGATGTACCCCACGCGGGCCCCCATGGCGACGCCAGCGATCAGGCACCCCTCCACGAGTTTGTGGGGCTCGTGCCGCATGATCTCGCGGTCCTTGCACGTCCCGGGCTCGGACTCGTCCGCGTTCACCACCAGGTAGTTCGGCCGGTCCCCCCCCTTGGGCATGAAGGACCACTTGAGACCCGAGGGGAACCCCGCCCCACCGCGCCCCCGCAGCCCCGACTTCTTCATCTCCTCGATGATCCAGTCCCGGCCCTTAGCCACCAGGTCCTTGGTGCGGTACCAGTCCCCGCGCGACTCGGCGCCCTGCGGGGAGGGGGCGCGCGTAAGTCAGCAGGCTCCCCACTGGGGGCCGGGGGGGGCGGCCAGGGCTGCGGGCTCCACTCGATGCCCTCCCGCCTCCCGCCGCACGGTGGCGGGGAGGGCAGGCGCGATCGGGGGGCGTCGGGGATGGAAGCGCCGCGGCGAGTCGCCACTGGCACCGGCGCCTCGCGCTCCCGTCGCAGAGGGGAGTCGGGTGGGACGTGGCCAACCTCGCTCCATTCACGCTCGCGCGGCTCCCGCGCGACGCCAGGGGGGCTGAAAGGCAAAGACTCCGGTCGATCCGCAAGGAATCGCGGGGCACCACGCGTAATAGTCAGAATATCGGTCCTGACCGCCTCAAGGAGGCGCCGGGAGGGCGAAAATGCGGGGGCGGGTTCGGTGACCTACCTTGATGGACGTGTCGTGGAACCCATAGATATTCTGGAAAATCCTGTCCTCGTCCTTAAGTCCACCAAACGACGTCTTCTCACCGGCAGCCGCCGAGAACGCACGGAGGCTGCAATCGGGAGACGGAGGGGGGGGGGGTTACTCGGGAGGGGTCTTGAGAGCAAGCGTCGAGCGCACCGTTTGAGCCAGTGCGCCCACCGATACGCCCCACGGCGCAATCAAGATGCGCTGGGCCCGTCGCCGCGTCATCCCCGGGAACAGGGACGGCGCTCTTCCAAAGAAGGGCATCATCGACTACCCCCACTCTCGTCGCTGATAGTGGCACCCACATCCCACGAATGCGACGAATCGGTTTTAAAAACGAATTATGAGCCCCGAGGCAGGTAAGCGCGGGCATGAGGCGAGTCATTTTCCGGGGAGGGAGTGGAAAGCACTGGCCGGGCTCAAGACGAAGCGAGCAGCGATCCCGTCCCGGGAACAGCGAATTGGAGGATGCAGTCTCTTTCGTCACGCGCGGAGTCACTCACCCATCCCTCCCGATGCGCTCGTGCAGGGCAAGTGCCCGCAGAGAGGCCCGCCTCAGCATGGTTTCCTCTCTTCCTCAAGAGCCTTGTTCAGAGTCCACGCGCCTTGCGCCTTTTCGAGCTCCGCTGCGCTCCTCCCGCTCCGAGTCTAGTGCCGGGCCGCCGAGCCGCGAGCCCCGAGGGAAGGGCGTGCCGGGAGAGCCTCCCCTCCCGGGCCGGCGCGGGCACAGGGTGCACTGGCACACGGGTTCAACGGTGCCGCGAGGCGCCTCCTTCGGGGATGCCGAGGTGGGGAGGTGCGCCCGCGAGCCCCCCCCCGGCACGTCGGAGATCGCGGTTGACACGTCACTGAGGCCGAGGCTGCCCCGGGTAGAGCTCGATGCGGTGCCGGTAGGCCACGTCCATCGCGGACCTCCGCAGGCGCCGGCGCCCGCCGTCCCCGAGCCCGAGCTCCCTCCGCTTGGCCGCCGCGGCCTCCTTCAGGGCGTCCCAGGGCGACACGTACCCGGCGGGCCGGATGGCCCACCCGCGCAGGTTGTCGCGGTCGATCCGCGCCACCACAGCGTCCACGGCCTCCCGTGAGATGACGAGGTAGTCGAACTTGAGCATCTGCCACACGTTGAGACCCGCCGCCGTGTTCACCGCGACCCCGCGCAGGTTCCCCGCCGCCCGCCGCAGCGCTTCCCCCGCCGCGCCCTCCTTCTTCGGGTCCACGAGGAGCACGGAGACGCGGGAGCCCTCCGGGACGATGTTCCCCGACACCCACGCGTCCATCTCCCTCGTCTTGCCGGAGCACGCCATGTCGTCCAGGATCAACAGCCGCCCCTCGTGGGCCTTGGCCGACAGGGCGCTCGCCAGCGCCAGCCGGCGCACCTTCTTGTTCAGCTTGAACTCCCACGACTGCGGCCGGTGCGAGGGCGTTTGCGGGGTGTGAGGGCGTCGGGCGCCAGCGCGGGGGCGGGCGGGCCAGGGGGGCGGAGGAGGAGGGGCACCTTGGGGGACTTGGCCTTGGCGTGCCCGCCGCCGGGCATGAGCGGGGAGCGGGTGGAACCGATCCGAGCCATGCCGCTGCCCTTCTGCTTGCGGGGCTTGCGCCCACCGCCGCGCTTCTCGGCCCGCGTCATGGTCTTGGCGGTTCCCTGGCGGAGCTTGGCGAGCTGCCAGCGGACGTACTGGTGCATGAGGTCCTTGCGGATCGGGAAGTTGAAGATGCGGCCGTCGAGGACCATATCCCCGACCTTCTCCGCGGCCCAGTTGTGCACCGGCGCGGTGACGTCGGCTTTGGACCCCTGGCCCTCCCAGAGCGCCCAGCTGTTGTCCCACTTGGTCTGGCCGACCCAGTAGGGCCCCCGCTCCTCGACGTTGTTCTTGTGCACCATGACGGCGAAGTCGTCGTCCAGGGGGCTCGACACCACGACCTCTTGGGTACCAAACCGTCCGGCCTTGAGGGCGGTGGCGGTGGCAAAGAAGGGGCGGCGGAAAGCGGCCTTCGGGGCCGTGGCCGCTGCCGCGCGAGCAGCGCCGTTGCCGCTCGACGAGGCGGAAAGCTCGCTCAGAGCTCTGCGGGACGACAACAAAGGCGGAGAATATCACGTTTGCGGCGAAATCAGAGGGGCTCACGAAGGTTGTCGGCGCTACGGAGGGGGGCACTTGGAGTTCGAGGTGCAGGGATGTTCGCTCGTCCTCCGCACCTGGCGCTGCTCGTCAAGCTCGCCCCAAACGCGCCCCCCTCCGTCGTTACCAATGCAGTAGCACTCCACCAGGCGCGCCTGGCATATCTAATCATTGTCCTGTCGGCGGAGAACTGCCAGCTTAATTGGAGGGGACCCCTGATGCGCTGCCGACGCCACTCCTCGCGCCGATTCGAACGTTCAAGACCGATCCCGGCTACGGAAGTGGGGAGCTGTGATCGACGAACCCAACTGATGGGCCAGCGAGGTGTCAAAGTCAAAGGGGGCGACCCGGCGATCGGTCGGTGTTCTGACTCCCTGACAAGCGGGACGGCGCTGGATTCACGCTGGAGCTGCCGCCCGCCTCCCCGCGGGGCAAGGCCACCCCCCCCACGCCCCCTCCTCCACCTTCGCTTCAACGGCGGCGCCCAGCCGGCCCTGCGATCAGCTGTGGACGTGCTTCTCGTGCACCTCCTCCACGTAGTCTGGGTTCTCCGTGCAGATGACAAAGCCCTCGAGCACGTCGGACCGCGGGAGGTACTTCTCCGTGGCCATCTCGGCGCGCTCCCCGACGGCAAGAAGCACGGGCGTCGAGTGCGTCTGGAATCCCGTGATCGTCTTGGGCTTGCCGGCTTGCGCCACCACGTCTACCGCCTCCCCCACCCGCGCGGGCGTCGAGAGGATGGCCCCGTCCGCGTCCACGGGCATGTACATGCGGGGGTAGAGCGCGGGGGCGAGGCAGTAGAGGAGGTAGTGGTGCTTGCCGGCGATGGTGGCCTTGGTCTCCAGGGCCGCCACGAGCACCGCGAGCACCCCGGCCATGGCCTGCCCGGACACGAGGAGGCGGTCCGTGTGGGAGGGGCTGAGGGTGAGGAGGCCCTTGCCCAGGTGCACGAGGCCCTGGGAGGAGCGGACGAGGAAGAGGCACGCGGGCTCCTTGTAGTAGTAGCTGGAGAGCTGGCGGAGCATGTTGGCGAGCCGCGCGTTGTTCGTCCCGGCCCCGACGAGCCCCAGCGACAGGCACGCCGCGGCGGCCACGTCGGCGTCGGCGTCGTGGCTCAGGCGGGACAGCACGTCCGTGGCCAGCATGTCCGGGTTGCTCAGGTTGAGCAGCGCCACGGCCAGCGGCACCGCCCTCCTCGCCGCCGGCCCGCAGTACTGCAGCACGTGGTCGAACGACCGCTGCGCCATCTTGGCCCCCAGCTCCTCCCCCATGGCGATCATCGCCACCCCCAGCACCGCCACGCTCTGCAGGAGGTCGGGAGACTTTGCGTCCGCAGCGGCGTCCCCGGTCCCGCCGTCCGCCGCCCCAGCCCCCTCCCCCGCCGCCCCGCCGCCCGCCCCCGCCGCCCCACCGGCGCCCGCCTCCCCCTCGGCGCCGTCCTCCTCGACGTTCCCCCCGGGCATGCACAGCGCCAGGAGCTCCTGCACCTTGAGCACGGAGCCCGTGCCGGCGTACGCGCAGGAGGTGGCCATCGTGATGGCGACGGCCGATATCTTCTCCGGCAGGGTCTTGAGGAGCTCCAGCGTGGGCTCCACCGCGTCCTGGCGCCCCAGGAAGAGCAGCCCGAGGCCCAGGACCATGAGCGGGGCCAGGGGGAGGCCGAAGTCGACCGCCGAGCGCTCCATGAGGCCCTGGAGGATGAGCGTCATGCACTCGTCGTTCATGGTGCCGACGTAGCACATCCCCAGGGACAGCGCGGCGAGGGCCGCGACGTCCAGCTTGGTCTCCGGGTCGGCCACGACGGGCCCGAGGAGCTCGGCCAGCTCGGCCTTGGCGGTGCCGGCGTACGAGAGCCCCAGGCCGAGGACGGCGCCGGCCTTGACCTCCTCGCTCTCAGAGTCGATCTTCTCGCCGAGCAGCGCCAGCGCCGGGTCCATATCGTGCCTCACCGACGACGAGCAGATCCCCACCGCTAGGCACGCGCCCGCCGTCACGTGCGGGTCCTTGGTGTACATGTGCCGGTCGATCTTGGACAGCCCGTTCTCCACGTCCCACAGCATGATCATCCCGAGCGACGCGGCCGCCGACATCTTCCCGTGGTCCCGGTTCTTGAAGATCCAGTGGGCCTTGTCCCCGGACTGCGCCGCCTCCCCCTCCGCCTCCCCGTCGGGCGGGAGCATGAGCTGGTCGTGGCCGAACCCAGCGTTCACAAAGGCGTTGACGAACGTGTTGGCCAGGTTCTGGCGCGCCGAGTCGACGCTCGCAGCCGGGGCCCGGGCGTCCGTGAGGTGCAGCTTGTAGACGTCGTCCGGTGTCTTGGCCTCCATCACGTCCAGGTCCCGCGCCAGCGCGAGGTACTTCTCCGACAGGTGGACGTTGCCCATGATGCCGCGGAGGGTCTCCTGGAGGTCGGCGTCCTCGACGGCGCAGGGCCCGTCCTCGAGGTCCACGACGAACCCCTGGCGAGCCATCAGGTACATCTGCTGCTTCCGGTCCGTCTCGTCCTTGCACGACACGAAGGCCTCCTCCACCTTGGCGCGCGAGTCGAGCTTGAGCGCAATGCGCAGGGCGTCCACCCACCGCCCAAACTTGGCGAAGATCCGGTACGCGCAGTCCAGCACGAGCGTGTTCTCCGGGCTGGGCAGGTACGCCGAGCACGACGTCAGGTACAGGCACGCCCGCGAAGCCGCCGCCTCCCCGCAGTGCTCCACGACGTCCTCGATCCTCTCGACCTCGAGCAGCAGGTCAACCGCCTCGGGCTCCGCATTGTTCTTCATGTGCTCCGACACGATCACTCGGACGAGGTCCATCAGGTCGTCCGTCGGGCGCTCGTTCCCCACCTCGAAGATCCGCTCGTCGTACTCGACCGCGATCTCCCCCGCCAGGTGGCGCAGGTACTCGTGCCCCCACTGCTCGGCCGACGGCGTGCCCGCCTCCAGGCAGTACTTGAGGGTCTCGCGGTCCTCCGGCTTGGCCGAAGTCATGGCGAGGACAGAGACCAGGGACGCGAAGAGCGAGTGGTTCTTGTTGCTCTTCTGCGGGGGCAAGGGGGGGGCGGGGCGTGGGGACGGGCGTGGGGAGGGGGGTGGCGGAGAGGGCAGGGCAAGGCGGGGCGGGGCGTGTCCGGAGGGGCCCCGCCGCTGGCCTC
>Ga0181583_10003982_pt1 | contig 10838 bp, 11 predicted proteins | sample 071ome_31_FD_132461 | JGI IMG/M metagenome (GOLD analysis project Ga0181583, IMG submission 132461) | Coastal salt marsh microbial communities from the Groves Creek Marsh, Skidaway Island, Georgia - 071405CT metaG (megahit assembly) | ecosystem: Environmental > Aquatic > Marine > Intertidal... | reverse complement strand
GGCGCAAAGGTAGATACATCACGATTGAACAACGATAAGCCAAATCGGCCAGCTGTTTTTTTGGCTGAAGCCGATGCCGGGCTCGCAACGCTATTTTGTGGCGTCTCTTGGGCTATGGCTTTCTCAACGGGTACCGCTAATTGCACACCAGTCGAACTAGCACCTGACTGCGGTAGCTCAATACCGTATTGCTTGGCTAATTGGATCTGCTCAGACTGTGGCAACGACTTAAACTGATCCAGCATCTGTGGCGAGATCTGAGGGGCCGCTGAAACCGATGTGGCCAGTAAAATTGAGCCAAAAAATCCATTAACTACACTTTTCATATTTATGCCGAAATAAATCTAAATTAATCGTCGAATTATGCCCGTGATAAGAACATAAGACATCTCTAATTAGTTGCTCGAATGGCCAATTCTATGGTCTGGCCCGTTGTGGGATGGGTCCATGCAATCAAATTCACCTTACCAGTTTGATCAACCCCAACCCTTTTAATACCTTGTATCTGAGATTTTCCCAGGAAAAGACACGACGAGAACGTTTGATCGCCATCCACAGACCTCGAGGTACAGCGTTCTGTCTCAAGGAATCCTGATCCATCAAAAACACGGTATTCATGAACAGGTCCCGCACGTTTCTGTAACTTCCAGGTGTAGAGAGAATCGGTTTGATTAAAGCGCATCATCTGTCGAACATACTGTCCATCGAACCAGATTAGCTCGCCCTGGAAGCCTACAAACTCGATGCCTCTAGAGGTATGAATTGCCCTAACCTCGCGGTTTGATCCTGCAAAAGAGAGTTGCCACATTTCTGGCGCATCACCCGGGTTGAGCAAGATATCAAGCTGCGGTAACTGCGGTGTTCTTACCGACACGCACGCACTTAAAAATGCCGCCACAGTCACATTGAGTGTCAATAAACGCCACATCATCACTGGCTACCTAGAAAGACATCCGAGCGTGCTCGCCTTGTATCCCACCACAATTGGCCAGAATAGCCCTCGAGTCGTGCACCACCATCACGTTGAATCGGCCTCACGCCCATTCTCAATTCAGAACCCACACCACCACTAATCTGATTACCCAGAGGCACCTGGAAGTAGAATCCCTTATCGAAGCTACCCTCACCAAAATCGTCAAATGGCACATCTGTCAGTGTGGCCCAAACGCCAATAGACCAACCGTTATCAAAGGTACGACGAACCTCCATTGTTGCACCAACATCTTTTGCTAGGTAACGCCCAACGTGGACCGCAGCGTCGTAGTTATACCAAGGCGTCGCCCAAAATAAGCTTGCATGGCCGGTAATCACATCATAGTCGCGCAGACCAAGGCCACCATCGAAATCGCGTTGCTTGGCATAGGCCGCGCTTAGGCTAGTCGCAAATCGAGAGTCATGTGGCATGAATAAAACTTCACCCCCAACACCGCTATACATCTGCTCAAGGACGCCACCAAAGGCGCGGTAATGCAGGCTACTAGAAAGCGTATCCCGCTTCTCGATAATCAGCTGATTGAAACCATCGTTTGAGCCTTTCAGGTACTCAGAGACATCGGAACGAACGTGCGGCAGCACAGAATCCGATACACGCGTGTTGCCATCTAAATTATCGGTTAGATTGACTTGGTATACCCCGATCGCGTTCCAACCCAACCCAATCGGGTGCGCTGCGCCAAAGCCTGCGTAAAGTGTGTAACCAAAGGGGTTATCCGGATCGAACAGGTGATAGTTGGCATCGATAAAGGCCGTTATCGAAAGCTTCTCCTCGAACAGGTCTTTCAGCTTTGCCGCCTCATCCGACTCAACACGCGGCGGTAAAAATTTCGCATCACTCTCAAAGGTGACCTCATCGATATTCAGAGCCGTGTTTAAGCGCGGCAGCCTGACGGTTTTCAACGTCATGCCGGCCTCTTTGACTAGGTAGTCAACGCGATTGACTGACTCGGGCAAGGCAACACTCGCCTGCGTATGCGCTGTGTTAATCAGATCCGGCCAGCTCTGATAAATACCTCGCGATAGCGCGATTTCAGCTCTGTCAGCCTCTTCGTTGAGCCGGGCCGATTCCATGATGACACCGGATGAAAGCTCAGCCCGAACTAGGGGCTCAAACCAATCAGGCGAGTCATGTAATTTGATGTTGGTTGGGATGATTGGACTTGGTGTCAGTTTTTTTGGTTTGTAGGTTGAATCAAACCGCTTACTGACGGCCAGACCAAAGGCATCGCCGTGTTGATAGCTTGCGGTTAACGTCCATTCAGGATCTATTTGCCAATCCAGTCCTAAAGATATGGGAGAACTTGGTTGAGCTGCTCGGCGACCGTTATTAGTTTCAAAACTATAGAGATCGGGATTGTATTCAGCGATCAAAGTGATTGGAGCAGTTTCGAACTCATACGTTACACCACCAAAAAAACCGACCTTTTCACCACGAAACCAGGTTGCGACAGACGGACGACCAACATCTGAGATTTGACTGATATTGGTATCACGCGTTTTAAACCCATCGTGCAATAGAGTGAGGGGGTTTGTGAGATTACCCTCTCCTGCCAAACGCCCCCAACCCATTCCGAAGGAAAAATCTAAAGACCCAAGTTTCTTGTTGGCCACAACGTACTCAGAGCCGAAGACTGAGGTACCAACAATGTCCCTTAGGCCAACAGATACCTCAGGCCAAAACAAGTCTTCCTCAATGAGTCGAACCTTGGCTTCAAGGTTTCTATCCCAGTAAAAAAAATCATTAAGACCTGAATAACGGAATGTCGTCTCCAACCAAGGAAATGCCTGATAAGAAACAGAGTAGGATTGCAGATAATTGTCGAATGCGACATTAAGGGTCATTTGACCGTCAGAATGCATCCTCGCAGAGGGAGTATCGATGAGATTACGTCCACCATAGTCAGAACCGAAACTCGTTCCCAAGGGGCACAAAGAGATAACCAGAAATAAAATTCTGTTTCGCATAGAAAACCTCGGATGAAGAGCCCCGCTAATTCATCCGATTTTTTTGAAATTAATTCGTGCCAGTAGTACCAGTAGTACCAGTAGTACCAGTAGTACCAGTAGTACCAGTAGTACCAGTAGTACCAGTAGTGCCAGTAGTACCAGTAGTACCTGTGGTACCAGAATCCTGATATGTCACACCCAAATCAATTGGAGCACCGACAGGTACGCAGGCTGCAGCAGTAAAAGCAAACGCAACTAAAAAAAGGGCTTTCAGTAATTTCATAATTTTCCCAAAAATTTTGTGGGGTTATCTGTCTACAATGTTAAACTTAATTCTAACATTATCAGCTAAATTTCAAAGATTTTATACTATTTGCAGATAAACAACATCTTTGTAGGATAGATTGCTTAAGAAATGAGTCATATTTTTGCTTCAAAACCCATGAGTAAACGCAGTTCTATTCGCCTAACAATTAACGAGACATCTGGATTTGTCTGGGTGCATCGATTACTAGACGCATTGCTTCCGTGGGCTGTGCTTTGGTTCTCGCCACCATTGCAAGCTACCCTGCCCATAACGCACTCTCTTGGTTTATTAGCCGGTCTCATACTGATTTCACTTGCCCAGTTCACAGGTGTATACACCGACTGGCGCGGCCGCTCCATCATCTCGAGCACAAAGCACATAACCTTCAACTGGTTGTTCACTTGGCTGTTATGCACCACCCTATTTTTTATGGCTGGCAAATTAAACGTTGCCGACTCTGCTGCATCCGGATGGTGGTTTGGCTCAGTGTTATTCGGTCTCATTGCATACCGAATAGGCCTTCGCTACATCCTGACTTTTTTAAGAGATAGAGGCTATGCAGTCAAACGTACTCTCATTGTTGGTAACAACACGATCGGTAAACAACTTGAGCAAATTTTCTCTGAAGCCAAATGGTTGGGTTATTCAGTTACTGGCTTTATTGACGACATTGACAACACTGGAAACTCAGCAACTCAGAAGCCTGTATTAGGGTCACTTGACCAACTCATCGAACAGATAGCTCTAAAAAATATCGATGAAGTATTTATTTGCTTACCCAGTCAAGCGCAAGACACTATTTCAGCATTGCTGAACCAGCTATCTGACACATCAGTGACCGTAAAATTGATACCTGATCTTTTCCATTTTTCCCTGATGCATTCATCACTCACCATGATCCAAGGTCTACCCGCGATCAGTGTTTTCGACACGCCACTAAATTCAAGATCGAGTCAGTTATTAAAACGTGCGGAAGATATCCTTCTTTCGGGCCTTATTCTGTTAACCATCTCGCCTGTAATGCTAGCCCTAGCAATTGGTGTAAAGCTCACGTCGCCCGGCCCCGTGTTCTATAGACAGACCCGCATAACACTAGGGAATAGACCCTTTGAGATGCTCAAATTTCGATCCATGCCGGTCAATAATGAAACCGAGGGCGCTGTTTGGGGAAATGCCGATAGGAAGACAAACACTTGGTTCGGCCAATTTATTCGAAAAACCAGTCTCGATGAGTTGCCACAGTTTATTAATGTTCTCAAGGGTGACATGTCGATTGTTGGCCCTCGCCCTGAACGTGACATCTTTGTAGAAAAGTTCAAAGATGAAATCCCTCGTTACATGCAGAAGCATATGGTAAAGGCAGGGATAACTGGTCTCGCACAGATCAATGGCTTGCGAGGCGACACCTGTTTAAAGACACGCGTTGAGTATGACCTACGTTATATAGCTGAATGGTCACTTGCACTCGATCTTAAAATCATCCTACTGACTGTAGGCAAGGTCTTTAAAGACTCAACAGCTAAGTAGCTATAACTGCTCCTATCGCGCCAAGTTCGTTTCGCAAAAGAGCCCCATTTATGCCGGATGTGCGTATCGGGTATTTAGCCACAAGGTGGTGTAGAGTCTTCTCTTTATGTAGAACATAAGGAGAACATTAATGGCAAAATCAACCAAACGTGGCGGCGGTCCTAAAACAGATAACGGTAAATCAATCGCGAGCAAGAACGCCCTCACCCACGGACTTACGGCAAAGCGCTAGCTTAACAATGACGAGAAGTCACTCTACGAACAATGCCTAGCGCAACTGACTGAAGACTTCGCACCACAGAGCACAATCGAAACCCTGCTGATCGCCAAGATGGCTGAGTGCACGGTTCGACTGGCACGCACTCAGCAAGTAGAAACAGCACTCTATGAGCTAGCGCAAGCGCAGGCCAATAACCCAAAACACGCACTGGAGAGCTACGAAGCTAACTTACAAAACTTTGAGAAAGAAATCGCACAAGGCGTCCATCGGTATAGCTTTACCGATAAAGCACTTGAGATAGAAAACAATCACGCACTCTATTTAGAACTGACTGAGCAGGATTTTATCAATGTCTCAGGCTGGCAATACGTCTGCGAGCACATGCCCGTGACGCGTGACTTTTTGATCAACCAGTGCAAACAAGAAGGTGTGGACTTAAAAAGCTTCCTTAAGCATCAAATTACCGGCACAGAAGTTATCACTATCCAATGGGTCGGCGTTGAGCCAGATGGCACCACGGAAACTCATCAACCTACAATAATGACCGATGAAGAAATCACCGCTGAGTCCTACTCTATCTCATCCAAAACACTTACCGACTTCCTTGAGCACAAACTGAAGCAACTAGCCAAAGAACAGATCGTGCTGGCAGTGATTAATGACCTACCCAACAGGATGAATTTACTTCAACAATCAGCGATACCTGAGGATAAGAAACTCAGTCTAATACAACGCTACCGAACCGCAGATGACCGACAGTTCTCGAAATCGCTTGGTGAACTTCTCGAGCTTCAGAAAAGACGCAAAGAGATCTAGTTACTTTTTAGATAGATGCAGGACAACACCAGGGTTCACCAAAGGATCTCCAGTGAATTCAATGCCGTGAGACTCAAAACAATATTTTATAGCCTTCAGAACAGATGCATGCGCCCCAGGGACTCCTTCTTGGAGCTCATATCGTCTAATTGTCGCGACCCCAACCTCACTATGCTTGGCGAGCTCAACAGCACTCCAGCCCAAGAATGCACGGGCAGCTTTGATTTGACTTACTGATATCATTATATATAATTTGATATTATTTATATCTAAAAGGGTCGACACATGCTCGGGGTATTTTTCAAATCACTGGAAGGCGCATTTGCTGACAACACAATTCGCGCCTACAAATCTGATTATGCGCACTTTGCACAGTGGTGCCAACAGAATCAGCAAGACCCTTTAGCTATAACTGGTGAAACATTTGCAGAATACGTGCTGAGAATGGGCAACAATCTATCAACAGCAACAATCCGACGTCGCATCGCAAGCCTTAGCAGCATTTATAAACTCCTTGAAAAACCAGACCCCACTAAATCGAAGGATGTCGTGTTAACCCTTAAAAGACTGCATCGGAAACTAGGCCGTGCTCAAAAACAGGCAACCCCGCTTACCCATGACATTCTTGAGAAACTAAAAGAAGCTTGCTCAGATGACATCGTTGGAATACGTAACAAAGTACTATTACACCTTGGCTATGAAACGATGAGGCGACGCTCGGAGATCTGTGCATTCAAATTTGACGATGTTCAGTCAATGCATAATGGACACCATGCAATCTTATTGAGAAGATCAAAGACAGACCAGTTTGGAGAGGGAAAGTTGTTGCCCATATCGGAAAGCCTTTATAAGCTCATTGAAGAATGGCGTCATACCATTAATCAAGATCATGGATATATTCTTAGAGGATTTACTCTAGATCACCGAGTAACAAACTCACTATCCCCTGCATCCATAAATAAGATACTCAAGCGTCTTCAATCAAAATCGAAACTCGATCAAATTGATACGCTCTCAGGCCATTCATTTAGAGTTGGGGCCGCTTTAGACCTGTTAGAAAAAGGTATGCCACTTGAGCGGATCATGCTTCGTGGAGGTTGGAAATCAGAGTCAACTGCGATGCGATACTTACGAAACTGGCAAGAGGCCAATACTATTTATTTTTTTGAGAAACCTTCGCGCAGTAAACTCTGAATATCTTTTCATATGACGCGATGGAAGGCACGACAAGATCAGCTAGTCTTTTATCATCATCACTTAAAAAGTGGCCGGATTCAACTAGAATGTTTAAGCCCATGCCAGCATTACCACCAGCTAAGATATCTGACTTTTTATCACCCACTAAAATACTTTTTTGCATATCAATATCGAATTGCTTCATTGCGCTAACAATCATGCCGGCAGCGGGTTTTCGGCAATCACATATACCTGTTATATCCGGATGATGGGGACAGTGTAAAACTGCATCCAACTCGGAACCTTCTTCAAGAAATCGATTTAGCATCCAAGTGGTTAACTCTGCAAAGTCTTTTTCACTATATAAATCTCTGGCAATGCCAGCCTGATTGGTTACAACGATAACCTTGAAACCGTATCTACGGAAAAATCCAACCGCGTCAAAAACGCCATCAATAAATTCAAAATCATCTATCTTATACAGATAATTTTTCTCAACATTAATCACGCCATCCCTATCAAGAAACAAGGCTTTATTCATTAAAAAGCTCTACTTGCGCCCTTTCATAATCATCTGGCAATCCAATATCAATAAAGAATCCGTTAGAAGGAAAATGATATACCTTCATAAGGGAGAGTTTTTTGGTCAAAACGTCTTCTTCAAATGAAAACGGGCGGCTATTAAAAGGTTTAAAAATTTCTTTCAAAATCTTGGTTTGGCATAGATAAACTCCACCATTAATGAACCCAGTGGTACTGATTCCTTTTTCTTCAAATGCAATCACTCTACTGTGCTCATCATAATTTAGAACACCATATCGATTTGCTGGGTCAACGTATCTACTAGCAATAGTAATATCCGCTAGCTTTAATGAATGAAAATCCCAAAATGCTTTATAGTCCACATCGAGATATGAATCGCCATTAAATATAGTCACCTCTTCAGAGGTGGTTTTTTCTAAACCTAGCGCGATCGCACCACCAGTACCAAGAGGCTCATCTTCAAAGCTAATTTCAATTTCTGGAAATAATTGAGATTTTGAATGGAAATATGACTCTATTACTTCACTTTTGAAACCGGTAGCCAATACCGTTTTTTTAAATCCACATAATTTTAGATTTTGGAGAAGTCTTTCAAGAAATGGAACACCTCGAATTGGCAACATAGGCTTGGGAGTATTTTTTGTTAGAGCACCTAAACGGGTGCCAAGACCCCCAACAAGAACTATTGCCTCCATTATTGTTTCCCAAAAAGTTCATTCTCCACATGGCCACAAAGCATATGACCTATCATGATGTGCGATTCTTGAATAAACGAGGTGATATTACTCGGCACTTTAATCAAATTGGTAGTTAAATCAGATAACGCACCTCCCGACTCACCTGTCATCACATAAGAAACCACTTCTAGGGACTCACAAATTTGGACTGCCTCAATGATGTTTTTAGAATTACCTGAGGTGCTAATTCCTATAAAAATATCACCCGCCCTAGAGTTAGCTTCTAATTGCCTTGAAAACAATTTTTCGAAACCATAATCATTACCAATTGCTGTTAAAATTGAGGTATCGGTTGATAGTGAAATTGAAGGCAAACCAGGCCTATCAAACATAAAGCGTAATACAAATTCTGTTGCTATATGCTGAGCATCTGCGGCACTACCACCATTGCCCGCCAAAATCACTTTATTACCATTCTTAAAGGCACTCACGCAATCAATAGACAATTGTTGAACAGCATTAAGCAAAACATCATCTTGTAATAGTTTTTGCTTAACAGATATCGATTGTTGAATATAACTTGAGAAATAATTCAAACTAGATCGTCCATGCTTGAGCACCATTAGAAGTAAAATGGATGTTCTTCACCGTAACACCTTTCTCTTGAATACGGTCCATAACACTTTTTTTCAATTGTGGATCCACCATGAAAATCATAAAACCACCTCCACCAGCACCACTCACCTTACAAGCCCAAGCACCGGCTTCTTTGGCAGCCTCAACAATTTCATCAATAAAAGAATTACTAACAACAGAAGAGGTATTTTTTTTAGCAATCCAACTATGATCTAAAATAGCTGCCATTTTTTGAATTTCGCCATTAAGCAAACATTTCTTCATTAAAAATGCGTCCTTCTTTAATTGGTGCATAGATTCAATCACATCAACCTTATTACCAGCTACACCCGATGCCTGTGCATCAATAACTTTTGCACTTTCTCGTGAAATGCCTGTAAAAGCAATAAAACAAGAAGATTCAAGTTCATTAACAATCCAATTCTTTAGACCTAACGGATTTACAACAACGTGGTTATTGTTTGCAAACTCCATAAAATTGAAACCGCCGAAAGTTGCAGCATACTGATCCTGCTTACCACCACTCCAACCCAAATCCTCTCGCTCAATCTTATAGGCCAAACGAGCGATGTCATATACACCGAGTGCTAAATCAAGCCACTCTGAAAATGCCTTAATAATCGCGACAATTAATGTAGAACTACCACCAAGCCCACTACCAGGAGGCGCTTCAGAATACGTATGAAGCTTGAATGAAAGAGGTTTCTTGACAAAATCCGAAACTACACGGTTGTAAATTGCTTTATACAAATCAAAGTGGCCATTGAATGATAGCACCATTGAAGATGAATACTTTACTGAATCATCAAGATTTTCTGAGATAAACTCAACTTCATCGGCTTCAGTCACCTCTATAGTGCAATATGCATACATATCAATCGTACTATTTAAAATAAAGCCAGTATGTAAATCACAATAAGGTGAAACATCTGTTCCGCCCCCTCCCAGCCCTATTCTTAGGGGGGCTTTCGCTCTAATTTTTTTAGACATCATAGAAACCCAGACTTTAAGTTTCTTTTAGAAAGCTCTAGCTCAATAGCATTAACAAGCCTGTCTCTAAAAGCACCCTCGGAAAACTTTTCCGCATTAAGTCTTATCTGATTACTATCGAATTTCAAATTTTCAAATTCAACTACCGCATCTTTAATACTTTCTGCAGTTTGCTCATGAAAAAAAAGGCCCGTCTTAAAAGGAATTACAGTGTCAGTAACACCTCCCTTTCCGTATGCAATCACAGGAGTTCCGCAGGCCTGAGCTTCGATTGGAGTTAACCCCAAATCTTCCTCTGCGGCAAAAATAAAAGCTTTAGCTTTCTTCATAAATGTAATAAGTGATTTTAATGGTTGATAACCAAGATATTCTATATTAGGAGCATTCTTTGTAACCCGCTCGATCTTATGCCTATCAGGTCCATCACCAATTATGATTAGCTTTTTATCTGGCATAGCCTTAAAAGCAGAGGCTATAAGTTCCACTTTTTTGTAGGGCACTAAACGCGATGCGGTAAGGTAATAATCATCTTTTTTCGTTTCTAACGAAAAATCATCCAACGCTACTGGGCCAAAAATTACCTCGGCAGTTCTTCTGTAAATTTTATTGATTCGCCTACCTATAAAACTTGAGTTAGTCAGGAAAAGATCAACTCTGTAAGACGAAGCGAGATCCCAAATTCGTAATTTATGTAGGATGATCCTGATTAACATAGACTTTAAACCTCGCAGATTTCCAGATTCTGATAAATACTGGTGTTGAAGGTCCCAAGCATATCTCATAGGAGAATGTACATATGAAACATGGAGCTGATCCGGACTAGTGATTACACCTTTCGCAACCGCATGCGAGGAAGAAAAAATAAGATCGTATGAAGAAAGATCAAACTGCTCAACAGCAAAAGGCATAAGAGGTAAGTAGTTTCGATAAAACTTATTTGCAAAAGGAATTGCTTGGACAAAAGAAGTAGTTATTTTAGTATTTGACAAAAAACTTCTATCTT
>Ga0181583_10003981_pt1 | contig 10840 bp, 5 predicted proteins | sample 071ome_31_FD_132461 | JGI IMG/M metagenome (GOLD analysis project Ga0181583, IMG submission 132461) | Coastal salt marsh microbial communities from the Groves Creek Marsh, Skidaway Island, Georgia - 071405CT metaG (megahit assembly) | ecosystem: Environmental > Aquatic > Marine > Intertidal zone... | reverse complement strand
CCCCGCCCCGCTCCTCACGCCCCGCAGAAGTTCCTGTTGAAGAACACGGACATCGAGGGTGTGGACCGGACCGCCCTGACCAAGGAGATCATGGCGGCGGTGGAGGAGAAGTCGGCCGCCCCCCTCTACGAGCACCTCTGCCGGGAGCTTGGGTGGGCGCCCGACGCTGCCCTCCTGGCCCGGATGCGCGCGGAGAACGCGGCCCGGCTGGCGGAGCTGGAGGAGCGGCGCAAGGATGCGGAGGAGAACCTGGGGGACGTCGAGGTGCGCGAGGCCATGCTAGCGAGGGCCACGTACCTGGCGCAGACGGGCGACCTGGCTGGGGCCCTCGCGGCGTTTGACGAGACGGAGGCCAAGACGGTGGCGCTGGGGCAGAAGCTGGACCTGACCTTCCACACCCTACGCCTCGGCCTGGCCTTCGAGGACTGGCACCTGGTCAAGGCGCGCCTCGCCAAGAGCAAGAAGATCTTCGAGGACGGCGCGGACTGGGAGCGCAAGAACCGGCTCCGGGTCTACGAGGCCGTCTACTGCATGGCCACGCGGGGGTTCAAGCAGGCCGCGGAGCTGCTGCAGAGTGCGGTGGCGACCTTCACGACGACGGAGCTGATGAGCTACGAGCAGTGCATCAGCTACTGCGTGCTCATGGCCATGGTGGCCCTCGACCGGCCCCGCCTCAAGAAGAGCGTGCTCGACTCCCCGGAGGTGCTCAGCGTCATGCCCAAGGTGCCCCACCTCCGCGACTTTGTCCAGTCCTTCTACAACTGCGACTACCGCTCCTTCTTCCAGGCCCTCACCCTCGTCGCCGACGACATCGCCCGCGACCCCTACCTCCGCGCCCACGTCCAGTACTACCTCCGGGAGATCCGCGTGGTCGCCTACCAGCAGTTCCTCAAGCCCTTCAAGTCCGTCCAGCTCAGGGTCATGGCCGACGCGTTCGGTGTGAGCGAGGGGTTCATGGACCAGGAGCTCGCGGATCTCATTGTGGGCGGCCGGATCGCGGGGAAGATGGACAGGGTCGAGGGGGTGGTCCGGACAAATGTGCTCGACACTAAGAACTCCACCTACCAGCAGGTCCTCAAGGAAGGCGACGCCCTCCTCACGCGCATCCAGAAGCTCTCCAAGGTCATCGATATTGAGTAGGCCCACTGGCGGCAGTGTGATACCCCCAGGGTCAGTTCAACGGGAGGCCGCGCGGCGCCCCCCCCCCCACCCCCGCCACCCCCCGCGCCGGCGGTGCAGGTTCCTCAGCCCGCCGCCTTCTCGGCCCCGCCGCTGCCGCCGCCGTGCCCGTGCCCGTGGTCGCAGCCCCCCTCCCCGTCGTGTTTGTGGTCGTGCCCGTGCCCGTGCCCCTTCTTCGCCGGCTTCTTCTTCCGGCTCCGAGGGTCGTACTCGCCCTCGCTGTCGGTGTCTATCTCCGAGTCGCTCCAGGACCCGAACTTGCGCGGGGCGTGGTAGATGCAGCACTTCTTGCTCGACTTGCGGCCAAGATGCTCGTTGTCGATCGTATCGGCCGTCCATTGCACGCTCGGCCCCCGCGGACGCAGCTCCATGACGAGGTGCGCCCGCTCACTGGCGGTTCGCGGGACCGAGGGACCGGCCTCCTGCTCCTGGGCCGGCCCCCGCCCCTCCTCCGGGGGAGGCGCCTGGACACTCTGCGAGCCCATCCGCTGCATGGCCCCAGTCTCTCCCCTGTCAGCCCCACGCGGGTGTCGAGGCGTAGTTCACGATGAGCTGGCCGCTAACGCCGTGGGACTTGGAGAGCACTCCCACCAGCTCGTCGAGGGAAGGGGCGAAGGCGCCGTTCAGGTAGGCGAAGATCGAGATGCCGAGGCTCTTGTTCAGGAATGCGACAACCTCTCGGAACGGCTTCTCTCCAGAAATCTGCGGGGGCGGGGGTGAAAGGGCGGTGAATTGGCCACGCAGCGGCTTTTGGTGCGGGGGGGGGGGCTGGGCCCGGGGCCCGGCACATCGAGGTGGTATCCCGGGACGGTGTGTAGACCACACGCGTGGCGCTTCTCGGAATAAACTCATTGGCCGTCGCGCCTCTCACCTTCACCTTGTTGTTCTTGAGAATTGGCGCGTCACCAGTCGCTCGGAACACCACGACTATCTTCTCCTCCATATCCGGGTGACAGGGGAGTATGGGCGTGTTTTTGTATCAATTTGCGGAAGTTACGGCTCAAACACGCCTCTCGAGGCGTAATTTGGCGCCGCTGATGCCGAGTCGGCGAGGAGAGGAGACCGCAAGACCACCCGTATGTCAGGCAAAATTTGCTTTTTCTCTTCGCCCCCCCCCGTAGTCTCAGGAGCCCTCTCGTGCATCCATTCGAAGGCTTTGTGGGCGCATGTCGTTTTTTAGTCCGGAGTGGAGGTCATCGTGACCGAAAACCCCGTCATTCAAACCGGAGAAGACTTTCCCCTGAGGAGGAAGGCCCTGCTGCGCCTCAAAAGTGTCGTGTGTCCCCGGAAACGGGGCAGGCATCAGGGAAAGCCTGTAAAACATGAAGGCCTTCGTTGGTGGCCTTGACACCTATATCGGCGCGGCGGTGGCCAAGTCTCTGTCGGTGCGTCGCTCGCCCCTCGCCCAACACTTCCGACCCCCGCGACATGTGTGACCCATGGCGGGCTTTCCTGGGACTCCCAGGGGGTTATCCCCGGAGAACCGCGGAGTTCCACATTGAATTGCTGGGACACTGTAGCGGGAGGGGAGTCTGTGCCGGCAGCGGGGTGCTGTCGCCGCTCTCACCGGTGGATGAGGGCCCCCCCTCGCTTGCCTCCCCCCCCGCCCCTGCGCCGCGACCGCCCCCGAAAATCCACTCCGGGCCCGCGCAGAAGGAGGGGTACGACATCATAGGCACCGCCGAGTCCGAGGCCCTCGCCCCCACGTTCGCCAAGATGGTCCTGCGGCCCCAGGCCCTGCCCGGCGACACGGACGACCGCCTGGCTCAGCTGCGCCCGATGATCCGGGAGGCGTCCGTGGTCGTGTACGCCCTCCCGGGGCGCGAGGAGGAAGCTCACAGCGCGCTCCTCGCCGCCGCCGAGCACCAGCCCGGCGACGCAGAGCGCGTCTTCGTCGCCGTCACGGACCCCATCACCTGGGGACGCACCCTCCCAGTGGCCCCCGCGGAGGAGCCCGCCGAGACGAGCGCCGAGCCCTCCCTCGCGCCCGCCGAGACCGAGGGGCCCGGGGAGCCCGGGGAGGGGGAGGCGGGGCCCGGGGGGGGCGGCGCCCTCGCGAGGTCGAAGAGCGGCAAGCGGCCCCCGGCCGACGGCGCCCTCGCCACGGCCGGGGCGGGCGAGGCCCCCGGCGGCCCGAGCAGGAAGGGGTCGCTCCGGGGGCAGCTGTCGCGGGGCAACACGGCGGCGAGGGGCGCCAACGACCTGGAAGCCATCGCCGAGGAGGCGTCGTCCGCGCCCTCCGCCGCCCCGCCCGTCACGGAGCTCGACGCCTCGATGGAGGAGGCGCGGGCGCCCATGGTCCACGCGCGGGCGCTCGTGACGATGGAGCGCACGGTGGCCCGGGGCCACCGGCCGGACGTCCTGCGGACCCACGTCGTGTGTCCCGGCATGGTTTACGGGCACGGAGAGCACGACATGGGCCTCCACCTCCTCTTCAAGGCGGCCTTCCAGGCCCCCCGGGAGCCCCTCCCCGTGTACGGCCCGGGGAGCAACGTCCTGCCCCTCGTGCACTTGGACGACCTGTGCGCCTACGTGCTGGGGGTCGTGCACGGGGCCCCGCCCGAGCGGTACCTGATCGCGTGCGAGCCGGAGCGGGCGACGCTGCGGGAGGTGACCGAGGCCGTGGCGCGGGGGATGGGCCTCCCGGCCGGGGAGGGCGGGGCCCGCGAGGCCGACTGGCTCGAGTGCCTGGCGCGCCCGGAGGCGGCGCACCTGCTCATGCACGCGCCCATGGTCGCCACCCCGCTGCCCGAGGGCCACGGCCCGGCCTGGGGAGCGCGCGCGGCGGGGTTCGTCGACCGCATCGGGGCGACGGTGGCCGAGTACCGGACGGCGCGCGGGCTGCTGCCCCTCCGCGCGGCCTTCCTGGGCCCGCCCGGCAGCGGCAAGACGCTGATGGCCGAGGTCGTGGCGAAGATGTACCGGGTGGAGCGCGTCACGTGCAAGGCGGTCGTGGCGTGGGCGGCGGGGCTCGAGGACCCGGCCCACCCGGCGCGGGCGCGGGTGGAGGCGGCGCTGAAGGGGAAGCCCGGGCGCCTGCCGGACGACGCCATGGCCGAGACGGTCCGGGACTACCTCCTGCAGCCGCACGTGGCGAGCCACGGGTGGGTCCTGGACGGGTACCCCAAGGCGGCGGCGCAGGTGGCGCCCCTGCTGGCGTCGGCCGAGTGGGCGGCGTGGAAGGCCGCGCAGGCGGCGCCCGCGGGCAAGGGGAAGGCCGGCAAGGGGGCGGAGCCCAAGGCGCCCGGGGAGGGCCCGTCCGAGGTCCCCTTCTCCTTCGACGCCCGCCTCGCCCCCACGCACGTCGTCTCGATCGACTGCGACGACGCCACGTCGGCCGCGCGCGTGCGCAACGCCGAGGCCCACGAGGCCGAGACCAACGCCCGGCGCAAGGAGGCCGGGGAGCCCCCCCTCGAGGCCACCCACAACAACCCGAAGGACCTCGAGCGCCGCCGCAAGGCGTGGGCCGAGCTCCGGGCCGCGGACCGGAAGGACCTCGACGCGCGGGTGAAGGAGTGGTCGGACCGGCGCGAGGCCCTGCTGCGGGTGATCCACCCGGAGGAAGCGGGCCCGGGGGACAAGGCCAAGGCCGGGGGGAAGAAGGCGGACAAGGGCGCCCCGGCCGTGCCCGCCGACCCGGCCGAGGCGGAGCGGCAGCTCGAGGCCCTGGGCCCGGCCCCCGAGCACGGCGGGCTGCTGCGGGAGCTGCTGGCGCACGCGCCGGCGCTCCTGCTGCGCCTGGACACGTCCACCGCGGCCCCCGGGGAGGCCGCGGCCCCGGCCGACCCCAAGGCGAAGCCGTCCAAGGACGAGGAGGAGCGCGCGGCGCGGGCGCTCCTCTGCGCCGACGTGGACGCCACGGCGGGGCGGCTGCTCCACCTGCAGGCCTTCCTGGGCGTCCCGCGCACGTACGAGGGGCTCCCGGGCGAGTGGGACCCGCTCAACCCGCTGCAGATCGCCTCGGCCTGCGACCTCTCGCTGCCCGTCGGGGGGCGGCCCGACCCGCGCGCCGCCGAGGGCGGCGCGCCGGCGGCGGAGCTCAGCGCGCAGGAGCTCGCGCGGCGGGCCGTCGGCCGCCGCCCGGGCGACAACCCGTGGGTCGCCGCCGAGCGCATCGTCCGCCTGGAGCGCCGCGCGGAGCTCGAGGCCCAGCCCCTCCGCGAGGCCGTCCTCGACGGCCACGGCCACCGCCTCACCCAGTACCTCCTCGACGACGTCATGCCCAGCATCACCACGGCCCTCCTCGGCATCAAGGACCCCGAGGCCCGCCTCCCCGACGACCCCCTCAGCTACCTCGCCCGGACCCTCGTGTCGGGGGCGGACGAGCGCGTGCAGGAGAACATCGACCCGTACGCGTCCCCCATATACAAGCTCAAGCGGGCCACCAACCGCCTCTCGCTCCGCCCCGGGTTCCTGCGCCCCCCCCCGGTCGAGACCCCCCGGCAGTTCGACTGAGCGAGGGGCCGCGCGGGCTAGGCGCGCTTTGAACGGCGGGCGCAACGCCAAGGGGGGGGCGCGCGGGCGGCGGGGCGCCGCCCCGCGGGCACCGCTGGCTCAGGGGCCCGCCGCCGGGGGGGGCGCGTCGGGGGCGGGGGACCCGGTCCGACCCCCCCCCCCCCCCGGGGCCCCCCGGGGGGGCCCCCGCCGGCCCCCCCCCCCCCGCCCCCCGGCGGCCCCCGGCCCCCCCGGGGCCCCGGGGGGGGGGGGGGGGGGGAGGGGCCACCCGGCCTGCGGCGGGGACGGAGCGGGGGCCGCCGGTGTGCCCGTGCGCGCAGGGGCTCCACCGGGCGGCGAAGGGGGCGGCGGGCGTGCGGAGGGGGCTCCTGCGCGCCGCGAACTGGGCGCTGGCGCAGGCCCTCAACTCGCACCTCGGGACGGCCTTCACCCTCCTGACGCTCGAGGGCACCCTGACGGCCATGCGGCGGGTGTACTACTGGGGCTTCGGCCTCGCCGTGGTCTCCCTGGCGCTGTCCACGCTCGCGCCGGGGCTGCTGTCGGGGTCGCGGGGCGGGAAGCGGGGGCCGGAGCCCGCGGGGCCCGGCCGCGGCAAGAAGCGCGACTGACGCCACGGGTGGCACGGGGTGCTTGCGGGCGCCCCCGGGGGTTGCCCTTGCGGGGTGGTGAGCGCCGATAGGGGGGAGCGGGGCCACCCCGGGGGGTATTATCGAGGTCGGTGCGCAGCTTTCCGCGTCGTCTATCCCGTTGATCGCGGCTTTGATTCCGTGTGAAGCCCCACAGACGCAGATACGCCGTCCGAGGGACGGGACGATTCCGGGGCAACACTGCCCTTGCGCCCAGGCGTTTACCGGAAGGGAGGCCCCTACGCCGGGGGGACAGAACCTCTTGCGCGGTCGACACCACCCGGTGAGCCGCTGCAAGCACCGCTTCCCGCAGCGACGCGTCCAGCGTTCGGGTGCAACGTCCCCACACACCTCACCACTTCCACCCTAGCGCCTCCGCTCGCGCAAGCGCTCGTTTCGAGCCCTCGGTGGGTATTTTTTTTCAATTCCTTGTTTGTATCCGGCAGGATGCCGCTCGACGGCAGCCATCGCCGCCCTCGCGCAATGGGGAGGCCCCACAGCCCCTTGCGCAAACGTCGCCGCGCCCGCGCTCCCCTGCTCTCCCACGCGAGGTGTTTGGCAGTGCAATACATGTATCAGACCCAACACCTCTCATTTACGCGCCAAGACGACAGCTGGACCGACCCCCTTGCGTGCACTGCCGTCACGGTCCGCGACCTTGCCGAGACAGGGGTTGCCCGCCCCGACGGCCGCGCCTGTTGGGCGTCCCTCGACACGGGAGCGAGACGGTGCTCGAATCACACGAACAGACCCGCAACCCCCCGACCCGACCGTCTCGCAGAGCGGGGAAGCTGCGGACAGCGGCGTGATGTGGCAGGGTGCCGGCCCGGAGCCCACCCCAGGCCCCGAGCGGGCCCTCTCGAAGGCCGACAGCGACATGACCGAGTCGCACTCCCAGGACGGCCTCAAGGGCACCCTGGACACCCAGGACGGCGACGAGATCCTGGCCAAGGGCGTGCGGAAGGAGGTGGTCGGGAAGCGGGACGAGGCGTGGCAAGCCCTCAACAGCGACGGGAAGGAGCTGGTGGAGGCGTTCGACGAGAAGGGCCCGGTGCGGATCCCGGTGGGGAGCCGGGCGCTGGGGCGGCAGAAGACGGCCAGCAGGCCGAGCCTGATGAGGGCTCTCAGCGCCCGGCTGAGCGACTCCCTGGTCGAGATCCTCGCGATGGACGCCGTGGCCACGGAGAACGACCCCGACGCGGCGCAGATCCGGCGGCGGGCGAGGAACGCGTCGACGTTCCGGGCCGTGGCGGGGGCCGCGGGCAAGGCGAAGATCCTGCGGGCCATCGTGCAGATCGCGCGCGCCGAGGAGACCCTGTCCCAGCTCCGGGACGAGGAGGAGCGGGAGGGGTACCGGGGGCGGCGGGGCGGGGCGGTCTCGGATCTGCTGCGGTCCGCGTCGCTGGGCCGGGCGGGCGGGCTGGTGCGGCGCGGGTCGGCGATGGCCCAGCTGGCGGCGTCCATGGCGCCGAGGCTGACCAAGGGGAAGCGCGGGAGGAAGCTGCAGCCCCTCAAGCGGCGCGGCTTCGAGGGAGGCCCCCGCCGCCACGACCTCTCCTCGGCCATCGCGGACACGGCCGTCGACGACGGCATCCACGCCAGCCTGACCCGGATCCAGCACACCAACCAGGTCCGGGCCCGCGAGAAGCGCCACGGCGACCTCCACCGCCTCGACCGCGCCCAGTCCAGCGCCAAGGCCGCCTTCGCGCGCCGACACGTCGCCGAGATGCACGAGCGGGAGGCGGCCTGCGTCACCATCCAGAAGAACGTCCGGGCGTTCCTGGCCAAGCTGCTCCGGGAGCGCCTGCTCGAGGAGCGGGCGGAGATGCACCGGAGGTTCCGCGCCGAGCAGGAGGAGCTCGGGCGCAGGCGCGCCCTCGAGGAGGCCCAGCGGGGCCGGGAGCTGGCCCAGCAGGCGCAGCGACGCACGGCCGCTTCCAAGATGCGGGAGCGGCAGCAGGCGGCCCTGGCCAGGCACGTCGCCAAGCAGCAGGGCCGGGGGCCGGGGAGGTTCGCCTCGTCCGCCCAGCTGGACCCGCGCGGCCACGACGGGCCCGGGGGGGCGGCCGCGGCCCCGCCGCCGACCCCGCCCAACCCGGTGCGCTCCGCGCTGGGCTTCGGCGCCGCCGCGCGGCCCCCGTCCCCGGAGCAGGAGGTCCAGCTGAGCAACCCGCTCCTCCGCGCGCACGCCAGCTACCGCGCCCCGGCGCCCCCCGGCCCCCGCCGCGCCAGCTCGGGCCCCCTGGCCGTGGGCACGCCCCTCACTTTGGCTCTCCAGGCGTCCGGGCTGGGCTCCCCCCCCGCCCACGGGCGCGCCCAGGGCCGGCCCCCCGCCCCCGCCCCCGCCCCCCCCGCGGACCCGCCCGGCCTCCCCGCAGCCGGGGCGGACACCCGGCAGATCGCCCGCCGCCCGAGCCAGGTCTCCCTGGGGTCGGGCGGGGGGGGCCTGGGGCTGGGCGTCGCGCCGGCGCCGCCGCCCCCCTGGCACCGGCGGGGGGTCTCCGAGACGGGCCACCACCTGGCCCCGGTCCCTCGCCGCGGAGGCGGCCAGGGGCCAGGGGCCGCGGGGTCCGGCGCGCGGGCGGGGCCGCCCTCGCGCGGGGCCGGGGCAGGGCCGGGCCCGGGCGGGATCGGGTTCGGGCAGCTGGGCCGCGGGCCGCTCCGGCCCGCCAAGGGCGCCCGGGGCCCCGCGGGCCCGAACCCCCTCCCGCCCCCCCCGTCCCCCGGCCCCAGCGCCCAGAGGTGGTCGGCGAGACTCCTGGGCGAGGCGGGGCGCGCGTGAGGCCAGGCGGGGCGCGGTCCCCGGGCCATGCGGGCTCCGGCGGGCGGGGCGTGGGGTCACCTCACTAACTGGGTTTCAGGGGAGGGGTTAGGGTAGAGGGGCGGCGCCGGCGGCGCCTGGCGGCTCGCGGTCGTTGAACCTGCCGGGCTGCCAGGGCCGCGGGCCCGGGCCACGCCCCGGGCCCTCACTAGGGGGGGGCCTGGACGCCTCCGCCACCGCCGCTCGGCCCCTGGCCGGGGTCCCCCGGCGGCAGGGAGGACTTGGGGAGGGGCGGGGGCCGCCACGGGACGGCCCCGGCGGACAGGCCCCCCGCCGGGGAGTCGCCGGCGGCCCCCGCGTCGGCCCCGCCGGCGTCGGCCCCGCCGTCCGCCCAGGCCCCCGCGGCCCTCCGGCGGTCGGCGTGGGCGCTGACGGCCCCCGCGTAGCTGGCGGCGCCCGGGGTCTCGCCCCCGCCGGGCGACCCCGTCACCACCGACGGCCCCGCCGTGGACGGGACGCTGCCCCCCGACGCGTGCCCCCCCGGGGGGGTGAAGCCCCCCCCCGCGCTGGGCACCGGCGACGGCCCCGCGACCGAGTCGGCGCCGGAGCCCCCCCCGGCGGCGGCGCTCCGGGCCTGCGTCATCTCGCTCAGGTCGGGCGTCGCCGCCTCGGCCTCGGGGGGGGCCGGGCGCGCCGGCGGGGGGGTCTGGGGGGGGGCCGCGTCGGCCCGGCGGGCGTCCCCGACGCCGGCGTACCGCTGGCTGGCGGGGGTCCGGGGGACCTCCGAGGCGCCAGCCATCTGGTTCCGGTGCCAGGGCATGACGTCCTCGCTGCGCCCCGCCCGGGCCCACCGCTCCGCCGCCGCCGCCGACGCGGCCGCCGGCTCCGCGCTCTGCCAGGGCTTGGGGCGCGGCGGCATGCCGCTGGGGGGCAGGGGGCGGGAGGGGTCCGGGGGGGAGTCGACGATGTCCTTGCGGACGTTGGGCGGCGTCTCTCCGCGCTGGATCATCTCCAGGATCTCCTGGTAGGAAGGCTCCTTCCCGGGCCCCGCCGGGCCGCCCGCCGCCGCCGCCGCGGCGCCCGCGGCGGGCGCCAGGGCGAGGCTGACGGACGACCCGCCCGCCGAGGGCGGGGCGTGGCCCCCACCCCGGCCCCGCCCGGGCGTCGCGCTCGCCCCCCCCCCCGGGGAGGCGGCGGCGGGGGGCCACCCCGCGCCCGGCCTCCCCGCGGCCCCCCCCAGCGACTCGCGGAGCTCGGCCATCTCCCCGCGGAGGGCCTCGAGCTCCCAGGACAGCTCGGTGACGCGGGCGTCGCGCGCGTGGTCCTCCCGGTCCCGCGTGCCCGCGGCGGACAGGTCCGGGGTCGGGGCGGCCCCGGGGGAGCCGCCGAGGGCGGCGGAGAAGGCGGCCAGTTCCTGGCGGAGCGAGGCGACCGAGAGGGCGCCGCCGGGGGGCGGGGACGCGGCCTCGACGTCGGACGAGAGCTTGGCGACGGACCGGGCGAGGTCGGACACGACGCCCTTGAGCTCCCCGACGTCGCGGGACAGGGCCCCCGCGGCGTCCCCGGCCGGTCCCGCGGGGGGGGGGCGCCACGCCGCGAGGAGCTGGGCGGCGCGGGGGGCGACGAGGCGCTGGAGGCCGTAGAGGCCGCCGGCGAGGACGGCGAGGCCGAGGGCGGTGCGGAAGGCCCCGGGGGCCTGCTTGGGGGGCGCCGGGGCAGCGGCGGCCGGGGTGGGGGGGGGGGCGGGGGCCGGCGCCCCCGGGGCGGCCGCGGCCGCAGGCGCTGGTTGCCCCGGCTTGGCCGGCGCTCCCGCCGCCGT
>Ga0181583_10003979_pt1 | contig 10843 bp, 9 predicted proteins | sample 071ome_31_FD_132461 | JGI IMG/M metagenome (GOLD analysis project Ga0181583, IMG submission 132461) | Coastal salt marsh microbial communities from the Groves Creek Marsh, Skidaway Island, Georgia - 071405CT metaG (megahit assembly) | ecosystem: Environmental > Aquatic > Marine > Intertidal zone... | reverse complement strand
CCCGCTACTAGAAAATCATCCAATCCATTACATTGAATTTGGCCAGTAGAATGAAGCAAGGTCAGGGCAATCGGCAAATCAAAAGCAGCTCCTTCTTTCCTTAGGTCACCAGGGGCTAAATTAATCGTCACATGTGTTCTTGGTTTGCTGAAACCAGCATTTCCAATACTTGAAAAAACCCGATCCATCGACTCTTTCACTGATGCATCCGGTAATCCGACAAGAACACACTTTGGGTCACCTTTTTCTCCGCTGTTAGCTTCGACAGTGACTTTTAAAGCAGAGACCCCAGAGAGAGTTGCCGATGTACTTGTTGAGAGCATTAAACTACAATCTATCCCGGATCAATTTCGAAACAGATCGAAATTCTGAATGATTGGAACTTTCCAGCATTGAATAGACCACTGCCTCCAGTGGAATTATATGGCAGCCAAAAGAGCTAAGTTGTGACAATATTACACTGCCATCACCTATTCTTCTTGCACCGATACAGTCTGAGATAACAGTCACTTTTAGGTTTTCCCGTAAGGCGCTAAGACATGTTTGGTAGATGCAAATTGGGGTCTCAATACCCGATATAAAAAGATGTTTTATATCATTCCCGTTGACCCAACGGACAAAGCCCTCACAACCGAAAGCAGAAAAAGTATCTTTCGGGAAAACTTGTAAACTTGAATCAGTATTAAGAATTTCTGCGTTAGTCTTACCTAATTTAGAAGGAACTTGTTCTGTCAAACATTGCTTCACATTTAATATACTAAATATTTTTAGCTGTAGAATAACTGATGACTGAAGTTGCTCGCTACCCTTAATTACCTGAAGCAGGCTATCTTGCATGTCCATCACAACCGAACCGCAACCAGCCTGAGCATATTTTAAATTATCATTATTGTTCATCAATTCATTAATCTTCGTTGCCAAAATCTAGTCATTTATTGATAAGTTAATTTAAGATTATTCATTCAACGATATGCATCTGAAATCAACCATGAAAAATTTAAATCTTACATTAAGCATTTTATTTTTATTTTCCTCACTTTTCTTCTTCAGTTGTAGGAGCAATCGTTCCGACCCCGAAAAGATAACCATGAGACCAAGAGTTTTCATAGAAAATTCTGCTCCTGTTCCGATCATTGATGAGTACGACTTTACTAATGTGCAAATAGGAACGATCGATAACATCTTCACCGATGACCCTGACGACCGAACATATGCATTATGGTTTTCTCTCGATCGCAGGAGTGCGATTACTTTGCAAAAGGAAACCATAAGGAGAAGAGGTCAGACACTTCAACTCATTATTGCTGGTCAACTTGTAGGTTTTCATGTTGTGCAAGAAGCTATCACGAACGGAGTGGTCGCCTTTGTTCTTGCTAATAACTTACCTGAGGAAAATGCAATGATGCTCTACCGCGAACTTACACAATCAATAACTCACTTACAATTAGAGCTTAAAGAGCAGCAAGGATGAGATTTCAATATCGACTACTTTTATCGATTCAGTTCATTGTCATTCTTTTCTTGCCCTCTTTTTCACGCGGAGAGGTAAACCCAAACTTCCAATTATCATGGCCCACCCCGAATCCTGCATTTGCCCAGGGCATGGGATATTCGGCGTTCCTTCAAAAGACAGGTCCAGATAAGGCTTTCTCATCAGGGGCATTTGGTTGCGTTAGAAACAATGGTTACAAGTTTCACGAAGGCCTTGATTTATATCCTGTAAAAAGAGATTCCAGGGGACGGGCGGAAGATTCGATCTATGCCGCGATGGAGGGTGTCGTCGTGCACGCCAATAACATTTCGGGACACAGTGCCTATGGTAAATATGTAGTGCTTGAACATGATTCTGTCGCACCAACCTTATACTCACTGTATGGCCACTTAGACTCTATTGACCCGGCTCTAAAGAAAGGCGTTACTGTAAAAGTTGCCCAAAAAATCGGAAAAATGGGAAATTCTGCATCCTATCGGATTCCGCTCAACCGTTCCCACCTTCACTTTGAGATTGGACTGAGATTAACCGATAACTTTCAATCATGGTATAATACTAAAAAGTTCTCGAGTCTTAATAGGCATGGAAACTACAGCGGGCTTAACTTAGTTGGGATCGACCCCCTGCCCTTTTACGCAAAATATCGGGCAAAAGCCTTCAAGACGCCCCTGGATTACATCAACTCCTTACCTAAGGAGGCCAAAATTCGAATTAGAACAAAAAAAATACCTGACTTTGCAAAACGCTATCCTGAACTCTGTAGCTTTTCTCCCAGAAATAAAAGTTGGAATGGATGGGAGTGCATATTTGGACCGTATGGTCTACCACTAAAACTGCAACAGACAGATGGTTGCAAGAAAACCGATCCGTTTATCAAGATTATCAGTTATGATATAAGACAACATGATCGACAATGCAGGAGGCTGGTTGAACGCTCCAGTGGCAGACTTGTTCCAGCAGAGCAATTAGAGCTCTACATAGAGTTACTTTTTGGAGTGACCCTTGGGTAAGGTCCTGAAAATTGGTGCCTTCATTACTCGCCATGGTTTCGGGCATGGTACTAGAACTTGTGCAGTTCTTAACGAGATCGCAAAATTTAGATCCTGTAAGTTTGAAATCTTTTCAACCTTACCAAATTGGTTTTTTTCCCATAATCTCCCTGAACTAGAACTCGAATTACATAACATTCAAACAGATGTTGGTCTTGTGCAAAAAAGCCCATTTATCCACGACTTGAAAGAGACGCTCAAGCAGCTAGAAAAGTTTACTCAATTCAACAATAGAGACTTTCTTGAATGTCTAAAAATTGTCAGAAATAAAGATTTTGATTTGTTAATTTCCGACATTTCTCCTGTTGGTCTCGAAATTGGGAAGCAAATGGACATTCCAAGTGCTCTAATTGAAAACTTCACTTGGGACTGGATATATCAAGAGTATTGCGATTCTCATTTTGGCTTTAACCGTATAAACGAAATCCTTGAAAAGTCTTACAGTTATGCAGATTTGCACATTCAGGCATCTCCATTTTGCCAAAAAAAATACAGAACGATAGAGACTCCGCCTATATCTAGGAGTATCCGAAAACCACATAGCGAAATCAAGCAACTCTTAGGTATCCGGAAGGATGCTAAAGTTATCCTACTTACAACCGGCGGAATAACCAAAGAGCTAAATCTAATTGAGTCTCTGAAAGAGGAAAATGACCTTATCTTTATTACTACAACTGCAACCCGGTCTATTACAACCAACCAGAATATTATTTCGATTCCACTCCAATCAGATATCCACTACCCGGACTTGGTAAATGCATCCAATCTTGTGGTTGGAAAAGTAGGATATGGAACCTTGGCTGAGTGTTGGTCGACAGACACTCCATTGCTTGGTTGCTATCGGAATGACTTTAGGGAATCCAACACATTGATTAATTTCGCTTCCAAAAACCTAAGCCACGCAAAAATATCAGTTGAAGATTTTGAGGGGATGAATTGGATACCCAAAGCCCGTGAGATCATGATAGAAAATACTACATCAAAGTCGTCGCCAGATACCACAGGAGCCTCGATTGCAGCCGAAGAGATCATTCGCTTCATAACTTAAAGTCGCGAATGACCAAAAATCTGTTCGTCATCGGGCTGCTATTCTGTGCAAAATCATAAGAATGAAATCTTGCATCACTATATCTCTAGTTCCTAGCCTGAGCGGTGGCCCATGGGTCCTCTGGGACAACATAGAAGCAAGCCTGCGGATCGCGGCGGAAAAAGGATTCGATGGTGTAGAGCTTTTCACGTCAGGACCTTCGGTTGATTCAGAAAAACCTTTGAGTGATCTCCTCCAGCAAAATAATCTTACTTTGGCTGCGGTGGGCACTGGGGCGGGCAAGGTTTTGCATGGATTAACTCTCACAGACGCTGATCCATCAATACGGAAAAAAGCTAAGGATTTCATCAAAGGAATTATTAATTTCGGTGCTGAAAATAGTGCTCCATCTATACTTGGATCCATGCAAGGTTCATCCACGGATGATTTGCCACGTGAAACAGCTTTAGAGTATCTAAGAGATGCATTGGAAGAGCTGGGTGAATACTCGGCTTCATTGGGTACTTTTTTCATTTATGAACCACTGAATCGATACGAGACTAATTTATTTAACCATTTTGGTCAGGCATGTGATTTCGCGAGAAACTTGGAAACGCATGGGGTAAGGGTGTTGGCTGACCTTTTTCACATGAACATTGAAGAGACTGACATTGCTTCAAGCATTAGCGACAATAGCGATATGTTGGGCCATGTTCACTTTGCTGATAGTAATCGTAAGCCGATCGGTTCCGGTCACACAAACATGCGCCCGATATCCGAATGCCTAAAGAAAATAAAATACCAAGGATATATATCAGCAGAGGCTTTTGCGTGGCCTGACCCACTAACGGCAGCACAACAAACAATCGACTCTTTCCGTAAGTTTTTTAACTAGATTGACATGTAAGTCATCATGAAAGATAGACCGAATATAATTCTCATTATCACCGACCAGCAAAGATACGACACCATTCGTGCACTCGGCTATAATCACTGTATAACCCCAAACTTAGATAACTTAGTTGATCAGGGAACAACGTTTGAGCAATGCCATGTAACAGCAGCTTCTTGTGCACCGGCTCGGGCTAGCTTGTTTACCGGTTACTACCCGCATACTACCGGGATCTTAAAAAATGCAGATGACTGGACTCGTAGCTGGGTGGAGATACTTTCGAACACTGGATACTATTGTTCAAATATCGGCAAGATGCACACCTGGCCCTTCACCGCCCCCTGCGGGTTCAACGAAAGGCATGTCGTGGAGAACAAAGATCGTTTCCTGGAAGGAGCAGAGTTCACAGATGAATGGGAAAGCTTCATGAAAAATGAGGGCATAGACAAGCAGAGAAGAGAGCTATATCGCCAGAGAGAAGACTACAAAAGTGCCCTCGGTGCATTTACTTGGGATCAGCCTGAAAATTCTCACTCTGATTTCTTCACTGGCAACAGAGCGGTAAATTGGTTGACGGAATACAATGAAGATAAACCCTTTTTCCTGGAAATTGGATTTCCCGGGCCCCATCCCCCTTATGATCCCACTCCAGAATATTTAGAACTATACAAGGATGCCGATATCCCCTTACAACCGGTTACGCAAGAAGACCTTGATGATCAACCTCAGGCATTAAAAGCACTTAGGCAGCACAATTCAGAGGTCGACCATGATTCGATTGTTCATCAACTCAAGCCATCGGAGGAATCCCGATTGCGTCAAAGGAAACACTACCTTGCCAATGTCACGATGATAGACCATGCCGTGGGTAAGATTGTTGAATGCCTCAAAAATAATCAATTAGATGAAAACACCATTATAATATTTACGAGTGATCATGGTGATTGCCTGACTGATCATGGCCACAGCCAAAAGTGGACAATGTTTGAACAAATCACCCGGGTGCCATTGATTATATCAGGTGCCGGAATTCAGGAAGGTGCAAAAATCAGTGAACTTGTACAATGGATGGACATTGGTCCAACAATTCTTGATTTAGCTGGGTGTGAAACACCATCCATGGAAGCAGTTTCCATGCGCCCCGCTTTGCAAGGTGATGAATCATGGAGAGGGCGTGATTATTTATTTTGCGAACAGGTGGGTGATATGGTGCTAACTGACGCAAAATTCATGACCATGATTCGAGATAAGAAATGGAAACTTATACATTTCCTCGATTCGGATGAAGGGCAATTATATAACCTAGAGGACGATCCAATGGAAATGAAGAATTTATGGAACTCTCCTGTGTACCAAAAACAAAAAGACAATCTTCTTTTGCAAATCCTGAATTGGAGAGTTGCAAGTCAGCTGAAACATTCTGATTGTTGGATTTACCAAAATTAAGATCTGAATTCAAAACTACAGCCTAATCATTTCTGATCAATCTAAAGTTAAAAGCCCGCCAAGCACATTCCTGGGGATACTCAAAAATCTTGGACCTGGACTGATCCTAGCCGGTTCTATCGTAGGTTCAGGTGAGCTTATTGCGACAACTCGCACTGGTGCTGAAGCTCACTTTGATTTCCTCTGGCTGATTATCTTAGGATGCTTCATTAAGGTTTTTGCCCAGATAGAGTTTGGGAGGCATGTGATTACCTTCGGTAAGTCTTCACTGGAATCACTCAATGAACTCCCTGGCCCAGTTTATAAATCTGAAAGGAATGGAAGAAAGATTAAGGCGAACTGGATCCTTATCTTTTGGTTTCTTATGTTCCTATCAATCCTGGGTCAACAAGGCGGTATCATTGGAGGAGTTGGGCAAGCATTGGCTATTACCTTTCCTTTGTCTGATTCAGGTGAAGCCAAAAACGAGATTCTAGGCAAGAAAGTCTCCCTAACGATTCAACTTAATGAAGCCAAAGCAGAGGGAGATTTTTCCAAACAAAAGATTGCGACAGAAAAACTCACAAGTCTTCCTGCCCTCCCCAACTCTCGGGACGATCTTATTTGGTCAATCATAATAACGAGCTTTTCGATTGTTTTACTTATAAACGGCAAATTTTCTTTGATTGAAAAATTTTGCATCATCTTGGTATCTAGCTTCACCCTAATCACCATTCTTAATCTTATTGCCCTACAATCCCAAGATTCCTGGGCAATTAGGATGGATGATATCATACATGGATTGAGTTTTTCTTTTCCTGAAGTCTGTAACGGAAGCAATCCTCTTCTTACGGCTATTGCCACCTTCGGAATTATAGGTGTCGGCGCTTCTGAAATTCTGGTCTACCCCTATTGGTGCACGGAGAAAGGTTATGGTGCTTTTACTGGGAAAAGAGATCGTTCAGCGGACTGGTTAACGCGTGCCCAGGGATGGATTCGGGTTATGAAATGGGACGCCTGGGGCTCAATGGTTGTATATACATTCTGCACGATTGCCTTTTATTTACTCGGTGCATCTATCCTTGGAAGATCTGGTTTAGTTCCTTCTGGTTCAGAAATGATCCAAACTCTTTCATCCATGTATCGCCCCGTATTTGGAGAATGGGCTCAAATGATCTTTCTTATAGGTGCCGTAGCCGTTCTCTTTTCAACTTTCTTCGTGGCACTTGCGGGTCAAAGCAGAATGGCAGTCGATGCACTCATGACATCAGGGATTTTGCCTGATAAAATTGAATTGCGAACAAAACTAATTAAGTTGCTTGGAATTATATTACCTTTGCTTTGCGTGACCTGTTATGCATTCTTCCCAAAGCCAGTATTTTTAATCTTAATTTCCGGTTCAATGCAGGCACTGATGTTACCCATTGTAGGTTTCTCTGTTTTATTTTTCCGCTACAAGTTATCTGACTCTAGGTTAGGATACTCCAAGATGTGGGACTTTTTCCTATGGGCTTCTTTTGCAAGTTTTCTAGTCATAGGGATTTATCAACTATATTCCAAGCTTTTGGGATAACTCTTTATTTATGAAAGAGAACGAAGTTATTCCCTCTTCTACGAATATTCAATCTAACCTCATTGCTTTTTTCATCACGATACTTGCATTGATTGGGATTATTTCCCTCGAATCAAAACCCTTTTTTCATGTCAAATCTAGGCCTTCGCCTGCAAATACAAAAGAAATTGAGATTCAATGGGCCATTCAGCCTGAGCAAAAAGAGACCGAGAACGACAAGAAGTTCGTGGAGGCAAACCCAAACAGTCCGATCAACCCGCCTGATGACACCAACAATTTTTCATTCCGGGAACAACAGGCTGCTCAACCCAATACAAAACCAGACGAGACCAAAGGCGATCTCCCAAGTCTAAATGGCGAGGAGTTTTCATCTAAAGTTGCCCAGCCTAGCACGGCATCGCCTTCATTAAAAAAACTACCTGACTTGCAGGAACCAGCCAAAGAAAAGGTCGAAAACGAGGAAATGAAGGAAGCATTAGCCAAGGTTACGCCTAGAAGCATGAAGGAACCTGAAAGCCAACGCATCGAACCTGAGGGATTGAAAATTGAAAAGCAGGATAAAGAAGGTGAGGATAAAGTGATTAATCTATCCAAGAATCAAACCGTTTTAGAGTCTACATTGGAAAAGTCCGAGATGGCTATCTTAAATACACCCAAGGTCAGCTCCATCTCCACTAGGCCACGCCCAAGACTTTCTCCAGAGTTATTACGGGGCCCTATCATGAAAACAATTTCAAACGCCCCCAGGGTCGGCATGCTTGCGGTTGAATGCAGACTCCATCCATACGGGGTTTATGTACAAGAGATGCTTCGCTCAATCGAGGATCAATGGCATCAACTGGCAAATGGGTCCATGCACTTTCTACAAAAAGACAAAATGAAAGCAAAGATAACTTATCGCTTTACCCTTCAGGCTGATGGCAAAATAAATGACCTAAAATTCCTAGGTCAAGGGGATGGGGCACTTCCTGCTGAATTATGCAGGCAAGCTATTGCATCGAGAGTGCCTTTTGGAGAATGGACTCAAAAAATGATCGATGATTTTGGACAGTCTGACGAAATAACCATTCACTTTAATTATCGGTGAACTTGATTGCACAACCAGAACTTCCCCTGGATAAAAACAGTCAATTACTTGCTTGGGAAGAAAGCGGTATTATTGCCATCGATAAAGCCGCGGGAGTCCTCAGTCATCCTAACCCGAACGGAAAGCGAAACTCACGCAACTTACTTCTTGCAGATTACATATCGGAAGAAGAATGTTACGAGTGGATGGACCCAAAAGGACAGACTCATAGATTTTATCTTTGCCATAGACTTGATTCTCCCACGTCAGGAATAATCATAGGCTCTAGTGACAGCGAGACTGCTACTTTAATTAAAGAAAAGTTTGAAAACAGAGAGGTACGCAAAACATACCATGCAGTGACTCGCTTTAACCCAAAAGCAAAAGAAGGACATTGGGTGGATCGACTTATTGAAAAACGAGTTGATGGGAAGCTTCGAGTTGAAAGAGGCAATGGACCTACCTGCAAGGCCAATGTTCGCTTTCTTCGAAAGAAAAAAGGTGAAAACCACTTGCAACTTATCGAGCTCCGGCCATCAACTGGTCGAACCCATCAATTAAGGGTGCAATGTATGCTTAGGAAAATACCGATTGTTGGTGACAAGACTTACGGAGATTTCAGTTTAAACAGAAAGGTAAAAAGGGAATCGAAGTTGGACAGGCTCTGCCTACATGCATCGAATATTGAATTTTCCATCAGAAAGAAAGGGCAAGAGATCAATTTCGCCTGTGAATCTCCATTGCCTAGATTGATAGGCAAAGTCTTTACCTAAGATGAAACTCTACTATAGATCGAACTGAGCAGAAGCAGTAAAGATGTGACTATTTATCCTATCATATCTGTCTTCGGCCGCACTCAAAAAGAAGCGATAATCGAGAGCTAAACTCACATTTTCCCTGAATCGATAACTTGCTCCGATACCAAAATCATAAATAAAACTTTCTCCAGAATAATCACTGTCACTCTCAAGTGAAATAAAGCCAATACCCATTCCCAATCCTGCCCGCAAATCAATTAAATCACCAATCTCTTTTTCCAGCAATAATCGGGTAGTAAAACTATGGATGCCCACTTCAAAGTCGTGATTTAAGCCCTGAGCATCATAGCCTTGATGGGAGTACTCAACTTCCCATCTCACTGTGCCAAAGTCTTTTCCAAACTGGAGGCCAAGAAAATATCCAGCATCTGATTCATAAGGGATTTTACCAATCCCACCCGCATCCCTAACCGCACTATCATCAGGAAGAGTAAAACCTAACAACGGACCAAAATAGTAACCGTCATGTCGCTCAAAAATAATTTCAGGAACAGGCTCAATATCATCACTTCCTGGGCTATCAGTACTATTTAGATCAATACCACCTTCTGAATCTGCTATCACCCTGTCAGCAGGATTTTGATTTTGAACAACAGGTACCTGAGGATTAGGGATGTCTTTTGATTCTTTAACTTCGTAATAATCTGGAACCGGTAAATATGGAGCAGGAGGAACCTCGGGTTGTGAATCAGCAGGGGGAAGTACGGGTTGAGTCGACTCAGGTGAGGGTACAACAAAATTGGTTGGTTGCAATTCAGTTGAAGAAAGCAGTTTGGCAATTTCTTTTTCGTGAGCGGCGGATTTTAATTTGAGGGAGGATACCTTATCCGAAAAAGCGTAGGTATCATCCTGTATTTTTTGCCCGCAAAGAAAAAATAGGGGGGCAAAAATATGGAGGCTTAGCAGGTGAATGAGTTTCATTGAGAACCCCTAGCTTCTAATTTTTTCCCGAAAAAGAAAAGGATGAAATAAAATAAAAAAGCGCCGGGCGGTAGATTGGCGGGAACCGCCCGGCGCGGGTGTGGTGGATGGGAAATAAAGTTATTAACAATGCAGTGATTTACTACTCAATGCAATATAAATTTTCGTTTGTTCTAATGAATAAATTATTACTCACAATAGCAATGGAAGATCTCGTGTTATCGTCGTATGCATCTCCCATTTGAGCTTGATGAAGGATATTGCCTTTGTCAGCAGAAACCACCAGAACCATTCCATTGTGATTCATGAAATATATTTTACCATCGCCAGCCGTTGGTGAACCACGCCATTTGTATTTACCCGGAAGCGTTAGACTCCATAACGATTTGCCCGTCTTCGGGTCAACTCGGGACAGGTTTTTCCTTAGATCACTTAATATAAAAAAGTCACCTCTATAAAATAATGGCGTGGGGACATCAGAAGTGAGTAGTGGATCCTGAGATGTTTCCCAACGAAGTCCATCAGAACCAGAATTACTTCCTTTTTGATTTAATTTAATCGCAAATACGGGTGCCTTTTT
>Ga0181583_10003970_pt1 | contig 10853 bp, 8 predicted proteins | sample 071ome_31_FD_132461 | JGI IMG/M metagenome (GOLD analysis project Ga0181583, IMG submission 132461) | Coastal salt marsh microbial communities from the Groves Creek Marsh, Skidaway Island, Georgia - 071405CT metaG (megahit assembly) | ecosystem: Environmental > Aquatic > Marine > Intertidal zone... | reverse complement strand
TTGCTGAAGCCCTCATCGCCCTTGAAGAGCTGACTGTGAAATCAACCAAGGGTGACTTCACCCCAAACTTTCTGATCCAAGATCCTAGCGGAAAACTCCAAGAGAAAGTCGTGACCCTCAGAATGAATAACGTGCCGGTGTCAGCCATCCTTCAATATCTCACCCAATTAACTCACAGTAGAGTGAGATATGATCAACACGCGACGGCCATCAAACCAATCGCCCCCTAGTTTCCCATTCAATCGTCGATTTTTTTTACAGTCATTAGGGGATTTTACCCCTATGACTCCGCCTGTGAAGAAATGGACTTATCAAGATCGGATTGTGGCGCCTTCTCTGCTTGCCGCTGATTTTGGAAGAGTTGCTGAGGAAACAACTCGCTCGATTAATGCGGGAGCCGACTGGCTCCATCTTGATGTCATGGATGGCCATTTTGTCGACAACATCTCCTTTGGTCCGGCGATGATTCAGGCAATCCACGAGACCAATGATTTTTTCCTCGATGTTCACCTAATGATCACCCGACCTGATCATTTTCTTCCCCGATTTATTGCTGCGGGGGCTGATCTCATTACCGTTCACGTGGAACCGGAGGCAGACCACGACGTTGCAAGCACCCTAAGAGCCATCAGAAATGCAGGCTGTCTCGCAGGTCTCGCGCTCAACCCGGCAACTCCTTTTGAAGTAATCGAAGGTTTCCTTGGTGAAATTGACTTACTTCTCGTCATGACAGTTGTCCCTGGATTTGGAGGGCAGTCCTTCATGCCGGAAGTCATGCCAAAAATTGAGCAAGCAGTTGCTTATCGCCAGGCCCACGGACTTTCTTACCACATCGAAGTCGATGGCGGCATCGATCCTGACACCGCAAAAATCGCGGCCAAAGCAGGAGCAAACGCCTTTGTCGCTGGCTCTTCGACCTTCGGAGTTTCAGAGATGGCCTCCGCGATCACAGCGATTCGGGAGGCATAGAATATAAGCTGCCATATCCGAAGGACCCACCAGCGCCTCACCTTGAGCTTAGGCAGACAAGCGGCAGCCTAGCTCCTTTTATTAAAACGAGCAACTTCTCTCGCTGCTTCTCGCAGCTCAGTCTTCTTTTTTAGATCTTGGCGCTGATCAGAGTGTCCCTTTCCTTTGCCAAGACCAAGCTGCACTTTCACCCGCCTGCCCTTAAAATAAAGTCTGAGACAAACGAGTGTAAACCCCTTCTGTAAGGTAGCCTGTGCAAGCTTGAGAATCTCATTTTTATGAAGGAGTAATTTGCGTGGACGCTTCGCCTCGTGCTGAAAATAGCTCCCAGCTGTTTGCCAAGGCTGAATATCGCACCCATAAAGCCAGGCTTCTTCACCCTCAATACGGGCAAAGCTGTCTCCGATGTTGATTTTACCCTCTCGGATCGACTTCACCTCAGTGCCTCGGAGGACTAACCCCGCCTCATAGGTCTCTGAGATATGGTAATCCCGGTGAGCCCTCTTATTGGTCGAAACTTCTCCGGACATGGCCATTCTCCTTCCTCAAACACCCTCATGGAGTGTCTGCGAAATTACTCCTGAGAGTCGCGCAACTTGATCTTACCTTCGATAATCTCAGTAAGAGCAATATCGGCAAATCCCATACTTGGGAGTGCTTGGATCAAAGGGGAACGCCCCTGGTTTAGCTGGGCTACTCGCTTGGAGACGAGATTAATGAGAACGAGAGGATCTGAGATCACTTCGGAAGCCTTTTCAACTAGATCGTTTTTCATAGGAATCGCACTGGGACGGGGAAGAGGAGTAGGCGCTTCAAAGGGCACAATGTTATCAGCTTCCATTACTCCAAAAAAGTGGCAGGCAATTGGTCACCCGCGAGCGGAGTGGAAAACCACAAATCCAGCTCGCTGGCAAGACCAATCTTTGAATTTATCCTGTTTTAGAACTCCACGCCAACCCTCACACCGATGATTTTAGGGTCGCCAGGCGCACCGGCGGCAATCTGGTCATTCATGAAGGTGAAGTATTGCTCATCTAAGAGATTGCGGGCAAAAATTGCAGCGCTCCAGTCCTCAGCCTGGTATCCCAACTCCGCATCAAAAACCTGATAAGACTTCTGTGAGTAATCGGCATTGTTTGCCTCATCATAGTAAGTTGTCCCAACGGAGCGAACGGTCGCTTGAGCATAGTATCCGTCGTTAAAGTCATAACGAGCACCCAAACTTGCCGTAAATTCGGGCAAGAATGGCACGTTGTTACCTGAATAATCTTGCCCAGCAAGACCGCTATGACGATCGAATTCAATCTGACTCACTCCCGCAGTTGCCTGAAGGGTGAGTTGACTCACAGGTTGCCAAAAAAGCTCACCCTCGAGACCAAGCGCTTCGACTCGCTCTGCGTTGATGATGATGAAGTCTGTAGTAAAGGGAATACTGCGGTTCACCTGATAGTCATCAATCTGCTTATAATAACCGCGTAATTCGCCTCCAACGGATTGATCTGCGGATTGGTAGCGAACCCCAACTTCCGTCTCCCATGATTTCTCCTCATCAAAAGCAGTCGTTGCTGGATTGTCACTAAAGGCGGTAAAGCCCTCTGGCTTGAAGCCCAGCGAAGTCCGCGCAAAGACCGACACATCACTACTGAGGGTATAATCAGCTCCTAGGGTTGGTGAAAAATACCATCCCTCGCTTTGCCCAACAAAAGCTGGGGGAAGCGGGAACATCGAAGGGAAAGGATTGCCAGCCCCTGTCTTGTTGCGTGAAATTGAAGTATCGATGTATTCCAAACGTCCACCCGCAAGCAGGGTAAGATTCGCCTGATCACTCCACGAAACATGACCAAACAAAGCGAGGCTTTCTTCCTCGATATCAAATCCGGTGTATTGGTTTTCGAAGGTCATTTCACCCGTTCCAAAGAACCGGTTTGCCAATCCTTCGTTTCTCTTATTGAGGTATGCCATCCCAGCAACCCAACTCAGATCTTTTGTCTGATCCGACTCGAGGCGGAACTCCTGGCTCCAGAGACGTTGTTGCTGATTGATCGAAGATTGGGCAGCAGGAATAGGAGAAAGATCGAGGTCCACCGTGCTCGGACCAAGCTCCCAGGTTTGCAACGCAGTAATCGACTTGAAATCAGCCCAACCAAGCCCTTGATCAAGGTGAATCGAAAATTGTCGACGGTCGATTTCATTGACTCCTTCAAAATTGCTAGAGACTTGAAATGGACCTTGAGCACGCGTGCTATCAATAAAAGGCCCGTATGAGCTCGCAACTCCGGGCAACACACTCAGCCGTTGGCTTCCGTCGCGCGTGCTTTCCACCATTGCTCTAAAACGAACCTGTAAATCTGCACTTGGATTGTAGTAAAGATTGCCGAGGGCTCCGAATTGGCGGCGGTTATCATTGTAACCTCCCACTGCTGGATTGACGTTCTGAATGTAGCCATCTCTCTCTTTGCGGTATGTTTGGAAGGCATAAGACCAACCTTCGCTGAGCTCTCCAGCAGAACGAAAGCGGAAATTCAGGGTGTCGTAGCTCCCGTATTCAGCCGTCAGCTTCTGACCTGGGCTCTCACTCCCTAAGGTTCTCATTTCGATCATACCACCCGGTGCATTACGGCCGAAAAACGCCCCCTGAGGTCCACGATGTAAGGTGGCCGCAGCCAAATCAAAAAACTCAGTCGAATAGCCGAAAACATCTCCCGAAGGAAGGTCATCAACACTCATTCCAACTCCGGCACCACCAAAGAAAATGGTGTTGGCCGTTCCACGAACCGCAAGAATATCTCCATAACCAGCTGAATCACTCGCAACTGAAGCGAAGCCCGGAACAAAACCTAACAGTTCGTTGATTCTTTCGGCGCCGATGACCTCGACATTCAGGTTGCCCTCGGCAAGCTCCCCACCCACTCGATTACCCGTGACCACCACTGGTTCCAAAACATCCTGTGCGAGGGCCACTGAACCAAACAACAACGCAGTTAAACAAAAACTATACTGTTTCATAGGAGCGGGTAATCTGACCGCAAACTAGTGCAGGTCAATGCAGAAGAATCGCCAAAAAACCCTCTTTCCAAGATTTGCATGAGAGTCCACCTTCCCACCATGAAGTTTTCCCGAAGTTTTCTTGCCGTGTCGCTCACTGCTCTGCTTGCGCTAAAAGCTCGAGGTGAAAACCCTGAGAAGACCGTGACCATTCTTCCTGGAGAGAGGCCCGCTTCCGCAGAGACATTCTTCCCTGTCACTCAAAAAATCTACGAGACGCTTAAAACAACTCCAGAGGGTAAGATGAAAGCTTACACCGAAACTCTCTCAGAAGCCGATGGGGCAAAATTCGATCTCGTTCCCATCCCTGGTGGAGAATTCCAAATTGGTTCTCCGACTTCCGAGCCAAATCGCAGATCAGACGAGGGCCCCGTTCGCACCATCAAGATTGAGCCCTTTTGGATGGCCACGACCGAAACCACTTGGGGGCTCTACCGGTCATTTATGGAAAATGGGGATAGTCGCAATAAAGACGGCACTCTCAATCAAGATGGGGATCTGCTGACCCCAGAGCCTCCCTTCGCGGGATCTCAACAATTACTTGATGTCATCTCGCAACCGACTCCTCCCTATATACCGATGCATTTTGGTCTTGGAGAGGAGGCCGGCTACGATGCCGCATATCCAGCGATTTCAATGACCCAACACGCAGCTTCCAAATTCTGCGAATGGCTGACAGCCCAAACAGGACATTATTACCGTCTTCCCACCGAAGCGGAATGGGAATACGCCTGCCGTGCTGGCACCACCACTTCTTACTCCTTTGGAGACGATGTCTCAAAACTTGGCGACTACGCTTGGTATGTCGATAATTCCGATTTTACCTACCATCCCGTGGGTCAAAAGAAGCCGAACCCTTGGGGGCTTTATGACATGCATGGAAACGTCCGTGAATGGACTCTCGATGCCTACCTTCCCGATTACCAGAAGCACCCTCAAAAAGCTCTCAATCCCCTCTCACTCTCACCCCAGCGTTATCCAAGGGTGACTCGTGGTGGAGATTGGGATGCTGATCCTGAAGACCTTCGTTCAGCGGCCCGCCTCCCTTCAAAGAAAGCGTGGAAGTTTAATGATCCCCAGCGCCCGCGCTCGATCTGGTATCACACCGCAATTCCCAAACTGGGTTTCCGCGTCATTCGGCCTTTAAAGATACCGCCCCTCACCGAGGTTCACCTTCTTTGGAATACCGGACCAGGAACCCGAGATGATTGATCGGTAGTCAGTCGTGCTGCGGCCTCTGGTGAGTGAAGTCCAGCCCTTCGAGCAACAAACTCTCGAGGTAGAAAACCTTCAAGATCCTGGATAGAGTTGACGATATTGGATCGCCTCCACTCCGAGAGCCGCTGCCGTCCCAAGAATGGTCTCCTCTGTCGCTGTCCGAGGCACTTGGCCTGCGGGCTTGGTAAGACCCCGAATAATGCGCCCATAACTCGAAGCACCTGCAATATGCTTCAAAAGCTTGATCGAAATATGTGCGGCATCGAGTGAGGGGAACACAAGGACATCGGCTCTTGGACGGGTCTCTGCATCAGGCAATTTCACCTCAGCTGCTGCGGGATCGATTGCCACGTCCGCCTGAATTTCACCATCCACAAGACAATCTTCGAAGGAAACCTTTTCCCGAGCCAACTCGGCGGCTCCCTGCATTTTTCGTGCTTCATCAGTTGGAGAAGACCCGTGATTTGAATGGCTCAACAAGCCCACTCGAACGCGACGTCCTAAATGATGGTGCGCGAGCATCCCAGTCTCGGCGGCAATACTCGCGAGATCTTCCACCTTGGGTTCAGGAATTAAACCCGTATCAGCACAGAAAAGTACTCCACTCTCCCCGAAATTTGGAAGAGTGTCGGAAGTCAAAACCGTCACAGCGAAGACTTTTGGGACATTAAAGTCTGGCTTAATTAGGTGTAACAAGGGTCGGAACACACCTGCCGGCTCGACCAAATTACCACCGAGACAGGCATCAGCCTGACCATACTGAACCATCATGGCGGCAAAATAATGAGGTTTGGAAATGACCTCTTCGACGTCTACTCCTTTTAAGCCTCGGTAGCGCTCAATTCTCTCTAAGCGCTCACAAAACAACTGAAAATCCGAAGATTTGACCGGATCAATCACACGAACAAAGTCCATCGACACTCCAAGCTCTTTGGCCATCGCAAGGATCCGAGCACGATCACCAAGAAGAATCGGCACTCCAATTTCCATCGACACCATCCGCTCGGCGACCCTTAAAACCCGAGCATCCTCACCCTCTGGAAACACAATGCGTTTTGGATGTTTTTTTAATTGCTCAAAAAGAGGCTGCGTAAACGGATTTGACTCAGAAAAGACGCTAGCGTGATCAGACATGACTTATTGACGGCATTGCGCCGAGGAGGCAACCTTAGTATGCCTCCCGGCTCACGTAAACGCCAAAGCATCGATGCTTGCAGATTATCACACCCACACTCCACTTTGCCTTCACGCACAAGGCGAACCAGAAGAGTATATCGACTCAGCGATCGCAGCAGGGCTTCAAGAATATGGGATTTCTGATCACGCCCCCCAATCTCCCGAACCCTTTGATGATTGGCGTATGCTCGAAGAACATCTTCCCGAATACTTCCAGTGGATAGCGCGCGCCCGCAATCACGCGGGTGGCAAAATTCCAGTGCGTGCAGGACTCGAATGTGACTGGCTGCCAGACTGCCACGACTGGATCCACCACCTTTCACAAACCCACGAGTGGGACTACCTCATAGGCTCCATCCACTACCTCGGCGATCAGTGGGACTTTGATAATCCCAAGTGGCTTGGCCGCTGGGCTCAAACCGATGTCGACCAAGTGTGGACCGCTTACTGGGAGCAATACGCCCAGATGGCCAGATCAGGGCTTTTTGACTTTCTTGGTCACCCCGATCTCATCAAGAAGTTTTCCTACACTCCAGAAGGCGACCTCAGACGATTTTACGACCCTGTCATCGATGCTATTGTCGAGGGTGGAGCCGCCATTGAGCTCAACACCGCTGGCTTCCACAAACCCTGTGCAGAACAATATCCCTCAGCTGAATTTCTCCAAATCGCCGCACAAGCAGGTATTGCGATCACCATTTCCTCAGATGCCCACGCCCCCGACGAAGTTGCTCGAGACTTTGACAAAGCCCTCGCCCTTGTCAGAGAGGCAGGATTCACTGAGCTTGCTCGATTTGAGAAACGAACAATTTCACAGCACCCACTGAGCGAAACTTTCAGTTCCCCGCTGTAAGCTTACGACTCGAAGAATCGTTTTGATAACTATGGTTCGGACTCTCGCCCTTCTTCCCTGCCTGCTGGGTGGCACCCTGACCGCGGCGCAGCCGGTGATCCTCTATGAATTCAACGAGACCTCCGCACAAATCCTCGACACCTCCGGAGTACAACCCGCGGCCAACCTTTCGATTTCAGACGCCAACTCAGTCGTGCGCAAATCGGGTTCTCTGACCGTTATTAGTCCGACTCTGATCACCTCCTCCACGCCCCCTACCAAGCTCACTGAAGCGGTCCAAAAATCAGGTGAATTGACCATCGCAGCGTGGATCACTCCCGCAAATTCCTCCCAAAGCGGTCCAGCTCGGATCGTTTCAATCTCGAAGGATTCCTCCAACCGAAATACCACTCTTGGACAAGATAGTGCACGATTTGACGCTCGCTTTCGAACGGACAGAACCGACACCAACGGAACCCCCTCACTCTCGACCAACGGTGTCAAAACTCAGGCCTCTTTTGTCGTTTTCACTCGCTCCTACGACGGACAAGGTACGCTTTATGTCGACGGGCGACCTGCGGGTCATCGAAACTTCTCTGGATCGCCCAAGAACTGGGACAAAAATTACCGCCTCGCCTTAGCCAATGAATTGACAAAAGACCGCCCTTGGCTGGGAACCTACCATCAAGTTGCTCTCTACGCATCAGCACTCCAAGAAAACGAAATCGCGGCTCTTTACAAGCAAGGCCACACCCAAAAAAAACCACAATCGCCTGCCGAGCGATCCGAATTCCTCTTTGTCAATCACATCGAACCGATCCTCGCCCGTCACTGTCTTGAGTGTCACGACTCCACCACGGTCGAAGGTGAGCTCGATCTCTCTCAAAAGAAAACCGCCTTCCTCGATCCCGAAATCATCTCTGCGGGTCATCTCAACAAAAGCCTCCTCTGGGAATCGGTCGAATCTGATGAAATGCCTGAAAAACGCACTCCTCTCTCGGCTGAGGAGAAGCGACTTCTACGCGAATGGATTTCCACCGGAGCAGTCTGGACTTCACCGACGATCGACCCCGCTGCCCACCTTTTGCTCACCAATCCAACAAAATTTCCCCGCCGCCTTACGACCTCTGAATACATCTCGACGGTCAAGGCTGCCACAGGCGTCGATATTTCCAGCGAAGCCCGTGCCCTTCTTCCTGCCGACCTTCGTGCCGACGGATTTCGTAATACCGCATACAATCTCGGTGTTGATCTCAAGCACGTCGAAGCCCACGCCGAGCTCGCCAATCTCATCGTCTCAAGAGTAAACGTCAAAGAGTTCGCGGCCCGCTTTTCAAAAAATCGCAGCACAACTCAAAAGCCCATCCAAGCTCATATCCAAGCGATGGGCACCTGGGTCCTACGCGGCCCTCTCAGTGATCGTGAAGTACATCTTTACCAAGGCCTTGCCACAACGGTCGGATCAGGAGGCGGTGATTTCGATGAAGCAATGGCTTATATTCTGCGAGGTATGCTTCAGTCTCCTCGCTTCCTCTACCGCATCGAAAGCGAAGGGTCACCTGACTCCTATGAACTCGCCTCGCGCCTCAGTTATCTCATTTGGGGAGGACCACCCGACAAGGAGCTTTTCGAGGCTGCCAAAAACAATTCCCTGCGTCGTCCCGATGGGATTCGCAAACAAGTCGAACGAATGCTGCGTGATCCTCGGGCCATTGAGCAATCACTGAGCTTTATCTCAGAGTGGCTCAATCTGGATCACCTCAAAAACCTGCAACCCGATCTCAAGAAATACCCCGACTGGCAACCCGAGCTTGCCCAAGACATGCGACGCGAGACTCTCGCCTTCGCTCGCCACATCCTCTGGGATGAAGAACGTCCACTCGGCGACCTTCTGAACGCCCGCACGACATTCCTCACGCCTCGTCTCGCAAGACACTACGGCCTCAAAGTTCAATCAGGAGATTTTGAAAAATATGACCTCACCCATTCCCCACGCGGTGGCCTCCTCACTCAAGGCAGCATTCTGACGATTGGAGGTGACCAAGCCTCCATGGTCACTCGAGGACTTTTTGTTCTCCACGACCTCCTTCGAGGCTCAGTCAAGGACCCACCTCCCGGAGTAGATACGACCCCGACACCGTCGGCCCCCGGCCTTCCCCAGCGCACCATCGCCGAGAAACGAATCCTTGATCAGTCCTGCGGAGGATGCCACTCGAAGTTTGAACCTCTCGCTTTTGGCTTAGAACAATTTGATGGCCTCGGACGATTTTTACTGACCGATCAATTCGACAACAAGCTGCGTGAAGATGGCGAAATCCTCATCCCCGGCACTTCGACTCCTGTAAAATACGACACCTCACGCGAACTCATGGACCTTCTTGCAAAGAGCCCCCGCGTTCGCCAGAATATGATCTGGAAAGTCTCTCAATTCGCTCTTGGCCGGCCCATTGCCAATCAAGATCGTCCACATCTAGAAGCACTCTACCAAGCCGTTAGCCAAAAGCAGACTTACCAAAACGTCATTCTCCATCTTGCCACTTCACCCCTCATCACCCAGTAAAATGACCATGAACCGCCGCACCCTCCTTCGAAGCCTCGCTGGAACAACCATCGCGCTCCCTTTCCTCGAGGAAATGTCCGCAGCTTCTCCAGCCGCTAATCAAGTCATTCCAATGCGAGCCTTCAATGTCTTCTTTGGTCTGGGCATCCCAGCTCCTCTCCAATCGGAAGGATTTGATGGCGTCCTCGAACCTCTCAAGCCCCTTGCCGACAAACTCCTTATCATGCGTGGAGTCGATCACGTTCGCGCCGATGAGTCAGGAATCAATGCCCACTTCGATGGTGCTTCAGCTGCTTTCACCGCCACTGCTCCAAACGGAGAAGCCCGAGCTGGTGGAGCGTCGCTCGACCAACTCCTGCGCCGTGCCCACTACCCCAACGGCCAACCCGATGGCGTTGTCCCCACTCTCGTTGCCGGCACCTTTTTTCGCCGGAGTCGCATCTCACGCTATGTTCATTCCTACAATCCAGACGGCACCGTTGCTGCTGCGATGCAGGAGCGTCCAATCGATCTCTTTTCGCGCGTCTTCGGCCGCATCAAGGGAAGTGATGGCCTCGACGAACGACTTCAGCGCAGCGTTCTTGATTCCATCCTCGAAGACTACCGCCACTATTCCGGTAAGAATTCACCACTGGGATCTGCTTCCAAGGATCGCTTCAAGGATCATCTTGACCGCATTCGCGAGTACGAACAACGAGCCTTCCAACTTGAAGTCGACAAGAATGCTCCTCCAAGCCCCCTGCCTTCAAAACTTCCTCACGGCGGCAAGGCTGACCCAGGGGGGCAGGGACTGGATATGAAACTCGATGACCTGACTCGCGAGTGGCGTCTCATGGCCGATCTCTACGCCCTCGCTATCCAAACCGACCGTGCTCGCTTCGGATCGCTGACTTTCCTCGCTGCTGGGGAACGACTTCGCGTGACCGGTGACTCTATCTACAATGTGGAGAAGCGCTTCACTTTCGATGGCTCTGCCCAGCACCGAGCCTCCGGTGACAAAGGTTGTTCCCACGAGTGGTGGCACAAATACAATGAGAATAAAAAGAACGAGCA
>Ga0181583_10003964_pt1 | contig 10862 bp, 8 predicted proteins | sample 071ome_31_FD_132461 | JGI IMG/M metagenome (GOLD analysis project Ga0181583, IMG submission 132461) | Coastal salt marsh microbial communities from the Groves Creek Marsh, Skidaway Island, Georgia - 071405CT metaG (megahit assembly) | ecosystem: Environmental > Aquatic > Marine > Intertidal zone... | reverse complement strand
GCGCTACTGATACAACCCACATCAGCAGACGAGACCTGCATGTCACCTTACATGGCCAAAATTGTGGGCCAGGAGGACTATGTCTACATCTGGACGCTGGGTTTAGAGGGCGTTGGCGACGGCGAAGATAAGCTGGTCACCGTGGACGTAAACCCCGAATCAGACGCCTATGGCACCGTTGTACATTCTCTTTCGATGGGCGGACGTAACGAAGCGCACCACTCCGGACTCACCGACGACCGACGATTTTTGTGGGCGTCTGGCCTTGATACCAGCAAAATCTTTATCTTCGATATCCACTCTGACCCTGCCGCACCCAAGCTGCACCGCACGATCGACGACTTTGTCGATAAAACGGGCGGCATTGTCGGCCCGCACACCAATTACGCGCTGCCGGGCCGTATGTTGATCACCGGTCTCTCCAATAATCGTGACCATGGCGGCCGCACGGGAATGGCCGAATACACTAACGGCGGCGATTTTATTACCAGCGTTTGGATGCCTACTGACGACAACTTACAGGGTGCCGTGAAGTCGGGCAATTTCGCGGACGGCTACGGGTATGACGCGAGAGCCCTGCCCCGCCGCAATGTCCTCGTGACTTCATCCTTCACCGGCTGGAACAACTACATGATGAATCTCGGCAAAATGATGGGCGACGCCGAGGCTATGAAGCGGTTCGGCAATACGGTTGTCATATGGGACCTTCACGCGCGCACTCCCAAAAAGGTACTCGACGTGCCGGGGGCGCCCCTCGAGATTCGTTGCGCGTGGGGTTCACGCTCAAACTACTGCTTCACCACTACCGCGCTCACATCCAAGGTCTGGCTGATTTACGAAGACGATGATGGTGAGTGGCAGGCGAAGGCGGTGGCCGACATCGGAGATGCCAGCAAAATCCCGTTACCGGTCGATATCTCAATCTCCGCTGATGACAATCAGCTGTGGGTGAACACCTGGAATGACGGCAAGGTCCGTCTGTTCGATATTTCTGACCCCTTTGCCCCCGAACAGATTATGGAGGAGCAAATTGGCGAGCAGGTGAATATGGTTTCCCAGAGCTGGGACGGTGAGCGCGTTTACTTCACCTCTTCGTTGCTGGCCAATTGGGATAAAACCAGTGCCGCTGAGGGTAATGACTTGCAGTACTTCAAGCTTTATCAATGGGATGGCAAGAGCCTGACACCGCAGTTCAATCTCGACTTCATTGCCCTAGGCCTGGGTGCACCGCACCAAATGCGCTTTGGCGCCCATGCGCTCTATGGCGGCGAGCAAGCCCAGTCCCCGTCGGGCCTCGCCTCGCCACCTGCGCACTAACGCTCGCGGTGCGACGCCACTTACTGCCCCTTGCGTGGGTATGGTGCGCCGGTGTTTTGGGCGCACCACACAACCATGAGCCGCCCGTGGTGTTGGCGCCCGGCTACTCCCCGCTCAGCTTTACGCCACCCAGTTCCGGAAGTTACTCACTGCCGACCATGGGTAGTGCGGCCGACGGTACAGTGCTCGACAGCGACGGAAAGGTCCGGCAGCTGCACGACTTTCTGGGAAGTAAGCCGACGTTATTGAGCTTTATCTTCACCTCCTGCGATGACGTGAACGGCTGCCCGCTCGCAACGTATGTGATGCGTAGCGTTCAGGATAAACTTTTAGCGAATCCAACAACGGCCGAAAGCGTTCGACTGGTGAGCTTCAGTTTTGACCCGATATTCGACACGCCCGACGTGATCGATGCCTATGGCGCTCAGTTTCGGACCGGCAACTTTGATTGGCAATTTCTGACCACCAGCGGTGCTGACACGCTTGATCCTATTTTGCGCGCTTATGACCAGTGGGTGATCCGCGACTTTAACGCCAAAGGTGAGTATCTGGGCACCATGTCGCACATTCTTCGCGTGTTTCTGATCGACAAGGATCGCCAGATACGCAATATCTATAGCACCTCGTTCCTGCACGCAGACACCGTGGCCAACGATATTCAAACCTTATTGCTCGAGCAGAATCCCGCTGCTCAAAAAACCGCCTCCGACCTCGCCGCCAAACGCTAAAGCAGGCGCGCGCGTCTCCCTCAAACCGGGGCCGTCCGCCAATCATGCTACCCTGCGCGCGGCCGCTTACGTGCGTGGCGGACAGCCGAAACCCGAATACCCGGACAGGAGCATTGCAATGTACATTAACGGAGAATGGCTGCGCAGCGAGCCTACCTTTCCTGTTTCAAATCCGGCTACCGGCGAAACCATAGGTCACGCATCCGATGGCACTGCAGCGCACGCCAGGCAGGCTATTGATGCAGCGCAGGCCGCCCTGCCCCTCTGGGCCAGCGAGACAGCTTATTTTCGATCCTCAATCCTCTATCGCGCCCATGGGCTGATGCTGGACCAGCAACGCGAGCTCGCAGAACTCATGACACGCGAGCAAGGAAAGCCGCTAAAGGCCTCGATGAACGAGGTCAAATATGCCGCTGACTTCCTACTCTGGTTTGCCGAGGAGGCCAAACGAGTCTATGGCGAGACGATTCCCTCTGCCCGGTCTGACCAGCGATTTCTCGTACAAAAACAGCCCGTGGGAGTAGTCGCGGCAATTACCCCGTGGAACTATCCGATCTCGATGCTCACGCGGAAGCTGGGACCCGCTCTCGCTGCCGGCTGCACGGTAGTATTGAAACCGGCAGAAGCGACCCCGCTTTGCGCGATTGCCACGTTTGAAATCCTGGCACAAGCCGGGCTGCCCGCAGGCGTCGCCAATTTGGTGACGAGCGCTGAACCTGCGCCCATTGGTGACGTATTCTGTACTCACCCTAGCGTGCGAAAGCTAACCTTTACCGGCTCTACCGCGGTCGGCAAGCACCTAGCGCAAGCCGCCGCACCACAACTCAAGCGGGTGTCGATGGAACTCGGTGGCCACGCCCCCTTCATCGTATTCGATGACGCGGACCCCGAGCACGCAGCCAAGGGGGCCGCCCTGGTAAAGTTCTTGAATACCGGACAAGCCTGCATCAGCCCGAACCGAATATTTGTGCAGCGGCGTATTCTAGGGCCGTTCCTCGATACCTTACGGGGCCGCGTTGAAAAATTAAAAGCGGGCGACGGAATGGACCCGGGCAACAGCATTGGCCCGCTGATCAATGAGGCGGCCATTGCGAAGGTCGACCGGCAGGTACAGGACGCCGTAGCGAAAGGCGCAAGCTTGCTCGCGGGAGGCGCCCGGCTGACCACGGACGGGCTTGACGCGGGTTGTTTCTACGGCGCCACGTTACTCAGCGATATCACACCGGATATGCTGATCTATCGGGAGGAGACGTTTGGCCCAGTGGCGGCAGTGGTGCCCTTCGACGACGCTGACGATGTTATCGCAATGGCCAACGATACCGATTACGGACTCGCGGCCTACGTTTATACACAGAATTTATCGCGTGCCCTGAAAACCTTCGAGCAACTACAATTTGGCATTATTGGCATCAACGACATTAATCCCACCAGCGCTGCAGCCCCATTTGGCGGCATGAAGGAGAGTGGGCTTGGCCGCGAGGGAGCGCGCGAAGGTATCGAGGAGTATCTCGAGACCAAGCTCGGCGGCATCAGCATTTAAACGCGAATACCAGTGAGGACTCGTTAACCATGGCAGCCCCTGATTATCCCGGACTCGATACGTTGGCATTGCATGCTGGCGCGCAACCCGACCCGACCACGGGGGCGCGCGCAACACCGATCTATCAGTCGGCTTCGTTTTGCTTTCCGGACTCCGATTACGCCGCGTCGTTATTCAATATTGAGCGCGCAGGGCACGTGTATTCGCGACTCAGCAATCCTACCAATGCTGTCCTTGAGGAGCGTATTGCCGCTTTGGAGGGAGGCGTTGGGGCTATTGCGACTGCCAGCGGTCAAGCCGCACTGCACCTCGCAATCATTACACTCATGGGCGCGGGTTCGCATATTGTCGCCTCAGCCGCCCTCTACGGAGGTAGCCATAACCTGCTGGCCTATACACTGCCGCGCTTCGGCATTGAAACTACATTTGTCGACCCTAGAGACCCGCAAGCCTTTGCCAACGCCATCCAGGACAATACCCGCCTCATTTTTGGCGAAACTCTCGGTAATCCCAGTTTAGATGTCCTGAATATCCCGGCGATTGCTGACATCGCCCACACGGCAGGTTTGCCGCTGATGGTGGATTCCACGACCACCACCCCTTACCTGATAAAACCGTTTGAACTCGGTGCTGACATTATTCAGCATTCCGCCACCAAGTTTCTGAGCGGCCATGGCATTGTGATCGGCGGCCTGCTCGTGGATGGCGGCAAATTTGACTGGGATTCCTCAGGCAAATTTCCTACTCTTTCAGAGCCTTACAAAGGGTTTCACAACCTCATTTTCACTGAAGAATTTGGCCCCGCCGCGCTGATTCAGCGCGCCCGCAAGGAGGGACTCAGGGACTTCGGGGCATGCATGGCGCCCACCTCTGCGTTCCATATCTTGCAGGGCATCGAAACACTCAGCGTGCGCATGAAACGGCATGTGGAAAATACCCGCGCCATCACGGCATTTCTATTGGAGCAGGATCAAGTCGTTCGCGTCGGCTACCCCGAGCTGGACGGTCATCCAGATCAGGCATTGGCGGCCGAGTTGCTTCCAAACGGCTGTGGCGCGGTGTTTAGCTTTGACCTCGAGGGTGGCCGGAACGCCGGCATCGCTTTTGTCGACGCGCTCAGCGTTTTTTCTCATCTGGCCAATATCGGCGACGCGAAATCGTTAGTCATTCATCCCGCCAGTACGACGCATCATCGCATGGACGCCGAGGCGCTGGCTGCAGGCGGCATTGGCGAAGGCACCATCCGACTATCGATCGGTCTCGAGGATCCCAAGGACTTGATCGCGGACCTCAAGCAAGGACTGCGCGCTGCCGCGAAAGCAGCGGGAGGCGCTCGCTAATGCATATTGAGGTGGCGGGAGAGTCGACCTATTGCTACACCAACTCGCGGAACATCGACCCCGCGAAACCCAGCATTGTATTCATCCACGGCTCCGGTATGGATCACACGGTCTGGACCCTCGCGAGCCGTCACTTCGCCCGGCATGGCAATAACGTTGTCTCGGTAGATCTGCCGGGTCACGGGCGTTCATCCGGGCGCCCGCTGGCGAGCATTGAGGCCATGGCTGCTTGGATATTCGAGGTGCTGGATACGCTGGAGCTCTCCCAAGCCGCGCTGGTCGGCCACTCTCTGGGCAGCCTTATCGCGCTTGAGTGTGCAGCGAGACATCCCGAGCGCGTGCGTGCGCTCGCGTTGGTGGGCACCACATCGCCGATGCCCGTCTCTGACGCCATTTTGGATGCCGCGGAGGCCGACGACCACGCCGCTTTCGACATGCTCACGCAATGGGGATTCAGCAAGCGACACCAATTTGGCGGCAACCGTAACTCCGGCATCTGGATGATCGGCAACACACTGCGGCTCTACGAGCGATCCAAGCCGGGAGTACTGCACCATGACATGCGGGCCTGTAACGAGTACACCGAGGGCACTGCGGCAGCGGCAAAAGTCACGTGCCCCGCGTTGCTGATTCTCGGCGCCGAGGACCGCCTAACACCTGTTCGCAGCACGCGCGCGCTACAAGACGCGATTCCCAATGCCATGGTCGAAGTTTTGCCCGGCGCAGGGCACACGATCATGGTGGAAGCACCCAACGCCATGCTGGACGCGTTGCATCAAGTGATCTAGCGACGCTCCGCCGACAGGTTGCTCACGGCACGCGAAAGTTCTATCGCTGGTAGATTAAAAGCGCGTGTCTGCGATGGTGGTGCGGTGCAGTAAGCGGTCGTAGCCAGCGTATCCCCCAGTTGCCGCGTGCAGCAGCGACCGGTTGTCCCACATCACCAACATGTCTGCGGCCCACTGGTGCGAGTAGATGAACGCGTCTTGCGTCTGATGCAGATACAGCGCTGTCAGCAACGCGTCGCTCTCCTCCTTCTCCATGCCGACAAACCCTTTGATATAGGCGGCGGAAGAAAACAGCGCTTTTTCGCCGGTCTCCGGATGAACGCGGACCAGAGGATGCTCATAGGTGTCTCGCGCCCGCTCGCTGGGGCGAATGTTCATACTGCGTCCCAGTGCCCTATCCTGTTCACCGTAAGCACCGTCGGGCGCGTACCCTAGCGCCGCTGAATGAATCGCCACTGCTCCCTCCGCTTGATCGCGAAGCGCGTCAGGGAGCTGCTCGTAAGCAAGCACCTGATTCGCAAACAGCGTATTCCCCCCCACCGGCGGAATGGTGATCCCGTACAGCGCCGTCCCGGCAGGCGGGATCGGCATAAAGCTCCAATCGCTGTGAAACACTTCGGCGAAAATCGAAGTCGTCTCGTCAGCCCTGCGTTGGATTGCCGCCACTTTCGGGTGCTCGGCGATGTGGCCAAAAAACGGGTCTTCACCGATCTCACCGAATTGCTCGCTGAAGGCAACGAGTTGCGCCGGCGACAAACGCTGCTCCGTAAAAGCAAGCACCCGGTGTTCGAGCCACAGCGCACGCACCTCGGCAACCGCATCTTCGGTCAACGGCTTAGCAAGATTCAAGCCGCTGACGGTGGCACCGCAACTACCGCCTGAGGGCATCACACGCATAGTCATGTCATTGCCCTCCCGCGCTTCCGCTGGTTGTCAAAGGTCTGCACCGTGCGCTCATAGGTCCAAGGGGTGATTCCACCAAGCCACGTCGGAGTACGCGCGTAAATCCAGTTCATGCGTCCAGACCGACCGATGTTGCTGAGCCAGATGATAATACGTTTCTGCAATTTTCTCGGGAAGCAAGAGCCCGTCCTTGTCATGACCCTTGGCGTCGCGCAATGCGGCAAACCGCTCAGCCCCAAGCATTTTGCCCAAGGTATCGGGCGCGTCGACGGCGCCATCAACAACGATATGGACCACGTGTATTCCCTGCACCGCAAATTCTGCGTTGAGGGTTTGACACAAGAGCCGGCGCCCTGCCATCGCCGCCGCGTGAGAGTGCTGTCCCGCGTTACCTCGCATCGCCGATGTCGCCGACGTCACCAACAGCGTGCCATGACCGCGCTCTACCATCGAAGGAATAACCGCTTTGGCGATACGGAAGAGACCAAAGCAGGCCATTCGCCAACCCAGCTCAAAGGTTTTCAGCGGCGTGTCCCCGAGGGCACGATTGCCAATTTGCGCGCCGAGGTTATAGACCACCGTATCGACAGGACCCTCGGCCTCGGCAGACGCTGCTAACGCCTCCAGCGTATCGGGCTCAGCGGCGTTGAGTAGCCTCCCGCTGGCGGACAATCCCCGCGCCCGCATGTCATCGACCATCGCACTGAGCTTGGCCTCATCAGTGCGCCGACAGAGCACCGCGTGGTATCCCTCCTCGGCAAATTTCCTCGCCACCGTCCCGCCGATGCCCGCGCCCGCCCCCACCACCAGACAAACTTTGCTCTGCCCCATGACTCCAGTTGCCTACTAATCTGCCACAGCGCCAGCTTGAATCAGTCGCTCGATATCCGCATCGGTGTATCCCGCGGCACTGAGGATCTCCCTGCCGTGCTCACCCAGGCGGGGTGCGGGTCGAGATACCCGCGCAGGGGTGCGCTCAAATTGGGCGGGATGCCGGGCCTGCCGCACTTCGCCAAACCCTTCAAAATTTAGATAATTGATCGATCCATTCGCGACCACTTGTTCGTGATCAAGCAACTCGGAGCGATCAATGAGAGGGGCGCACGGCACTCCCTCGTCGTCAAATCGCTTGAGTATTTCCTCGCTCGACCACTTTTTGATCTCCAGCGCTGTTATTTCTTTACGCTCACTGTTATTGGCGAATCGATCCTGAGCGGTCTTGAATGACGGGTGGTCAATGAGATCCTCGCGATTCAGGGCACGACACATTCCCTCCCACTCGACATCAGAAATCGCGCCAGCGGTGATGAAACGATCTTGCGTCTCATAAATGAGATCCATCGCGCCTTGGAACTTACGTACGTCAAATGGGTTCTCGGCGTATGTCAGGCCTGCCATCCCCTCGGGCCAAAATAGATTAAGCATCGTGTCCAGCATCGACAGGCGAATATGCTGGCCTACCCCACTTTTCTCGCGTTCATAAAGCGCTGTGCTTATCGCCTGAGCCGCTGTAATGGCCGTCACCTTATCCGCGATAATGATGCGAAACATTTGCGGCCGACCCGTGTTGCGGTCCGCTTGTATGTCAGCCGCGCACGACAATGCCTGAATTACTGGGTCGTAGACGCGTTTGTGTGCGTAGGGACCGTCTTCGCCGAAACCACTGATGGACACATAAATCAGGCGCGGATTTTGCTCTCTGAGCACTGACTCGCCAAAGCCCATTCGATCAATAGCACCTGGGCGGAAATTCTGGATCAGAACGTCCGCCTCTCTCGCCAGACCAAATAATACTTGCTTGCCCTCCTCCGACTTGAGATCCAGCGCAATCGACCGCTTGCCGCGATTACAGGAAAAAAACATGGCGGTGATCTGATTGACCGTCGGCCCCACATGGCGCATTTGCTCTCCACGGATTGGCTCAACCTTGATGACATCTGCGCCCTGGTCGGCCAGCATCATTGCGGCAACTGGCCCAGAGACCATACTGGTTAAATCGAGGACCTTGAGTCCTTCTAATGCGCTCATATTCCTTCCCCTAAAAGAATCAGGCCTCTGTACTCAACTTGCGGCGCTTGAACTCGACTTCCGAGCTCCCCCGATACGCCGGGCGCTCATGTTTCTCAGCGAAGCCTATCCCGGCGGGAAACGCGAGAGCAATTCATGAAGAACTGTCACCGTGAGCACTTCCTTGTCCGCTTTAGACATCTTATTTTTCAGGCGCCCCTCGGCAACACCGCGCCAGACGATTTTCCCCGAGCGAACATCGATAACGTCAAAGATCGCGGTGCCATCCTCGTAGGTCTTAACTGATGAACCAGACGAGTAGCCGATACTAACCGACTTGCCGTAATTGCTAACGCCCACGCCGCCATGCATACCCTCTGGCTGGCCCGATATCTTTTGCGTTTGGCGCTTAGTGACGTGATAGTTGACCCAGAAATCCGCCTGACCGCGAACACCTTCCCGGTAGCCCCGCTGCATCAGCTCCTGACTCGCCACGTTGCGCACGCGCTGATCACTACTGTTCATGCGTCGGTACTGACTCTCTCGAGACGCATGGTCATCGTCGTACCAGCGGAAGGTCTTGTATTCAGAAAACCCAAAGCTATGATCAAAATCTACCTGATAGGTTGGCGTATCCGCGCACCCCGCTGCCACGAAGACCATTAAGCACACCCACCAGAGTGCACCGGCCCTTCCTGGTGGGGATGCTTCTTTCAGATGATTTTGAGTCTCGATCATTGGCTCGCCTCCTCAACCCCGAGTGTCTCTTTACCGCTTTTGAAGACGGCGTCCGAGAATCTCGCTAATCGCCACTATCGCGAAAACTCACGTCGCTGTCAGCAGTGAGCCATGCAAACACGGCAAATGCCGCGACATTCTGATCCAGCGCCGCTGCGTCAAGCTTATCCAAGGTGTCGTCGGCAGTGTGGTGTAGATCAAAATAATCTCGTCCATCCTGATGCAGCCGCAGCGTCGGCACACCCGACTCTATCAATGGCGATAGATCAGGACCGCCGCCGGGCAGATCGTCGCTTCCGGGAGCGATCCCAAGCGGCGCGAGAATACGCGCGATCTCAGCAAACAGCCGATCGCCACGCTCTGATTGACTGTCAGCCGTCACCTGCCACACTCGACCGCCACCAAAATCACTCTCTGAGCCAATGACATGCTCCGACAAACTTGTTGCGTAGCGCTCTTGGTAAGCGCGAGCGCCCAATAACCCCACCTCTTCAGCGCCCCATAGCACAAGACGAATCGTGCGCCGCGGCGCTAAGCCCGCGTCTTTGATCAGCTTCAGAGCCGCCATCGTGATCCCCACGCCGGCACCATCGTCAATCGCGCCCGTGCCCAGATCCCAGCTATCGAGGTGGGCACCAATGACGACGACCTCTGTGGGCGCCTCTCGGCCCCTGATCTCGGCAATGATGTTACCTGACTCCGCATCGATGTTAGTTGCCGTCTGCACCCATACGTGAATAGTGACCGTCTCACCGCTTAGCGCGATACGCTCGAGCTGATCCGCGTCGGGGTTGGATAGCGCTAATGCGGGAATCCGCGGTGTGTCGTCGGCATAACGCAACGTACCGGTGTGTGGGAAGCGATGACTGTCGGTGCCAATCGAACGGATCAGGTAGGCCGCCGCGCCTTTCCGCGCAGCGATACTGGGCCCCCGCGTTCGCGCCTCATTGAAATAACCGTAGGATGAACCATCCTGAGTTTTCTGCATCGCGTGGCCGACGTACGCGATGGCGCCGTTCAGCGTCCCATCCGGAATCGCCTTAAGCGCATCCAGCGTCTGGAACATGCGTATGTCAGCACTGATGCCCTCCAAAGGCGTTGACACCGATCCCCCCAGCGCGGTGGCCGCGAGGGGTTGCGGGTAAGGCGCAATAATCTCGGCACGCTCACCGTGGCGCTCCCAACCCTCGATTGAGAAGGATTCAGTGCGAACACCGGAGAAGCCGTAGTCGCTCAACCGCCCCATCGCCCACTCTCTGGCGCGAGACTCAGCCCGACTCCCGGCGAGACGTGGCCCGACTTCAGTCGTGAGCGCACCGACAATAGCGAGCGCATCGGTACCTCGCATCGCTTGATCACGCAGCGCTACGGCGTGTGCCGCACTCTCCGGAGTAATGATGTCATCCGCGTGCAGTTTGAGCGGCAGGAAGGTGAGAACCCACGTAACGAGTCCGACAGCGCAAACAAAGCGCCCGCCGCGCTGGGTAGTCGAAGGATACTG
>Ga0181583_10003950_pt1 | contig 10891 bp, 6 predicted proteins | sample 071ome_31_FD_132461 | JGI IMG/M metagenome (GOLD analysis project Ga0181583, IMG submission 132461) | Coastal salt marsh microbial communities from the Groves Creek Marsh, Skidaway Island, Georgia - 071405CT metaG (megahit assembly) | ecosystem: Environmental > Aquatic > Marine > Intertidal zone... | reverse complement strand
TTGTGTGAGTTGGTCGCAAGTATTGGGCTTGAGGAGTAATACCTTGTCCACGAAGTTCGTAGTTTTGAAGGTTAAAATCTGAAGCCAAACTTCCAACTGGAATGTCCAAACGAGGTGTATTTACTTGAGTTGGTGCAGGTCGTGGTGAGTTAGGAACAATTCCTTGACCGTAGCCCGCACCAAAAATTGTTTCAGATTCTGACAAAGCACGAGTTTCAGGAACTTTGATGGAAGGAACTTTTGAAACGGTAGGCATAGGTCGAGGAGCATGAGATGTCAAACCTTGACCAAGTTCCATTCGGGCGTTGTATCCTGATAGAGTATCATTGACCAATGAGACCTCTGGAAGTTTCTGAAGGTTTGGCGAATAAGGCAAGTCTGGTAGGACTGTGCTGGTTCCGATTGTTCGTGCCATGTGATTACCTTACCTGTTCAACTACTTAAAGATTGTGTATTTATTCTCCCATAGCACCGGTGATAACCATGTAAGCCAGACCGAGGCCGACAACACCGACACCCCATAGGAGAGCCATACGAGTTCCGAATCCTTCGGATGCCTTGACTTCAGTAGCACCGCCGTCTTGGGAACCTTGGTCTTGTCCAAAGTTCTCACCGTCAGCATCTCCGCCAGCATCGTTTTGTCCAGCGTCAGCACCTTCGGGGTCGTTACCAGCACCCGTAGATTGCTCGTTAGCAGCGTCTCGTGCTGGAGCAACCAAAGCCGTAACTGGAGTAGTCATGTGGCTCATGTTGGTTGTATCATAGGAACGTGTGGCTCCATAGTTTCCTTCCCACGGGTAAGCACCAACGGTGGTGTTAGGGTCTTCAATTAGCGGTTCATTAAATCCTGATTCGGGCATCATAGGTCTTACCTATCTGAACGATGAGTTGTTCTGATACTTAAAGACTTCGGTGAATCAAACGGTCACAACCTGAAATACACCAATTGATAATGTGAAGAGTTTCAGGAGACAAATCTCCCGTAGGGATAGCATACGGCTCTAAAAATCGAAGCGGAATGTAATAATGTTGGTCGTGACCTTCAGGATAGGAATTAAAATGTTGGTGAACGACGGCATTACAACGATGTGAAAAATTATAGGTTGGTTGTTCTGTGATTTTGACCAAATAGCCGAGACCATATTTTGATTTGATAACTTTGCCATGATTTTCATTGAAATGTGGTGCGTTGAAAATCAAGGGTCCAAGGTCTTTAAAAGATTTGACTAAACCTGTGGGTTTGACAAAAGCCTGACGAGGCTGCATCAAGGCTACAAATTGAAATCGGTTGAGTAATCTAAATTGAGTTCCTGTTTGGGGGCAATCGGCGGCAAGTTCTGGCACAGACTGACAGTTGAGTTCATCAACGATGACCCATTTTTGGAACTTATGTGTTCCATGTGCCAGTTTAGCGGTGCTAAAAATCTCAGCAGAAGTTAAATGACACATTTCACCATTAGCAGACACGGCTCTCCAATCTGCCGTGCGACGATGCGAGGGTCCAATGATAAACCAAATGGGAACTTGTAAATCAGAAATATGTTGCACAGCAGTTTCACCCCAACGGGATAAAAACACAGCAGGTGGGTCTGAGAAATGCTCCATAGCCACCGGTGAATCCGATTTTCGGAGTGCAATAGCAAGGTCTTCAGAACGAATAATTCCTTGCCCTGCTGCATACATTCCTAAACCCACCGCCGTTTTCGGCGGTTCAAATTAGAGTGAATCACTTACTTAAGGATTGTTAATCTTACGGATTATCGCAAACGAAAACCACGCATGACAACTAACAAAAGTGCTGAAGTCAAAGCCGTGCCTCCGATAGCGGCTACTGGCACCCAAGCCGTAGAGCGTTGCTTGGTATCCTCAGTCAAAGGCCAATCAGCATCCAACAGCATGGAATCAGCATCGTAAGGGTCGTATTCAAATTGAGGAAGTGATGGTTCCCAATCATCATAAGAGAAATCGTGGCTCTGTAAATCTTCCGAGGTATCGGCAGCCACGGCAGCCACGGTAGCAACGCTGTTGCTCTGCAAAGAACTGGTTCGTCGAGCAAAACTTTCAGCGTCTGAAATGCTGGAAATAGCATCGGTAGGTAAAAACAAGTCATCATCATCAAACTCACCATCTGGCGAGTCTGAGCCAGTTGCTCCAATCATACTTTTAACATCTACGTTGTTACCGGTGTGTTCAGTTTGTCGGTCGCCACGGATTTTATCAATGACAATGTAACCTCGGTCTCGGAAAAACTCAGGAGCATAAGCGACACATTCACCTTTACGAGCCGATGAAATACCGTTTAAGATTTTCTTGATGAGTCGTTTGTCAGTTCCGAAAGAAAGTTGTTCATCCAGAGTTTTAAGGTCTCGGTTGTTAATGACGTTGTGAACCAGATAAACTGAAGCCTGTGAAAGTGCTTCTTTGTTCACACCAGCCGGTCGCTGTGAAACCAGCGTAGCACCGTAGCCCAAGGCTCTGCCGAGTTTGCAGAGCCTTACGATAGGGTCAAACGAAATAGGTCGGCCAACTTGAGGCACGAAATCTTGACACTCTTCAAAAATGGTGTGCAAACCTTTGCCAATACGAGCCTCGATTAGTGCTTCACAATAATCTCCAATAAGTTCTTGTTGTTTGGTGAGGCTCAAGCCACCCATTTTGATAACCAGAGATTTGTCAGTAGTTTTCAATCGTTGAACCAAACTTTTCATGTCAATAGATTGACCTTCTTCGGGTTTAAGGGATTCTACACGAGGCAATTGGTCTAAACCACCGTGAGCATCCAAAGCGTCAAAACAAACAAATTGAAGTCCTAATCGGTGAAACTCTTCCATCATTACGCCAGCAGTAAAGGACTTTCCTGAACCTCGCTTACCAGTAACGAACAAAACATTTGAAATAAGGCTGTCTTCACCGTAGGCAGGAAATCGAAGTTTTTTACCGAGACAAATCTCAGTAGGTGTTGGAAAGGCTTCCGCCTGACGTGCAACAGGAGCATCCATATTAAACACTTCGTTGCACGACTACTTAAAGATTGCGAACTAAGATTCCGAACTGCTGGTAACATCAGGATTGTCTTCAAGATAGACTTCAACATCAGCGAACTCTTCAGAAATACCTGCGAAAATCTTGCCGATTTCTGTAAAGAGCCAACCCATTTGGTCCCACAAATCGGTAATTAAATCTCCTGTTACTGGGTCTTTCATGCGTTCATCTGGAAAAGTCCAAACAAACTTTTCAGCGATTTCTCTGGGATAACCACCGTTTTCTTTACTCATCAAAGATTTGATAACTCTTTCCTTCTGCGTTTTCATAGTTGATTGTTCGTCAGCATCTCTGATTAGAATGTAGAAAACTTTGTTGCCGGGGAAACTGGTGCGTAACCATTGGTCGTAAGTTTTACCACCAGTTATGCCAGTTGGTGAAACTTCTTTAAGAGGTTGGTCTAAACTATCACCATCGGTAATGAAAACTGTAATACAACCTGTAAGTTCATGTTTAATGTTGTTTTGAACCATACATTCAAAGGCCGATGTTTCGTTGTTGCCGCCAGATGGCACAATGGCTTCCATAGCATTGATAAGGTTAGCCGTGTCACCATAAGTGCCGAGTCCTTGAGACGACTTGTGTTGTAATGGATTCCAGATTTCTTTGTTACCGCCAGAAGTCAAAAAGTTGATGGCTTCATCGTGATTGAAACAAGGTGCGCCGTCAGCAGCCTTGTCAATCAAAACCTGTCCGATATTGTTGTAGGAAAAAACTGTAAAACTATCGGTGTTAAGTTTGGCTTGGGCTAACAAGTTGGCCGTAGCCATTCGACAAGCCAACCCTCGGTGCAACTTTGTGCCGTCTTCTAAGGTGGCAGCAGGTAAAACCATAGAACCTGATTGGTCAATCATAATGTTGTAATGTGTGTTGAAACCTTTAGTTCCTTGTGTCGTTTCAATGTCTTTACGTTTCAACGGAAGTCCAATGAAAGCAGGGTTAGGTGCGAAACGGTCAGCGAGAGTTTGACTCATTCCCATTTCAGGAGACCATTGAGTGGTGGCTACTGGTTCTAAAGGATTGATTTTGGCAGGTGGCATCCGAAGATACTTAACTTTGATTTTCTCAAACAAATCTCGCAGAACCTCAGTCATTGGAAATGGAACTCCATCTACAATGGGGATGGGTCTGACATCACAAAATGTAAATGGGTTTTCAGCCCAACCATCGGCTTGGAAATCACTCATATTTTCACGACTCCTGTTGCATTTTCTAACATTTCTTTAGCGGAGAGTCCGTCGCCACGACCCAGCCGATTTTGTAAGTATTCATCTTCAACTCCTAAGTTGGTAATTGAATCTTGTTCACGTTGTTGGGCTGCTTCAAGGGCTTCTTGTGGGAAATAATCTGGCCGAGTCACGTTTCCGTCAGCATCAACTAAGCGTCGTCTTCGGTAATACTCGGTAACGGCAGCCCCGGGTTCGTAAGTTCCATCTGCAACCATTTTTTGACCAATGTTATACATTTTTTTACAAGTTTCACATTCATAAAAAATAGTAACTTGCATTTCATCTTCCTGAAGTTCTGGAGGTGGTAATTCTTTGAAGACATGATAACGAGGTCTCAAATCTGGCTCGCCAGATGGAGATTTAGGCATCATAGAATCAAGGTAAGTGTTGATACGATAACGGTCTTGAGCAAAATGATTATCTGAAAACCAAAGATATTTACCATCATCTGTGACATATCGAGCCTCAAGATTAGATTTGTCCATCGGAGGTCGGACATCATAGGAAGGTGTTTGGGTCCAACGAGGATAAGTTCGAGGTGTTGCTTGTGATTCGCCAGTATCACGATTTCGATAAGAAACACATTCTGGACTGACATCTATGATAGTTCCTCGGCTACGATAACATTCACGACTACGGCCTTCGCAAACAACATAAGTAAAACCCGGTGCTGATTCTCCAAGTGGGCTGGCATCATCTAAAGCCAAAATAATGTTTTCAGTTCTAACTTCAAATTGCCATTCACGACCGGGAAGGTCGGTGCGGGTATCAAAACTTCTGTATTTGAGCAAATGTGGTGAAGTAATGGTGACAAAATCACCAGAAACGCTGGAAAGAATGTAATCTACGGCAGCATTGACTCCTAAAAATTGAGGTATGTCGCCAGCCGCTTGTGCTTCATTGAAGGCTTTTCTCATATCTTGACCATCACGAGCCTTGCCATCAAGATTTATCAAACGAGTTCTTATTTTTTGTTCTGAATCTGCGATTTCTATACCAAGTGCTTCTTCAGCCAACTGTTTGGCACGAAGTTCACCAACAACTTTTGCTTCGTAAGCAGCATCGTTAGGACACAAGAAAATACCTTTTGAAGAATCCTCTATGTTTTCTCCCACTTGTGAAGGAATCTTTATTCCAGACCAAATCAGTAATTGTTCTTGTCGTAGGGCTTGGTCGGGAGCAATAACTGAATCAAGAAGAATCGAGGCTTGGGAACCTTTGATAGAACTCAACGGTTGTGGACTGGCAATTTGATACAAAGAAGGATTTTCCATCATTCGGTTATCTGTGGCTGGTCGGCGGTATTGTGGTCGCCATTCTTTACAGAATTGACATTCTAAGGTGTGTCCATTGGCAGGTGAGTAAAAATAATTGTCGTTTTCAGTATATGTGTCACCCCAACCACCAGATTTAGAGTGCCACAACATTTGGTGCAAACTTGTTTAGCAATTTGCACAAACATACGTCGTAGGCTACTAATGGGATATGATTCTGGTTTAGCATTCATGTAGCGAACATATTGTTCGTTGAAAAAAGCACCAACTTGGTTTTTGGCTTCTAACAAATCAGGGTCTGAATAGCCTCGGCCTCTGCCGCCGGACCAACTCGTGAAATTGTCGTCATTGAGAGGTTCACCATCTGTGGTGAACCATGTGGAAGGAGGCATTTTTTTGATGGAAACTTTGGGAACTAAGTAAGTATCAGTATGGTGTGGACAACAACCCATGTTGTTCACTAAACCACCACGTTGTTCTTCACGGTCTCGATTGTAAGAAGCCTGTGCGCCCGAACTAAGCGGTTGTCCGTATTCACCAGTCTTGGTATAAATAGCATCTGAATCGAATCCCGAAGGAGATACCAAAGGTAAGTCATAAGGTTCACCAAAAGGTGGTGCATATCGTTCAAAACCACACCCTGATTCGGGACATTTATAACCGTAAGGTTTTTGAACACCGTCATAAGTTTGATAACCAATTTCTAATTGTGGAATGTAACTAAAAGCCGTAATCGGGTCATTAAGAATAACTCCTTGTGGCACCGGGCCTTGATAAGCAATTCTCCAAAAGAACGGGCGAAGTCCCATTCTTTCTACGTCATAGGGTATGCCGTTTTTAAACTTGTGAACACGAGTAGTATTAGTTTCTTGTCGGCCTAATGAAATCCATTCACTACGTTTGACTTCATCAACCACACTATGATAACTAAACTCGTTACCACATCCTGCGGAAACAACATCTGAGGAACCACAATTAGGATCTCTACAACTGGAGTATTTGCCCGTAACTGTGTGGTGACATTCAGAGCAAGTGGTAACTGAATTACATCGTATTCTGGAAACGATATGATAACCAGTTGCTTGTAAATCTCCTCCGACATTATACTCTCTTTTATCAGGTTCTACGGTGGAAGTCCATTCTCGGTTGTTGTTACGAAAACCAAAATCTACGAACTCCCAAAATGGCATGAAATCTCGTCGGCTACACTCTGGACAAATTAAGATTCCTGTGTCATAAGAGGTAGCAGCAGTTTTTTGAGAATAACCCGAAATAAATTGCTTGATAAGTCCCAAAGTTTGATGAAATTGCTCGCCATTATTGCCTCTCATGTAACCAATGATAGAAGCGACTGAAGACAAATCCATGTCCACACCGTCGTTTTTGAACATATTGTGAAAAATTGCCCGGGTGTATTCTCGCCCTTGTGTCGAAATGTAAGTGTTGTTTTCATACGGCATTTAGAGTCACTCCTTAATTTCCTGTGTGTGCAAGGTGCATATCCCATGCAGTATCGTGAAGCCATGCTTCACCAGCGGCCACGCCAGTTTTACCACCATACCCTTCGGTGCTGGTAGCGTAAAGACCTGCGATTAAATTATTGATAAGTTGTTGATACAAGCGAGACTTTTCAGCATTGGAAAGTGTTTGCTCATTGTATTCCTCAAAACTGGGATTCTTAAGGAAAGGTTTGTAGCCAAAGGCTAACTCAAATTGTGTGGGGGCTGTTTGACCACAATGAGGACAAAGTGTCAAACAATAATGAGCAGGAATCCATCGGGGTGTGCCTTTGTAATCAATTTGATAAAACTCAATTGGTCGGATAAGTTTGGTATTAAGAACACCATCGTAAGTTCGAGTTTGAAGAACTGTGTAAGTGCCAGCATCAAGGGCTCCTTCAGAAGTGGTGCTGCCTCCCGTAAGAGGACACGTTCCGGGCGAAGGATTGTAACCCAACCATTTATCGGCATTAGGAGAATACTCAATCGAGAGATTGGCTTGAACTTGGACTTGCTTCCAGTTGTCGGGGAAGGGTTGCGAAGTAGTAGAACGACCTGCCCCTGCACCGAGGTCGGTGCCAACCGGCATAGGATGAGCCACACACCATGCCACAGATGTATAGTTTTGGGGTCCACGACCATGACCTTGCCACCGTTGGAAAAAGGGTGTTTCAGAAGAAGGCGTTAAACCATCTTCGGTGGCTGGATTATCATAAAGACCATTGTTGTAGCGATTATCTACTAACGCACCACTCTCTAAAAGTTTTCGGTGTTCGCTTTGCCCAGAAAAACCTGTGGGACTATTGGCTTCAAAACATTGTCGATAACCACCTGCATAAGCCGACCACATAGAATTACCGACTTGGGAGGCTACTTTTTCTTTTTCTGAACTGGGTCGCAATTGCACACCGTTACCAGTCACATAATTGACCATAACATCTGAAAAATAATTAGCCCACCGGCCACCACGACTTCGTTCCAAAGGTAATGAATTGATTTCTTCTCTCCAACCGACGGAGGCATTAGGGTGGACATTAAGATGACCGATTTCGTGTTGAATTGTCATTAACAAATCTTCTTGAAGTCTGGTTGGGAGATAACCATGATAGTTTTCAGGCATAGCCAAAGCCATGTAATCACCCGAAAGTGAAATGTATTCCATATTGGTAAAAGCCGCCGAATGTTGCGAATCAGAAACAATTCGAAGTTCATTTGAGATGCCGTTAGCATCTCTGAGACGATTGACGAGTTTAATCATCTCTGGAGGCAAATTGGTTTCGGGGTCTAACTCGAAATACGCATCCACCATGACATGGCTATGGGGCTTCCGCTATTTAAAGATTACTCTAACTTATTGATGGCAGTATTGAAAACCAATTGATAATGCAAAGAATCTGTGATGGAAATGTTAGCACCATCTTTGACTCCCTCATCAACCAGCGCACCGTAATTGGCAACAATGTAAGCATCTTCATCATCAATTTTCAAAAACTTCTTGTCTTTTCCAATAAGGTTAGAGGTAACACCCATTGACAAATTGAGAGTAGCGAAATCTGGTTCCTTAGCACTCATAAAGAATCGAACCCAAAGTCGTAGTTGGTCTTCACCGTCATAATCGGTTTGGCCGGTGGGTGCGCCCGCTGCATGGTTGAGTGGGAAACAAGCCATGATACCATCTCCAGTTAGGTTACCTTCCAAATCTCCAAAAGTTTCAAGATTGATGATTTCAGCACCAAAATCTTCTTTCTTACGGTTGGTGTATCCTTCTGCCCATGCTTCAATTCCAGTCATAAAATCGTTGAAATTGATGGTGGTAAGTCTGGCACCTGCCACGGTAGTTAAGTCCACCGAAGAAATCAGAACTCCTGAACCAGAAACAGAACTGTTGAAAGCATTTTTGAGGTTGCTCAATTGTGTTTTGAAATTGTCTTTTTGTAGTGAACCTGCTCCACGACTTCCTCTCTTAGAAGTGATTTTTCGGATTGGCAAACGTCCTGAAACCATCAAGGCTTGGTCGGCAAAAGATGAAGCGTAGTCTAATCCAGAAGTTTGAGTGGAATCAAACGGACTGGGCGTTTCATACTCACGAGGACCGCTGTTACCGTTGGCTTGTAGCAAACGACCCCAAACACCGTAAGAATCTTGATATGTTCTCCATGCAAACAATTTGGTAGGGTTGTTAAATCCTAAGTTTTCCATACCTGACAGAGTATTATTGGTGTTGTTGGCAATAGCGATTCGATTGGCAATTCCCGTTGCGTTGGAAGTAATTACTGGTCCACCACAAATAGGAGCCATGTTAGAATCTAACAAAGACAAAAGAGTTTCTCGGTCGTCAGAGAAAAGATTCGGTTCGGAACAAATCTCACCTCGAAGTTGGTAATAATCAAACAAAACTTGTTGTCCGGTGTCTTTGTCTGCATTGGGATTGTAAGAAACACGGTTAAGGTAATCATTGTAGTTATTGGTATAATCTCCGTTACGGTATTTTCGTTGTGGCTTAGATGCCGAATCAGTAGTGTTGCGTGCTGATTTTTCGTTATCAACGACCATTGTAGCAATATGCCAATGAACTGGTGTAAAGTTTTGACCTGCGGATTCGCTTCCTTTTCCAGTAAGTTTGGCTCGCAAAGGTGACAAAACTGTGGATTCGTATTCGTAAAGTGAAGTTACGGAACGAAGAACATCCATACAACGGCGATAATACAAGTCCCAAACATCCAGAAGTGGATAAGGTTGTTCGTTCATGTCACCGACTTTCATCTTTTGAAGTAAATAACCATTGACAAGGGCTTCACGAATCCATTCTTGTTCATTGTTGTAATTGAGTTCATCTCCTTTCATACCAGAGATTTCACCTTTGCTACTTTTAGCACGTCCCAATCGGTGAGCCGTAACGTAAGGCAAAGCATCAAGAATCTCGCTGCGAGTTACATAGGATTTTCCTCGCAAAAATGCCAGAGCCGATGAAAGTTTTTGAAGAGAGTTGGTGAAACGGAAACCAAGAACACGCCCAATGTCGCTGGGGGCTTGTCCCACGTATGTTCGAGAGTTGTTGTTTTTAATTTTAGTTCCGCCATCTTCGTTGGTATTGGTAGTAACTGAGAAATCCATCAAAGGTGAAGCATAAAGATAACCAGCGTCTTTAGGAGTTAATTCATTACGGTCAGCAGCCTTCAAATCAAAGTTGGCGGGTTGGAATCTTTGAGTGAACAAAACAGAAATGTAAGACATTTCTCGGAGTGCATCGTAAGTAGAACTTCCCACAGTTTGTCCCGGTGGACAATACTGAATGTTTTTACTGACAAAGTTCCAGATGTAAGACAAATCACCAAATCGTATAGGTTCAATCAATCCTTCAATGGCTTTAACAACCAATCGTTCTTGAGGTGGTCCACCGCCACCGAGAACCTTACCTGAAAGTTGTTCGTATCTGGCACCGAGAGAAATAGACTTGAACAGCAATTCCATGTCGATACGGTCAATAAAAGCAAGGTCGTTTCCTTTTTGGTGAGGGTTGGTATCCATCCAAGCGACAAAGTTAGGTGAATCAAAACTGCGACCACGATATTCAACCTTTCGCTCGGCAATCAGACCCAGAACAGCGTCTTCGACACCAGCCTGTGAACGGTTGGCTTCGTTGAAGAACTTGACTGGTTGAGTTACAATAGGTCGTGGAACTGGCTCAAACTCATAAGTTGATTCTTCTACACCACGCACTTCATTTTGTTTGGTGGCTTGTCGGATTTCAATACCGTAAAGAACTTCGTCAGCACGCTTTTCGTAGTCAATTTTTGCTACACCAATTTCACGAAGCATTTCTTCAAGAATACTTTTAATGTCATTG
>Ga0181583_10003910_pt1 | contig 10939 bp, 3 predicted proteins | sample 071ome_31_FD_132461 | JGI IMG/M metagenome (GOLD analysis project Ga0181583, IMG submission 132461) | Coastal salt marsh microbial communities from the Groves Creek Marsh, Skidaway Island, Georgia - 071405CT metaG (megahit assembly) | ecosystem: Environmental > Aquatic > Marine > Intertidal zone... | reverse complement strand
TGGTATTGGTGAACATGGAGATGTTGTTGCAGAGAGTATTAAACACATCGAACAGATGGAACATAGTAGAAGCTGTGTTGAGCTTTTGCAAGAGATTATTCAAGCAAATCAACAGGCACAGCAACAAGATCAACCAGAAACCCAAGCCCCTACTCAGTAGGGGTTTTTTTATGGTGGTGGAGGAGTGCAATAAGGATGAGTAGTAGTTCCGAACGGTTTTGTTGGAGTCGGTGCATCGGTTTGATCTAAAGAGATCTTTATAATATAGTAATCTCCTTGAGTGCAACAATCACATTGTCCTGCCGGAACACCATTTCTTGGGTATGGTGCGTCAAGCCTGAACTGCACTTCAAATGTTCCAAAGTTTGGAGGGCAAGCAGTTGTATTATCAAATCCAGAAACTCCATCACATACTGGTTCCCCGAATACTTTGTAGAGTGGACCATAGGTGCTTGATTCAGTTATAGCTTGAGTATCAGAGTTAGGTATTCCAGAACAAGCTGAGTTATCATATCTAACTCTTAATCTCCATCCATATCCATTATTACATGTATTAGCATTGTCATATGTTACATCAGTACTAGGTACAGTTCCTGTTAAGCAATATAGTTCATATGCTACTTTTGTTCCCGCTGGTAAAGATGCACATCCACCTCCGTAATCAATAAAATCTGTAAATCCATTGGGTGATATTGTAACCCACCTAACACCACAGAAATCTTGATCAGTAGGAGTAGTAGGTTCTGGTTTCATAACACCAGTTAAGCTTGTAATATTAGCACAGTCAGAACTAACAAGTTCTACTTTTAAATCATGTTGTTGTTGATTATAATATCGAGTATCAATACTGTAAATGAAGTTACAACAGCATTCTTGATCCTCATTACATCCACAGCACTGACAATCTTCCCATTTATAGCAATCTTCTTCGTCTACTATAACCATCCTATATCCTTTATTTTAATACCATGCAGACCCTATAAAATGTAGTATTTCTTTTTCATTTTGATTAGTTAGAGTTCTTACAGTGCCACCACCATCAGCAGCATCAGCGACAACGGTAACAGCATTTGCACTTGCGTCGGTCTTTACTATTATAACCTGATAGGGCAACATTTCTGACCCCGGAGGTAAAGTTATTGTAACAGGACCACTACCAGCACTAACTGCTCTGGCTATTGATGTTCCTCCAGTTAATGTTTCGTTGGCTGCAACACTATCAGTATCTCCAATAACAGCAGAAGTTCTTAATGTTTTTGCATTAGCTGCTTCAGATTCACAATCAGTAACGTCTTTTAATAACCCATCACAATATGTCATTTGTAATGTTTTCTTAACTATCATGTTATTCTGACAGTAAACATCACATACTACTTCTATTGGGTTTCCATCATATCCACATAAGTCAATATCAACGGTACAGGCACCTATATCAGCATTAGGAGTATTTGCAGAAGATTTACTAACTTTAAAGCATTCACCAAAGTTTAAATCTTGGAACTTATATCCAAAAGAACCTAAGTCTGCACTATAGATATCTTCGCCATACCCCTCACTAGCTCCATTACACCCACCATAAGCATAATGCTCATGTTTAATGGTTAAATCACCCTCAGTGGCATCATCAAAACCAAAACCTTCAAAAAATATGTTATCAAAGGCACTTAACAATCCAGCAGTATCTGCTTGATTACTACCACAAGGATAAAATGATAACAAAGGATCTGGAACACAAACATCAAGTCTAACTTTCTCTTCAGCAGTGCTAACTTTTATATTATCGCCAAACTGTAGATAATCAGTTCTATATCCAGCAGGATTTTTTACACCTTTATTTGGATCTCCTTCTTGATCAGAACACTCTGTTCCAACCTTTTCTATTCTAAAATCGCTTTCTATTATAGAATGACAAGTGCTCTCATATGTATCACAAAAATCAACAGTCGATCTAACCTTTAAACCCTTTCCTACCCCAAGAAGATCAAAGAAAGAACAGTTAAAGTTATAATTTTGCCAAGTCCAACTATCATACTTAAGGATATTGATATCTGAATCTACAAGGACTCTTCCATTGGTTTGATCCGTAACTTTTAATCCTTTACCGAAATCTATTTCAGCAATATCAGTTATTTGTGTCGCGGATGTTTGGCTAAGATCACACTCATTAGAATCATAAACAGTTAAAGTAGAACCAACTGTGACTGTAAGTTTACATTCATTACTATCATAGTTGTATGTTGTAGAAGGAGTTGGTCCATTAAAGACTAAAGTCTGAATATCGTCTCCGACATCACCATTAGTAACAGATTTATCTTGATTATTCTCTCTATAGAAAGTCTTTAATAATGGAGAGTCTATAATAAACGCACAATCACCATCTTTAGTTACCTGTAAGCCTTTACGGAATTTTAAAAGCTCAAATGAAGTTTCGGTCGCAACTGTTAAATCTGGAACTTTCCAAGTGCAATATGGTAAATCTTGTATTTGTTTTTTAACTTCAAGTTTATGGTAACAATCATCTTCCTCTGTACTTACAGTTATACCATCACCAAAGATAAATCCGCGAGTATTGTCCCACTCAGTAAGTGTAGCATTAACAGGGCAAGTATTAGCACTCTTTTGTTCTTTAATAACAAAGTTAAGAGCTATCTTGTATGTACAATTATCAACAATTGATTCTACATATAAACCATCTCCAATCTCTAAAGCTTGAAATGGCTCAAAATCAGCAACTGTTGGTTTATCATGAGGTGCCCCCTGCAATTCAGAACATGCATTCAAATCTTTAATTTTTAAGTTGGTATCAATTCTATAATCACAACCAGCGGCAACTTCTGTAACTTTTAAACCTTGACCAAATTTAAGACTTTCAAAAGTTTGTTCCGTAACAGCACCAACGTCATCTTGAGCACATATTTTTTGATCCGTAATAGTCAAATAAGTATCTACGGCAAGGTAATCTTGACCAAACTGATTTATACCTTGACTACATGTAAAACCCCTGCCAAACAATAATGCTGTTTTACCAACAGCCTCTGTTGCAGCAGGAGTGCCACCACCACAACGATCAAAGCAACCCACCTTAGTTTTTGCGGCTGGAGAATCATCTTTTACTTTAACAGATATAGGACAATATTCTAAATCGCCAGCAGTTGTAGAACTAGAACTTTCAACTAACTCAAAATCCGATGAATCAAAGTTGATTTGTAAATATCTAGTACTAGTCGGACAACCTTGCGTGATTTGATTTGTTAAAAGGTTAGTAATGTAAGGGCCAGTATTAATGAATGCTGTATTATTACTAATAGTTGTAGTAGCACCACGAACAATAATGCCAGTAACATCACAGCTTTGATCGGGATTCTCAATAACTCCTTGACAACATAACTCATCCTGCTGCACACATAAGTTACCGTCTCCACCACCAGATCCGGGGAAGATAGGCCAATATTGATTATTGACATTATCATAGTATGCTAAATAATTCTGACCAGAAGGTGTTGTGGAAGCTGTAATATTAGTAACTGTAACAGTCTTTTGAGAGATGGCAGAACCAGCACTATCATAAACATCTCCCGCATTTAATACATCAACAGAAGCAGATCCACCAGCATTAATAGGATCTCCACTAACTTCAAGTATTCTAAAAGCTGGAGGTACAGTCCATACACCTCTTTTTCTATCATATCTTAAATCTACAGGAGCAGTAGGCCAAAGTGTATCATCTTGCAACCAAGCATCTTTAAACTTATCAGTTTTATTAGCATAGCTAGTATCCCAACTTCCAGCGGCATCGGTATCTTCATTAGGAACAGGCTTACCTAAAAGATCATATCCCCACCCATGAACAACTAATGGTCCTCTGTGTGCAATATATCTATAGTCAGTTTGTGCATATCCATCTCCACCAGCATCTTTAATAGCTGGAATAGATGTAGTTCCAGTATAAGCAGCAAAGTTAGCCTTAGTCCCTCTCGCTACATCATGAATATTGTGTCCCGACGCAGGAGAATCAGATCTACTAGCGATATTGCTACTTGGAGCACCAAGAAAATCAAGGTAATCTGTGCTGACTACAAGTGGAGTATATTCTGCAATTGGGGGTGGTGGAGATTCTGAATAGTTCGCTTGATATGCAGGGGGTGTAGGATTAGCAACTTCTTTTGGTAGATTAGAAGATCCAGCCTGCTTTTGTACTGGAGACTGCATACCATCCATACTCATAATAGCACTATTGTTATAGTCATCAAAGTTGGATGCACCCTGCAATGTATTATTCGTAATGTAGTTATAGTTAGATCTGTTTGTAAATCTTTTACCAGTTAAAAATGCTGAAGCACCAGAATCTGCATCTGATTGATTAAGCATATTTGCAAACTGTTGTAAAGCTGCTCTTCTTTGACCAGCAGCAAGTCTTGCTTCTCTAGCTAGTGCTGCTCTAACTTTTCTACCAAACTCTAATCTTTGTTGTCCAATTTGTTTGATTCTTTCAGCATTATCTTTGCTAAACCTACCAAATACTGGAGTAAAACTTGAAATCTGATATTGTGTAGTTATAGCAGAAGCACCAACAGTAACCTGAATATTAGTAATCTGTGCTGCTTTTGTTGAAACACCACCAGTATTCACATAGCTATAGTTAGAACCTTGATATGATCCATTTTGTATTACTCTACTAGCAACTAAAGATGGACTATCAGTAATAGCTAAACCAAGAGTTTTCTCTGGATATCCAGCTAAAGTTACTGATCCTCTTTCAGAAACAGTCTCGTTTGTAATAGAGTTATCAATCTTAGCTGCGGCACCAAGATTCATATAAGTAAAGCCACCATATTCCCATGGTGCTAAACCATCGTCTTGCTCATAATAAATCTTACCACCAAAGGGATGACCATTAACAATCAAGTCTGATGCAGTAGCTAACCAAGGACCATAAGTAGTTGTATTACTTTTTACTGGAACTGCGGCAGACACTGGAGCAAAAAATGGAAGTGCGGCAGGACCAGCAACAGCACCGGGATTTGTATTTGGATTAAAATCACCCCCAACAGAAGGAGATCTAAAGTTGGCACCACCATACATAGTCTGTGCCAATGCCACCGTTGGTGAGATGGTTACTCTATTTGGAATAGTAACTAATGCAGCGGCATATTGAGCACCAAAAAATGTAGAAGGTAACAATGCCCATTTTTCGTTGATATCACCCTTAACCCAAACATCAGTACCATCAGTTACATAATCTTCATCGGACAATAAAGAAGTATTAATAGCACCATTAAATCTCAAAATAGTTTGTAGTTTACCTTGCTCGTCTGCAAAGAAATCAGTATAACTAGATGGGAATGTCATACCCAATACTTGTGTTAAGGTATTGGGCCAAGCACCATCAGTAGATGGCTCATCACTTAATAATAATTGATCTGTTTCTGAATCATTAGTATAACATACCCATGGCACAGCAATCAACCATTGCTTACCATAAACTTGATCCCCATAAGATTTTAGCCAACTAAATACAGTTTGTGCATCTTTGGCCTGTGTGCTTTGTGGATCTCTACTACCTTGCCCAGCAGGTCTAGCTGCATCTGTAGCAGGTTTACCAATAGCAGCACCAAGATTGATATCAAATGGAGCATTCAGTGCTAAAGTTGTAAAAAAGTATGTAGATAAAGCACTAGATGGTTCATTGGCTTGTAACCAAGATAAAAATGCGTCTTGAGAATATCCCATAGAGGCAAGTAACGCACTTTCTGAGAAGGTAATAGTATTGGCACCAATGACAGTATTCAAAGATAAATTTAAAGCTCTGACATCTACAGTAATCTGCCATTGTCCACCAGTATTAACAGCAGTATTAAATCCACCACTATCATTAAAACCCCAGAAAGGAGTTATAAAACTTGCACTAGTTTGTTCATATGTTTGTTTCTTTTTAGCACCAACAATAAATGCAGAGTTTGGAGAATCATTTCTAAGCTCTTCACCTATTGAATCTTGTGTAATAACCTTACCAGCAGGACCAGCATTTTGGCTAGTAATAAAACTAGCGATTTCACCAAGAGCAGGTTGAGATCTTCTAGAAACAGTTCTAATCTTAATAACATTAGTGATAGGTGGAGTAACACCACCTTTACATGGAACTAAATCTACATAGTACTCATAACCACCATCTTTACATACTTCTGAAATAAGCTCAGATAAAGTATAGCTTCCATTGGTTAATCTATAATAAATATCTGTGGTAGTAGGCATATCTGTAATGTCAACAATATAACCTTCAGATCTAATACTACCATATCTATTTGATACTAAACCTTGCTTATAGGTGATTCCTCCATGCCAACTATAATCGCTAGTTTCAGCACCACCCAATAATACTTGTAATGCACCCTTAGCAAAATACCATGGAATACCACGTTCATTTCTTCTAGCATTTCCAAATCCACCAGCAGGAGCACCAAATCCACCAACTAAAGGGCAGTTTTCATCTCTTGATTCTAACCATCCATAAACATTAAAAACATTAGGCATACTCAAAACGCTACCCTGATATTCATCAGTAATGACTTGAGCACCATCTAATAAAATGTTTGGACTAATAAGATTAACAATCAGAATGGGCATCCCGCCCGGATCTTCTGTTATATTATAAGATTGAATAAGTCCTGCGAATTCAAAGTTTTCTACTTTAAAGAATGCAGCAGAACCAATAGGAGCATTATTAAAACCCGGATCACCAGCAGGAAAATCTACAGAAGTTTGCCAGTTAAAGTTATCATCAAAATAATCTCTAGGACCACCACATTCATCCTTTACCAACTTAATTGTAACTGTAGATGCCTGCTCGTTCCAACCAGCAGTGGCACTAAAATCAAGCACAGACATACCCAAAAACAAAGTTTGAGTATAACCTCCGTATATAGATTGTGGAGTGCAGCTATTCTTAGGTGGCATTCTTATCTCCTATTTTATGAACAGTTACCTACTGTCCAACTCTTTGTCCATGTGAATCTTCCATCTTTTGGACTCCAAGTTTTTGTATCATTATTTATAAATACTTGACTATAAGCAGAAGTTAATCCAGCTTCATAAGTATCTACTAAACTATCATAATCTCCGGGTGCTGTGAAATCCGCAAATGTACACGCACCGCTTCTAGGCAAAATAGCCTCAATAGAAATCTCTCTTGTTCTTGCACCACTAGTTGAAATCTCTTGAAATAATGGGCCTGATAATCTTCCAAGTACTGTAAGAGATGCAAATACATCATTAGGTTCTGTTTCGCTAATATTAATGATTTCACTCTTAGCACCAGCTACACAGTTTGCTGGACGATCATTGAAAACATAGTTATAGCTTACGGTTCCAGCACCACCATTGTATCCAATACTACTTGAGAATCCAGTCGGATTTAAACTATAGCCACCATCATAAAGTGCATTAGCCCTAGAATATAATGAACCAGAAACTACTCCAGTCCAATGAGTAATAGCATTTTGCATTTTGCTTGTTGAACCAGTTCCAGCAGGATAACTAATACTTGCTAATCCCTGAATAGTTCCATTTGCCGTAACAGTAGTTTGATCTGAATCTAAGTTCTTTTCTCTTGTCACTTCAAAATCTTCAAGAGCAGTGCCTGTAGAAGCTACCCAAGTTTCACTCATAGAAATAGAGCCTTCTTGCACATTCTTATTAAGAACTCTATAATGATTAGAATAAGTTATTGACAATGAAGAAATATCAAAAACATTAGCAACATTAGCATCAGAAGGAGTTGAGGAACCATATAAAGTATTTAAATAAGTTTCTGCGTCCGACAATCCATCAGTAGCACAGCCATCAACCTGTAAAGAAACATTGTGGGAAACTGTAAAAGCAGTATCCATCAATGCACCACCAAAAGCAGTACCTCCAGCCTTTTCATCTAAATGCTGTATACTCCATTCTTCTGAAATAGAAGTAATACCACTAGCAATAGGAGCATCTCCAGATAAAGATGGTATTGTCAAAGTAATAGTATAAGATGCATTTTGTGCAAAAAGATCAGCATCATTTCTAGGCTGAAAACTAATATTAGTTACAACACCAGAACTATCAATAAGTGGAGTATTACTATCACATTGAATTTTAAAAACTTGACAACCAAGCTCTGGCGAAAAAGCATCTTCAATAGCATGAATACCACTGACAACTGGTTGAAAACCACTAGTAATAATATTGCCTTCAAGAGTAACCTCTAAAGGAGTAAATAAAGCATCATAGTTACCGGGGCTTCTTTCTCCAACTCTAGAAATAGAAACACCGGGATTAGGCTGATTTATACTATCAAAAGTAAAACTGCCATATGTTACTAAAATGTTACCAGCCATTTATTATACTCCTGCACCTTGTTCTGTTGTGCCACCATTAGTGTTATTTCCGATAAGTGGTGCTATCTGCTCCACAATCTTAGGAACGATTTGTGCTGCCAATGCTTCAGTGAAGCTACCAACACCTTCAATCTGAACTGGAGCAATAGTTGCATTAATCTGATTTGGTATAGTACTAACCTGACTCAATGCACTATTCAATCCTTCTGCGACTGTATCAAATAATGTTTGCCATGATTGCTTAACAGTCTCTCCACCTGTTATTATAGCATTGTTTAGCTCTTTTGCTGCATCTGATCCATTAATAACTACTGCTGTTTGAGGACCATTAGATCCACCACGACCAGATACTCTTCCTCCAAACTGCTTATACACCGGACCACCATCATGGAATGTTGGTAAGCCCTGATTCATTCGGGTTAGTGAGCCAATGCCTAATCTGCTAACAGCATTTCTGCTCATAACAAACTCTCCAGCCTGAGCCATGATCGGAACATTGCCACCATTATTAAACCCTCTAACTTTACCACCTTTATTGTATAGCTGAACACCCGGAGCAAATCTTGGAGCAGCGGCATCAATTTGTGACTTAATAATAGATTGGGTTTCGGGAGAAATATCTCCAGAGCTAAAGTATCTTTGTGCTATGGCTCTTGCTGCTTGAAAGTTTTGACTAGCAACAGCATTATTGAACTGTGCTCTGAACTGAGATACGGCCCTGTTTTCTCTTCTTTTTTGTGCTTCTGTACCTGTTGTAGCGGATATAGTTGTAGGTCCGAGACTGGCAGCACCAGATAAATCATCAGTGGAACTAGCAAGTGAAGATAAACCGGGAATGCTAGATCCAGTAAGTCTTCTGTTATTTCTAGCTCTTCTCTCTTGATCAAGTTCTCTTCTTCTGGCTGATCTTTCAAGGGGATCTTCAATACTATTAAGATCTGCTAAACGCTTTTCACGTTCTGCATCTCTAAGTTTTCTTTCTTCCGCAGCAACTTTTCTTGCTTCGTCTGATTTCTTTGTATTCTCTGCTCTTTTATCTGCTCTCTCTTTTTCAAATAATCTTCTTCTTCCCTCTTGATTTAAACCACCAGTAGCTTGTCTTCTCGCATCTGCAATAGTATCTGCTTCTGCTCTTTTCTCTCTATTCAGTTTTCTTCTAGCTTCTAGTTCTTCATTGCGTTGTCTTCTTGCTCTTTGTGCTGCTGTTTCTTCTTGTTGAGCAGCGGCATTAACAGCAGAAGATGTGTCGGTTGCGGCTTGTGCAGCAGCTTTTTGTTTTCTGATCTGCTCATCTACTCTGTCTAGTCTACGAGCCTCATCTTTTTGCGTATCTATTCTTTGCTGAATAAGTGCATTTCTTGCTTCAAGTTCTTCTAAAGTTTCTTCGCGAGGAACACTAATAGCATCTGTTCTTTGATCCCCTAATCTATCAGCTACCCCAAGAGTAGCAGTCCCAGCGGCACCTGCTGCTCTAAAAAATGGACTATCTGGAACATCCTGTCCTAATACAGGAGCATCTCCAGATGTTGGCCTGCCAGCAGAAAAACCAAACCTTGTAGCATCATCTATATCATCTAAGCTAGTTCTAGACGAACCCTCTGCGGCCTGCCTTTTAGCCCTTGCCAGTCTAACTTCTTCCTCTAGCTGGGATCGTTCTTCTGGACTAAGAATTTTTCTAGACTCAGCTTCTTCTGCCCTAGCTTTTGCTTCAGCAAATGCAAATATACCAACACCTTCACCTTCGTTAAATCCAAGATCTTTCGGGCTACCTGCGAACACAGGGGTTGGAGAACTAATACTAGAGGGACCACCCTTAGGAATCTGACTAAAATCAACAAAGTCAGAAGTAGATCCTTGACGTTGCCTAATAGCATCATTTCTATCTTTTAATCTAAAACCCCTTAGACTTGTCTGTGGCCGTCCAGCTTCACCGGCAGTAAACTGATCAATCCTTGCTTGTCTCTCTGATCTACCCACCTGTGTTAGTGAAGCATAAGGGTTTGCTTTTGACCTAAATGATGTTCCCTTTACTTTAGCTTCATCTATTCTCTTCCTTAACTCTGTATTTGATGCAAGTCCCGTTCCTCCATCAGTTGTGTCTATAATATAACCTTTATTAGTAAGCTCAATAGCCTCATCAATTAGAGACTGCCTTTCTTCTCTTTCTCTAAGTCTTTCTCTACGCTTCTGAGCATCGGCATCCCGTTGCCTATAAGCAGCACCAACAGCAGAGGTTCCACCAAACTGTCTATATATTACACCCTTGCCAACCTTACCACCACTAGCAGCAAATACTTGTGCATTACCACTATTAATAGCATCCATAACGCCCGGACCATATTGATCAACAGCAGATTTTTTAACAACATATTCACCGGGAGTAAGCATAGCAGGAACAGTATCAGTGCCGCGAGGCTTGAAGATGCTTCCACCAGCAGCGAAAGGCTGTGCGGGAGGTGCTTCACCACCGCTACTTACAAATTTATCTACAGCTTGATTAAATTTATCAACAGCACCTTTGAATGCATCTCCAGCTAGTTTATTATTAAGCTCTTTCAATAACTCAACTT
>Ga0181583_10003897_pt1 | contig 10955 bp, 10 predicted proteins | sample 071ome_31_FD_132461 | JGI IMG/M metagenome (GOLD analysis project Ga0181583, IMG submission 132461) | Coastal salt marsh microbial communities from the Groves Creek Marsh, Skidaway Island, Georgia - 071405CT metaG (megahit assembly) | ecosystem: Environmental > Aquatic > Marine > Intertidal... | reverse complement strand
GGCCGTTACGCCCATCGGGCTCATCTTCAAGCTGCTGCGAAAGGACCTCCTCGGCAAACGCTTCGATCCCAGCGCCAAAACGTACTGGGTACCGCCCGAAGAAGACGGCCCCTGGACGCGGGCCGATAAGCCGTACTAGGCACCCCGGTAAAAGTCTCGAACCAAGTCTTTCAAGTCAACCTCTTCCAAAGTGTTAATACTCCTGTCCTCTATCGCGAAAGCCCACAGGAGCTTGCAGTCAAACTCGCCAAGTCACGTGACGCGTATCAACCAGCAACTTTGACCGACTGGAAATCTCATCCCAATCGTAAAACGAGTGGTCTGTGACTACAACGACACAGTCAGCCTCGCCAAGCGCTTTGTCTAGATCGTTTACAGACTCCATTTCCATACCGTGCTCCTTGAACGAGGGCACATGGGGGTCGTGATACTCCACTAGAGACCCTTTTTCCAAAAGGAGGCTCATGATATCCAGGGCAGGACTCTCACGAACGTCCGAGATATCCTTCTTGTAGGCAGCGCCAAGAACCAGAATTTTACTTCCCTTGAGAGCTTTGCTGTACTCGTTCAGTTCATCTTGAACTTTCTTCACCCAGTGCTCTGGCATGCTGGTATTGACTTCACTGGCGAGCTCAATAAAACGTGCAGTGTAATTCAAAGTCTTGAGCTTCCAGGAAAGATAATGCGGGTCGATAGGGATACAGTGCCCTCCCAAGCCCGGACCCGGGGTGAACTTCATGAATCCAAACGGCTTGGTTGCCGCCGCATCAATGACTTCCCACGCATCAACACCCAGCTTTTCGCACATCAGAAGCACTTCATTCACCAAACCGATATTGACGGCTCGGAACGTGTTTTCAAGCAGCTTTACCATCTCGGCAGTCTCTGGACTGGATACCGGTACGACGGTATCAATTGCCTTCTCGTAGAACGTCTTCGCTTTCTCCACACACGCCGGCGTAACGCCACCTAGAACCTTGGGCGTGTTCTTCGTAGTAAAATCTTCCCGACCAGGATCTACCCGTTCGGGACTATACGCCAGATAAAAGTCCTTTCCCACTTTCAGACCGCTCTTCTCCAACGCAGGCAGGATTACATCCCTTGTAGTCCCGGGGTAGGTAGTACTCTCCAAAACAATGACCTGGCCCTTGCTCAATCTCGGTACGATCTGCTCGGTTGCCGATACGACGTAAGACATATCGGGATCGCGCGTCTTGCTTAGGGGCGTAGGAACACAGATCGAAATCGCCTCGACACTCGGAAGCAAATCGAAATCAGTTGACCCTGCGAGGAGACCTTGCTCAACCAATGGAATCAACCGTGAGCTTTCTATGTCCTCAATATACGAATCCCCCACATTCAATCGAGCCATCTTGGACGCGTTCACGTCGATGCCTACAACGCTGATTCCCGATTCTGCAAACGTGACACCTAATGGCAGCCCGACATAACCCATGCCGATTACCGCCATCCGTCGTCGATTTGAAATCTTAATGCTCATGGTTGCAATGGCCATTTTAATGCAGATCTGGACAGTGAGAAGGCCCATAGCTTCTTTGACCTTCATACTGATTTTACGGATATCGGATGTGAGGGACCATGTATTGTTTCTGAACAAATCAGCAATTTGAGAAATGGATCGAGAGTTCAACCTGATCTAAGTGACTGACAAGAAATGACCTTTGAACTCCTCCCGTTAATTCACCCAGTCAGAAGTAGAGAATCGGGCGTGTTTTGGAGGTATTCTTCGGCGAACTGATCCGGGGTCAGGTCGCCCAGAGAGGAGTGCGGACGGAACGAGTTGTAGTCCCTTCGCCAAGCGTCAAACTTCTCCTGAGCGTCTTCAAGCGAGAGGAACCAATGCAGGTTCAAACACTCGTCCCGGAAGCTGCCGTTGAATGATTCAAATTGGCGATTGGAAATCGCTTGGATTGTCTGTTGGTTTGCCCGGTCTGGAAAAATCCAGCGTCATATTGTTGTCGTCGGCCTCGTGGTCGAGCGCCTTGCTCGGCGAGTTAAAATCGCCGGTACAACTCGCTCCCATTGTCGACCTGAATACGCTCAGGAGTCTGTCCGGCGCGAGCAATGATGCGAGAAACAATCTCGCGGACATCGCTGCCTTTGATCGACTGATCAGCGTGGATAGCAAGGCAGCGACGGCTAAAGTTATCGACTACATAGGCGATGGTCCATCGCCAAACGCCCGGAATCGGCGGCCATCGAACAAGGCATCAGAGACGAGATCCATGCTCCAGCTCTCGTTCAGTTGCGTAACCTCTACTCTCGGAAGGCGGTGAGCAGCGACCCTGCTTCGGCGCGGCCGCTTGCTCCATAGATTAAGCCCCTCTTCCTTGAAAAGGCGATACACGCGCTTGTGATTGACCATCCAGCCTTCGCGCCTGAGGAGGACGTAAACCCGCCTGGGCGATGTCACATCGCATACCCGTATCGAACCCGTGTCTCGGCAATCTCCCGGATACCCGCCCTCAGCGCTACGTTCTTGTCCTCAACCGGCTAGTAGCAATACGTTGATCGGGCCAGCACGACTACCGAGCACGCCGGGCGTTCCGAAACCCGGTACTCGTCGATCAGGTGCCGAGCCAATACTCTGCGCCGTGCTGGCCCTATAGCTTTTTAGGGCGAGAGACTCTCGCCTATCACATCTTGGAGCATCTGCTTGTCGAGCGACAAGTCAGCGACCAGCTTCTTCAATTGGTGGTTCTCGGCTTCAAGCTGGCGGAGACGACGAAGCTCAGAGGTCCCAAGGCCTCCGCACTTCTTCTTCCAATTGTATGGCGATAGGACATCGCCTACTTCGCTTCGCTGATACCCATCTTGCGGCACACTTCGGCAACCTTGGTCCCGCTCTCTGCCTGGCGCAGGGCGAAGATGATCTGATCCTCGGTAAACTTCGACTTCTTCATGGCAATCACGTGTGTGTCTGATACTACGTAATCGCCCGGAAACTCTACTTTTGAATGGCCCAGTTTATTGGGAGGAGGTCAGGAGGAGGTCACTTGAAGAACCATCTGCCTGTCCTGCTTGTGGCTCATTGGCCAGCCCACGACCTGGCGTGTGTGCAGATCGATAACCACCACGAGGTATAGTCAGCCTTCGCCGGTTCTGATGTACGTGATGTCCGTTACCCACTTGGTATTGGGCTCTTCGGCATCGAACTGACGCTGAAGGTGGTTCTCGAGGCTGTCAGGACGCTGTCCTGGCCCCTTCTTCTGCTATTTGCGCTTCTGAGGGATGCCTCGAAGGCCACGCTGCAGCATCAAACGAGCAACTCGGTTCTTTCAACATGTCTCGCCTTCATGCCGCAGTTCATCGAAGATCCTGCGACTACCCAAGACGCCGTCGCTTTCCTCGTGAAGCTCCTCGATCCGGGAGAGCAATCGACGATTATCCTTCGATCGGTGACTTTTCGGACGCTTCCTCGAGGCATAAAACCCACCTGAAGACATCCTGAGACGCCGACACATCAGACGAACGGGGTATACACCCCTCAACTCCTCAACGGCCTCAAATCTTACTTCAACTCCTTGGCGAAGACGGCCGCCGCGTCTTTTTAGGCGATCGGCAATCGCCAGTCGCGCTCCTTGCGCACGCGTGCCAGCTCCCGTTTGAGGGCAGCCATTTCTTCGTATCGAACCTTCCCATGGCCTTTTAATGTTGCTTTTCCATCGCTTTTAAACTCCCGACACCAGCGAGCCAACATCCCAGCATTGATGCCAAGATCTCTGGCCACCTGTGATCGGCTCACGCCAGGAGCCGAGGCCAACTGAACGGCCTCCTGCTTGAACTCGGTTGAATACTTTCTTCTCTTTTGAATGAATCACCTCCGAGACCATGATCAGTTCTTTTAGAAGTGTCCACCAAATCAAGTTAATGCCCCAAGATATACTAACAATGGAAACCGGTCCATGCACTCGCCTTTAGTCTAGAAATTGTCGATTCATTGGGTACGATCTTCGTAAGTTTGCGGGCTAAACAAGATTCAAGAGAATGAAAAAAGCTCTCATCACCGGCGTCACAGGCCAGGATGGCGCGTACCTTGCCGAACTCCTGATCGAAAAAGGCTACGAAGTACACGGCGTCAAACGCCGGTCCAGTTCGTTCAACACGGGCCGGATTGACCACTTATACCAGGATCCGCACGTTGAGGACCAGCGGTTCATCCTGCATTACGGTGACCTGACGGACTCCACGAACCTCATCCGGATCATCCAGGAGGTACAGCCGGACGAAATCTACAACCTGGGGGCGCAAAGCCACGTTCGGGTGAGCTTCGATACGCCGGAATACACCGCTAACTCGGATGCGCTGGGGGTTCTACGCCTGCTGGAGGCCATCCGGATCCTCAAACTTGAAAAGAAAACCAAGTTCTATCAAGCCTCCACATCCGAACTATTCGGACTCGTTCAGGAAGTGCCACAGAAGGAGACGACGCCGTTTTACCCGCGCAGCCCATACGGCGTCGCCAAACTCTACGGCTATTGGATCACGGTGAACTACCGCGAGGCATACGGCATGTACGCCTGTAATGGCATCCTCTTCAACCACGAAAGCCCTATGCGCGGTGAAACGTTCGTGACGCGTAAAATCACGCGGGCAGCGGCGCAAATCAGCCTCGGGCAGCAGGAAAAGATGTACCTGGGCAACATGGACGCCAAAAGGGACTGGGGGCATGCCAAGGACTACGTGCGCGGGATGTGGCTCATGTTGCAACAGGACAAACCCCAGGATTTTGTACTCGCCACCGGCGAAATGCACACCGTGCGCGATTTCTGCACGAGCGCTTTCAAGGCAGCGGGCATCATGCTCGAGTGGAGCGGCTCCGGTATAAATGAAGTCGGAGTGGATTCCGCCACCGGCATTGAACGCGTTGCCGTAGACCCCCGATACTTCCGGCCAGCGGAGGTGGAGCTTCTCATTGGCGATGCCACCAAGGCCAACACGGAACTGGGCTGGACGCCCGAGTACACGCTCGATGCCATGATTCAGGAAATGGTCGCATCGGACCTCAACGAAGCCAGAAAATGAAAATAGGAATCGTCGGAACGGGGTATGTAGGACTGGTCACAGGAACGTGTTTCGCGGAGATGGGCTATGAAGTCCAGTGCGTAGACATCAACCCAAAAAAAGTGGAGATGCTCTCCGCAGGAACCCCCACCATTTTCGAAACCGGCCTTGAGATGCTCCTTAAAAGGAACATCAAGGAAAAGCGGCTTACGTTCACGACCAATCTGAAGGATGCAGCGACCGCTTGCGGGGTCCTGTTCTTTGCGCTTCCAACGCCTCCGGGCGGCAACGGCGAGGCTGACTTGTCATTCGTCGACGACGCTGCAAAGGAACTTGCACGGATCTGGCGCGAAACGAAACGCTCCGACTACTGCGTTGTCGTGAACAAATCCACCGTGCCGGTCGGTACCGCCGACCGCGTTCGAGAGATCATTGCAGCCGAAGGCCACAAAGCCGGTGAGCTGTTCGATGTGGTGTCGAATCCTGAATTTCTACGCGAGGGCGTCGCGATCAGCGACTTCATGAAGCCCGAGCGCATTGTAGTCGGCACATCGTCGAAACCGGCGGAAGATGTTATGCGCTCCCTCTACGAACCCTTCGTGCGCCAAGGCAACCCCATCCTGATCATGGATGAACGATCCTCCGAGATGACCAAATACGCTGCCAACTCCTTCCTGGCGACCAAAATTTCGTTCATCAACGAAGTCGCGAACCTGTGCGAGAAAGTCGGCGCAAATGTGGATCACGTGCGCCACGGCATCGGTACGGATTCCCGCATCGGCAACCTCTTCCTGTATCCCGGCGTCGGCTTCGGCGGCAGTTGTTTTCCAAAGGACGTTCAGGCGCTACTCAAGACCTCGCAGGAAAACAGCTACGACTTCCGCATTTTGGATGCCGTCCTAGAGGTCAACGACAAGCAGCGGCACCGTCTCTCCAAGACCATCATAGAGCGCTTTGGGGGCTCCCTCAAGGGAAATACCATCGCAGTGTGGGGCCTAGCGTTCAAAGCTCGTACGGACGACGTGCGCGAGTCACCAGCTCATTATATCATCCGGGACCTGCTAGATGCAGGCGCTCGGATACAGGCATTCGATCCGGAAGCCATGGACACCACTCGTGCCGTATTCGCGGATGCGATCCACTACGGCACAGAGCCCTACGAAGTACTGAAGGGCGCCGACGCCCTCGCTATCGCGACCGAGTGGCACGAATTCCGTCGCCCGGACTTCGAGGAGGTCAAGCGGCTATTGACCGCACCTATCGTGTTCGACGGTCGGAACTTGTACAAACCAGAACGCATGCGTGAGCTGGGCTTCGACTACGTATCGATCGGGAGACCGTAACATCTCGCTATCGCAAAGCCTGCGCAAGTGCAACCGACGGCCTGACATCATCTAATGTGAAACCTCGTCCTTCGAGTGCATATTGGTAAACCTGTGTATGAAGATCAGTAAACCCGCCTGAAAAATCGAACGGCTCTTCATTCAAGGTCAACGACCGGAATGCTGCCTGATGTCCCTGAGGCAAATCAGTGGCTTCTACGGACAGGTGCCAATTGACATCCGCTTTTTCGAGCACCAGCTCGCCTGCCATACTGCGAGGCTCGCTGCGCGTGACGCTGGAGTGCTGCACACCTCCAAATACCCACATCAGCATGTCAAAAAAATGAATGCCGATGTTGGTGGCCACGCCGCCTGACTTGGCCGGGTCGCCTTTCCAGGAGACATCGTACCACTTGCCGCGCGGCGTGATGTATGTCAGCTCAACCTGATGGCGCTTTCCTTCAGGCTCGTCGTCAATGCGCTTCTTGAGGTCGATGACGGCCGGATGGAGCCTCAGCTGCAACACATTCCAGATGCGTTGACCGGTCTCTTCTTCCAGTTCCTGCAGCGCATCCACGTTCCAGGGATTCAATGCGAGCGGCTTTTCGCAGATGGCATCCGCGCCGATGCGCAGGGCAAAACGGCAGTGGGCGTCATGCAAGTAGTTGGGCGAACAGATGCTGACGCAATGAAGGCGATGCTCCTCCCCCATCCGCCGCAGCTTTTCAGCGTGCCGATCGAATCGCTCGAACTCGGTAAAGAAGCTGGCATCCGGTGCATACGAGTCAATTACCCCCACGGAGTCGTTCGGGTCCATGGCGGCCACGAGCTTATTGCCTGTGTCATTGATCGCCTTCATGTGGCGAGGAGCCACATAGCCGGCCGCGCCGATCAGTCCGAAGTTCTTGGGGGGTGCCATGGGGTGTGCAGCAGAGGTTCAGCTGTTCACGAAAATGTTCAGAATCAGGTTCAGAATCAATTGCCGGGGAACGGGTTCCGTGGGTGGGCCGGAATGAAGAAGGGCGGCCAGCTGCGTACGTTCCTGTCGCCCCAACACTCTCTCCAATCTCTCGTCACACTTCTGTGACAACTGCGGAAAGCAGCCTCCGTTATTTGGAAGCAGATGGCAGGGAGATCGGCCTGTTCCGTGCGCTTCGTTTCAGGAGCCGCAACATACAACAGGCCCGACTTCAAAGCCGAACGCCCACGTTCACCATCTTTACAGTTTACCAGACGGAGTTGACGTCATGATTACCAAGGGAAAAAACTTCTTTACCACATGGGCCGGCCGCGTTCTGGCTGCTGCCCTCATGCTGACCACGTTGGCGGCATGCGATTCTTCCAGCGCCGTGGGTGGAATTGACGGCGATGGATCGCTGGATGCCACGGTTGCCAGCATTGCCATGGACCTGGGCTTTTCGGCCGACGAGACGGCGGCGCTCTCCGCATCGTTCGCCAAGTTTGGTGATGGCGACGACGCCGCGGCCATGCACGAACCGGGCTTCCTGTGGCGCGTAGCCGCCGAACTGCAGGCTACTTTGAGCGACGAGCAGAAAGCGCGTTTGTTCGAGCGGCTTGAAAGAGCGAGCGAACAGCGGCGCGGCGGCCAGGGAATGCAGCAACGTCGACCAAGCTTTGGCGGGCAGGGCGGCCCCGGCATGGGAGGCCAGAATGGCCCGCGCGGCAATGCGCTCAAGCAGCTTGGCCTGAGCGATGAGCAGAACGCAGCCATCGCCACCATTCGGGAAGCCTACAAGCCGCAGATCGAAGCCATCCTGGCGCAGCGCGAAACGCTTACCCGCGCCGAAATCAAGGAACAACTCGATGCGCTGAATGAAGAGATCAAGACTGAAGTCGAAGGCGTCCTGACGGACGAGCAGAAGGCGCAACTTGAGGAATTGAAGGCGGAAGGAGAGCTTCGCCGTGCAGAGCGAGAAGCTGCGCAGGAAGCCGCCCGCGAAGAAGCAAAGCTGGTCATGATCGAAGTGCTTGGCCTGACCGACGATCAGGTGAACGCGCTCGAAGACCTGCGCGCATCGGCTGAGGCCGAGCGGGACGCCATCCGCGCGTTGATCGAGTCCGGTGCAGACCGTGACGAGGTCAAGGAGCAGGTCGACGCCCAGCGCGAAGCGCACCGGGAAGCCATGGCTTCCATCCTCAATAACACCCAGTACGAAATCACCCTCATCCACCAGGCCATCTCCCAGCGCATGCAGGCGCACCAGCAGAAGGGCCAGCAGCGTCCCGGTCGACGCCGCGGCGGTCCGGGTGCAGGTGGCCCTGGCTTCGGCGGCCCGGGCTTCGGCGGCCCCGGTGGTGGCGTCGTTAACGGCTGATGCCTCTTGAGATGGGCGCCCACCCATGAACCGGATCCTGCGGCGGGCTGGATAGGCCGATCTGGATATCAGCACGGTTTAGAGTACGGGGGCGGGCCTTGCGGCCCGCCCCCGTATTCGTTTACCCGATAGGCAACCTTCTCGAAATCGCCACTACCTCGCGCCAGGTTGCGCTCGCAGTATTTCGGTGTCTTTATGCCTGAACCCGGTTTTTCAGATTCTGGCATGTTTCCAGATACAGGCACTGTGTTGCTGCGGCAATAGGCTCCATGAGCAGCCTTAGCCAGAAAGAACCATACAAGCTGGAGCAGGTATTACGAATTCAAGACCCCATGCTCATCATGAAAACAATCAAAGCCATACTCGGAATAGACGGACGTCTCCACCTTCCTGAAAGGGTGAAGCTGTCGCGTGTCAGGCGGGTTTTGGTAACCTTTCTTGATGAGTCGTCGGTCGAGATGGACTCCATACTTGCCAGCCAGATGAGCGAGCGTGCTCTCGCTACCGATTGGAACCGTCCCGAGGAGGATGAGGCATGGCAACACCTGCAATTCGATCCGTCGTAGTCGTCCGGTTTCCTTTCTCGGACATCTCTCAAGCCAAAATTCGTCCAGCCGTCGTTCTGTGTGACGTAGGACGCGGAGATTTTCTGCTCTGTCAGATCACCAGTAAACCCTACGGTGATTTTTCTTCGATCACCCTTGACGAGAGGCACTTTCAACGTGGTGGCCTTCAGCGTGTCAGCCATGCCCGACCAGGCAAACTGTTTACTGCACATGAGTCCATCGTAGGCAGGGAAGTCGGAATCCTCAACCACGCTGTCTGTAAAACCATCACAGACAGGATCGCCTTGATGCTGCGCAAAGGTCACCTGTAAGCTGGCCAAATGAGCCGAGTTGCGAACACCGTATTCCGGTGTCTTGACGTTACACCGCCATCACCCGCATCCTCTCGGCATGGAAACCCCTCCTTCCGCACGGCATACTTGTACAGAACTTATGTACAAGAAAAGACTCGAGTCGAGCGGGAAAGCCATGTCGAAACAGGTCACCTATTCGGAAGCGCGGGCCAACTTGGCCTCCCTATGGGACGAAGCCGAGTCCACGCGCCAACCCATCATGATCACGCGCCGCGGCAAGGAAAAGATGGCCCTCCTCCCGGCCAGTGAGCTGTCCAGCCTGGAAGAAACTGTTCATTTGTTGCGCTCACCGCGCAATGCTGCCCGATTGTTTGCAGCCATGGAACGGGCCCGCGCTGGCGAAGGCACTCCGATTGATATCGACGAATTGCGCAAGCAGTTCGGCCTGTAGATGGGTTGCCACCGGTGACAGACGCCGTTTTCGATATCGTTTTCAGGGAAGATCTTGTTTGGTGGATAACAAACGACCGAAAAACAGCCCTGCGACTCATGCGCCTGGTAGAAGCCATCATCAGGGACCCCTTCCAGGGCCTTGGCAAGCCCGAGCCCCTGAAACGCCTTGGTTCGAACATGTGGTCGCGCAGGCTGACGCAGGAGCACCGGGTAGTCTACCACGTGTCGGCTGGCCGCATCACCTTCCTTCAAGCTCGGTATCACTACTGATCGAGCGTTGAGCGCCTCCAGTATTTTCATTTGGACGCACGTTTATTTTCAATTGGACGAACATCTTCTTGGTGCCCAATCCGTCCCTTTCGCGCGATGTGCTGAATCACCCCAGCAGCCTTTTTCCCGCGCGATACCCCGAATAGTCCCCTCTTCTAGTCCGATATGCCGATTTGCTCCCTTTTCCCGGGCGATATGCCGAAACGCACCAGCCGTCGCTCCGCTTTTGGCACGATATGCCGCCGAGGTCAGGGTCACCCTTCGTTGAACCTCGTATTGCACGTTTGTTATTGACCACATCGCAATCGTGTGATATCACTTTCTGAAGCCCCCCCTCCCCCTTCATCTTCACATACGCAAGCCAGCTCGCCGAAAAATCAACAAGTCACGCCCGGCCTTCCTCTGTGTCTATGCATCACACGCTCGCACGAAGACACGAAATTGGAGGGAAGCATGCAGCGGATTCTTCTACTGGTCGGATTATGCCTGATCGTCACGCTACCGACCGCGGCTCAGACCACATTCTTTTCAGAGACCTTTGATTCGGTAACCGAGCCGGCCTTGCCCGGAACCGCCTTGACCGCCGATGCCAGTTGGGCCACGTCGGGCGCCTCGTCCTCTCCCGGCTCCGGGGCCAACAACGCCGTGCACACCGGGTCATCGCCCGGCTTCATGGTCCTGGGGCCCATT
>Ga0181583_10003891_pt1 | contig 10960 bp, 11 predicted proteins | sample 071ome_31_FD_132461 | JGI IMG/M metagenome (GOLD analysis project Ga0181583, IMG submission 132461) | Coastal salt marsh microbial communities from the Groves Creek Marsh, Skidaway Island, Georgia - 071405CT metaG (megahit assembly) | ecosystem: Environmental > Aquatic > Marine > Intertidal... | reverse complement strand
TGCAGCCACCCTTGCTGGTCGTGCAAAAACTTTTCAGCAACCCGCCAGCTCATCCTTTTCGGAAAAGTGAGCAAGGCAAAGTCGGGTCGTTTTAACTTCAAATTAATCCTGCGGGACCGGGCACTTTTCCTAAGCTCACAGGTTATTTTGTGAAGGTTGGACGAGTGCTGAAATTCGATTATTTCTGACCGAACTGTTTCCAATTTATATAGAAGAGTGGTTGTTTTGCTGCTCAAATTTAGATACCTGAGAAGATGCAAACTTTCGAAGTGCCGATTCCGGATCGATCCCACTGTCACGACAAGCAGCCACCCATTGAAAAAGAATCCGACCAGCTTCGCACTCGGTCAAATTATGAGCCGAACTGGCAACTTCCTCTTCATTCCAGTCTCCTTTTTTGATCAATCCTAGCTTTCCTGCCTGCTTGTAGACATCATGGGCATAGAGAGTAGAAGGCAACTGGGGAGGTAGCTCCTTAAACAATGTTTTACTTTCGTCTAAACCCTTGGCTTTTTTTTCCTCGGCTTTGATTTTTTCCCACCGGTCAATTACGGCATCTGCATCTTCCTCCTTGTCCCTTGGATCTCCAAAAACATGGGGGTGCCGGCGAATTAATTTTTCGGAAATTTCCCGGGCCACATCCTCGAGGTCAAAGCGTCCAGCCTCCTCCTCTATCTGAGAATGAAAAACCACCTGCAACAAAAGATCACCCAGTTCTTCCCTTAGCAGCTCTGTATTTTCCGTATCGATCGCCTCCAACACTTCAGCGGCTTCCTCCACCAGACAACGGGCAATGGATTGGTGGGTTTGTTCCTGATCCCACGGGCAACCATCTGGAGCCCTTAATCTTGCCATCAAATCTCTAAGTCGTTTAATTTCACTCACGCTGATGCACTATGAGATCAATGCGGGATTCTGGCAAATTCATAGCCCGGCCAATCAATTTTTTTATTACTTTCAAAAATGGACAAACTATCTGAAATCATGGCTGCCAAGCGACGGGAAATTGAGCCCCGCATTCGCCCCGTCCGGGACAGCGAGCTATCCAACCTAGGAGAACGTTTGAAGGGGGGCTTGTCTTTTCTTGATGCCCTATCCAACCCAGATGAATTATCTGTAATTGCAGAGATTAAAAGAAAATCTCCTTCTGCCGGTAACATCTCCCCAACTGCCTCGGCTGTTGAGCAGGCACGTGAATATGTAAACGCACAGGCAGATGCTTTATCTATCCTGACTGATGAGCCTTACTTCGGAGGTACATTACAGGACCTTTGGGATGTAAACGATTTCCTTTGCGTCCATGACCGCAATACTCCCACCCTCCGGAAAGACTTTATGGTTCACCCGATTCAGGTGCTCGAAGCCCTTGAAGCCGGTGCCCGGGCAATTTTGCTCATCGTTCGAGCACTGGATAAGGATGAGCTAAAAACCCTTCGTGATGCCGCAGATTTGGCCGGTCTTACCTGCCTGTACGAGATTCATGAGGAAGCAGAACTCGAAAAAGTCTTACCCCATAACCCGCAGCTTTTAGGAGTAAACAACCGGGACCTCAAAGCATTCAAAACGGACCTTGCGGTAACGGAACGGTTATTTCCTCTGATTCCTGAGGGAATTATCAAAGTCAGTGAAAGTGGAATCCTCGATCCAGCGGATGCCTGGAGGGCACGCGAAGCGGGAGCGGACGCCGTGCTTTGCGGGGAAGCACTGATGCGGGCTGAAGATGTGGAGGATTTTATTTCCGAGATGAAAGACTGCGACTGAGAGCGAGCATTGGTCCGCTCTTCCTTTTTTTAATGGCCCTAAGCCCATCTGAAACCACCCGCCTGTTGCGCCAACTGGAGCACCGGCCCAACAAGAAACTTGGACAAAATTTCTTGGTGGATGGCAACCTTGTTCAAAAGTCACTCCGCATGGCTGACTTGCCAGAGGGTGTGCCAGTTTTGGAAATAGGTCCAGGTCTCGGCACACTAACTGAGAAACTGCTCTCATCTGGCCACCCAGTTTATGCGGTTGAGATAGATCGGAGATTGGAAAAGCACCTCAGGCAAAGCCTGGTTCATTACCTGGAGTCCGACCAGCTCGATCTCTTGCGGGCAGATGCAGTCAAATCTCCCCTCGGCAACTTACCTGAACAAATCCATCAATATGCGGTTGTGGCCAACCTGCCCTACGCTATCTCCTCTGCCTGGTTGGAAGGTGTTTTAGGCTCAGGAAAATTACCAATCCGTATGGTCATGATGCTCCAAAAAGAAGCCGCTGAACGCATGCTAGCCCGTCCCGGCACCAAAGAATTCAATGCTCTTTCCATCTTCCTGCAATCCTGCTACCAACCAAGCGGCACTCACCCCGTACCAGGACAATGCTTTTATCCAGCCCCATCCGTTGATTCTGTATTACTAAAAATGGACCGGTTGCCCCAACCCTTTACCTTTACCAAAAGTGATCGTCTTCTGATCCGTCGAATTTTCACCCAACGACGAAAACAGCTTGGCAGCCTAATTAAAAAGGAAACAAAGGAGTTGGGAGATATCCTGCTAGACTGGCTGGAAAGAAATGCACTATGCCCAACCATCCGGCCAGAAAAAGTCACCGTCTCTCACTGGATCGATCTTGGAAAGTCTTTATCTGTTAGCCCTGAATGATTTCGACAAAATCATTACGGTATTGCAGATGAAGGATTCGCCTAGCGGACTTCGTCAGCGATACCTGATATCTCGTAAGTTTTAATCACTTTCATTGACTTGGTGTCAATGAAGCTAAGTACGCTTTTATACTCCCCACGCACTTTATCAGTAAATATTTTTCTTTCAATATCATCAGTACCGCTGGTCTTTACTATATTGTAGATTTTGATATCGGCTTCTTTTATTGAATTTACAACAATTGCATTATTCTCAATAGATAATCCAGAGATGTAAGCATTTATAAACTCGATATCCAATTTTGAAAGGGCTTGAGTTTCTATAAAAACCCTTTTCCCAATAATCTCAGCGAAATCGACATCTCTAAAAGCTAAATCTATGGCATTGCTTAAAGCTAATTGTTCAATTCTTGGTCGGGCGGTTGCCTCACGACCCAAGTCGGTAACGGTGTCCGCACAAGATAAAAGGAACATTGATGATAATAACGATGCAAGGAATTGAACTTTCATAATTTGAATCTGAGAATTAAAAGCTAGATATCAAGCTTAGCTCCTGAAATATCTAAAATCTTGTTGGAAACACGAGCTCCTTTAATGGGCTCTATTGTAATTCTTTCTCGGAAGTTGAGGTCGTTTACAATGTCATTAATGTAAATAATTGTAAGTTCTTTAAAGAGATATTTACCATCTTCAGTGGGAGACTGATATCTATAAACTGTTACTTTTGCCTCTTGTTCTTCAATTTTAGATTGGCGATTTGATTTAGTGGGATTTCCCAGAACTTCTAAAACATCCTCTTCACTCATACCTTTAGAAATTGTTGCGGAGTTAAAATTTTTGTCCCAATAATTTTTCTGACTGGCACAACCATGAATGAAAAAAAAGGATGAGATCAATAAAGAAAATTGTATAAAAAATGAATTCATTAGATGAACTTTCTTAAAGCATATTTTCATAGTAATTCCTACAACAAAATTCAATTTCCACATATTCGTTTTTATTTAAACCCCCAAAATCACGAACTTGCCCCTACCCCGCAGCACTTCTTGTATTTTTTCCCACTTCCGCAAGGACAAGGGTCATTCCTGCCCACCTTGGGTTCTTCCCGGACAACGGGAGCAGCTACTGCAGGTGCCGAAGATTCAATCCCCTGAGGTGCCGGAGATGAGGGTGCAGAAAAACGATCAAATCCAGCTGCCCCACCAGTGTCTGGACCGGTAGATTTGGCAGATTTACTCAAAGTGTTAAGCATATTTTCAAAAGCAGCTATATTGGTAGCGGCACGGAACATTCCAGAACATACTTCCGACCGCATCGATCCCATCATTTCATCAAAGGCACGAAAGGCTTCACTCTTGTACTCACTGAGGGGATCTTTCTGTCCATAACCACGCAGTCCAACACTGCGGCGTAATTCATCCATCTCGGTAAGGTGGTCCTGCCAGTGCACATCCACTGCATTTACCACAACATAACGCTCGAGGCTTTGGATCTGCTCTGGGTTCTCCAGCTTTCTCTTTCCTTCGTAAGCCTGGTTAATTTTTTCGAGAATTAAGTTTTGGGTTCCTTCTTCGCCAAGCCCGACAAATTCTTCAGCGGCCAAGTTAAGAGGGAAAGTTACATTGAGCCAAGATGCCACCATCGATTCAAACTCGGGCATCTCCGAAAGTTTGGAGGCTTTAAATTCTGTCTCTGGTATGCTTGCCAGTCGTTCGCTGACTTCTTCTTCCACCAGTTCCAGGAGGATCTTGCCTGGTTCATCATCAAGAAGAACATCATTGCGAATGGAATAAACAATTTCACGCTGCCGGTTTAAAACATCATCGTATTGAAGCAATCGTTTACGGATGGAATAATTTTGCTGCTCCACCTTTTTCTGGGCGTTCTGAATAGACCAGTCCAAGGTGCCATGCTCAAGCATCTCATCATCTCCAAACGATTTCTCAAGCATCTTGGAAAGTGCCCCCTGGTTGGCAAACAAACGCATCAAATCATCTTCCAGGGAGACATAGAAACGGGATGACCCAGGATCTCCTTGGCGGGCACAACGCCCACGCAACTGACGGTCAATCCGGCGGGACTCGTGTCTCTCTGTGCCGAGAACCAAAAGTCCACCCAGGTCCTTTACTCCTTCACCCAGTTTGATGTCTGTTCCCCGACCAGCCATATTGGTGGCGATGGTAACCGCCCCTTGCTGACCAGCCTGGGCCACGATTTCCGCCTCTTTCTCGTGAAATTTTGCATTCAGCACGGTGTGCCTGATATTGGCACGCTTGAGCATTCGGCTGAAGACCTCTGAAGATTCTACGGATGCTGTACCGATCAAAACGGGCTGACCTCGCTTGTGTGCCTCGGTTAAATCCTCCAATACCTGGTTGTATTTCTGACGCCTTCCTTTGAACATTAAATCGTTCAGGTCTTTGCGGATACATTCCCTGTGTGTTGGAATCACCATCACCCCGAGACGGTAAATATCATGAAATTCTCCTGCTTCGGTCTCCGCGGTACCAGTCATGCCTGCCAACTTGTCATACATCCGAAAATAGTTCTGGATGGTAATGGTGGCATAGGTCTTGGTTTCCTTCTCAATTTGTACACCTTCCTTTGATTCAACAGCCTGGTGCAACCCATTGCTCCACCTACGTCCGGGCATAAGGCGTCCGGTGTTTTCATCAACAATCATTACCTTGCCACCCTGGACTACATACTCCTTGTCTTTTTCATAGAGGGCATAAGCACGTAAGAGTTGGGATATGGTGTGAATGCGCTCACTTTTTACCTGGAATTCTATCTCCGCCTGTTCGCGCTCTTTGCGCTTTTCCTCATCGCTGAGCGTCTTTTTGCGGTCAATTTCCACATAAGTGGTAGCGAGGTCAGGAATGACAAAGCCTTCGGGATCACTCGGGCTGATCAATCCGCGCCCAAGTTCAGTCAAGTCAGCTTGCTGGTTTTTTTCGTCGATTACATAGTGCAGTTCCTCTTTAAGATTGTGGGCCCTCTCCTTGTTGTAATCGGAATTCATTTCCAGATCGAACTTCTCAAAGCGCTTACGGATCTGGGCATCTTCCATCATCCGCATAAATTGACGGTGCGTAGGCAAACCCCGTTTTACCTGAAAAAGTTTGGCGGTGGCTTCATCCATCGCATCCTCATCTGATTCATCGGATGTGAAGATCCGTTTCGCATCCTCAGCCAAGCGGTTGCACTGCCTTACCTGTGCGTCCACTAACTTGGTGACCAACGGTTTCATCTCATTGAAAGGCAATGGATGATCCTCCCTCATCGGCCCTGAAATAATTAAGGGCGTACGGGCTTCATCAATCAGGATAGAATCCGCTTCGTCGATGATGCAAAAGAAATGATCTTTTTGCACCTGGTCATCCTTACTCGTTGCCATGCCATTGTCGCGCAAATAATCAAAACCAAATTCCGAAGCGGTCCCATAAGTGATATTTTTTTCGTACATCACCCGACGCTCCGAAGCAGGCATGCTATTTTGTATACAACCTACGGTAAGCCCAAGAAATTGGAAAAGGGCTCCCATCCAATGGGAATCCCGACGAGCCAAATAATCGTTCACTGTGACCAGTTGACAGTTTTTGCCCGACAAAGCATTGAGGTAGAGCGGACAGGTGGAGACCAAGGTTTTACCCTCGCCCGTAGCCATTTCAGCAATGTGCCTTTCGTGCAAAGCCATCCCACCGATCAATTGCACATCATAGTGCACCATTTGCCACTCTAGAGGCTGCTCACATACCTCAATCGTTTGGCCACACAATCGGCGTGCCCCATTTTTGACCACCGCAAAGGCTTCGGGCAGGAGATCATCCAAAGAGGTGCCCCCCTGGTAGCGTTCCATAAACTCTGCAGTTTTGGCACGCAAGTCGTCATCACTCAATCCCTGAAGACCCTTTTCAATGTCATTAATTTGGGCAACAACCGGTGCACATTTTTTGATAAATTTACGATACTGCCTTCCCTTAAGGGATTGCATGACCGACTGAAATGGAGAAAACAAACTCATGGGATGATAAGAACCAGTTCTTTGGGTAAGACCTAAAGCGAAATCGCTTTGCGAAAATAGGGAATAGTTCGGTCCAAGCCTTCGGCCAGGTCAACCTGAGGTTCCCAGTTTAATACCTTTTTTGCCAAGGAAATGTCTGGTTTCCTTTGGGTGGGGTCATCAGAGGGAAGAGGCATCTCCACCAACTTGGAAGAAGAGCCCACTTTCTCTAAAACCTGCTCAGCAAGCTCACGAATGGTGAATTCCACCGGATTACCGATATTCACCGGCCCAACTGTTTCTTCCTGTTCCATAGTACGAAGAATCGCCTCCACCAAATCGTCCACATAGCAGAAAGAGCGGGTCTGTGTACCATCTCCGTAAATTGTAAGATCTTCGCCCCTCAATGCTTGGACGATAAAATTGGAAACCACCCGTCCATCATCTGGAGCCATTCTCGGACCATAGGTATTGAAAATTCTAACCACCCTCGTATCAACTTTATTTTCCCGGTGGTAATCAAAAAACAAGGTTTCCGCACAGCGTTTCCCCTCATCATAACAAGCCCGCAACCCAATCGGGTTGACATTTCCGCGGTAGCTCTCCGGTTGAGGATGAACTTCTGGATCGCCGTAAACCTCAGAGGTCGAGGCCTGCAAAATACGGGCACCCACCCTTTTTGCCAGACCTAGGCAATTAATCGCACCCATGACGGATGTTTTAACGGTCTTGATCGGATTGTACTGGTAGTGCACTGGGGAGGCAGGGCAGGCCATGTTGTAAATCCGGTCCACTTCGACTTTAAAGGGATCAATCACATCATGGCGCAACAGTTCAAATCTGGAATAATCCCGCAGATGCTCCACATTTTGTTTATTTCCAGTGAAGAAATTATCGAGGCATATTACCTCATGCCCCTGATCGAGCAAACGCTCACAAATATGACTTCCTAAAAAACCTGCTCCGCCTGTGACTAATGTTTTCATAAATATCGCAAAGGTTTTTTCTAACAGATAGAGCAGATTTGGAAACCCTTCTTTTCTAAGGTAAGAAAAGAAAAAAATTGGTCGGGCCGGTGAGATTTGAACTCACGACCCCTACACCCCCAGCGTAGTGCGCTACCAGACTGCGCTACGGCCCGACCTATGTGCCCGAAAGCAAAGCATGAAAATGCTCGATCCTTCAATTATAGTCAAGACTAAGCCCCAGATTCATAGTTGCGAATCCACCCCCTCGACCAGGCTTCAAAATCTCCCTCTAAAATATGCAACCTCGCCTGTTCCATCAGGGAGACAAAAAAGCGCAGGTTATGAAGCGTGAGAATTGTTCCGGCCAACGATTCTTTTGCCTGAATCAAATGACGCAAATAAGACCTCGAAAAGTCCTGCGATGCAAAGCAGTCTGTATTTTCATCCAACGGACGGTAATCCTCCTTAAATTTTTCATTTCTTAAATTCATGGTTCCCCGAGCGGTGTAGGCCATCCCATGCCGTGCCGCCCGGCTCGGCATCACACAGTCGAACATATCTGCCCCCATTCCCACCATTTTCAGCAATTGGGTAGGAGTGCCCACTCCCATCACATATCTTGGCTTGTCATGAGGCAGAACACTTGTGGTCCAACCCACCTGTTCGAGCATCTCTTCCTCAGTTTCTCCCACACTTACCCCCCCCACAGCATAGCCAGGAAAGTTCAACTGCATGAGTTCAGAGGCAGATTGCTCCCTTAATTCCCTGAATCTTCCCCCCTGAACAATACCAAACAGGTTCCTCCCTTCTACTGGTCCCGACCCATTGTTCCATTCTTCCTGGCACGCTTTCGCCCATAAGGTTGTGCGACTCACAGCACTCTCAACATCCTCCTGAGTATCGTTTGCCGCAGGACAGACATCCAGGCACATGGCAATGTCAGACCTCAAACCATCCTGTATGGCCACAGCTTCCTTGGGTCCAAGAAAAATCTCCCTACCATCCAAATGAGAGCGAAAACTCACTCCCTCATCCGAAATTTTTCGCAATTTGGAAAGACTGAATACCTGAAACCCACCACTATCAGTGAGCACCGGGCCTTCCCAGTTCATAAAATCAGACAAACCGCCGGCTTGTCTCACCACCTGCACACCCGGACGAAGGTTCAAATGATAGGTGTTCCCCAAAATAATAGGTGCCTTAACGACCTTTTTTATATCACCTGGCAAAACTCCCTTTACAGTTGCCTGTGTACCAACAGGCATGAAGACAGGAGTGGGCACTTTTCCTCGAGGAAGATTCAGTTGTCCTGCTCGTGCCTTACCATTTGAAAAAGTATTAGGTAACAATGAAAACCCAGGCCTAGACTGGTCGGTTTTTGTAGAATGCATTTAATTCTATATACTTCGACTGTGCAGATCGTAAAAGATATATTTCTTCTACGGTGATTTATACGAATTTAAGCGGAGCGTGTAGCAGCAATCGAAAATTCAGGGTCTTGGACGATAAGCTCCTGTTTTTCCCAGCGGTTTGCCCAACGATTCCAAAAATCAATAGAAACGACTTCGGCCTCAATTGATTTTCGTTGGCAAGCGTATCTAAAAATTTCTAAAGCGTGCTGTTGGGAATGAGCTAAAAAATGCTTTCTAGATAAATAACCATGAGTTGTATTTACATATACAATTCGATATTCGAAGACATCATCATGGTCAGACTGGGCGGACATGACTCCAATTAACGACTCGAAATTCCAAAAAGCAAGCGACTATCCCAAAAAGATGTTAACAACTCCAAGGAATAAAGGTCTCTCAAGGAAAAATCCTGGGGAACTAGTTCAAAAATGGATCCCTGGATCCAAAATCAATATCTTCCCAACGGTCCGCCCAGCGGTTCCATTTTTCAACTTTATCCAAAGTGGGCAGGGTCGAGCGCTTGTTACAGGCATACTCAAACATATCCTTCGCCTCCCTGAAATTATGAGCCAAGAAATATTTGTCAGAGAAACCAGCAGATCCATCGATGTGATAATGAAACCTAAACTCGAAAAGATCATTTTTGTGATCTATGCTCATGATATTACTGTAACCTAAAATTATTGATTTATCAAATATTTCAGGTTTTTTTTACTTTTTTTACACAACAATCTGAATATTTTATTGTTTTTACATAATATTTTTTATTAAGCAAAAGTCTTTAAGAGTCATCCAATGAATCTAATTCACGAAGATGGGATACATCCCCCCAACTAACAAGATTCCATCCATTGGAATCTTTTCGAATTCGGTTTACTGAGCAATTTAACAATAAAAATTTTCTGGGTGCATCCAGACTGATATTAAGAACTTTTCTGAAAATAGCTCCCAACACCCCGCCATGGGTGACAGCAACTATTTTTTTTCCTGGATGCATCGATGCGAGCTTTTCAATGGCAGAAAAACAACGATCGGAAAACTGACAAAAGCTTTCCCCGCCAGGAGGTTCATAGGTGGGGCCTTTCTGGCAAAAGGATTGGTATACCTCAGGTTGCTTGATCAGCATTTCATCGGTGGTCAGTCCCTCTAAAACACCGATATCCCTTTCCCGAAGTTCAGGCATGAGATCAAAAGACCAATGGCTAGGTCTCCCCACGAGACGGGCGGTGTGCTGGGCTCGTTCAAGGTCGCTAACATAAATAAAATCGACAACCTCACCTAACATTCGTTCACCCAGGGCCTCGGCCTGGGAAATGCCCCGTTTGCTTAGTGGGGAATCGGCATGCCCCTGCCAACGACCGATGAGGTTCCACTCGGTTTCCCCGTGTCGAATTAAGACGATTTCAGTGCAAACTTCCGACATCCCAGGCTAAATTAGATGGCTTATTCAGCCAACCAGCTAACTAACACTTGATTAGTTACTTTTTGGTGTGGGCCGAAAATTCCATTCAGGGGTACCCGATGGATCTACCGCATGTGGGGATTTACCAAGCCCGTAGTCCTCAGGCTGCATGTCTTTATCCTTCCAATATCCTTTTCTGTCTTTAAGGAATCCGTAAAAAGATGGGTAAAAAGGATCGACATATCCAACATCAGCATTGGATGGAACATCAAGACCAGTCAGGTGGTAAGTTGCGTTTATAATCAAACGACGAAGGTCTTCACTAACTAAATCCACGGACCCGCCCATGGTTGTGCAAAAAGCAGTACCATAATTTCCACTTGGGGATGTGTATGGGTGTATCCAAGCAAGAGGTTGCATGGGATTGTTTTTTGACTCTACCGGTTTGGAGTCAGGCTTAAGATTTTCTGTAACCTGCCCTCTTAGTAAAATAGTATCTCGATCTGTCAGTGCTCTGATTCCATACACATCAGT
>Ga0181583_10003890_pt1 | contig 10960 bp, 4 predicted proteins | sample 071ome_31_FD_132461 | JGI IMG/M metagenome (GOLD analysis project Ga0181583, IMG submission 132461) | Coastal salt marsh microbial communities from the Groves Creek Marsh, Skidaway Island, Georgia - 071405CT metaG (megahit assembly) | ecosystem: Environmental > Aquatic > Marine > Intertidal zone... | reverse complement strand
GAAGTAACGGAAATAAACAAAGTAGCCTCTATTTATGATATCTTCTGAATTACCTACCATAATTGTACCTGCCCGGTTGGCATCCACAAGATTCCCAAACAAGCTACTGGCTGATGCAGGTGGAAAGCCATTAATTTTGCGTACTGCTGAACGTCTCAAACAACAAGCACCAGAGTTTGAACTTTTCTTTGCTGTAGATGGAGACGAGTTGTTTGAGGTATTAAGTGAGAATGGTTTCTCATGTGTGCATACTCAGGCTGAATTACCATCGGGAACCGACCGGATTGCCCAGGCAAATCAATCCCTCCAGTGTAATGCCGTGATCAATGTACAGGCAGATGAGCCCATGGTCCGTCGTGAACATTTACTTGCCTTGGTTAAAGGGTTGGAAAAAGAGGATGCGGACTTGGCAACCTTGGCTGTTCCTTTTAATAAACTCGATCACTTTTATGATCCCAATCAGGTAAAAGTAGTACTCGATAGTAATGGATTTGCACTATATTTTTCAAGGGCTCCAATTCCCTTTGACCGTGAAGGAAAAGAATCTTTAGTTGCTGGTGCATTCAAACATCTTGGTATGTATGGGTATAAAAATTCTTTCTTAGAAAAATTTTCGACGAGTAGGCAGGGAAAACTTGAAATGATTGAAAAGCTTGAGCAACTACGAGCCTTAGAAATGGGCTTCCGGATATCAGTAGAGGTTGTAAAGTTTGATACCGTAGGTGTCGATGTACCCTCAGATTTAAGAAAATTAGATTTTGCTTAAGTCAAAATTGCATGAATTGGCAAATTTCCAGAACTGTTCGTCGATATGTGCTAAAAGAGATCCTTCTGGTGACCACTCTTAGTACCTTAGCACTTTGTGCACTTTTGTTATATGCAAACCTAACCAAGCATGACGAAGCTCTCCTTCAGGCACTTTCCTCATCACCCACTGCCTTTATCGAATTGATTTCTCTATTGTTGCCATACGCATTATCTATGGGTTTGCCATTCGGCTTTAGCCTGGCGGTCCTTTTTTGTGTGGGGCGCTTGGCATCCGATCATGAATTAACCGCTTTCGATTCCCTTGGAATTAACCCTTTAGGGTGGAAATTTCCAATCTATGTATTGTCCCTTTTTATTTGCCTAGTTTGTTGCTTTGCTTCCCTGATATGGGCGCCCCTTGCCCGTGCTCAATTTGATGAGCGAAAAAGAGAGTTGGCTTGGGATAATTTAAGTGCATTGGCAGACCGTGGATACGAATTTGAAGTCCCATTACAGGCAAACTTAAAAACCGCGGGTATTGATGGTCTAACAGGCTTAGTCGGTGAGGAAGTGAAAAAAGTAAAATTAAGTGTCGGATCGGCTGATGGGGCAGAGTGGTACAACTTACGAATCCAGTTAGTGGACCATCAGGAAAACTTTATCGCTATCATTCATGCCAAATCCGCAGGGGTAACAACGGGGCATGATCTTACGGTTGCTCAGCTTGAATTGTCTGGAATTGATGTACAGATGCTTGGATCCAAGGAATTCGTCCATTTTGCTGGCGACCGTTTTATCTCGTTTGAAAAATGGAAACAACCACTTGAACTTTCCCTGAATTCTGAAACCAGGATCGTAAAAAGCCCAAAAAAAATACCGGTTTACGAATGGGAATTTTTCAGAAATTCAAGTCTGGAACTTTCGGAGTCAGAATGGGCACATCTCAACAAAAATATTGTTCTTGGATGTTCTCCCTTTTTCCTTTCTTTTTTGTTGGTTCCCTTGGGCACTTCAAGCGGGAAAAAAGATAAATCAGGTAACTTGTTTTTAGGCGTTTGTGTATGCCTTTGTTTTTACCTGATTGGGTATGGTTCATCCAATCTTCTGGGAAATAAAGAATTTGGATGGTGGGTACCCGCAATCCTTACTTTTTTCTATGGAGTTGTAAAAAGATGACTTTTAATGATTTATGTAATAATTCGTCATTTTTATTTTGATGGATGATTAATGAATAAAACTTTCTTGTAACATTTCTTAAAGTATCGCTAATATAATAATGAGCCCTTCACTTAAGATACTATCAGCCAAGTTCATATTATGAATCATTTGCATTTCTCCTATCTTGTTTTATCGTTTGGATTAATTTTGTCATTTTCCCTTCCTACTATTTCCTCCGGTGAAGTTGGTGGAATAAGTGGCTCGACCAGTGTGACTGTTTCTGCAGGGACTGCTAACGCTCCAACTTACAGAATTATCACCGCGGTTTCGGATAAATCCCCAGTCTTTACAGGTGCAGTTAGTGCAATATCTGGAAACAACATCACATTTGACTCAATAACTGACGATGAGAATGTAACCGTTACCCCCTTTGAAACTGGTGCATTCGATAAGGATGCACAAGTCCCTGTCATCACTTCTCCATCACCTTCAAGCGGTTCAATTTTGGACTCTTCATATGGCACCCCATCTAGCTACATTACCTACGGAGGCGGTTTCAATTCATCAGGATCAAAATTTGGTGGTTCAACTACAACGATTCGTTTGATTTTTTCAGCTCCTGAGGGAAGCAGTAGTGGATCATCCAGTGCTGAGGGGTATGCGACAGTAAGTTCAGGTGAAGTTACGGACATAACCATTACCAATGAAGGGTCTGGATATTCATCTACTCCAACGGTTACTTTTGTCGGAGGCGCTCATTTTGTAAGAAATATTAGTGAAAACAGTAATTATTTTGGTCGAACTTTCTTAATCTCCGATTGTACAACCACTGCACTTACCCTGAACTTTGATCGGGTAGCAGAGACCAATCCTAATGCAGACACATTCTTCGATGTGGGTGATCTTGTGGAGGTTTTTCCAGCGTCCACCCTTGGTTCCTATTTTGGTTCTGCAGTCAGTGACCTCCCCTCCAACTTCACCGCCTATTCCACTGGTGATATTGGCGGAGGAACTGCAGATTGGGTTTATCTTTGGGATCTAGATGTCGGGGGATACATTCCTTTTATATATGCGAGTGCACCTTCTCTTAAAGGTTGGTATGCGAATCATCCATCCGCTTCATTCGCTAGACAAAATCAAAAAATAATTTATCCGGATGAATCTGTGATTGTGGCAAACCGCACCCCAAGCGATTTTACTTTAGAAATTGAGGGAGATTTTGCTTCCGGAAACCAACAGGTCTATTTACCCGAGGCAGGCAATCAACTGGTATGCAATAATCCCTACGGACTGGATCTACTCTTAGCTGAACTTATTCCTTCGACCAGCATCGGTTCATCATCCACAAAATTTAGACCGAGTTCTGCAGCTGGTGATTCATCGGGAGATTCCGTTACTTTTATTGTTTCTGATTTATGGAAGTCATACTTTTACAAATCCGGGATAAATGACAGTGTTACTTCTTTAATGGTTGCGGGAGCAAAATCTGGAAGCGGAGGCAGTAATGCATTATCATCGAGTGATTTGTTTATTGGTTCAGGAACGGTGACTGCTGTGGAAACCTGCACAGATGCAAACGGTGGTGGTGCCACCACCAATGGCACGAATGGAGATTATACCAAGCTATCTCTTTCCGGGACTACACCAGGGACCGGCTTCACCATAACCATTTCAGATGTTCAGGGATATATGCTTAGTGATGATGGGGGTAGTGAGGTTAATGCTACTACGGGAGAGAGTGTTGAAACAAATGGTACTGGATCGATTGTTTATTCCTCTCTTAATGGCACCCATGAAGTCGTAGGTAGTGGTTCTGGATATGTCGTGATTGAAAAGCAAAGAGATATCAATTTTAAATCAAATGAGGGTTCTCCTGCGTGGAATATTGGCACAACTGGAGCTGGTTACTCACAGAGTGCTAATTGGTGGGCCGTTGGCGGCGGTGGTTCTGGTGCAAAAGGCACCGTTACTACTTCTGGTTCTTTTACTGTTGATAATGGAGGAAGTGGATATACATCTGCCCCCCAAATTATAATTTCAGGTGGTGGATGGAGGTATGAAACCGATACTGCACCTAAAGGTAACGAAACATTGGGTGGAAATGAAGGGATTATTATTCGAAGAGGCGGCAGTGGAAGTGCCACAGCCACTTATATTGATTCCACCAATCCACTTGAATAGATTTCCGGCCACTAAGCAGAAACTCAACCTTTTCAGGTTAGCAGCCCTCTTGCTGATTATATGTTGTTCTGGTTATTTTGATCTAAGAAATTATATTCAGTCTTATTTTCTCAATAATTTATCGGACAATTGATGCTCTTCAATTGTTTCCTTGGAATGGAAACAACTTATGATGGTTTTAAAAGCCAAATTATAGCCTAGCACACAGTTTCATCTATGTAGCCATTCCCCTGTTTTGATGTTATTCATCATGGTGAGTTTGTTCAGTTTTCTTATATCCAAAACACAAAGAATCGGCCTGTTCTTGAATATATTTTTCCCAATAATGATTGGGAAATAATACTTTGATTAAGTTAGTTAGTCTAATCAGCTTCTTATTAATATTGCTTCCAACCGGTGTTTAAACCGTTTGGATCAAAGTAATATAGAATAACTTTAGGGTAAATCGATAGTTCGGTGTCTATCCATATCCAACCATTAAATTCTTCACCTTGGGCATACATGTGAGGGAATTTAGATTTTTTCATCCATGCCCATGTTTCGACCTGATCAATCCATACCCAGAATGAATCCTTTTCATTTCGATTATCTTCTGCCTGGCGCATCAAGATCCAGGCCAGTGTTTCATGAAAAAACCATTCCGTTCCCTGTACCTTAAAGAAGAAGCCAAAGTTTCCACTGCTCCACCAACCATTTCCAGCATTAACTGAGTCTTCAAAGACACCTAGCTTTTGAAAATGTGCAGTCACGGTTTTATTTTTATTAACCAAAACTTGAGTTTGTGCAGCATATTGATCAGTAATCTCATCACCATCCCACCGGACAAACTCATAACCATTAAAAGCAGTAGCTTGGATTGAAACATATTCATTCCCGTAAAAGCCGGAGCCACTTACATTCCCAAATGAATTTTCATTTTCAGTAACGACCAGTAGATTGGATCGGGTTGAGGAAGAGGTTTTATCGTCTGCTCCACTACTTCCCGTACCTTCTGTCTTTAATTTGAATATAGCTTTTAATACTTTTGGTTCATCAAGTAATATCGTTGTATTCGCAGAAATGCTTGATGCCACTTCCTCTCCATCCCAGCGCTCAAACACCCAACCTTTTCTACTCTGGGCATAAATTGGGTGAAGCTCATTGTAGGGGAACTCTCCCTGTCCAACACTGAAACCTGCCTCTTCTGGCTGTATGGAAATCGAGATGGGAATATTATCGATGGTAACAAAGAGTGGAGAAATCGTCATATTTTGCTGAATGCTAAGATTCAGCAGGGGATTTTTGTTGTTTGAAATTATGCCGGCGGGTGCAACTAACCATTTTTCGAAGCGGTAACCTTCGCTCGCTTCCGCCGTAACGGATAAGGTATCTCCGTAAACCATTACCTTGTCGATTTCCGGCACATAATTTTCATGATACTTTAATTTTCCACGGGATGGGTCAGTTAAAGCAATGTTGATGGAATAGGGGATGCGTTGAAAAACTGCGGTTACATTTTGATCATTCAAAATCTCATTTGTCCAGTTTCCATCACTCGTATTGCCATCCTCAGTTTCCCAGTGAATAAATCGAAAACCAGGATATGCTGAGCTAGTAAAATTAGCTGTCTCTTCGTGCTCAAATGAGTACTGCTGAGAATTGTCGGTATTCGTGATGGTTCCACCATCAATATTTTCCAGTTCTGTTCCATTCTCATCCAAAGTAAGAAGTGACAAGTTGACCTGAAAAGTTCTCGGACTAAATACAGCCGTAATTGATGTATTCTTTTGAATGACGATATCCAATGATTTATCGGAAATTGTGGTATTGTCTTCAAAAAGCCAGTGCTGGAATATTTTACCGGTTCTTGGCTCAGCAATGATCCTTACGGTTTCTCCCCAGCCAAATTTGAACGCATTAAATTGCGTGCGTGCAGTTCCAAATCCCGCAGGTTCCACAGGCAAGGAGAGTTCATAGTTGCCAAGTTCAAATATGGCAATCAATTCAATGTCAGACTCTAAGGTAAAAGAAGTGTTGGCATCATAAGGATCATTGACCAAGGAGTCATTTTCCCAGCGGACAAAATTCCAATTCGGAGATGGGGTGGCAAGGATTTCAATTTCATCACCTTTGTGATGGGGACTATGGTTGGTGATTTCGACCGTACCTTGACCATAAGTGCTTGAAGTAATCGATAATGGGGTGAGCTCGAAATTAGCACGAACCTTTACATTCTTGGTGATAGAAGGCTGAATGTTGGATTGATCAGGAGAAACAATAAAGTGGCTCTCATTAAGGTCGGTAACCATGATTTGATTTCCCAAATATGGGCCAGCGGAAAAATGATAGAAGAGAGAATCAGGTGCGTCATTGGCAACAGTGAAGTAAAGTTGGTTTGAATCTGGGGCATGAATAACGCCAGTGGTATAATTTTTATCTTCTTCAGCTTCAGCTGATGTAGACAAAAAGATAAATGCACCTGAGTCAGAAAAAGAGTAGTCAAATCTGTAGGTAAATCCTCTAATTAATTCAAGTACAGGCGCTTCATTGTCATTTACAAACAATCGAGAATCCAATGGCTGAATATTGGAGAAACTCTTGGTTACAGAAATAGGCTGACTCGATTGATTAAGATCAACTTCCCAGCCCGTAAAAGAAAAAGAACTGTCAGGATTTGCTGAAATAATCGCTCTTTCACTAAAATCGTAGCTAGTTTGATTACCCGAGACTGACCCCCGCGAATCATTAAGGTCAATATACAAGAAGTAGTCATTCTTCTCGAAGTGAGCCACAACCTTTGAATTTGGAGTAATATTTAGGGAAATTTCAGTTGCAGTCCAATGTGGCGAAATGTCTATCGAATTATTGCTATCGTCTAAGGCTTCCCACCCGATGAAGGAATACCCTGGGTATGGAAAAGCAGTTAGCTTTTGAGATGAACTAGTTGATAAGCTGTCATTACTTTCAATGTAACCGCCCCAAAGAGGTGAAGCGGTGGCGTTAAATTCGATGTAATTATTTGGCTTGGAAGAAAAAATTGCCTGAATGTTGTAGTGATCATCCAAATATGGAATCCTCATAGAATCATTTCGGAGCTCATGAGTAGTGCCGTCGCTTTTCGACCAAGTAAAATGAGAGAAAATGTAGTCATCATTTTCCGGGGAGGCATTGATAACTATTTCAGAACTTGCATTAAATTGGGAAGAAATTGAGGGAACATCTGTGTATTCAGGCGAAGTCAGCGTATTTCCACTGAAAGTTGAAGACAGTGAAATTTTACCGTGAAATGAGTTGGATGAGCTTGCGATAATTTGATAGGAATTAGGAGCAAATTCAGCTTCCAGGGTAGTTCCGGAAGAGGGCAGTGAGCTTGGTATGGTAATAGTTTGATTGGCTAATGTTGGAGAGATAAAAGAAGTATCCGTGCCGTTTGGATACACATTCCATTTTGAGAAAGTAAAGTGTTCTTCTGGGGTTGCAGATATGTTGACATCTTCTTCAAACTCATAAATTCCCGTGCCAGTAACACTTCCTCCGAGGGTATTATTTAAGTCGAGACTGTAAGGAATTCTTTTAAATTTTGCAGAAAATGATAAATCGCTTAGAACATCAATATTCGAAAGGCTGGGACTTGTTTTCTGGGCTAGTTGGTCACTGGGCAAATTTAACCACTGGTCAAATAGCCAACCATCATTCTCTGACACACTGACAGAAAAAGATTGGCTGTAGCCAAGTGATTCAGTGTGATTAGCGGCATTAAAAGCAAATTGATCTCCGAAATTTTCATAGTAAGCGTTAAAGGTGCCCCCCTCCATGGCGGTAATAGTAACATTAAAATCGATTGCTCTGAAATTTGCCGTGAAGGAAAAATTTCTGTCATCAGTTCGGACAAAAGTAGTCGAAGAATTTATATCAGAGAGATAGTCGGTATTACCGGACCAGCCTGTGAATTTGAACCCCGGGTGTGCAATAGCTGTAAGTGACGGAGTGTCCAGGATACTAAAACCACCAGCACCCACAACTTCGCCAGCATAATTGGGAGATGAATTCACATCGATAAAGAATTCAGACGGCTCAAAAAGGGCAGTTAAGTTTACATCAACCGGGGAACCTTGAATAAGAAGTTCATTATTTTTTTCAAATTTACCATAGGTAAGTAGGTTTGAGCTGCCAGTCCCATTCCATTCCAAAAATCGGTATCCTTTCGTAGGCGTTGCGACAAGTGAGTATTTTTCGAAGTGTGTAAATTTACCAGAAATATTTTTTTGCAGATTAACATCCCCGTGGGAATGATCCCAGTTTACCTGAATGAAAGTATTGTCATCATCATATTGTTTAGGGCTGAATACGGCGGTAATAGAGGCTTCGTTTGCATTAATTTTACTGATTTGAGCAGCAGTATTTGAACTTAATGCGTCATCAAGGATTGAGAAAGGATCGACCCAATTAACAAATTCATATCCCTCCAATGGTTCAGCTGTTACGTTAATATTACTATCTGCAGCAAAATAATAAGGATTGGATGTTGAGGAGGCTGGTGATGTAGATCCACCATCGGTTTTTAAAATTTTAAGCTTGTAATTCATTACCTGGAATTCAGCAGTAAGGCTAAGATCACTTGTTGGTGATATCCTTGCTACTGGATTGTTGTTCAATGAACCCGCGAGCAGGGGAGAAACTTGGCCATTACCCCAACTCCATTTTTCGAAAAGATAATGCTGAGCTGGTTCGGCCCGAATTTGATAGTTCATGCCATGAGTTATGGAGGAAAGTTTCGTTCCATTGCTACCTTCAGAAAATTCAATTAGTTCACCGGTGTCGTCATTAAAAATTTTTATATCACCAGTATTTGATTCCTGGGGGGCATAATAAAGAGAGTATACCTTTGGTTCAAAGACCGCGACTAATTGTGTATTTCCTTCGACGGTCTCATTGTATTCAAGATCGGTCGATATTATCTCTGCGGGAGAGGATGTAAGTGCCCAATATTTAAACTCATTGCCGTTTGAGGCCTCGGCTCTTAAGTTAGCAGGGTCTCCGTGATTGTAAATTGGCATGTAATTTTCATCCAGTTCTATTTCATCTATTTCATCATTACTTAAGTAAACTTTGCCATCCCCGATGACAGTAACATCCAAATTATATATATTTTTGGAAAACACTGCAGTTACATTAGTGTCCTTATTCAAATAAACTGTAGTGTTTGGTGAGTTTGCATTGGTAATACCATCTCCTTCCCAGTACATAAAAAAGGAGTTGTTGGCATTAGCTTCGGCGGTGATGTTTACTAGCCCTGCATCAAATTCACCAGAAGTATCACCTCCTTGGACAGAAGCAGCTCCACTGCCTAAGTAAGAATCGCCGGTTTTGACCGTTGCGTTAAGGTGAAATCTCTCCCGAAGAACAGTCTTAAATGCATTGTCCCCATCGCTTTGAAAGGTTGCACCTTGTTTCCATTTTGAATCTTCGTCCAATAGGTCAGTTATTTTAATATAGAAGTTTTCAGGAATACCTCCTCCGCTGGGGAACCCCGGCCATCGCCAGAGGGTGCCAGTTACCGTATTGTATTTTCTTAGAGCTGGGTCAGTAGAAAACTTATCATAAAAGCGAATAAATAATTGAGTGCCGTTCTCTGGATTCGAGGTTGTAACAGGTTCTTCTAAAATTTCGGTGAATTGGCGCGGTTCGGTGTAGTAATTAATTATTTGTTCACTGTCCTGGGTGAATGTGGTGGTAAAGGCGAACATTCCATCATCAAAACCATAACCAGAACTGGAATCTCCAACATAGGTTCTAGTTGTTAATGGTATCCATCTCCATGTATTGACTTCAGCGAAATTGGATGTTTTTACAAAATTTTGGTTCTGATCCAAAAAATAACCCAATTCAAGAAGGGTTCCATTTTGATTGCCTTCAGGTCCAGAGGTAAGCCGAACTCCATTTTCATCCATCAAAACCTTGGCAGTTGAATCGAAATTTTCTGTGCTCCAAACAATTGTAAATTGAGGAGATTTTGCGGTTACATCCAATGCAAAGTAAGTGAAAAGGCATCCAGCTACAATGGATGATGAATATTTACTAAGATCTGAAAATATACTTGCGAAGGAGCGCGCGTAAGAGAACTTAAACAGCCACAATAAACTGAGACAACGGAATGTCCTTAAATTCCGCCTAGAATTTGATAAGTCTTTTATATTGAAGGGCAAAGCAAGTCAGTTCTTTAATAGCTATTTTTAATTTACATTCGAACCTATTAAGTTTGCAAGTTTCATATCGATTTTTTTGGATTTAAAACGCCGTCGATTCCTGTTTTTTTAACTATCGAAATAAGATGGCATAAAAATAGCTAATACTTACTTATTCAGCAAAATCACTTGACCCATAGATCGTGTTGAATCAGATTGAACTAGCCCACTTATGCCTGTTTCCCAAAAATGCCCAATTTTTCGTGCTGTTATTCACGGTTCTATTTGGGGTATTATCTTTCTACAATCAGGCTTCGCTCAATCTACTGTCAAGGTTCACTGGGGCACCCAGGCATCCACCGATACCGACGGTACCTCTCTTCTAAGATACAATGATGTTTTTCATGATATCACAGCGGCTGGGACCCCTTATCAAAAATTACTCGATTTAAATGCAGATGGAACTCTTGATTCAAGTGGAAGTACTGGTTTGGTAGAGCTTGGTTTCTTTGATACAGACAGTTCCGCCGCTTATGCACCAAATGTTGATGCGAGTAACCCATTTGTGGGAGAGTGGACCCCCATCACCATGAAGACTTACATTGGGCAAGACTGGAAATCTTCCGGCACTAATCCGGACGGAGTTAGCTATGTAGTACCAGATGGTGAATTTTATTTTATAACCGAATTTAATTCGACATCAAATTATG
>Ga0181583_10003883_pt1 | contig 10967 bp, 16 predicted proteins | sample 071ome_31_FD_132461 | JGI IMG/M metagenome (GOLD analysis project Ga0181583, IMG submission 132461) | Coastal salt marsh microbial communities from the Groves Creek Marsh, Skidaway Island, Georgia - 071405CT metaG (megahit assembly) | ecosystem: Environmental > Aquatic > Marine > Intertidal... | reverse complement strand
CAAAACAAGTGAACTTAAGGACGGAGTTTGTAAGTGCAGGTAATATTCAAAATCACATTGAGCTATATCAGGGCTACATTGAAAACTTTAATAAAACCTCAGCTAAATTAGACTCTGTTGATAGATCAGAAGTTAATTCAAATCACTCTGACTTTAGATCTTTTAAAATTGATGAAACATACAACATGAATGGCGCATATTTGCATGAATTGTATTTTTCAAATATCGGTGATGCTCAATCAAGAATAACGATGGACTCTTTAGCTTATATGCGTTTAAATAGAGATTTTGGTTCCTTTGATAACTGGCAGAGAGATTTTATCGCATGCGGAATGGCATCAAGATGTGGGTGGGTTATTACTTATCTCAACACTTACACACAATCATATATGAATTGTGCCATTGATCTACACTCAGAACAAGTTCCTGTCGGGATGTATCCTGTTATTGTTATGGATGTTTGGCAGCATGCTTACTATAGAGACTATTTGAAAGATGTCAATTCTTACATGTCTGCCATGATGAAACAACTGAGATGGAATGTTATTGAAAAAAGATTTGAAAAAGCAGATAAAATACTTAATATTGTGAGAGGTTCATAATGAGAAATCGTAAAAAGTCATTGTTAGAAAAAGCAATAATCAAAAAAGATAGAAGATTAATTAGAATTCTTCTCGAGCAGGAAGAATCACCTAAAGAGGTGGGAGTTGATACTCCTGACAGTCCTTTGACGCTGAGAGAACCTAAGCAAAGAGCCAGGCCCGCTGCAGGATCTGTCGATGACCAGATTGATGCCCTTCTCCTAAGATATGAATCAGCTTCTATTAGAAAAGAACCTTCACTCAACGAATCACTTAAAAATCTAAATTTAAGATTTCTCTTAGAGCAAGATGAAGAAGAACCTCCTGCTGAGGAGATTCCTGCTGAAGAACCTCCTGCTGAAGAGCCTCCTGCTGAAGAAGCTACTGATGAAGAGCCAGATCCTGCCGGGAGTGAAGACATGAAGGTCACCTCTCCTGCTGATGAACAAAAAATACCTGACCTCGACGTGGATAAATTTACTATGCGTGTGGTTAGATTAGTTAATAACTATAACAATCTTTTAAATATTGAAGAATCTATTATCAATAGAGCCAAGCACTTCTTAGATGAAAATTACGGAGAAGTTTTTGTTCAAGATTTCTTAAATAACTTAAGTTCAAAATACGGATTGGAAATGCAAGAATTTGATAGCATACCGACTGTCTCTGATGATAATTTTGCAATTGGTGCTTTCGCCGGTGGTACGGGCGGCCTAGGAGGAGGAGGAGGCTAAGTTTTGACTTTAAGATCAGAAAAATTTAATAAAAAATCTGTGCACTTTAACATTTCAAAAGATGCTCACGCGGCTTTTCGTATTGAATGTTTTAAGAGAAGTTTGTCAATGCAAGAAGTTTTCGAAGAATTTGTTCAAAGAATTCTTGCAGAAACACCTTATATGATTAGAATGTTAGATCAGATTTCAGATGATAAGAAAAATAAAGTAGAAAAGAAATTTTCAAAACAAGATGTCGAGTCAATTTTTGACTTAATTGAAAGTAATAATCGAATCAAAGATTAATAAAAGGATAAAATATGTCTAAAGAACGTGAAGAAAAAATCGAAGAAGCAGTTTCAACTATAAAAGAAAAGATTGAAGCAAGTGCTGTCGATAAGATTAAAAAGGATCTCTATTTAGATAAGCCTTCAAAAGGCGCACTTGATGCTGTTCAAGAAAAATTAGTTTCAAGAAAACTTCTTGTTTTTCTCACCGCGACTGGACTTTTGATAGGTTCTGGACTCGATCCAGACACCTGGGGAATGATTGCAATGTTTTATATCGGAGGACAATCTGCGATCGATGCAGTTCAAGTCTGGAGACACGGTAAGTAATGATTTTCTTAAAGAAAATAAAAGAGATAGTTGTTGAATATTGGGAAATATTTGTCGGAGGAATTGTTCTACTTTTCGGAATCTTCTTAGGCACGTCAGGAAGTAGAGAAAAAGTTTTAAAGAATGATATTGATTCACAAAAGAAAGCAGCAGAAGACATAAAGAAAGGGACTGACGAAGCGATAGACAAGCACAGTCAAACCAGACAAGAAAATCTCTCAAGAAAAGAAGAACAAGAAAGAGCAGCTGACGAACAAGAAAAAGAAAGAAAGAAAGAATTATTAAAAGATTCTGAAAAACTTGATACTGTATTAGAAGAAAAATACGGTCTTAAGGGCGAATGATTATGAATTTCTTTGTCTTTTTAGTGGGAAGCGCTTTAGCATCTGACTTAGATTATGTGAGAATAGAGTCAGGAGAAATTGCACCAATGTCAGGTGTGCTCTTAACAGAAGATGCCTTGGCACAGATAATTGCGCAAAATGAACGTGAGGTTGCGCAGTGTAAGATTGACAGTGAATTTGCTCTTAGCGAAATGAGTGCTAACAAAGATTTAAAATACGATTTATTAGACGTGCGTTATAAATCAGAGACTCAGATGTATCTCGATATGATAGCAGTTAGAGATGAACAAATTGCGAGTGATAAAAAAAAGGATGTCCTCCAGAAGTGGAAGACATACGGCTCTTTTATTTTAGGAGCAGGCACAACGATCGGAATAACGTATGCTGTTAGTCAAAACTTTAACTAAACATTTGTTTCGATCATAATACTTAATAAAGAATTCTGGAGATTAATATGCAAGTTAAAGTTAAAAAAGAAGTGTTGTTTAACTTAATTAAAAAGACGCTTCTTGAAAACAGAACGTTTGACAACCCAAGCGGAAATTTTATTCACTCATTTGATAGACAAGAAGCACCCATCGAGGCAATTCCACACATGTCAAATCAAATTTCTGTTGAGGAACCCCCAGTTGGAGATGAGAATTATGTCCCAGCATCAATAAGAGAGCTAAGAGCCGCCGCCGCGAGAATAGCTGAAGAAGTTCCTCCTGATCAAGTTGAGACTTATTATAGAAATCTTCATAGACTTCTTGACAATGTCATTGACAAAAGCAATAAGTCTGGAATGATGTCCGAAGCTTGGGATTTAGAATGGGAAGGTAGCGGTTGGGAAGATACAGACTATGCTGATGATGATGAATATGGGTCAGTTGCATCCGTCGGAGGAAATCTTGAAGATGTAATGTCAGATCAGAGCTTTATCAGACTCAAGCGTGAATATGAAAAAGATCCCTTTTATGACGGCACACAAGAGATACAAGATTTAGCAGACAAATACTCAGTAGGGTATAGTGATATCGAATCCATGTTAATGTCCTCAGACAGTTCAGACCAGTCTAAGATTGCGACAATGCCTACTCCGGCCTCCACATCTTCACGTTCTCGTATGAGAAGCACTGATAGAGCTCGTGCCCGAACAGCACCTACAATAGATGATGAAGATTTACCAGAACTTAGCGATGAAGATGATGAAAGACTGCTGGGGCAGATAGGCGATGACAAATTAGAAAGATCTCCTGAAGTTAGACAGCACAAAGCTCTTACAAGAGCTTACTGGGAATCAGCTCTGGAAGATCTCAAGTCAGGTGAAAGATATCCTCTTGAAATTATGTCACAAGTTGTCATGGATTCAATGGACGCCGTCTCTCGTGTGATAGGCACAGAAGTTTCTGTCAAGTATGGTTTTGGCGGAGGTGATCCCAACAAAGAATTTGCTGGGTCGAATGAAGAAAGAGCTTGGTCCGGAATCCTTAGTAATGGTATCAATACAAATAGCGAGGTTGTCTATAGACTTCCTGCTGATAAGAAAACACCAGAATTCTGGAAACCCATCGTCACAGCTTTTATGAGTAGATTACAGTCTCGTCGAGCCGGTTCTCTATCAGAATACTCAAGCATGTTTCAAGAAATGGGTAGTTTAGCTTTTCAGAAATATAACGAAGAATCAGGATTAGGACTCCAAAAGTTCTTAGAACAAATTACAAACAGAGTTGTTGATTCAATTTTGTATCATCCACAGTACGGAGCATTAACAAGAAACGTGGCTTCTTCTGAAGAAGAACTTCTTTCCAGACTAATTGATACGGGTTTTTCTGCACAGATCAAAAAGTCTCCTTTTAATATTCCTACAAAGGCGACTTTTAAAGCCAGAAAGCTTGACCCAAGCGAGGAAATTGAACATGCAGGTACGCAAAAAACACTAAAGCAGGGAATCGTAGATGCAGTTGTTGCTTATGTTATTGTTAAGTCTGATGAATTCAAAACACAAAGACGACAACTTGACGCAGATTTATCAAACGAAGCTCGGGATCAAGCGATACAAAGTATTATTGAAAGCATATCAGGTAATGAAACATTCACTTATACATCTGGATCGAGTTCTGCAAAAGCATCTTTTGTCATAACTAAAGAAGATATTGTTGATGAAGTTAATGCTTATGTTGATCAAAAATTCTCTGAATCCTCCGTTGAAGATGAGGAGATCGAAGAGCCGGAAGAAATAGGTTCAGAAACTGAAAGAATGCTTGAGGACCCTAATATTCCAAACTCAGAAAAGAAAGAAAGATTCACAGATGAAGTAGCTTCACAGATTATGAGAAACACCGGCGCAGTTGCTTCTTATAGAGACTATGTTACTCGTGTTTTAAACAAGAAAGTTAAAATGGCTTTGGAAGGACTTGAAGAAGATGAGGGAGACACAAACTTCATAGACGTATTCAATGATACTCTTGCTGAAATAATTCCTTCAGTTGAAGAAGCACTCATGAGAGTTGCACAGGAAGGTCAGCGCGCAGGTTTATCAGAAGAGGATCTCAATCCTTTTATCGAGGCAATAGCACAAATAAGGGGCATCAAAGAGTTCGTCTATAGTCCAGAAACTTTGGGCGGTGAAAGAACTATCCAGAATCTGGAAGATGGAATATTCAACATAGGGGGAGAAACGTATAATGCCGGAGAGTTCTTTGCAGAAGGTCAAAATACTGGACCCGCTATTCTAAGATATGTCGTCTCAGACTTAATAGGAGCTTCATTAAAGGGAACAGGTCTCCAGAATATTGAGACAATCAATTTTGGCTTTGAGAAAAAGGTCAAAAGACTTGCTCAGAAAATGGAAGATCATCTTAAGAGCGAAATGTTAAGAATGTTCTCAGGTATTAATCTTGGTGATGCTCAGAATGCTGCTTATGCAACTGCTCAGCTGATAGGACATAGAGAATCAAAAGCTACATTCTTAGAACCTAACGGTAGAGACCTGCAGATAAAGACTGTTTATCCTTTTGTGGGCAGAGTTAAAAAATTACCTGACTTTAGTAAGATGAATCCGGCTGCAAAAAATTATGTTTGTTGGTTCTCAGCCATCGCGGATAAAAGACACGGCGGCGCGGCTACAGAGGAAGAGAAAGTTGCAGTCGCAAAAGAGCTTTACGACAAATTAATGAGAATAGGATCAGGAGAAATAGATGCCGCCTCCTCAGAAGTAGAGGACGTTGCAAATAAGACGTCAGATGTTATTAATAGAGCACTCTCAGAAGTTGAAGCCATTGAAGATTTCACTCAGAAAGAAGTCAAGAGAATTAGACAAGATCCAAAACTCATGGAGAAAATTGTCAAACAAGCAATGAAAATGCACTTAGAAGATATTGGTTATCCAGATTTTTAAAATGAGATGAAAATGAGAAGTCTTTACGAAGTCATAAATACGAAAGCAAGTGTAGTAAAAGAAAATTTTGATTTTGCTTCTGGGATGAATAAACTCTTCTCCTCTGAATTTCAGGGGATTAGAGACATTCCTGAGGTTCCTATAGAGCCTCAAACAACACCCTGGGAAGAAGTCACTGAATACACTAAAACTTATATCAAGAGAACTTTTATCTTTGATAGAGATAAACACGTGAGATTTTTTGTGAATGAAATCTTAAAGACGTCAGAAGAGATAATGCATCATCCCACGCTTATAGTCGAGAGGATGAAAGTGCGAGTAGAGCTTTATACGCATGACATCAATGAAGTGTCAGAGCAAGATCTTAAGATGGCAAAGTTTATTGATGAGATATATGACGACGTGAAATTTATTCAGGAGTTTTAATGTCTTTTTTTGTCAGTGATTCGCTTAAAGGGCGTGTGACTGAAGATGAGTTAGCAGTTAATAAAAATTCTTATTTAGAACCTAATGATCATCGTCTCTTTGTCGTCATTGAAAATAGAGATAAATTTATTCATGAATTTGAATTTCTAAGCCTCAAAAGAGAAAAAAATAGAATCGAACTAAGCTTAGAAATTCCTCAAACTTACAAACACATAGACAAGCTATTCGATAAAAATCTTAATATCAGAGTAGGAAACAAACAGTTTAACATTTTAGACGTCGAATTTAGCATTATAGACTTTGATTTAACAAAACAAAACGAAAGAAGTTGCTATTTGTTAAATATAGTTATTGATGTATAAAAACATAGAGGAAAAAATGATCAGAGTTAAAAACGAGAATGATCTTCTAAGAATACTCAGAGTAATATCAAGCGAAGCTGTAGATCTTTCTAAAAAGAAGATCAATGAAAATTCAGATCCTACTGTTCGTAGATATACTCAGCAGTATAAAAAAGATGAAAGTCTATATGGAAATCTATCAGAGCAAGAAGAAGAAGTGGAAGAAGAAGTTCCCGAAACAGAGGCAGAGGTAGAGGAAGAGGTTCCAGAAGAAGAATCAGAAGAAAATTCTGATTCGACTGAATCCGCTGTCATGGGAGCTTCTTTTGATTCTGTTGTGCAGGCTGTTAATCAACTACGCGCAGGCAAGTCACTAAGAGATTCCTCTATTAAACAACAAGCACAAATTTATTACGATAAATTATCAGAAGATGAGAGAACAACACTTCTCGTTTTCTTGAACGCGCTATCAGATATTATCGCAGGACAGATTAATGGGAAAGATGCACAAGATCCTGGAGATCCCCCGCTTTCAATTAGCATTAGTTCTGAAGATGGTGAGGCAGAGGAAGAGGCTCCAGAAGAAGAATCAGAAGAGACAATGACTCCAGAAGAAGAATCAGAAGAGAAAATGACTCCAGAAGAACCTTCTGAAGAAGACACAACACCTCCTATCAAGGTGAATGAGTCTCAAGATCTTATACAGTTGAGGAAGAAAGTTAGAAGAATGATGTTGAGAGGTTGAAGATGTCTGTTGTATCTGAAGATGCTATTAGAAAAATAGTCAGAAATTACTTATTAGAAGAAGGTCTGTTTGACAAAATAAGATCAAACTCAAGAGGAAGTGTAAGCTACCTCAGTTGTGATTTAAAAAATCTAAAAAATTCCACAGTCGCAATTAAATTTATCAAGTATTTTTTACTTAAGCCACAATTCAGCAAAGTTGTTAGTGGTGAAAAGAAATACTTCACTAAAAACATGTTGATGCTTATGCTTGAAGGTGGATTAGATGATCCTCAAGATGCTGAGTATGAAAGACTTGTTAGTGACTACGTGAGATCACATCCGGAAATAATTGATAGATGGATTAGCATATTAGAGTTCAGCATAACTCAAGTTTTTGGACCTCTGTCCAGCATGTATTGTAACTTGTTTAGTAATCTATTATTGTCAGGCACTCCTCCAAAAGATAAAGATAAAGAAATACCTCATGAAGATATTAGTGAAAATATCGCAGAGGCGTTTAGAAGGGCGGGAGAAAAATTTTCACTCGAAGAAGAACTGACAATATTTAAAGACGATTTCGAACCTGAGCACTTGATTCTATTCCCGAATACTTTTATCGCAGTTCAGAAAGGAGAAGACCGCGATGATGTTGAAGAAATCTTTAGAAAAGAAAAAGACAGGTTAAATCATATGCTCAGGGGTTCTTTTAGAATAAAAAATCTATACAGAAATTTTAGTAATGATTTATTTTATAAAATTAGAAATAAGCGCACGATTCTATCGTCAATTAATAATGTCAGCAGTAATGTTGAGGATTCTGATACTAATAATAATCTTCTAAAAAGATTAGTGGCGAAAAATATGTCTGACTGCATGGACATTTTGAAACAAAAACACAATTTGACTTAGACATAAAATTATATTTTTAACAATCAATTAGATCTTATTAATATTCTTTGCATAGGAGAATGTAATGAATAATTCTTGGTATCCAGAAATAATGTATGAAGAGAGCGAAGACGGCATTAGCTCTAAAATTCCTTTTATCTTAGTTCCCGAAAATCAAAAAATGCCTGAAATACTCTTTGTTTTTGAGAGCAGAGAATCAGGAGAGTTTGAGCCTGGTATTGATGGAAATCCCGTTCCCATTCTTGAAATGGATCTTCACCAGTATGCAGATATGTTAGTCTTGAAAGAGGGTTTGACTCCAGATCTGTATGATCAAGTGAGATCCTGTCTGGGTTTACAGCCGCTAACTGAGGCAGCTTCTGCCGGAAGAAGGATAACTGAAAATATCAGAAAAAATATTGAAGAAAAAACAAACACTGAGACATAATTAAACTATAGTTCTTAGTGGAGAATATCATGAAAATTAACTTAGATAGACTATGCAAACTCGCCGGAGTCGAGACCTCAGGTGGAAATGTTTTAAAAGAAGCTTCTAACAGAAGCATGCACGACGATGCTGCTCTTTCAGATGAAGCTGCTTACAGATTCGGTGCCGGTCAGCTCGCAGAAGGTGAATCAGAAGAAATGGATGAAGAGGATGAAATGGTCGAAGTTGACGAAGCTATGCTCGTTCAGGAGATCAGACGTGCTAAAAAGCTAATGGCTGAAGCTCGTCAAAGAAAAGCTGATACTCTTGAGAATCTACAAGAAGCAAATTTAAGAAAGATGATCTCAGAAGAGATTGATTCTGTTTTCAAGGATCTAAACCTCACCAGCGGCTGGGTTTATGGAGATCGTAAGCCCAGAAACAGAACACGCGGTGCAGTTAACACAGCTTTCCCTGGAATTGGATTCAGAAAGCATAAATGAAACTTCACGAGTCCACTATCAAAGAGCTGATTAGAATTTTTCAAGTTCATGGTGGTCATCGGGAAGAATGGCGCCTTGCACACGAACTCACAAAAGTCGATTTAACAGCTTACCTTCAACAATCGACAGGAAAGGAAGTTCTTGTTCTGACAGATGACTTGAAAAAATCTTTAAAATAAAAATGAAAACTTGACCCACTTTATGTTATAATCTCATTACGAGGGATTTAATGGAATACAAAGTGGGTCAAGTTTTTTATTTAGTGGGAAGCGAAACAGCAAAGGTTATTCCTTTTAGAGTAGTTGAAGAAATTACGAGAACTACACTTGAGGGGCAAGAAAAAATTTATATTGCTGAATTGCCTGATAATAAGCGCACAAATATTGATGTTTCTAAATTAAAAGGACATATTTTTAATAATTTAGAAACGCTTCGTGAACATATGCTGGAGAATGCTAAATTTGCCATTGATAGCATGATTGAGAACGCACATCTTTTAGCAAATAAAGTATATCAAAATATTGTTGAAGATCATCAATTAGAAGATGAGGCAGACGCTGAATTAGAAGAAAATAAAGAAGAAGTGAATGTGCAAAGCAATGAGAAAAGTGATATTGTAAAGGTAGATATAGGCAATGGCGTAATGGCTAAAGTCAATCTAAAAGACTTAGAAAAGGTATCACAAATATGAAAGTTCTCTTACTTGATGCTTACAATTTAATCTATCGTGCAAAGTCAGGATTCACTAAGGGTGAATATCCTGTTATTTTTAATTTCTTCAGAGGTTTGCGCCCCCTTGTTGAAAAATTCAATCCGGACAAGGTTTATTTTGTCTTAGAAGGCAATCCTAAGTTTCGTGCTGATCTCTCTTCAGGAGAATATAAAGGTAATAGGCCCAGTCAGAGTAGATCTTTTCACGAGCAAAAGGCTGCCATTATAGGTCTTGTTAAGAGTTGTTTCCCATTTGAAACAGTAAGACACCCAGATTTTGAGTGCGACGATACTATTGCTACATACGCTGCACTTCATGCAAGACAGGGTGATAGTGTAACAATCGTGTCTTCTGATTCTGATTTTATACAGCTATTGAATGCTTTTGAGGAAAATTTTAGAATTTATAATCCTGTTAAGAAAATATTCGTAGAAAAACCCGAATACGATTATGTGACTTGGAAAGCACTTCGAGGAGATAAAACAGATAATATTTCTGGAATTCCTGGTATTGGAGATAAAACAGCAGAAAAACTTTGTAAGAACGAAATGCTCTTGCAAGAGACACTCTCGAATCCGATCAAGCGAGATGTTTTTGAGAGAAACGTTAATCTCATCAGGCTCGTAGACTTTTCTAATACTTTAGATCAAGTAGAGTCACACGTAGGAAATGCTAATTTTGATAAATTGCAAGAAACTTTTGAAAAGATGGAATTTACTTCCATGATCAAAGAAAAGACTTGGCAAAAATATTGTAATACTTTTAAAAATCTGTGAGAAAATATGTACTTAGATAAAAATTTGCAAGAAGAACTCAGAGCAAGAGGCATAATTGCTGAAAATGAAGTCATTTCAAAAGAAGGTGATCTTTATGTGGCAGTTAACGTGATCAATAATCAGCGTAGAATAGTTCAGTTAGATAGAACTCTTCTGGAAGGAAGAGGAGAAAAACGACTGTTAAAAGGCTGATAGAGAATGCAAGAAAGAGAGATAAAAAGAAGAATAATTAGCGGAGAGGATTTAACTTCTGCCCTCCGACGTGGTGTTGATAAATTAGCTGATACTGTTAAAACCACAATGGGTCCTAAGGGAAAACTTGTTCTGATTCAAAGAGACAATCTACACCCTATTGTGACCAAAGATGGAGTCACAGTTGCAAACGCTATTAATCTAATAGATGAAGTTGAAAACTTAGGCGCACGAGTCATAAAAGAGTCAGCTGCAAGAACTGCAGATACGGCAGGAGATGGAACGACCACAGCGACCGTTCTCGCTCAAATCATCTTTAACAAAGGGTTACAGATGAGAGCT
>Ga0181583_10003867_pt1 | contig 10986 bp, 7 predicted proteins | sample 071ome_31_FD_132461 | JGI IMG/M metagenome (GOLD analysis project Ga0181583, IMG submission 132461) | Coastal salt marsh microbial communities from the Groves Creek Marsh, Skidaway Island, Georgia - 071405CT metaG (megahit assembly) | ecosystem: Environmental > Aquatic > Marine > Intertidal zone... | reverse complement strand
TGAGTAACACCCAAGTCGCTTAGTTCTCCTTTGAGATAGTCGTGTGCTTCTGCTCTAGCACGAAGTTCATCTACTCTGTTGTCTAGCATTTCATCAAAAATACTAAGAGCGTTTTCAATGAATCCTTCAACTGCTTGGTATTGATCATCACCGCCCCATTCGTTTACGCTTTCTGTTTTCCATTGACCAGTGTTAGGATCTCTGTATGCAGCTTTGTTTTTAGGACGCTTTTCGTATCCAGGAACATCTGAATAATAGTAGTCGCCGTCAGCATTTGATACTGTGCTATTTCTACCTGTTGCGTTTGATACTGTGCTATCTCCTCTATTAGATGCTATTGTATCGCCATGGATAGTTCTTGTTGTTGGCAACTCGCTCATATCATAGTCTGCATATTTGCCAGCACGGAAACCTTGAGGATCTTCATATTCTCCTGGTTCAGGCCAAGCTCTAGCACCCAGTGATAATGGCTTGCCACTACTATCTCTAAATGGATTATTTCTAGCTTTGTCTCTACCTAAGAATCTGTCCCACCAGTTGTATTCATCTTCTGAAAGTTTACCTTCACCCATTGCTTGACGCAGTGCAGCATCGATAGCTGCTCTCATTTCCACATCTTTTGGACGCAGTTTAGGACGAATGCTAGTTTTAGGTGCACCGCTTGTTTGTTTTGTCAACCCTCTGTTTTGAGGATGGCTTGGTTGATCCATGTGTCCTGCACGAGGATTAAATTCAAACTCGCTTAGTGCTTTTTCAAATATTCTGTTTAATCTTTTTCTTGCGTCCATTGTAATACTTTCGTTTGTTCCGTCTGCATTGAATATTGGTGCATCAGGATATTTTGCTCTTAGTGCTTCTCTACTGCCATACACTTTGGTTTCTTTACCACCAACTGTAGCAATAGCAAATTCTTTTTTACCTCTAGCACCTTTAACACCTACATTCGATGTAGTGCCTTTGTCATCTAAATATCTTTCTTGTTCAAAATCATCTGGACCAGGTTTGCCTTCGCCTTCCATGTCAGTTGCTCCATCATCTCCTGCAGGGTTTGGATCTTGTGCTGGTTTTGGATCCGGTGGGGTAATGTCGCCGTCGTCTGGACCTAACAAGTCGTCCATTGGATCTGGTAATTCACTGTACGGAGCAGGATCAGGTGTTGGATCTGGGATTGGCTGTCCTCCTGGACCAAAACTGCTTGGATCTCTAGGTGGTCTAGGATTACCAATGTCATCTTCATCTCTTGGCATAAACTCGTCACCTGTTCCGTATTGTCTATCTAAATCACGTAGTATGTCGTCTACGTTTGGTTTAATAGCTGGATCGCCTGGAGGTGGTAAATCTGGCTCAGGGGTAGGAGGAACATAAGTGTCGTCATATTGTCCTGCTTGTTGTGCTGCTCTTGCAATTGCATCAGTATACTGCGGCTCAGGTGTTGCAGGTGTAGGTGTAACAGGTGTTGTTTTAGGTGGCTGAGGCTGTGGAGGTCTGTTTGCTTCGTCTAGTGCTTTCCATTCATCGTATGTTAGATACATGTCTGTGTCTGGGTCATAGTATGCACCCTCTTTTGGATCATAGTAAACGGGCTTGCCGCTCTTTGTTTGAAACGGTCCTTCTAGTCCTTTGCGTGTTTGATATCTATCTCTGTCTATTGGAGGTAGTATTGTATATCCCTCTGTTTTTTTCTTACCCATAGCCTTTTTCCTAATAGTTGCATAGTAAACTGTTTCCCAATCTTTACCATACTGCTTTTTCATTGACGCTTTCATGCCACTGTCATCGTACTTGTCTTTAAGACGTTTTTCCTTGGACTTTTCACTCTTGGTCATTTTGCGTTCTTGCATATATTTACCTTTTATTCTTTTTACTTTCGAAGTTTTTGTATCTGTCTAAGTTCATTGGATCAGCTATGTCTAGTTTTTTAAACCCTGGTATTCTCTTAGGTTGGCGTGGTGAACTAGTTGGCTTAATAGGCTCATATTTGTAATCACCATATCCGCCTATTGCATCACGTTGATCAGGTGTTAGTGCTCTGATATTAGTAATTTCATCAACTTTTTTCTTTTCATTGACAGGTTTACGTGTATCTTGTACGCTGTCTCCAAAACTCTTGTACCTATCCAAGTTTAGAGGATCTTTAATAGTTAAAATAGGGAAGTCAGGTGCTTTAAGATCCTTTTTAATTTTCTTTTTGCCGCCTGGAACAATAGGCAGAGGAAGTTCCGTTTCAGCATCCTTGTCTGTAGAACGCTGTTGAGCAGGTGCAATCTTAGTTTGTGCCGTTGTAGTGGGCATTGTGTTCACTTGCTGAGCAGGAGTAATTCCGGTTTGCTTTGTAGTGTCAGTATCAAAATCAGCTTGTGTTACTGGAGTATCAGGAATTTCAACTGGTCCGCTATCTTGTTGTGTGTCTGAATCAATATCTTGTTGTGCTCTACGTCTAGCATCTAGTTCTGCTTGTCCGTCGCCTCTGCTACTGCCTTTAACAGTGTTGAATTGACGTTGTCCTGGATACTTTTTAGATAATTCATCGTTGGTACCATATACTTTACCTACTTGAACATTGCCTTCTTCGTCTCTTGCACCTGTTACAGGTACAACAACATAAGGTAGTCCTTCACGTCTTGCTTGTGGAATATTAACGTTTGTAGTATTATAGTCGCCTTTTTGATTACCAACCAAGCGTCTGTCAAGTTTAGAATCTGGAATTCCTCCGTCTGGAATATCTAAACCTGTAATTGGTGTTGGTATATCATTTGATTGTGCATCTTGTGCCGCTTGGTCTGCGGCTCTAATTCTCTGTTGAGCCTGTCTAAACAATTCTTGTTGACGCAGTTGTGCTTGTCTGCGTGTTTCTGCTTCTTGATCAGCTTTACGTCTTGCTACTTCTGCATCTCCATCACCTCTGCCTGTGCTTTGATCTCTTGCTGGAGCCTCTGGACGAGCTTGTGGTGTTGGCACTGGTGCAGCAGGACGTGGTTGCGGAACTGGCGGAGTTTCGCCTTTTGTATCTAAACGTGTTGTTAGATCGCCGTCTTTATCGTTTGCTTGAGCGGCTTGCTGTTGTGCTTCTGCATCTTCGATTGATTTTATTTGATCTTCAATCTGCTGACGTATTTCAGCTTCTCGACGTTCAGCTGCTAAATTTGCTTCTTCTTCAGCTCTACGTCTAATCTCGTCTCGTATATCTTGTTCATTGTCGTCAACAAGTTGATTTTGTGCTGCAATCTCTGCGGCTCTTTCTTCTGCGGCTGTTCTGATAGCTTCACGTTGTGCAGCCTCTTCTGCTTCTGCTTTTGCCGCTGCCGCAGCTTCTTTTGCTGCATCTCTGATACTGTTGCGTACTGCTAATTCTTCTGCTGCCGCATCACCAAATTCTTTACTTTGGTTAGCAAGATCTTCTGCTCGTTGTATAATCTGATCACGTATTTCAGATTCTTGTTCTGCTGCATTGTTATCAGATGCAATCTTTTTAGCAATGTTTTGAATTACTTCTCTGTTCGCTGTTTCTTCTTCAGCAGCATTCATTCGTTGAGCTTCTCTAGCAGCTTGATCCCTGATACTATCTCTAATAGCAAGTTCTTGTGCTTCTGCTTCACGTTCTGCGGCAATACGTTTTGCTTCATCTCTAACACTGTCACGCACTGAGCGTTCTTCAGCATCCGCAGCTTGATTGGCAATAATTTGTTGTGCAGCTTCACGTTCTGCTCTTCTAGCGTCTACTTCTAATTGTCCGTCGCCTCTGCCACTGCCAGTAGGTTCTCTTACTTCTGGCTCTGCACCTGTGTCATTTGGCGTACCATCATCCACTGGTAAATTGTCAATGCCGCCTGCATCAGCAGCATTTTGCGCACGTTGTTGTATTGCTCTCTGGAGTCCAGGATCAACAACACCTAATCCAAAATTATTGTCTGCTGTTTTAGGTTCTTGTGCTGGCGGTACTTGTGCCGCTGCAATGTTTGCAGGAGTAATTGCATATGTAGCACCGTTTAGTGTAACTTGTATATTACCATTTGGTAAATTTCTTACAAATTCTGCGGATCTTGTTTCGCCTGTTGCATTGCGATACTCAACTGCGTCACCTTCTTCATATTCAGGTAAGTTTTCAATTTGAGTCTGTACTTCTGGTCTAGTTGGATTTGTGTATTCAGGAGTATCTTCTGCACGTTCTGCTGCTATTGGCATTGTAGGAGTTGTTCTACCCAATGCTTGTGATGTTAGTTGTTGTTGCAGTTCTGTTGATACTGCACCTGTACTTCCTAATGATCCATCTTCTTTTACTGGTGCCCACATACGTCCTAAGAAACGATATTTTTCTCCACTAACTTCTATCTCAGTACCTGCTTTTGGTCTAGATGCTTGTGTTTGTGCAGGAAGTTGTGGAGGAGCTTCGTTTAATTCTTCTTTAGTAGCATCAATAACTTGTTGTGGATTTTGTCGATAACTTTCAATACCGCCTTCGCCAAAGATCTCTTGAGTAATACCTGGATAAGTTTTCTCCAAGTTGTTGACCATTGAGGCAACCGCCATTGGATCTAACTCTCCATCAGCAAGTCTTAGTCTAGTGTTGTATACAGTGTATCCTCTGGCTAGATCGCTGCCCATGTCTGGCTGAACTGGTGCAGCTTGAGTAGTCTCTTGTGCATCATCGTCACCTTCTAAATCCTGTGGAGTAATAGGTGTAATAGGTTCTTCGCCGGTATCGTTTGGTTCACCGTCATCTGTTCTTCTTTGGTCTGGAGTTGCTGGATCAGACTGATTAATAAAGCCATCTGCTGTTGCAATACCACTTTGTAGTCTTGGTGTACCGTTACGGTTGTGTGTACGAGCATATTCTGCATCCCAGGCTTGTTGATCTTGTGCAAGGCCTTGTGTGATCTGATCAACTCTTTGTTTGTACGCAACGCCTTGCCCAATTTCTCCTCTAGCAATTTGCATTTGATTTTGGTAGTTTGTATCTGTTTCGTCTGGTCGTGGACGAGGAGCATTTTCTGGATCATCACCATAAGCTCGATCCCATACTAGTTGAGCTTGCTGTAAATTACGTTCTGCTGCGGTAGCAAAAGAAGCCAGTGCGTCTTGTGCGCTTTGTAATTCTCTGGCTAGTTCAGGCTGATTTTCTAGTGTTGGACGTTCAACAACAGGCTCTGCTACATTTCTAATTTCTTCTGGAACATTATCCCAATCACCATAACGTCTACTACTGCGTTCAATATCAGCTCTTGTCCAACGTTGCCCGATTCTATTACCGTCACTTTCTTGTGTGAAGTCAACATACCCACGGTTAACAAATTCAGCTTTTTGTGCAGCACTGAGGTCTGTCCAAGTTGGTGCTTCTAGATTGCTGCGATCAATAACTCTAAAGTCTAATTTGTAAACTTCTTCAAGTTCTCTCATAACTTGATTAAGTCTTCTTCTACCTTTAAAATCAAGTGTAGGGCCTTCTGTGTCAATTCCCAACAGGCTAGCAGCGTCTAATAGATCTGCTTCTGATGCAAATTCCACATTATATTTGTTTTCACTTGGATCGTAAGACATGTTGTCAATTACACTTAATAAATCCAATTTTCTAGCATTTTGAGAAATTATGTCTCTGCTTACTTCTGTGCCATCGTCGAGTTCCACTGTTAGTCCAGCTCTTACTCTCATGCGTTGGAATCTATTAAGTCTGTATTGACCATTTTCATCTTTTTGGTTTATATCAGTAATAAGACCTCTGTCTCTTATGGACTGTGCTAGTGCTAATCTTCCTTCATCGCTTAATATATTGTTCATAAGCAATTCAGGTTCTGTTCCTGCAAGATCAATGATAGTGTCTAAGTTTCCAGCATCTGCTCCGTAAAAAAACTGTCGCAGTTGTGCTCTTCTACTTTGCTGCTCTCTGTTGAGGCCTTGTATAGTATCAGTAGCTGTTACCATACCTGCTTCGCCTGTGCCGATTACTACTCCTTGGTAGTAAGCATTCACTGCATTTGCCCATTCACTGTTAAGATCACCTGCTTCGTTTACAAGTCCACGCTGTGTCCATACTTCTTGAAACGCTTCTTCAAAACCTTCTACTTGAGGTGAAACAACCCATCGCCCAACAGTGTTTCTAATTACACTTGGACTTAGAGGACTTAATTTGTTAAACAGTAATAGGTCTGCCGCTGTGTCTAGTGTGCCTGCACTTGCTGCAACTGCGGGCAGAACAGCATTGTATGTGTTGGTTAAAATAACTTGTTTAGCAAGATCATCTAACTGTCCTTGCTGTATTTCTGTTAATTCTGCTCCTGGAACAATTACTCCATCGTATTCTAGTTGTGCTCTAGCCAACTGTGTGGCAGCACTCCATTGATAGGTTTTTTGTAATTCACCACTTTCGTAGTTAGCATCAACTACATCGCTAATTTGTAATACCGCAGCACCACTGGCTTCAGCAGCGTTAAATGAAGCTAAAGCACCTGTTGCAGCGGCAAAGCCTACTGGGCCGCCCACGGCAGTACCAGCTGCCATAACACCTATATCTAACATAGTGCTGGGTAATTCTGTTGCAAACATAGCACCAAACCCAGCCCAACTCATTTGACTTCTTGTGTCGCCCATGCCAGGAACAAGGCCTAATAGATCTCCATAGTCAGTGACAGCGGTAGCCATCATAGTACCTTGATCTCTGAAGTCTAAATCTGTATTTGAATCTAGCCATTCTGCTGCATCATCTAAGAATGTTTGTCTAGCAACTCCAGTGACTGGTTTACCGCTTCCGCCTACTAGATTCCAAAGTCCGTCTACACCTGAAGCAACACCTCTTGTAATGTTTGCGCCTAATTCAAAAGTACCGCTAGCTAGTCTCCAAGCAAAATCTTCTACATACCAGTTGTCGTTGTAAGGTCTAATGTCTCCATTTGCATCTTGTATAAGACCTGGCATCTTTCCGCCTGCGACCCAAGCATTGTAACCTCTTGCTAAGTCAGGGTGTATACTGCCTGATTCTACTTGATTGTTAGCATCAGGTTCGCCTATACCAAATTGTCTTTTTTCATAAAAATTCGGAGGTACAACCATCACTCCTGTGTCAGGATCTTCTATTAATGGATATGGCTGACCTGTCATATCATACAAATCAGCCATACTCATTTGAATAAGTTGACGTCCACTTCTAGAAGTATCTTCTACTAAAGTACTAGCGAATAGTTCTGTTAGGCGCATCTATCATTCCTTTACATCTCGTCTGGCATATCGTCCACCACTACCGGCGGTTCAACTGGGTATTCGTTGACTGCCAAATACTCCATGTAATGTTTTACTGCGCTAAGATAATCTGCTGCTTTTGTAAGTTTTGCTTGCACCCAAGGTTCTAAGTTATCTGTATCTCCAATCATGCCGTGTAGTTCAATAGCGTACTTGCTCATTTTGTACAGTTGACTTTTAGCCATCCATCCATCTTCGTCTGTGCTATCTAATACACCTTCCATGATTTCACTGGTGTAGAGTACTGGCTCTACACCTTCTTTTAATTCTGGATTGTGTTTTTTCATCCAAAGTTTAGCTAGGTCAATGTCTTCGAACACTTTGCGTTCTACTCCATTGATGTCTAGCACTTTGTATGTGTTGCCTTCTTTTACCACACGTGGCTTGGCAACTTCTTTTACTGTGCTTATTTTGTCCAATCTCATGGTTGTCTCCGGATTATTTTATCTGACACTTGATCATTCAACTGTTGCTCGTCAGCATCAGCTTTTGTTTTTTTACTAGCAAAGATTGAATCTTTGCGTCTATGCATTTTACCCAAGGGTTTTGCTATACTAGCAAAACCACCTGCTGTAGTTGTTTCTCTTATGATCTCGTGTACCTTCATACACTTATTTATGCTATTATTTTTTTCTGCCGGCTTTCATATTGGCACACCAGTGATACATTTTAGCTTTCTCACCTGAGCTATTTTTTGCTTTACGTCTTAGTTCAGTAACGCTACCGTCACAACTAGCACCTGCACGTTTTACACGCCCTGGTCTGCTTTTGCCTTTTACTTTACCGTCAGCAAAGTTTTCAAACAATTGTCTACCAAATAGTGTCAGGTAAACATCTTCTAATTCACGTCCGTTCATGTTTTTTACTTGTTGTGATAACATTTGTGTATAGTAACCTAAATCGTGTCTTAGATTACCGTCAGTTTCTTTGTGCTTTCTCTTTAGTATTTTGTGCAAATATTCTGCTGCTTTGATATACCTATCAGCTTGAAAAGCAAAGTTAAGTTTACGACCTATATATCCTACAGGATTTTCTTCCTCTACTTTACTCTCTACAGGAAACTCTTGATTGGGCGTTCTAAAACCTTTTTTGCGCATGATAGTTTTAGCTATCAAATCTAATTCTTGATTCTTTTCATCCCAACGTAGCGCAAATGGTAGGTTAATATCTGTTTGCAAATCTTTCATTACTGCTTCTTGCCCTGGTCCCATCTGAGCAATAGGCTTACCCCATCTCTTGTATTCTTGTTTGAATAAACGTGTTAGTTCACTCATTGTGATTGGTTTTTGATTTCGAATGTCATTTACACGATCTAAAAAGTGTCTTGTAAATTCCACATCAATACCAACTTTGCCAAACAGTTTGTCTGCAAATGTTTCCAATTGCTGTAAGTCAATTGTGGTAATATCTTCTTTGGTCAACTGTCTTGCTACTGCTTTGGCTTTTTCACCTTCTGGATGATTAGGATTGATACTTACAACTTCACCATTCATTAGTTCACTTATATTAGCTGCTTTTCCAATTTCGTCAAGTATTATATGCAAACGATCTGTAGGATCATAACCATTTGTTTCGTATCCTAATTTTCCTCTAACTTCTGTTCTTGCACCGGTTCGATTGTCTTTTACATGCAGTACAAGCATGTCTGCATCATAGTCACGCTCTAATTGTAGCAAATAACTTTCACTTTTGTTTTTGCCTTCTCTGAGTAAAGGAAGATCAAACCACAATTTAAACCACCCCGGGTCACCTGGTTTTAACCCTAGTTTCTTTTCTTTATCTTTGAGTGCTTGTGCAGTGTGACTGATGTTCTCTGCTAAACCTAAGTTAAACAATTTGTTTGGTGTACTGTTTTTTGCCGCATTAGCATGCAAAGGTTGTGGCTTTCCACCTTTGTTCATGGGAAACAGTTTAGCAGCCTGACGTTCTGTCTCACCGGGCTTGACATCCACAGTTGTATTGTACTTGTCTATTATGCCAACACCTGCAACTTCATCTATTTTCATCTTGTCACCATTGTTAATAGTTGTAGTATAGCATCACTGTTGATAGTTTGTCTGCCACTGGTCAAACTTTGCACACCACGACGCATTTTGTCTGCATCTTCGGGAGTGATGTACTGTCTACTTTCAAATTCTTGTATATTGTCAAATATTTTGTTAACATCGACTGGCAATGGTTCTTGTTCAGCTTCTTGTTGTATGTTACGACTGCGAGCTCCGCCCTTGGCACGTATTGCTTGTAGGTCATCCAATGCTTGTATAAGTGCAGCAATTTTAGTTGGTAATACTCGATTGCGATTTAGTTCATAATCTGCATTTCTAAAGCCTTGTGTGCTTTGTTGCATTTGTTTGAGCATGTTAGTAGTTTGATCAATCACATTCTTCATCAACGTGTCGATGTTCATAGTGCCATAGCCTGGCACTGCAACTGTGCTTTTCATTGGCTCATCTCTGTTGAAGTCAGTAAGTTCTTCGTTGGCTTTTTTACGTCCAGCACAATGGGCTTTTTGACTGAAACCTCGTGGGTTGTCACAGTCAATACTACGCTTGTATTTCTCGCTCCACTTTTCGTTTATTTGATCAATCTTCATGTTCTTCTATTTCCACTACCAGGTTGCTGTCTCCAACCATTATTCTATGATACGTTTCTTTGGGTATGTGGAGGACATCACCTTGTTGTAATTTTTGTGGCAATTGGTTGTCCATTTGAAATCTCCAACCTGTGCCCTCCAATACTTTAACTGTTCTTGTTTGCCTGTCTCTGTGCCAAACTAACTCTTCTCCGTCTACAGAACTTTCAAAAGTTCTGGTTCTTTTCCTACCCTGTACAATTTCTGTGTAAGGAGTTACCACCATTGGCCTCCTTTAACGCCTAAACTTTTGTAACGTGGAGTTCTGCAACTCCAGTATCTTGCAGTTGTTTTATCATTTGCCTGTTTACATTTGTGTCTTGCTACAAAACTTTTGACTCTACCTGGGTCTTTGGCCTTTACACTTAGTCCAGTTGTGTCTCCCCAACTGATCTTTTTTACTCTGCCTGTTTTTGGATTCTTTACATATACATAAAACTTTTTGCTGCCGCCTCTTTTAGGTGAATTGAGTTTTACTTTTTTGCCATTGTATTCTGCTTCATCCATCTGGTCTTCTTCATCACTGCTATGACCTAAATGCTTGTGTACGAGTTTATCTAGTTCTTTGTGAAATTCGTCAACTTCTTCGTCACTCATTTCTTCATTGACACGAGGACCATTCTTTTTAATTAAGTTTGGTACCGTTGGTTTAGGTGCAGTCTTAGACTGCTTAAACGCAGTCATTTCTTGGTCATAAGTTTTCTTATCTACAGGACCACTTGCAAGTCCGCCGTTTCTAAAACGAATACCGGATCTAAAACCAGCTGTACTTGCCGGTAATCTATATTCATTTTCTTCTACAAATGGTACATCTAGTGGAACGACTTCATCATTCAAACGCACTAATTCGCCAATGTCTGTTTCGAGAAGTTCTTCATCTTCCCAATCCAACTCCAGCAAACCTTGACTGTGCATGTCTCTAACTGTGCGATAAAATTCTCTGAACGCAATACTTCCTGGACGGAAAATACATTCTCTAAACGGCACACCTCTGGCTACATGTTCTTCAATAGCCTGTTGCACCGGAGTCTTTGTTTCGATAAATTCATTAATCTTCATAAGAACACCCTTGGTAATACTTTCTTACGAGTATTTATCCAAGGGTGCTAGTTATTGTTCCACTATTA
>Ga0181583_10003856_pt1 | contig 10993 bp, 8 predicted proteins | sample 071ome_31_FD_132461 | JGI IMG/M metagenome (GOLD analysis project Ga0181583, IMG submission 132461) | Coastal salt marsh microbial communities from the Groves Creek Marsh, Skidaway Island, Georgia - 071405CT metaG (megahit assembly) | ecosystem: Environmental > Aquatic > Marine > Intertidal zone... | reverse complement strand
TTCATTGAGGTAGTCGCGAAGATCTGTATAGGGCATGATAAATCCGTTATCTAAATAGCGCTTAGTAGCGCATCATAAGTTACAACAAATACCGAGCCGACAAAATCCGGCCGAGGGAGAGAGCAAATGACCAGTCAGGCAGGCATTCAAATTATCGCTATTGAAGAACATTACCTTGATGAAGACGTTGACGCCAAAATTAATAAAGGCGCTGGCGGACTCGTTAAAGAGAGGCTTCTAGATGTCGGGGCCGGCAGAATTGCGGAGATGGATGCAGCCGGAATAGATGTCCAAATCTTGTCTCATTGCCCCCCGGGAGCACAATGTTTCGAAGAAAACGAGCTTGAACGAGCTCTAGCAGTCAATGATAAGTTGAAGAATACGATCGATAACTATCCGGATCGCTTTATGGGCTTTGCTTCCATGCCCACAAAGGTTCCCGGAGCCTGTGCAGATGAATTACAGCGATGTGTCGAGGAGCTTGGATTCAAGGGCGCGCTGACCCATGGGCTAACCGATGGTGTGTTCATTGATGATGAACGTTATTGGCCGATGTTTGAGCGAGCTCAAAAACTTGATGTACCGATTTATGTCCATCCTGGTCCCCCACATCCTGCTGTAATCGAAGCCTATTATAAAGATTATGTTGAAAAATGGCCCTCTATTCTCTCAGCGGGCTGGGGGTTCACGGTGGAAACCGCTACGGCAGGTTTACGGCTTATGCTGTCAGGGATTTTCGATAAATTCCCAGATCTAAAAATTATTCTTGGACACATGGGAGAAGGACTCCCGTTCTTACTCTGGCGAGTCGATTTCAGCTTTTCGAAAGGATTCAGGCCGGATGCTCCAAATGCCCGTATCCGGGAAATTTTCACCAATAATTTCTGGGTCACGACAAGCGGCAATTTCTCAAATCCAGCATTGCTTTGCACGATGATGGAGATGGGGATTGATAGGATTCTTTTTTCAGTAGATTGGCCCTATGTCGAAAATAAGCCGGGACCAGAATGGATGGAAGGCGTGCCGCTATCTCAAGAGGATAAGATAAAAGTTTTAAATGGAAATGCGAAAAAATTGTTACGGCTCTAATAGGACCGTTTTAACCTTATCTTAGCAATCAATCCCAGCATTCTAACCCTACTTCACAGTATAGTAAGAATGCTGGGGCTCCTTTTATTGTTTTTCTTTCTTATACGTCAGGTCGTTTATAATTCAGGTTCGGCCCCCCCCTTTGGCTATCCAAGTAAGATTCCACATTGTCCAAAGGATTCATTGCGTGACGCATGCGTGAACCAACTAACTGATCTAGCTGAATAGCTTGAGAAACCGTTAAATCCCGCCCCATCTGAACCGCTATCTTGGAGTGTTCTAGTGGCGCGAGATGCCGTGATCCGATTTCCTTCGCAATGCTAATGGTTGTTTTCTCTAGATCAATCGCAGGCATACTTTGGGAAATAATACCAATGGCGTCTGCCTCGGTGCCACTAAGGTTACGGCCGACAAGTTGAATATATGCCAATTTCTTAATAGGAATACCGCTGTGCAAAAGAGTAGAGGTCACAAGTTGACCAAAACTCCCCCTCAGGATCTCAGGCATACCAAATTGTGCATCATCAGCGGCAAAAACCATATCATGACAATTCATAATACCTAGGGCACCTCCCAAGCAGTAACCATGCACCTGAGCAATCATGATTCTCGGAAAAGCCCGAACCGCTTCTGCCAACTGTATCGAAGGCGTCGGCCTATCCCAATCTCGTAGCCCCGCTTCATTGACGGAACGCAAGAAAGTAAGATCAAGACCAGACGAATAGTTAACCCCGTTACCTCGAGTTATTACACATTTGAGTTCAACGTCCGACCGAATTATTTCTAGGGCGTCAAGAAAAGCATCCAATAAGGCTTCGTTTAACGCATTTCTTTTTTCTGGTCGATTAAAAGTAATTCGAGCAACACCTTCGCCCTCGAGTTTATCTAGTATTAACTCTGGCCAACTTTTTATCTCGATCCATTCCTCAGCCATATTTTCTTCTCCTAGTTGGGTCAATCCAGCTATATCTAACAAATAGATTACAAAAATTTTCAGAAGCCGACGCGATCAAATTCAGGGGGAGGAATAGGAAACTGAGACTGTTTTACCTGATCCCGAGTAATATCAAATTGCATCAGATCTTCACCTACTGTCAGTGGCCCGTCATAAGTTGGACGCGTAGCCGGTATTAAGTCCTCCGGTTTAGCGCCACCGAAAAGTAATAAGTGCGTGTAAACCGCAAGTTTCGGCTGCGAGAGCGAGAAGACCTTTCCAGCATCTTCGGGAATTGTATGGTTTCGACGGATACGCTCAAGATTTGATTTATCCTGCCCTTCTCCCATCCCATGGGTAACCTCGTGTACGAGTAAATCAACGCCCTTGGAATGCTCAATCAGATTCTCATTATACGTCGTATCCCCGGAAATCACCACAGAGCAACCATCAAAATCTATTCTATAACCGTATGCTGATAGTTTTTCACCGCCGTGATCAACTTTAAATGCGGTGATAACAACGCCATCTTTTTCATAAACAGGACCTGGAACAATTTCCTTTGATCGAAGAATCACTCCATCTGGAGAGTAGCTGTGTGCTCTAACCCTAATATCTGTTGCAAAGGCGAGGGGCAGATGTTTCATCATCTGATCAGTCCCTTCTGGACCCCAGACAGATAAGGGGGTTTTTCTATTTCCCCAAGGACGACCTATCCAGCCCGTTAACCAAAGATCGACAAACCCAACTACATGATCAGAGTGATGATGGGTTAAAAACATTCCTGTGATATCACCAAAGGGTATCCCCAGCTGAAAAAGTCGCTGTAATGCACCCCGTCCCGCATCAAACAAAAATTTTTCGTTGCCTACTTCAACCAGCGTGCAGGGACCAAATCGACTTAAAATAGGTGGTGGAGCACCCGTTCCAATCAATGTCACACGAAACATTTTTTACTCTCTTTCAATATTCTCTTAGTAATCTTCCATTTTCGTGAATTTGGTCTTTTATCCCGCAACTTCGAAGGCCTTCCCAAATAATTGCATTAAAAGAAGTAACAACCGTCACATTATACGTCTTTTCAAGGATTTCGACTGTATCCGCCAGTGGCCAGTGCGGACAGGAATAAAGCAGGGTATCAATCTCTTGATCCTTTTCTAATAAATTTCTTCCAAGATCTAACGCGGTATTTTTGGAGATACGATTATAATCTTCAAAAGTAGCGCCAACACCTAAACATATAACTGGTTCGAACCCTGAATCCGACAACTTACTCAGCTGGGCTTTATTTCGACTATTTGACGCTGGATGAATAATTCCTACGCGGTGTGCATTTACAGCTCTAAGGGCCTTTATTTGAGCCGTGGCACTTGAAGAAACAGGAATGCCAAACTCTACAGATAAGTCATTTAAAGCCTCTTCTAAGGCTTTCTCTCCCCTAGAAAGGTTCGTAGGCGAACCACCTAAAATCACCATGTCCGAACCAGCTCGCACAAATGTTTCCACCGTTGCACGCGCCTCTTCATGGAGATGTTTCATATTACCATCAGCGTGAGAAGAAACATGTTGAGTGAGTATCTGTAGCAACACGCCTTCTGGAACAAGTTCGTAAAACAGCTTGGGAAAAATTTCCGTAACGTAGGCAACAGAAGTGTATCCAATACGCGCTCGAGGCTCCGTCATTTTCTTCTTTTTTCCCTTAATTCAAAACTAGACCATTAAATTCAGACCCAAAACACCCCACAAAATCGTTATCGATATCTATCGATCTAGTTTGTTTTTTAATTCAGCTATTTCCTCTCTTAAGGCCGAGATTTCTTGTGAAACCAACCTAGTATCGGAGTCAATAACAGTCTCAATTTTTTCCACAGTCCGGTCTTCCCGTTCTGCATGCATCGTCTGCATTGAATCAACTATGATAGCTATAAACAGATTTAATACTGTGAATGACGAGACAATAATAAAGGGAACGAAAAATGCCCACGCCTGCGGGAATTGCTCCATCACCGGCCTAACAATACCCATAGACCAACTTTCTAAGGTCATTATTTGAAATAACGAGTACATCGATTCACCAATTGTACCAAACCATTGTGGAAATTCTCCGCCAAATAATTTGGTTGCAATCACGGCAAAGACATAAAAGACTAACCCGAGCAACAAACCAATTGCTCCAATCCCTGGAACTGCATGCAGCAAAGCTCCAACAACCCGTCGCAGCCTTGGCACACCAGAGATAATACGAAGAACTCTCAGTACACGAAGGGCTCGTAGCACACTAAATTCTTCACTAGCCGGGGCTAGGGCAATGGCAACAACAAATAAGTCAAATAATCCCCAGGGATCACGAAAAAAGCTCAATCTGTAGACAATGATGCGAAGAATAATCTCAACAACAAAAATCCAAAGAATTACATGATCAATCAGAATTAATTCTGTTCCAATCGCTGCCATAGCGCGGGGAGATGTCTGCAATCCCAATATTACGGCGTTAATCGCAATTAACCCAAGGATTGTATGACGAAATAGAGCGCATTCAACAAAACCGCGCAAACGGCCATGAAAGCTTGATTCAGTTATTAATTCTGTTGTGTCAGCCATAGCATTTCTCACAATTGACACAAATTATTAGCGCGTTTCATCGTGTTAAGGAACAGGTCCAAATATCCTTCACCGGCTTGACCACCTTAATCTATCTTTGATAAGAACAAAACAAGAACATTTAAAACCTATGAGAGGTAGATTCTATGATAAACAATCGCACTAACTGCCGTTCTGCGATCTCAGATCTACGTGCGCGCATCGGGCAGATAGAGCGTGGAAAAAAGAGCACTAGGTTAGAATTTATCCCCCCGTCAGTTTTAGGAACTGGGATAACAGAACTAGACTCGCATCTACCAGATGGCGGGTTAACCTTGGGTGCCCTGCACGAAATAACAATACCCACTCCTGCAGACACTGCTGCCGCAACCAGTTTTTGTATGTCTCTTCTGTCCTCCTTACTACGGACCCGTAAGGGGATCGCACTCTGGTGTCAGAATAGCGAAATGCTTGATACGGGAGATATCTACCCTCCCGGCCTCATACAACATGGAATTGACCAAGATCGGTTGATTTTTCTTAGACTCAAACGCGACGACGACATTCTATGGGCGATGGAAGAAGCACTAAACAGCCATGGGCCAGCCTGCGTTCTAGGTGAGATAGCGCACACAAATTTAACAAAGACGCGCAGACTTCAGACGGCAGCAAATGAGGCTGATTTACCAGCCATCATATTACATCCCGGATGGCAGGGGACATGGAATTCTGCCGCAGCTACAAGGTGGCGGATAAAAACCACTCAAAGCCGGCCATATGGCCTGGCTAAGACGTTGAACGAACCAGGAAATCCTCTTTGGCAAGTCGAGCTTTATCGTTGCCGCAGGGGCACCCCAGGTATATGGAAAATGGAATTTCAAAATGAGAAGGGTAATCTCTCTCTGGCTGCCCCGGCTAGCAACGGACCGGATAACTCGTGCAGCGCCGACATTGCATAATAGACCTTTTGCACTAGTTACGGAGCGTCATGGCCAAGCCATCCTATTCGCGACAAACGCAATAGCAGAACAGGAAGGACTAAACCCTGGCATGAAACTAGCCGATGCACGTGCAATTTTTCCAAAATTAACTGTTGAACCAACACAGATTCAAAAAGACAAGGCTATGCTGGAAAAAATCAGAATCTGGTGTTCTCGTTACAGCCCTTGGACTTCTAGCAGCGAGATCCAAGATGAACAAGAAAAAGAAAAAAAAGATCCAAATTTGATACTGGAAGGACCAGGTGGCGGCGGAATCTGGATAGACGCGACTGGCTGCAGTCATTTATTTGGAGGCGAAGAAATAATGCTGACTGATTTAGTCAACAAAATAAACCAGATAGGCTTTGTTTCTAAAGCTGCAATCGCAGAAACCAGGGGTGCTGCCTGGGCGTTAGCTCGTTATGGCCAAAATAATCAAAAAAACTGGACTATTGCACCACTCGGAACTGTACGAGAAACCCTAGCTCCGCTACCAACTGCAGCTCTAAGACTTTCCTCTACCACCAGATTAAACCTCCAAAAAGTAGGATTACATACTATTGGTGATCTTCTGAAATTACCTCGTGCAACACTATCTGCTCGTTACGGCACAACACTACTCAAAAGATTGGATGCTGCGATTGGAAAAGTATCTGAATCAATCTCCGCTGTGAAATATAAAGAACCACTATATGTTCGGATCTCCTTCTCCGAACCAATCGGAAATTCAGAAGATTTCCGGGCAGCTCTAGAAAAAATGTTAATCTTATTGTGCCAGAAGATGGAAAGCCAAGGTGTTGGTGCAAGAAGGTTGATTTTTACCTTGTACCGTGTTGACGGCAGCATAGAACAGCGTCTAGCTAGCGCCACTCACCCTATTCGCGACGTTATCACCTTAAAATATTTATTTAACGACCGTATCAACGATATTGATCCCGGCTTCGGCGTAGATGCGACAACTCTATTCGCAGAAAGGACGGAGGCATTAGGCGACACCCAAGCGAAACTATCTGATGACCGGAAAAGTAATAATTTCGAACTATTAATCGACCGACTAACAAACAGATTCGGAAATGAAAAAATTTTATCGCCGAGAATTACCGAAAGTCATATACCGGAGCGTGCTGGTACACTTTCATCAATTACAGAGAAACACCGTAACGCTGATATAAAGCATAAAAATATAATCCGCCCAGTACGGTTACTCTATCCACCAGAAGAAGTTGAAACTATCGGCCTAGTATCCAAACTTCTCGTCGAGCCACCGTCCGTTTTTCGTTGGCGTAAAGTTCTCCATGAAATAACCCTAAGCCAAGGACCAGAGCGAATTTCTCCTGAATGGTGGAGGTTAGGAAATACAGGCACACGCGATTACTTCCAGGTTGAGGACAGCAGAGGTCGACGATTGTGGATATTCAGAGAAACTAATCAAGGAAGCAAGACCACTCGTTGGTATGTCCACGGATTATTCCCATGAATTCTTATGTTGAATTACAGACCACGAGTAATTTTTCTTTTCTAAAAGGTGCGTCTTATCCGGAAGAGTTAGTCCACCGAGCGGTGGAACTCGAGCATAAGGCTATCGCTATTACTGATCGCAATACACTGGCCGGCGTAGTTCGAGCCCATCTAGCAGCGCGAGAAACAGGAATAAAAATAATCGTTGGCGCACGTTTAGACTTCACAGATTCAGAATCAATTTTATGCTTGCCCACAAATCACGCTGCTTATAGCCGCCTCACAAGGCTAATAACCCTAGGTCGAAGACGTGCACCAAAGGGTGAGTGTTATCTTTCAATAGATGATTTCTTAAATGCACAAAAAGACCAAATCATTGTCATTCTATCGCAGAGCCAATGTGATTTAGACCACCTATCCTTCACCCTGTCACGCTTCTCTGGGGTAATGGGTGACCGTTGCTATCTATCACTACAGAATTTCCTCGAATATGGAGACACTAGGCGGATTGCTTTACTAGATAACTTGGCAAGCAAGGTGAATGTCTCAACGGTCGTAACCAATGATGTGCATTATCACGACCTCACCCGCCGTAAATTGCAAGACACCTTAACTGCCATTAAAAATCGATGCACAGTCGATAATGCTGGGTACAAACTTTTCGTTAACGCAGAGCGTCACCTCAAATCGGCTGATGCAATGTCTGCCTTATTCCCTAATCATAAAGAGGCGATTTCTCGTACAGTTGAAATTGCCGAACGATGCTCATTTTCGCTTGATCAACTGGTCTATGCATATCCAGATGACGAGGCCCCGCCCGGAACCACCCCGCAAAAATATTTAACAGATTTAGCATGGGCAGGAGCTCAGGATCGATATCCCAGTGGAATTCCTGATAAGGTGTGCCTCCAAATAAAACATGAACTCCAACTCATCGATGAACTTTCATACGCTAATTATTTTTTGACTGTACATGACATCGTTCAATATGCACGAAACCGGGGAATTCTATGCCAAGGTCGCGGCTCAGCCGCAAATTCCGCTGTTTGTTATTGTCTCGGGATAACAGCAGTCGATCCCACGAAAATCGATTTATTATTTGAAAGATTTATTAGTGCTGAACGTGGAGAACCGCCTGACATAGACGTTGATTTCGAGCACGAACGCCGTGAAGAAGTAATTCAATATATATATAAAAAATATGGGCGCGAACGTGCCGGGCTTGCAGCCACGGTGATACATTACCGCGGCCGTAGTGGGATGCGGGAGGTGGCACGCGCGATGGGACTAAGTCGTGATGTAGAAGATGCTCTATCAAAAGCCTCAGTAATAGAAAGATTATCAAAAAAAAACAAACTTCCTTTAAGAGAGGTAGGACTCAGCGAGAACGATCCAAAAATTATTCTCACCTTGCAGTTGGCAAGTGAAATATCTGGATTTCCAAGACATTTATCCCAGCATGTAGGTGGCTTTGTCATTACACGGGGGCGATTGGATGACCTTGTTCCTATCGCCAATGCAACAATGGAAGGCCGCACGACTATAGAGTGGGACAAAGATGATCTCGACACATTAGGTTTTCTCAAAATTGATGTGTTAGGGCTGGGTATGTTGAGTTGTATTCGCAAAGCATTTGAGCTCTTACAAAAACACCATCAACATGAAGTCGATCTCGCAACCGTCCCAGCGGAAGATCCAGAAGTCTACAAAATGCTGTCTCGAGCCGATTCAGTGGGTGTGTTTCAAGTCGAAAGTCGAGCGCAGATGACAATGCTACCCCGTCTAAAGCCTAGAGCCTTCTACGATTTAGTTATCGAGGTCGCCATTGTTAGACCAGGCCCAATTCAAGGTGATATGGTCCACCCATATCTAAGACGCCGCAACGGAGAGGAGGAGGTCACATTTCCATCCGAATCTCTGCGCGAAGTGCTAGGAAAAACATACGGTGTACCTTTGTTCCAAGAACAAGCCATGAAGATTGCTATTGTAGCAGCAGGCTTTACACCGGCAGAAGCAGATGGGCTAAGACGCGCCATGGCCACTTTCCGCCGCATGGGCACCATCCAACAATATCGAAACAAAATGATCCGTGGCATGATTGCTCGCGGATATGAAGAAGATTTTGCTAACCGCTGTTTCAAACAAATTGAAGGATTTGGTGATTACGGTTTTCCAGAAAGCCACGCAGCAAGCTTCGCTTTGCTCGTATACGTCTCCGCTTGGCTCAAGTACCACCACCCGGCAATTTTTGCCTGCTCATTGTTGAATAGCCAACCAATGGGTTTTTACGCCCCTGCTCAGATTGTCGGCGACGCCAGCAAACATGGGGTTACAATTTATCCACCCGACGTGAATTACAGTCACTGGGATTCCACTATAGAAATAACTGCCGAGGGCTTGGACGCCCTCCGCCTTGGGCTTAGACAAATCAAAGGCTTTCGAGAAGATTTTGCTGATCAACTTATAACCGCAAGAAAAATGGGAAACGGTAGGCCTTTCTTTGATATAGATGATTTTGCCCGACGCAGTAATTTACCTAAATCTGTTCTAGAGCAGCTAGCAGACGCAGATGCATTTCAGTCGATCAATTTATCTAGAAGACAAGCGCTTTGGTCGACACAACGTGTCAACTCAAATCAAGCACCTCTTTTTATCGAATCAGGTGAGGGAATCGTCGAACAGAAGGTACATCTACCTAGCATGGGACTCGGAGAAGAAGTCAGCCATGACTATCGCACCATCCATCTATCTCTTAAAGATCACCCTTTGTCTCTACTGAGAAATTTAATGACATCTATGCGTGCAATCCCGGCAAAAAAATTATCAAAAATAGAAAATGGCGGGGTAGTGAGCGTCTCTGGTTTAGTTATTAGCCGTCAGCGTCCTGGTACAGCAAGTGGTGTTATCTTCACTACGTTAGAAGATGAAACCGGAAGTGCAAACGTGATTATTTGGCCGAGTGTATTTGAAAAATATCGCAAGGAAACATTAGTTTCTAAATTACTTTTAGTACGTGGTGAACTACAACGCGAAGGTCTCGTAATCCACATAATTGCAAGACATCTGATAGACATGACATCTAAACTTTACGAGCTGGCTACACCATATAAAAACAATACTCAGAAACCCCGGTATCCATCACGTGATTTTCAATGATCTAGGCATAAACACTTTCTGGATCCACGCTATAATCGTACACAAGTCGTAAATAAAAAGCAGGATAAAATATGCCAATCTGGCTGAGACTATCCATCGCTGGCGCAGCGACACTTTTGGTCGGAATGGGTTTGGGACGTTTTTCATACTCACCGTTAATACCTGCGCTGATAGAACAAGGTTGGCTTACAGCGACAGAGGCAGGGACAGCAGGGGTAGGAAATTTCGTTGGTTATCTAATAGGTGCGTTCGCCGCCCCTTCGCTAAGAAGGGTTTTTGGAGAAACAGGCGCACTGAGATTATGCTTGCTCGCTACTCTAATAGCTCTCGTTAGTAGCATGTTACCGTGGGGATTTCTGTGGATCACTTTCTGGCGTGCAGTCGCCGGGGCCGCCGTAGGCGTAATCATGATATATGCGCTTTCCATTACCACCCGATTTGCTCCGCGGGGAAAATTAGGTTTAGCCACCAGCATCACCTATACAGGGGTCGGTTTGGGTATTCTTCTCGCAGGTACTGCGGTGCCCATCTTGCTGCAATTCAGCGTTAGCTTAGCGTGGTTCGGCATTTCAATAGCAGGATTCTTTGCAACACTCGTTGCTTTCTGGGGCTGGAGAGCGGCACCAAGAACCAATGAGAGAAAAGAGCAGGAAACAGTACACCCAACCATCGACTGGAGTTGGAATGCAATCGCGATAATCACTGCCCGAACTTTATTTTCGTTAGGTCTAATTCCACATACAATCTATTGGGTCGACTATCTGGTAAGAGGTCTTGGAAACAGCAACTCTTTCGG
>Ga0181583_10003855_pt1 | contig 10994 bp, 5 predicted proteins | sample 071ome_31_FD_132461 | JGI IMG/M metagenome (GOLD analysis project Ga0181583, IMG submission 132461) | Coastal salt marsh microbial communities from the Groves Creek Marsh, Skidaway Island, Georgia - 071405CT metaG (megahit assembly) | ecosystem: Environmental > Aquatic > Marine > Intertidal zone... | reverse complement strand
GGCCGGGGCCACCGCCTGCCCTCCCCCGCCTGCCCTCCCCCGCCTGCCCCCCCCACCTGCAGCCCCCCCCTAATTCCCGCAGGTCAACGTGGCCAGCGAGTGACCGCTGCAGAACGTCAACTACCCAGGACTCAGGAGGCTCTACAACCAGTACCACGACGCTGGTTTCGAGGTTGTCGCGTTCCCGTGCAACCAGTTCGGGGGTCAGGCTCCCGGGACGTCACAGGAGGAGAGGGAGTGGGCCTGGCGCAAGTTCGGGTTCGAGTTCCCCGTGTTTGACAAGGTGCCCGGCTGCCCTCGCCGTCAACGAAGACCCCGCACTCCCAGTTGTCCTCCACCCGCACGCCCCTCACCACCGCGTGCCCGCCTTCCTGGGCGCAGGTGGAGGTGAACGGGCCGGGGGCCGACCCGATCTACCAGTTCCTCAAGGCCGAGCAGCCTCGGGCCACGCCCTTCTCGAGCAGGTCGGGCGGGACGCCGTCCGGGAACGTGTCTTGGAACTACGAGAAGTTCCTCGTCGGGCGCGACGGGCGGCCGGCCAAGCGGTTCAAGAGCGCCTTCGACCCGCTCGACTTCGAGACGGACGTCCGGCTGCTCCTCGCCCGGCACCCGGTCACTCCCGACGAGTGCGCAATGCACCCTGGGAGGATCGTCTGCAAGGCGGACTTCGACGACCTCCCCGCCGCCATCGACTTCAGCCAGGCCTGAGGCCCGGGCCCGAAAGCTTTTGGCAGCCCTCCGCCCCGAGTCCGGGGGCGGCACGAGCGCGCTTGCCCGGTGACGGCGCGCGGGAAAACCGAGAGGCCCCGCGCGCCCGATTGACGCCCCTCGTCCCCGGCCCCGGCCCCGCGCGCGCCCGAGGGTCCTCCTGAGTCCTTTTTCCCTCGGCCGCCGCGGGCCGCGCCGACGCGCGCGCGCGCGATGTGGCGACGGCTCCCGGCGGTGCCCCGGGCCACCCGTCGCGAGGACGCGGGGATTGTGACGTCCCCCCGCGGTCCTCGGGCGGGCCCGGCCCGGGGCCCCGCCGGGATGCCGCGCCCGGGACCTGCGGGTGCTTGTGCGCTCCCCCCCCCAGACTGCGTGGGCTACCCCCCGGTGGAGAGTGATCGCTTTTGAACGGCTCCTACCAGGCACACGCGACGTCCGTTGCAAAATTACGCGGAAAAATGCGCTCGGGGACCTTAAAAGAGGGCGGCGAGGAGCCCGGCCGCGAGCAAGGCGGCGGAGAGTGCCGGGGCGGCGGCGGCACTGGGCGTCACGGCCACCGCAGGCTCCTCCGGCTTGCACTGCTCGAGCTCCGCGGTGCACTGGCCGGCCTCGACGACGTTGATGGCCTGTCCCGCGGACACGTCCCTCAGGTACGCCGACTGGTAGCCGGGCGCCACGGCAGTCGGCGCCGTGTAGAGCATGAGGTCCTGGATCACGCGGTTGGGGTGGGCGATGGCAGACTCGAACCAATCAAGGGACAAGCTGCGGCCGCTGATGGTGCGGTCGGTGCGGAGGACCTTGAGGCCCTCGGCAAAGGTGCGGTCCGCCCCAGCGTCCATCGCGCAGGAGGACGCGACCGAGACGCAGAACGTCTCGCGGAACGCGGCGAGGTCGTACGCCGTCGGGTCCACAGCGTACGTCTCGTCGAGGACGGCGGCGGCGCCCCAGGCCCGCAGGTCAGCGAAGAGCTTGGCGGCGGCGGACTTCTTGGCGGCGGCCCTGTCGGCGTCCGACGCGGTGGCGGCGACCTCGTACGAGTAGGCGGCGTCGGCGCCCGTGCTGGTCGCCTGGGGGAGGTCGGCCTTGGTAGGCGCGACGCCGGCGGCGTCGGTGATCGTCTCCGTCTTGTACGCGTCGAGCTCTACCTTGAAGGAGGACGACCAGGTCTCGTCGACCACCCAGGCGACCTTCTTGCGGGAGGCGGCGGGCACCGCGGCGGCGGCGGCGGCCTCGTGCATCCGGTACTCGGTGGAGATGGAGTCGAAGTGCTCGTCCGCTTCGTCCTCGTGGTTGAAGAAGGCGGCGATCATCTTTGACCACTCGGCGCGGTTCAGGTTCCCCGGGTCCGCCGTAGCGAAGAACGCCACGCTCTTGGCGTCGGCGTTGTCGAACGACGAGCCGAAGACCACTTCCGCCTTGTCCACCTGGCTTTTGGCCAGCGCCTTGTCCTCGTCCGTCGTCGCGTACGGGTTGTACATCGGCGACAGGCCCTCGTGCGTGCACTCGCCCTTCTCCTCGAACCTCGTCAGCGCCTGCTGGAAGCACGCGTCGACGACGTAGTCGGAGAAGTACTTGACGCCCTCCCGGCCGTTGAAGGCCGTTGTCATGAAGCTGAGGGACACCGTTTCGGTGGCGGCAGCGGCGGAGATGGGGATCTCGAACGTCTTCTGGGTGAGGGACCCGGCGTAGGAGGGGATCTCAGCCTTGACGGCTTCGAGGCCGGCCGTCTTGGCGGTCTCGAGGTCGGCCGCCGTGGGCACCTGGGCGCCGCACAGGTAGAGGATGTACTGCTCGTAGTTGACACCCGGCGCAAGCGTTGTCTCCGGGTCGAAGACGGTCACGACCTTGTAGAACTTGTGGTACGTGATCGAGAAGCGCTTGGCGGCGGTCACCTGGGGTGCGGGGGGGGGAGGGGGGGGTGGGAGAGCCCGAGCAGGGTGGAGTGTCGGCAGAGAGGAAGCGCCGGGGAATGCGAGGAGTACCCCCGATTATGGGCGGGGCTCGGAGATTGTTTTGGGGGGACAATGCCGATGCATCACCCACTCGCACCCGTTACACCCCGCACTCGCGCGTAACGTGCCCAAGATACCGGGTGGCGGGCTGCAAAACGAACGCGGAAATGCGGCAGGCTGCACGCACCTCAGAGCCGTCCGGGAAGCCCAGGAGGATGCCCTCATAGTTGAAGTAGTCCGCATTGGCGTCAAAGTTACTGATGCACTTGTGCGCGCCGGCGTGCCCGAGGGCCGAGCCGACCAGGGCCAGGAGGGCGGTCGTGAGGCCTGCAAGCGCCACGCGCAGTCTCGACATAGCTGACTGTGGTACACAAGAGAGGAAGGTTCGGGGGGACGCAGCCGCCAAATGTGGGGTGTGGGGTGGGTATCAGAAGCGGCGCCGGATGTCCGCCGTGCCCTCCCCACCTCCTCACTTTGCCCGTGTCTCACCGAGCAGGTGGCGGGTGCCCGCTCCGAGGCCGCCGGAGGGAGGAGTCGCCGGAGCGGTGGCGCTCAGGGATCGGCACCGGACGCCGCGCCTCACTCTTCTTCCAAAGTTTCTGTCCACCTGCTCGTGGTCCGTACCCTCCGGGCGCAAGCTTGCTAAGGACCGGAGCCCCAGGCGGTGCGGAACCGGGACCCAGCGAGCCTCGCAGAGAAAGACCGGGGGGGCACCTGTCGCGAGCTGGCTTCCGAGAGTGGCGCCATGGGCTGGGGTTGGTGGGGAAAGAAGGGAAAGGACGAGGATGAGCCCACGAAGCCCGACCTGGCGGGCAAGGGGAGGTGGGTCCTCGCGAAAAGAACCCGGCCCCCTGCTCGCTATAGAGTCCGCACCCGTGTTTCGCCACGAAAATGGGGACATTCCAAAGGAACACGCGCGTTATGCGGGAAACACACGCGGTAACCCCGGCCTGACGACCGCAGGGACGCCGGGGAGACGGGGGTGGGGCAGGAGCGGAACAGCACGTTCGAATTCGGGGAGAAGGTGGCGCCGGGGAGGCCCGTCCTGAGTGGCCTCTGCCCCGTGAAGAAGGTGCGTGCCCGAATCGCCCAGATTGGCCGCCCGATCCCCGCGCGACAGCCCCCGAGGCGCACCGGCAGGCCCCCGTGGCCCCACAGCCCGCCCGGCGACCCCCCCGGCCCCCCTGCAGGGGTCCCACCAGGGCTGGCTTCAGCCGTGCGCGTGGACGGTGCAGCCCGCCGAGGCCCGGGGATCGCAACTCAAGATCAAGTTCTAGCCGGGCCTGGCGGCCCCCTCACGCCAGCATCTTGGCGTAGATTCCCCGCTGCCGGCGGTCGGCGTCGCGCTGGGCCCCCTGGACGGAGCGGAGCTGGGTCTGGAGGGCGGGGAGGTCGGGGGACCCGGGGTTGGCGAGGATCCCGGCGCGGAGGTCGGTGGCCGCCTGCTCGAGGTCCCCGAGGGCGTGGTGCGCCTGAGCTTTGCGGAAGAGCGCCTTGGCGCTGGCGGGGGCGAGCCGGAGGGCGCGCCCGCACGCGGCGACGGCGTCGTGGAGGTCCTTACTCCCGTCGCGGCGCCTCAGGCACACGGCGGCGACGTTGAGCAGGAGCGCCACCTTGAGTTCCATCCCCGCCGACCCCCCGCCGTCCACCTCGGACGACTCCGCCGTCTCGAGTCCCTCCAGCCCCTTGCGGTACCGCTTGAGGGCGCGGGCGTAGTCGCCGGCCTTGAACAAGGCGTTCCCGCGCTCCTTCTTCTCCCGGGCCCACGCCACGACCTCGTGCTCCTCGACCTCCCACGGCTGCTTGTCCTTGTCGAAGCCCAGCATCTCGATGCGCAGCTCGGCCGCCCGGCCCTCCGGGACCTCGGCACCGCCTGGGGTTGTCCGGCGCCCGGCCCAGTCGAAGGCCGCGTCGACCGTGACCACCGCCACCTCCCCGGCGCGCATCCGCACCGCCGCCAAGTCCAGCGCCTCCATGACCTCGTTGCTGTCGGTCAGGAACTCGAGGGGCACGGCGGCGTGCGAGTCGTCCAGGGGGGCGCCGTCCACTGCGACGGAGCAGAGCACCCGCGCCCGCGCCTCCTCCCCGGCGCGGTCGTGCCCGACCCCGGGCTTCATCGTCTTCCGCGAGAGCCCCGCGCCGGGCAGCATGAGATCGTCGACGGGGTGCACGCGCCTGAGGGACACGGTGATCTCCAGCGCCGAGCCGGGGGGCACCTTGCCACCCGCCCCGCCGGCGTCCCCAAAGCAGTGCCGCGCGTCGGCCTCCACGCGGCACTGCTCCCCGACGAGCATGTTCTCCACGGTTCTACCGAGGGCCGGGCAGAAGCACCCGTCCGCCAGGGCGAACGTCGCGTCCTCCTCGCCCGCGACTGTCTCGCCGGACCCCCGCAGCCGTGCAGTGTAGGAAACGACGACCTCGTCCCTCCCCTTGGGCTTGTCCCACCCCTCCCCCGGCCTGGTGACGTGGCGTCGCAGGCTCCCGTCCTGCTCTTCCGAGATGTCAGTGGTGCTCTCCCAGCCCAGGAGCTCCACGCGGAAGTCCAGAGCGGCGCCGGGGGGGATCTTTGGGGGCGCGCCCTCTTCACCGTAGCCGTAGGCGGGGGTCAGGGCGAGGACCGCCTCCTCCCCCTCGAGCATCGTGGCCACGCCCTTCTCCCAGCCCTCGATCACCTGCTGCTCGCCGAGCACGAACCTGCAGGCCGGCCCGGGGGGAAGGGGTCGCGGGGCTCGGGGGCCGACCGGGTCCCCGGCACGGCGTGGGGGGGTTCCTGCCCCTGGGGGCCGGCACAGGGCGCGTGGTAGGCGCTAGGGCCCGGGCGGGGGGCGGGGGGCTCACGTGATGGGCTCGCCACGATCGTATGACGAGTCGAACGCCTCTCCCGTGCCTTGGAAGGTGCCCCGGTAGTGAACCGAAACCTTGTCTCCCTCCTGCGGAGTCCGCCACCCGTTGCCCTTCCTGACGACCTTCTTCGTCACCCCCCCGTCTTTCGTCACATTCTTCTGCGCCGAGGCGGGCAAAAAAGGGGGTTGGAGTGTTGGGAGACCGGAACACGCGGGGGGCGCGTCCCCACCGGAGCGGGGAGCCCGGGCAACCTGCCCGGGGCAGGGTCCCCCCACCCCACCCTCTGTTCTCCGGGGGCGTCGCGGCGCGCATACGAGGGTACCCTCTAAATTCTTCAAACCCCCGCGTGGAGCGCCCCACATTGAATGCGGGGACCTGATGCTGTCGGAACATTGGGCAGGGAATCTTTAGAAGGAGGGCGAACTTCGTGGAGAGGGCAGGGGGCGCACCACCACTCCCACGGGGAACTGCGGTGGGGAGTCCGCTTCGTGGTAGTCCATGGCGGTGGGGGCGCTCCTGGGGCGGGCGGTGGCGCGGGAGGCTGGGGAATCGCCCCCCGCGGGCTCCGGGCGGCACGGAAGAGGGGGGGGCTTCAAGAGAGTCGTTACTTAGGTTATGGGAACTGAGTCAGGGGGCCAGGGTGTGAGGTAGGTAATAGGCTGGGAGACATGGAACAGGCACGGTGACGCACCACTCGCTGCCGTCACGAGGTTCGGAGAGGGCGGCGGCTACAAGGGGGCCTGAACAGGGAGCCCTGGGGTAGGGCCGGGAGAGGGGAGATGCTGGCGTCCACCCTTACTCGTCAGCGTTGCCGGCGTTGCCGTTTGCCCGCGGAGGAGCTAAGGGCGGGGCGGGTGGTCCTCGCCGGGATCGACCGCGGGTGGCCTGGACAGGGGCACGGTGTCCGACCCCCGCTCCGGTGGCCCGGGCGGGGCCACGGCGCCCGCCCGGGGGAGGAACGACGGGGTCAGGTTCCCAGCGTAGGGGTCGGGCGCGACGACGATCCGGCGGAAATCCCCCCGCAGTTCCCCCTCGCTGGACGTGTACGCCGCGGCAATCAGGGGCTGCGATATCGGCAGTCGTTTCTGGTCGTCGCTCGTCTCCCCGTTCGCGGACCCGCGGGAGGACACGCGCTCGCCAGCGAACACGCGGCGAGCGGGGACAACGTCCGAGTCGGCCCGCGGCAGCACAATGGCCGAGAGGCGGGAGTGGCCCTCGCGCGGGGGCGTGGGGGTCCGGACCGGGGGGGCGGCGCCCCCCCTGGCCGGGCCGCCGGGCCGTGCCCCGCGGGGCGGTGTCCCCTGGCGCGGCCCCGGCGCGGGCGGCGCGCGGGTTGGCGCGGCCGCGACGGAGACGAGCGTGGGAGGCCACTTCCCCGAGGTCTTTCCGGCGGAGTTCGCCCGGTCCATGGGCGCGGGGGCGGCCGGGGCGGCCGCCCCGTCCGCTGACAGGCGGCTCGGCAACGGCGTCCCGTCGGACCCGACGGGCGGCAGCTTGCGCTCTTGGGTCGCCACGGGGCCGGCAGACCCCGTCGTGCCGGGCCCCGGGCTGCTCTCGAGGGCCGGCGGCCCCTCGGCGGCGAGGTTGCGCAGGGTCCCCTTGAGCAGGCCCCGCGTCGTCGGGAGAACCTCCGCCAGGACCTCGAGCAGGGGGACGGCGTGTCCGGACCAGAACTCGGCGCGGGCCGGGCGGGCCGCGCCGGGCGCGCCGCGGAGGGTGGCCTGGAGGTTGGCCCGGCCCTCCCAGCCGCGGAAATCGTCGGCGTCGGCCCAGCCGTGAAAGAGCTGGCTGAGGGCACAGACGACGCGGAGGGTGAGGTCCGGGGGCATGCCGGCCGAGTCGCGCTCGCGCTCGGTCCCGGCGGCGCCGCCGACGAGGGTGATGCTGCGCTGGACGAGCAGCTCCCGCCGCAGGCTGACGAGGGACTCGGGCGCCGCGGCCACCACGCACATCGACACCTTCTGCATCACCGCGCGCTGCGAGACGTGCGACAGCGCCGCGAAGATGCCCCGCCCGGGCTCCAGGCTCGCCGCCGTCAGCTTGGCCACGGCCGCGTTGGCCTGGGGCATGTTGAAGTGGTAAGTCACGGCGTACTCGTGGCCCTCGCGGACCAGGTCGTCGTCGCTGCGGCCCGTGCTGGCGAGATTGGCGCACAACGCCGAGACGAGCAGGACGAGGCGGTCGGTCGGGCTCGGCAGGGAAAGCTGGGGGAACTGCGCCACCAGTGTGTACGCGGCGTGCAGGCAGGCGATGGCCCGCATCGCGCTGTGGTAGGGGAGCGCCGGGTGCCGCTCCAGCGCGGCGAGGGCGAAGTCCACGAAGGTCCGTCGGGTGCACAGCTCCTCGGGCACCCGCAGCTTGAAGAAGGCGTACGAGGCCGCCTGCAGGATGTCCCCGTCCTGGGACCGCAGGACGCTCCACCCCCACGTCCCCGCGTGGTTCAGCAGCCCCGGGTTGAACTTGAGCCGCGTGGCCTGGGCCACCCGGTTCTCCCGCCTCCTGTCCTGCCGCGCGTCGTCCGCCGCCTCCCCCGGGCTGCCCTGCCCGGGGGGGGCGCGCGGCCCCTCGGCCGCCCCGGGCTCCGCGGGGCCCGACCGGTCCGGCAGGGCGCCTGCCGCGGCTGTGCCCAGACGCACCGACGGGCTGCGAGGCCTGCGCGGCCGTCCCCCGTCGGCCCCAGGCTGGTCGAGGAGGCCCCACGAGTCGTTGCTGCGCGGACCGGAGCCCTCCCGGAGGCTCCTCCGGCCTGCGGTCGACTCCAGGAGCGACGCGTGCTTGTGCGCCAGGGGGGGCCCCCGGAGGGTGGCGCCGTCCCTGAGAACGTTGCCGTGCGTGGAGAAGTCGCTGATCGAGCCGCCCAGGATCCCGGATCTCCGATGCCTGGACCCGGAGACCGACTCCTCTATCGAGGCGGACGCCTTCAGCTGCCGCTTCAGCTTCCATTTCCGGCCGCTGGCGACCGGGGGGCCCGCGGTCGTGTGCGCCCAGTCCTCGAGGAGGTGCGCGACGCCCTCCCGGAAGTCGTGCGGCATGTCGTCGCCCCGGACGACTTTGCTGGCGCGCTGGACGGCGAGGAACGCGTCGACCATGGGCCAGAACAGGCGGACGGTCAGCCAGTACAGGACGGAGCAGAGCCCCACCGCCAGGGCCAGGACGAGGGCGTGCAGGACGGCACGCGCGACGAGGACCTTGTCGAAGGCGCGGTCGACGCCGCAGAGGAACTCCTCCCTGTCCGCGGCGGCCCCGACTGCGCTGGGCTGCCCCGCCCCGCCCCCCGTGATCCGCAGCACCACGGCCGCGGTCCCGTCCACCACCGCGGGGGAGGCGTAGGCCAGCTCCCCCCCGCCGGGGGCGGCCATCCGTGCGCCCACCAGCTCCACCGGCCCTTCGCCGCGGCCCGCGACGATGAGCTGGGCGAGCTCCCCCACCGACCGCGGGGCCTCCTGCCGCAGCCACGCCACCAGCGCCATGCAGGAGGACACGAACCGGGTGTCGGTCTGGAAGCCCCGCCACCCCGCAGTGACGGCCGCATGGGCCAGCTGAAGGAGGGCTACCATCTGGCCACCGAGCGGCAAGACGCCAGCGATGGCCAGGATGAGCGCGTTCTGCAGCTTGACAGAATCCAGCGGGTCCAGGCGCAGGCGCTCCAGGACGCCCTGGCGCAGGCACATCGTGACGGCGACCCAGAGGGCCGCGACGGCCCCGACGAGGGCGGGCGGACTGCTCATGAGCTGCCACTCGATCAGGTCCAGGCGGTACCTCCCCCCGGCGATGTCGAGCACGTTCATGTTGTTTGGCCACGCCCCGCCCTCTTGGGCGCGCCGCGCCGACAGCGCCACGGCCATGGCGGCCTCGATGAGGAGGATGCTTAGCGTCCCCCCCTGGGTCACGAGGAGGCGAGTTAGGACGCGGCGGTGTGTCAGCCACGGGTACCGCGGGCGGGCGAGCACCGCGTACGCGACGCAAGCCGACAGCATGGCCGCGTAGAGCACCATGCAGAACCGGTTGTCCGTCTTCGTGTGGTCGCGGTCCCCTGCGGGGGGAAAACGTGGGTCCCCCTTTGGAAGCGGGGCCGCGCGTGTTGGGCACCTGGGGAGACGCGGAGGGGAGCGCACAGCCCGAGCCGATGAATTGGATCCGAGGCGCCGGGGGGGAGGAGACGTGTCTTCCTGCTCGACGCGAGCGCCTACGCACCTGGCCCCCAGACGGCCCTGAATTGGAGGATGCTCGCCGACGAAACGAGCGCGCCCACCAGGAAGAATCCGTTGAGCCCCCAGCTGTTGAGCACCTTCCACGCGATCTCCCTGCGATCGACGGACCGGAGAAGAGAGACACGCATGCGCCCCGCCCTGGATTTACCTGCCTTACGTGGGACCCTCAAAGGGACCCTCTGATCCTGGGGTAGGGGTCACGCATCGCCCTCCCTTTCTGCTCCGCCCACTTTTTTCGCGCCAGTGATTCCAGCGCTGCCTACTCCCCCCCGAAATCAGTCCTTGGGAAGTGGCAACAAGGGGCAGGGAGGCTCACCCCGACCGCGAGGAGAGACAGCCGCCCGTGGCGCGTGGTTCCACTTGCGATCCTTCCTGCGTTGTGCAGGGGTCATCTGGAGTACCGGCGCCCTCTTGACGCGCGGTCCCCTTCGCACCAGCCAGGCGAGACGCCGGCCTGTTGCTGAGAGCCCTCTCAAATTGCAGCGCCGCGGCACTCGTCACGGGGACATCCGACGACGGATGGATTTCCAGCGACATCGCGCCTCGTCGTTGTCCGCCCCCTACTCTGCGCCCGCGAGGGCTGAACGTGTCCGCCGTCCGATGGCAACCCTCGCGCCAACCAGCGCTACTCGGAGTCCAACGAGAGCCGGGCCGACGCGGCGCACCGCGATCCTTGGGAGGGGGGGAGTGGCAGCGGGCGCCCATGAGGCCGCGGGGCTCCGAGCAGGGACCCCCACGGCGACTCGCCTGCAGCGCGACGGCTGTCACTTCAAACAACAGGTCTGGCGCGCCCAGGCGGGCCCGCCGGGGCCTGCCGCCCCCCCCAGCGGGCGCTCCGGCGGCGGCTGGCCCAGGCGTCCGGCCTAGCACTGCGTCTGCTGCTGGAACAGCTCCATGGTCAGGTTGGCCGTGAAGGCGCTGATCGACTTGAAGCGCCCAACGAAGGTGTCGACCTCTGTCTGGTGGCGCCGGGAGAAGTCGGACGGGATCATCTCCATGTCCCGGGGCTTGTACGGGGGCTTGAAGCGGAACGTCAGGGTGCTCCGCGCCGTGTCCGAGTGCCGCGGCCGCAGGCTGAAGACCACCGCCGGCTCCGCCCCGCCCTCGGCCCCACCGCCCCCCGGCTCCGAGGTCATCTCCACGCGGTACCCGAAGAGCACGTAGCACGCCTCCCGGAACGCCGCGATGCGCTCCTTGAACACCTCCTGCAGCCGCGTCAGCTTCACCCCGAGCTCGGCCACCCGCCGCTCCGCCACCCGGGCCTCGGCCGCCGCCACCG
>Ga0181583_10003845_pt1 | contig 11004 bp, 8 predicted proteins | sample 071ome_31_FD_132461 | JGI IMG/M metagenome (GOLD analysis project Ga0181583, IMG submission 132461) | Coastal salt marsh microbial communities from the Groves Creek Marsh, Skidaway Island, Georgia - 071405CT metaG (megahit assembly) | ecosystem: Environmental > Aquatic > Marine > Intertidal zone... | reverse complement strand
TGAAGCAAAGAGAAGACTGCCCCATCCTTTATGATTTGAGAGAGTTTGAAGAAGAGAATGGTGCTCAAGCGATCAAGCGATATCGAGAAACTCATCCTCCTTTTGAATTTGGCTTGAGAAGAATCCAGAGTCTGCATGAAACCGGGCAGGCAGGTGCCCGTTATGGATTGAAGTTGCTCAAGGAAGTGTCTGCTCTGAAGAAATCAGCCAGTGATGTGGTGGTAGTCGTCCTCGGCTACGGGAATGTCGGTATGGGCGCTATCGATGAGTGCTATAGTGCGGGGGTCAAACGAATCCATGTGCTTGGTCGCAATCACACCATGAAGGGTGCAATTGAGCACTATCTTCAAGACGCAGATCTAATCATTAACGCCGCTGAGCAACCCAGGGAGCTTCGAGGGATCAATTATCTGGTTACAAGAGAGCATGCCCGCTCCGTAATTCAAGACGGTAGTGTTGTTATAGATTTGATCGGTGGAAGTGCCAGTAATCGCTCCGCCGTAGAGAATGTGGTGGAGTGTACCTTCCTGACTGATCCACATTTTGAAGCGGATGGCGTCTATTTCAGTTCTCTTTGGGGATGGCCAATGATGGGATTCATGGAGAAGACTGCTCACAAGTACAGTGCGCAAATCCTGGATGTTCTCATCGGAGATGAAAAACTGATCTCGGGTACAAAAGAAGCAGGCGTGGCGATTAGAAGTGCCATTGAATGCAATCCCCATTAATCCGGGCAGAAACTGTTCATCTTTACCACCCGGGTGTGCCGGTGATGTTTTACGGATCTAGTTTTGGAGAATTCTACTTTTCCACCAGGCCAGGCTGGTAGTGTCTTCTTGATTCAAGTTTGGATGAGTCTTGGTTGTTTGCAATTAGCGCTGAGTTGAGTTGGGCGGAGTCTAAGCTTCAGGGTGAGCTTTCCCGTTCCAACGTCTTGTTATCGGTCTTTTCATTTTCTAATGTCTAGCATATACATAATGTTTAGCGATATTTCTTTTGAATGGGATGAAGTAAAGAATTCGAGAAACAAAAGAGTTCATGGTGTCTCTTTTCAATTTGCTCAGTTCGTTTTTGAAGATCCGTATCATTTATTACTCTTCGATCCCTTTAAAGATGGTGAGGATAGGTATCACGCTCTGGGGTTAGTTACAGAGTCGGCATTAATTTTGGTAGTCCATACTCGTCGTGAGAAAGATGGGAATAAAGTTGTTAGAATAATTTCAGTGAGAAAGGCTACCAGTACTGAAAGGAAAAAGTATGAAGAGAGGAGATAAGGAATTTAATGATGAAGTTCAGAAACTGTCGCTGTTGTCTGATGAAGATATTAATACTTCAGACATTCCTGAGATAGACGATTGGAGTAAAGCCACTCAAGGAGAATTTTACAGGCCTGTCAAGAAACCGATTAACATTAGACTGGATTCTGACATTATAGCTTGGTTTAAATCAAAGAATAAGAAATATCAGTCCAAAATTAATGAAGTACTACGGAAGCATATGTTGGAAAATTTAGAAAACTGACTCAAGTGTTTTTAGAGATTTCGGAAGGCATTTTTCATCCTGACTTTCTCGTAGAACTTAGGCAGTTGGCAAGTGACGCAAAAGTAAATCTTGTTTCCACTGTGAATTTTTTGAAGGAGTTTAGTCCGACCCTCGGAAGGCCTCATCTTGATACTTTGAATGGAAGCTCATTTAGCAATATGAAGGAAATTAGATTTAGTTCAGCTAGCGGGATATGGAGAGCTTCTAAATCCATAGCGTATCAGTTAGGAAACTTGGCCTGATTCTTGATTTTGTTTTGAACCTTGATCTTGAGTTTGTTCAGCTTTTTGGGCAAGATTTCCTCGCTGGCTTTGCTTTGCAGAAATTCTATTTTTTCAAGCAAAGTAGCGCTGTTCACATGACGAAAGAGAAAGTCCAGACAGGAGTCCAGAACCGTTTCATCAGGGGTGAGTAATAATAGATCCTGAACAGTTCTCTCCAGAATAGGACTGGAATGCATCCAGTAGCGCAAACTGGAGGCAAAGGCCTTTCTCGCTGTGTCATTGCCTTTGGAGAGAATCTGCATTGCTTTTAGAGCCAGTTGCTCCTTTTCCATAATGAGTTGAGGCATGGCAATGGCAACCATCTGCGCTTTGTTTCCCTGATTTAGGTTACCAGCTTGCACCAACTGATGGATTTTGGGTAATAAGCGAAAAGAGTCCGTTTGCATCAAAGCCTCGAAAGCCGCAAGCTGCACCTGACTGTCCTTGTACGTCATAAACTCATTGAGATGTACCCAGCGATCTTCAAAACTTTGACTCTTCAGGGATCGAATGGATTGAGCAATCAATTCCGGATCTTTACAAATTTTCAAATAGACCAGAAGTTTTTCAATGATTACGAAGTCTTGATCCAATTGCTCGATTGATAGAAGTAGATCCAGCTGCTCTCCCTTGTTGCCCAGTTTTTGCGGATCAAAGCTCTTCTCCATTTTGGCAAGGACTTCATCTCTTGTAAGTTTGGGCTTCTTCTTGGTAGTAAGCATGTGGACCTTGTGAGCTTTGTCGAGCTCTTCTTCTTGCTCACCACTCAATTTCGGCCATCCATCGAGGATTTCCTTCGCCTTGTCCCTCACTTTCTGAACCGGGTCTTGCGAGAGCCCTTTGAGAAAGGAAATAAGCGAGGGCTCTTTGAGAACACCTATGCAATACAGCGCGGTCAGGCGGTAAACGGGGCGCTCATCCTCACTTAAGCTACGGAGGGATTGTACGATCTTCGTTTCATATTGGCTAAATCCACCATCTTCTGTAGCCAGTGCCATAATAGCGTTACCACGGATTCGATTATTCTTGTCGTCCAGGTAAGGCAGAAAAAAATCATGGTGAGCACTTGGCAGAACAGGAATCATAGCCTCAAGCGCATTGGCCCTCACACGATCTTCCGGATGAGCGATGTAGGTCATGAAAACTTTCAGCTTTTTGTTTTCAGGCAATTGAGAATCACTGATCTGCTGTATTAGCTGAGCAATTTTTAGGGGCTCTTTCTCCGTTTGAAGGGCCGCGATCAGCTCGGGTACCTCTTCCTCTTCTACAGGATTCTCCTCTCCTTCGCCGTGGGAGTGGAGAAAGCGTTTGACGTCCATTGCCCTTTTCTGAACACTGTTGTCTGGATCTTTGACGAGATCCCTGGCAATCTGGGAGGCTCTCTTCAAATTCAAAAATTCAGCCAGATCCAGGGCTCGCAGACGCATTTGGGCTTCCTTGTCTCTGGATAGTTTACGACACAGCTCCAAAGCATGATCCTGACTTAAAAGCTCCAGAGTCTCTCTGGCGGCACTCTGTACGGTTGTGCGCTCGTCCTGCAGGAGCCTTGTAATCTCCATCAGATGTCTTGTGCCGCCAATAATTGCCAGATTCTTGATGGCTTCATTGACCACCTGTTCCTCATCGTCTTCAAGATATTTTACGATTCGGTTACAGTGAATCGGACCTTTGAGGGCCATTAGTTGAATATTGGCAATTCTCAAAGTGGGGGTTTTGTATTTTTCCTCTGCATTGAGGGTGAAGGGAAGCATTTCTGTGAGCTTTTCTTTGAGAATATAGCGAACAGCCTCCTGTCTCTCTTTCTCATTGGCCCCTTCCAGAGCCTGTTTGACCTTGCGCTGCTTTTCACCCAGATCATCTCCCCAGAAGTCTGCATGGCTCTGCAACTCATTCAACGCTTTTCGAATATCATGCTTGAGATCAAGATTGGGTTCAGACTTCAACAGTTGAAGGAGCACCCTGGTTTTATTGGGATAACTTGATTTTACAAGTGAATGGACAGCATTTCGCCTGGTAGAGAGTTCTTCACTGAAGAATGTATCCACATCCAGGTAACGTAAATCTTCGACAGTAAGAGTGAGTTCTCTGTCTCCCTGATCCTGGATCCTGTTGGCTTTACTCAGGACATTTAAATAAGCTCCCATTTCCACAGTGGTTCCATTATGTCAGGTCGAGGACAGCTGGAGCAAGACCACATTCATAGTAAGTGGATTCCAGTCGAGACAAATACTGGGGATCTCCCTTCTCATATTGTGCTAAAACTTCCCTGATCTTTTGCAGATGTTCTGAAGGCATGGCTGCATTTGCACCAGAGCACATCCTTAGCAGAAACCCCGAAATTGAGTGGAGCAAGACTGCCTGCCTGAGGGCTTCTTTCTGATCCAGACCAAAACTCAAAGCACCTGCACACAAACCGGCAAGAATATCTCCCGAACCTCCTTTGGCAAGGGCGGCGTTGGGAAAGGGCAGGATGTCCAACTCCCCATCTCCATGAACCAAAATACTGACTGAATCCTTGAGCAGTAGGCTTACATTGCAGGAGCCTGCAAATTCAAGTGCGTCCTTGTAGCCATTGAGTACCTGCGGACTGATTCGGCCTTGTTCTCCCGGGTGAGGGGTCAGAATTGTAGAGCTTTTTCTCTCTCTTAAAACTTCCTGCCATTGCCGGGGATTGTAAATAGAAAAGGCATCCGCATCGATTACAGCAGGCAAGTCTGCTTCCAGAATCTCACGCATCCTGTTTTGAAATTCGGCAGAATGACCAGCTCCGGGACCAAGAATGTAAGCGGATTCAGCAAGAACCTTGTCCTCAAGTTCCAGACACATGATTTCAGGAGAGCTTCCCTGTACGAAGGGTATACTTTCCTTTTGAGTTTGAACAGTTACGAGACCCACACCACTTTGAAAAGCTGCCTTGGCGCTGTACTGAATTGCTCCCGATTTGCCCGGCTCTCCTCCAACTGCAACGACTCTGCAGGTGCTGGCCTTATGTGAAGATTCCTGTTTTTCGGGCCATTCAAGATCTGAGTAGGAGAGTTTTCGCATTGAAGTGTTGCTCAGTTTGATTCCTATCGGTGCAACAGTTAGCTTGCCCCTGAGCTGCATTCCTTCTTTGAGGAAGTGGCCCGGTTTGGCTGCTTCAAAACTGATTGTGGAGTCAGCTCTTGCTGCGCACCCCAGAACTTCACCAGTATCACCGTTCACTCCACTGGGTATGTCAATAGATACTACTGGCCGCGAAATGGAATTGAGTTTCTCGATGCACCTTTTGAATTCAGCGCTGATTTCACGGTTTAAACCGATTCCAAAGAGAGAGTCCACAACAAGATCATCGGTTTGTTCCGTTTTTAACCATGCAGCCAAGCCCTCTAGTTGTACCGGAAGTTCTTTTAGGAGTTCCCGGTGATAGATGCGATCCTCTGAACCTTCCTGATGGGCTTCAAACACCCTTACTTTTTTGCCATTTAGGCAAAGATGACGGGCAATGGCGTAACCGTCTCCTCCATTGTTTCCGGGGCCTGCCAGAACAGAGACCGTTTGAAACAGGTAATGGGCCAGCATGTGCTGCGTGCAAGCTTGTGCGGCACTCTCCATCAGTAGCTTTCCAGGTATCTTGAAATCTTCAATTGTTGTGCGGTCGCTGCTTTGCATTGCCTGGGTTGAGATGATACGCATGGTTTTTCCTAAAGGTCGACAAGTTGAAGAAGATTCTACGCTCTTTGAACCTTCAGTTCCAATCCCTGGAACCATTCGTATCCAATCCAGTGCCTGCAATGGTAAAATAGGGAAATGGAAAAGCCCTCGTCTTGCATTTTGTGTATGTGTCCCAGTTGGGGTGTGGAAATGCCTCCCGTCACATTAGGTACTCTGAAGACTGCTTTGACTGCCCAGGGTTATGATTTGACCACGAGAGATTTGAATCTTGAGTCTTATCTGGCTCTTGAGAACGTTCGTGAGTTCTTTTGGAACAAGTCCAATCTGCACTATTGGGTGAATCCAAAACTCTATGCTCAAAATCTGTTTCCTCTGCTGGACCCCCTCCTCGAAGAGTACAGTTCACAGTTGGCTTATGGTCCCTGGAAACTGATTTGCTTCACTGTGCTCTCTTCGAATGTACTGTTCATCAATAATCTAGTGGAGCGAATCAAACTCAAGAATCCAGGCAAATTTATCGCTGTGGGAGGTCCTTGTCTGAGTTTCGCCCAGGAAAGAGTTCGACTCAGGACTGATATTGACTTCTTTGTAGTGGGAGAAGGGGAAGAGATTTTACCGGAATTGCTCGATTTCATGGAGGGAGCTCGTCAGGAGCTTCCAGAAGGTGTCTATCAGACTCGAGAATTGGGTAAGGAATTGAATTTCAGGATGTGTCATCGACTTTCTGATTTTGGTGTGCCTGATTATTCCGACCTGGATTTGAATCAGTATCTTTTGGATGCCCTGCCCTTAATTCTGACGAGATCCTGTCTTTTCAAATGCAAGTTTTGTGCGGATCATAAGAGCATGGGTAGTTTTCGAAAGTTGAGTGGCCAACGAATTTTTGAAATGTTTGATGAGTTTTATCAAAGGGGTTATCGAAGCTTTTGGCTAAACGACTTATTAATAAACGGGATCATGAAGGAGCTGGTTGAGGCCTGTCTGATCTTCGAGGAGGAAGGTCGCAAGATGGACTGGATCGCTCTGGCTACACCCAATCGTCAACTCAGTACAGAATCTTTGGAGATACTGGCGCGCAATGGTTTGCGAACACTTAACCTTGGAGTTGAATCGGGAAGCAATGAAGTCATGCGCATGATGAAGAAGGGGTTCAACGAAGAGCAGGCAGAAGAAGGTTTGCGAAGAATCGTGGAGGCTGGAATCAACACTCAACTCAACATTATTGTTGGTTTCCCGGGCGAGACGGAGCGCCATTTTGTTGAAACATTAGAATTTCTGGAACGTAATAAAAGATGGATTTGCGGTTTTACTTCGGTGAACTCCTGCGTATTGCTTCCAGGGAGCGCTATTGCCAATAACCCGGCCAAGTTTGGGATTCATTGGGAAGAGGGGCAGGACATGCAGACGGAATGGTGCGTTGGAGAGGAAAATACTCCTCAGATTCGCCTGGATCGTTTGAACCGTGTTTTACAGTGGATTGAAGCCAACGGTTACGGGCTTTATTCGAGTAACCAGCAAAGCATGGCATAATAGCCAATTGACACTTTGCATATTTGACAAGCATAATTAAGCAGAGGGTTTTGTGCAGCAGCGCTTGGGTTCATATATCAAACTAGTTCTACTCTGGCTGTTGTTGAGTACCAATTTGTGGTCGAACCCGATGATCTTTTCCGGTCTGGATGGAATGCCGGCTTTTCTACAAAGAGGCAGTGGCAGCGCGACTCTCAAGCCAATAGTAGACAAGTGGTCCAGTGCTATCAATTTCTATTTGTCTATCGGACAAAACCGGATGCCAACGGGCCTTGCCAATGATCTTGCAGCAGCTGGTGCGGTTGTTGATTACTCTCGCGGTCAGGCTCAAATAGATGCTGCCAACACTTCTACAAGTTCTGGCGGAACAGGGACGTCTGGCAGTTCTACAGGCGGAACAGACAGTAGCACTTCGACAGCAGGGCAGAGTACCTCGGGATCGACGACAACTTCATCGACCACCGGTGGGACGGCGACATCGGGTCAATCCACAGCGGGTAGCTCAACTGCTGGTTCCGATACTACCTCTGGCACATCCACTTCCGGATCAACAGGATCAAGCTCCTCGGGCAGCTCCTCAGCGGGTAGCAGTAGCTCTGGTTCCGGAAGCTCTGGCTCCAGTTCTGCAGGTTCCTCCTCGGGTAGTAGCTCAGGATCAAGTTCTGCAGGAAGCAGCACAGGTGGTACGAGCGGTTCAGATTCATCAGAGAGTAAAGGTATCAAATATTCTGTGAGTGGCCTTTTCGGTCGAGTCACACCCGGTTTAGGTGGTTACTCAAGCACAGGTTTGGGTAAGCCAGCTGGTGGGGGATACAGAAACAAAACTGGTTCAGCGCCACCCATCCCAACAAACTTTGGATTCAATGGGAGTTCAACTACCGGAGGGAGCTCCAGTGGAGGTTCCAGCAGTTCTGGTGCAACATCTTCTGGCAGTACCAGTGGTGGATCTTCAAGCGGGGGTAGCACCGCAGGGTCCTCTACATCAGGAAGCGCCTCATCTGGCTCCAGTTCCGGTGGATCCGTAAGTTCCGGTTCTACCAGCGGTGGTTCAGGTAGCGAGGGAAATACAACATCAGGTTCGACATCAGCTGGCGGGTCTACAGTGGTTCTAACAACCGGTGGAGGCTCTACTTCGGGGTCCACATCTGGAGGATCCACCTCGGGAGGTTCCACAACTTCTGATGGAACAACGGGTGGTTCAGGCAGCACAACAGCTGGGTCAACCACAGGTGGATCTACTACAGGAGCAAGCACCACAGCAGGATCCACTACTGCTGGCTCGACAACAGCCGGAAGCACAACAGGTTCCTCCACAACGGCAGGTAGCAGCACCGCAGGCTCAACCAGTTCAGGAGATACTACCGGAGGCTTCAATAGTGGAGGACAGTCAACAGCAGGCTCGACAACCGCGGGCGATACTACAGGTGCTTTAACCACTGCAGGTGATACCACAGCGGGATCGACTACGGCTGGAGACACTACGGAGGTTTCCACTACAGCAGGGTCGACCACGGCAGGAGATACTACAGGCGTTTCAACCACTGCAGGTGACACCACAGCGGGCTCAACCACTGCAGGCGATACAACCGGTGCTTCAACCACTGCAGGGGATACTACAGCAGGTTCAACCACAGCTGGAACGACCACCGGTGGAGGAACCGAGCAGTTTGATGACACCTTCGGTCTGGATATTAGCGGAATTATGTTCTATGACTACGCACCTGGTGATGGCTCCAGTGACACAGGGGCTGGAAGTACTATCGAGACTCCCATGATGATTACGGACAATCCAAATCGAAGTGATTGTGGAAGCTTCTTCTTGCCTATTTCTGCAGCCAATTTCGATCAGCAAAAGACTGCTCATGGTTGTATCCATAAAAACGACTGGGTCCAGGCAATGAACACGGCTGGAAAATCAAATCTGGTGGCTATGTTTAATGCAGTCACGACTGACACCGCTTTGAGAGCGGCGATGAGCGATTTGCTTGCGATGCGTCATTCAACGGTTAAGACCCCACCGAAAATCATTTTTGCAGATGACGACCGGCTCCAGCACCAGGATGCTATATGGCCTCATGCCAGTGGGGCAGTTTTGGTAGAGCTCAATCCGGATGGATCCAAAGACGCACTGGAAGTTCACATTGTTATGGGAGAGCGTCAGAACGAGATGCCAGCTGCACTGGCAACAATCATGCACGAATTGGGGCACACGATCCAGGTGAGCTCGGATGCCAACTTTCATGACTATGGACCGGATGACAACCACATACTGCAGGAAGTTCTGCCCAATGGGGTGACAAGCTGGATTGAGGGATTTGCAAACTTCTTTTCCTTCCAATACGACATTGCCGAGCTGAACGACGAACAGTTTCAGATGTCTGAATGTGGTTTTCTCAAGGAAGACTCCAACTCTTCAGCACAAGCTCCTCGTTATAACGGAAAACTTTTGAGCGAACTGAATTGTTCCGAACTGACTGGTTGGGATGAAATGAGTAAGGAAGACTTTTTGGATGTAGAGCTTATCTTTGCCAGCCTTTTTCTGGAAGCCATCTGGAGAATCGAAGGTGCGGAAGCCGCAATTCTGCAGGGTCTCAAGGATGGTAACAATCCTAATGCATCCTTTGAAGATACTTTAGCCAAAGTAGTTGCTCAACTCAATGAGGACCAACGACGGAAACTTGCGATCATCTTTGATGTTCACACAGCCTTCAAGTATTCAGAAGCTGAGTTGTTGTCCCTGATGTCCTTGACGACACTGGGTGAGTATATGGATCCACAACCTCTTGCTCAGGGGAAAACCGGAAGACAAATACTGCAGGAAGAGTCATTCAAAACTACCGATGCCAACGGCAAGACCGTTCGCTACAATGGCTTTCATGCTTTGGATGAAGTAAGTGTTAGTGGTTTCACCCAAGCTGTTCTGCCAAGGTTGGGAACTTCTACGGCATCACAGAGAGGATTTGGACAGGCATCTGTGAAGTCCAGCTCTCAAGTCCAGTCTGCAGCGATGAACTTTGCCACCCATCGTCATCCACACGCCTTTTCAGAGCCCATTGATCTGGATGCCAGCAGTCTCGACGCAAGTCAGTCCAACGGAACGATTTTGCGATACGGGCAGTAGTTTCTCCAGACCATGAAGTAATAGCGAAGGCTCGCAAATTCTTGTTAGACAAGCAAATTGTAGACGTTTACGGGGAGTGGGCTAAAAAAGGAGAAATCATCGCTCCTGGTGGCTGAGCCTTTGAGTTGGAAAATGAACTCTATCCAGACAACGATGATACGGCTATGGCAATTCTCGCTATCATGAAGAATAAGTCCAAAGTTGATGCTGTTCAGGCGGAAGAAGCCCTGGTGCGAGGCATTAAATGGCTTGAGTTTATGCAAAACTCCGATGGTTCCTGGGCTGCCTGGGATAAAGATCAGGCCACCAAGCCCCATGGACCCTTTCAGGTTCCTGACAAAGGTTTCTTCAAGGATTCTATCCGTGATGATTTTGGTACAGCGGATCTTACAGGACACGTTTTGGAAGCCTTTGGTAGTGTAGGATTCACCCATGATTATCCTGCTGTCAGCAAGGCTATTGATTATTTGCGCAAGGAGCAGATGGATTTTGGTGGTTTCTGGGGGCGTTGGGGAATCAATTACATCTATGGAACTCACGGGGCATTGTGCGGGCTCAAGGAAGTCGGAGTGCCGGCAGAAGATCCTATGGTCCAAAAGGTAATCAGTTGGTTAAAGTCTGTTCAGAATGAAGATGGTGGATTTGGTGAAACCATGGAGTCTTACTATGATACGGAGCAGGCAGGAATCGGACCCAGTATGCCCACTCAGATCGGTTGGGCTCTGGTTGGATTGTTAGCCTATCTTCCCGCTGACGATGAAACCGTTCAAAAGGCGGTTCAGTATCTTGTAGAAAGCCAGCGCCAGGATGGTGGATGGGATGAGCCGGTTTATATTGGTGTGGGTATGCCTCCCATTCTATATACCTACGAGTATTCTCCCTACTACATGCCCT
>Ga0181583_10003843_pt1 | contig 11005 bp, 7 predicted proteins | sample 071ome_31_FD_132461 | JGI IMG/M metagenome (GOLD analysis project Ga0181583, IMG submission 132461) | Coastal salt marsh microbial communities from the Groves Creek Marsh, Skidaway Island, Georgia - 071405CT metaG (megahit assembly) | ecosystem: Environmental > Aquatic > Marine > Intertidal zone... | reverse complement strand
GAGGGGGCTGCTCGCGCGCCTGTCGGAGCTGCCCGCGGACGGCCGGACGAGGCCGGTCGACGTGGACGGCCCGCTCTCCCCCGGGGTGGCGGAGGCGGTGGCGGAGGCGGCGGGGCTCGGCCCCGCGGGGCCCGCCCCCACGGTCCGGGGCTGCGTCGCGTCCCTGGCGTTCCACCTCGACCTCCTCCCGCCCCTCTCCGGGGCCCTCGCCGGCGAGGTCGAGTACCGCTCGGCCGACGAGGGGGGGGCGGTCCTCGGGACCAACGTGATCGAGCTCACCGACGGGCTCCTGGACGAGCACGGGCGGTGGCTCGAGCGCGCGACGGGGTACCTCGAGGGCCGGCGGGCCCCGGGCGAGGGGGACGAGTGGGTGTGCCGGAACTGCTGGTACAGGGACGTCTGCCCCGTCGGGCGGGAGCGGGGCGGGCAGAGTCCGCTGGGGCGGGCCGAGCTCGCGAGGCAGGTGCGGCGGCTGCGGGGGGAGCCGAGCGCGGCGCCCAGCCCCGAGGGGTCCCCCCGTCCCCCGGCGCGCGGCTCCCCTGGAGCGGCGAGCCCCCGCGGCGGCCTGTGACGGGGCGCGGCGGCGCCCGGGGAGAAGGACCCGCCAGTGGGCGGTTTCAACGGCAGTCGCACCCCCGCCGACCCAGGCGGCCCCCCTAGAGCCCGGCCTGCCGCCCCCGGACCCCCCCGGTGCCCCGGAGCGCGCCAAGGACGCCCACACGGCCCGGCTTGCCCCCGTACCCCCCCTGGAGGGGCTGGAGCGGCGCGAGCTGCCCCCCCCGGTCCAGCCCGCCCGCGCCGAGCATCGAGCCGCCGTACATGGCGACCTGCGCGGGCCCGGGGTGCCCGGCGGCCGCGCCGGGCGGGGCGTCGGCCGGCCGGCCGGCCCAGGGCGGCCCGCCCGCGGGGTCGCCGCCCTGGCCCATGAGGACTTGCCGCGTGGCCGACATCTCCGGGTTGGGGGGCAGCCCGCCCCCTGGCCCGACCCCGCGCACCCCCTGCACAGCACCCACCGCGGGGCGCAGGCCGCCGAACCCCCCCCGCGACCCCCAGCCGGCGGCCCCGGCGCGGCGGTCGGACGGGTCCCCGTCGGGCGCCCCCGAGGGCCCCGCAGGCGCGGCGGGGTGGCCCGGCCCGCCCCTCCACTGGGGGATGGGCGCCAGCTGTCCGGCCCCGCCCCCCCCCGCCCCGCCCGGGCCCTCGCCCAGGGCGCTCACGGCCATGCCCGACGCCTTCCGGCGGCCGCTGCCCCGGTCGCCCTGCCGGCGCAGGGGGGCGAGCGCGGCGCCCGGGTCGTGCTCCCCGGCGCCCTCGGCGTTGACGCTGCTCGTGCTGGCCCGCGCGTCCCGGGCCGGCGGGGCCGCCGCCGCCGCCGCCCCCCCCGAGGGGGCCATCTGCACCTGGCGCTTCTGGCCGGGCTGCAGCTGCGACCCCGCGGGGCTCCACTTCTCCCGCTTCCGCCGGGCCCCCTGCGCGGCCGAGGACCCCGACCCCTGCTTGCTCGCCTGCCGCACCAGGGGGTTCTGGCTCGGCCCCGGCTGCCCCTCGCCGAGCGGGTGCCGCCCCCCCACCTGCCCGTGCCCGCCCCACCGCTGGTTCACCTCGGTGCTCATCGGCCGGCTGGCCACCGAGCCCCCGCCCCCGTGCGAGTAGAGCCCCCGGGCCGCCAGCGCCGCCGCGGCCTCCCGCCCCGCCGCGTCCCGCTCCTCGGCCTCCGCGCCCCGCCCGGCCGGCGGCTCGGCCGCCCCGCCCCCGCGCCTCACGTGGCCCACCGCCTGCGTCGCCTCGCTCGCCTCGGGCTTCCCCCCCGCGGGCGCGGGCGCGGGCGCGGGCGGGTCGCCGGCGCCCGCCCCCCCGGCGCCCGCCCCCCCGGCGCTGCCCTTCTTCTTGCCCCGGCGCCCCGGCTTGCCGTCCCCCGGCCCCTCCCCCTCCGCCCCCGCGCGCCCCTGCAGCGCCCCCGCCTTGAGCGCCTCGAGCATCTGGCTGCGCCCCGCGTGCCCCCCCGAGACGGCCCGCTCCCCGGCCAGGGCCTGCGCCGAGTGCACCTCGTCGAAGTACGGGTGCTGCAGCGCCTCGTCCCCGCTCGGCCGCGCCTGGGGGTCCAGGCGGAGGAGGCGCCCCATGAGCGCGAGGGCGTCGGGCGCCATGGTCGCGGCGAAGCGGGACGGCAGGTCGACGTCCTGGCCGGCGGGGGGCATGGAGAGGCCGCGGTACCGGGGGTTCTGCGCGAACGCCCGGGCCATGTGCGGCGGCACGGGGCCCAGGGCCCGCTGGATGACGTAGAGCTGGTCGATGTCCGAGTCCCCGGGGAACAGGGGCTGCCCGTCCGACAGCTCCCCCATGATGCACCCGATGGCCCACACGTCGACGGGGAACGAGTACCGCATCCCCACGAGCAGCTCCGGGGCGCGGTACCACCGCGTGGAGACGTAGTCCGTGAGGTCGTCCGGGGACCCCGCCAGCTGCCGCGCAAAGCCAAAGTCGCACAGCTTGAGGGTCCCCGCCCCCAGCGCCGGGAGCGCGTTCTGCAGCGGGTCCCGCGACCTGGAGATGAGCAGGTTCTCCGGCTTGATGTCCCGGTGGATGATCCCCCGCTGGTGGCAGAACGTGATCGCCCGGAGCAGCTGGAAGATGTACGACTTGACCGCCCCCGCCGGGAGCCCGTCCGGCGTGTCGTCCAGCACCTCGAGGAGGTTCTTCTCCAGGAACTCGAACACCTGCGGCGTTGCGGAGCGGCTGCCTCGGTCAGCGCGGGTGCGGGGGGGGGTTCTGCCCGGGGCGGGTGGGGCAGGGGCGGCGGGGCGGGGCGGGGCGGGGCGGGGGCGCACCATGTAGAGCTTTCCCTTGCGCTTGAAGGCCTCCCGGAGCCTGACGACGTGCTCGTGCTGGAGCGCGCGGAGGGTCTTGACCTCGCGGACGATCGTCTTGCGGACCATCTCGTCGTCCTCGCCCTGCGGGGTTGCGGGGGGCCGTCCCAGGTCGTTGGGGGCGGCGACAGGGGCCCCCGCGCGGGGGCTGCCGCTGGCGCGCGGCGTCGCTCGGCTCCCGTGGGCCGGGCCGGGCGCGGCTCTCGGAAAATCAGGGGCGGGAGAGGCGCGATGGGGAGCCCCCGGCGGGACCGGGGGGGAGCGGCCGGGCGGGCCCGGAGCGAGGGCCAGGGTGTTGACATTCGGGATTCCCGGGGACCAATCCCGGTCCCGGGGCGTCGGTTCCGGGAGGCGGGATGGCTCCTCCTGGACCGTATCCAGTGCGGAGCGGGGCGTCCGGGGACCAAGAGGACGAGGGGGGGGAATCGGAGGGTAGCGCTGACGGGTTGACGTCCCCCACGAGGGGTCTCCGGTCCCGGGTGCGGCCGGAGAGGCCGCCGTCGCCATACGCGCCGGGTGACGCGGAGGAACCGCGCAAGTCCGCAAGACGAGAGTCACCGCGCACCCCGTCCGCGGGCGGCGGGGGAGTGGCCCGCTTGCATGTCGTGCCGGGGCGAACATTTCGCGGGGTCCCCTCGACGACCGAAAGGAGACGCGCGCCACGACAAGAGGGTCGGGAGCCGCGCGGTTCGTCCTATCGTCGACACACGGCCGGAAAAAGTGCGGCGTGACCCCGGTTTCGCGACCGCCCAGCTAGCGCCGGGGGAGGTTTGCCTTAGCCCCCCCACCACCACAAGAGGGCGCCACCCCGCGTCAGTGCGGGCCACCGGGGAAAGGCTACTTCTACGCCCTCAAAATTGGGCAGGAGAACGTCGGGCGACGCGCTCACCTCCTTGAACTTCTTCACCGCGACAATTTCGCCGGTCTCATTGTTTCTGCACTTGAGGACCATACCATAGGCGCCCTCGCCCACCACCCCGAGGACCTCATACTTGTTCATCCGGGGCAAAAACGGGCGATTCAGCCATCCGCAGGCTCAAAGTACCCGTCTTGCTCTCCCGGCGTGGCGGAGCAGTCGTCAAAGCCAATCGCTGCAGTGTGGCGAAATACTTCCGTCCCCGGCTGCGCGGCGCGGCGCGACTGCTGGCCGATTTGACGCGCGATGCGTGCGGCTCGGTGCCATTGGCCGGCGCGGGAAGGGCGAGGCCGCCCAGCACGTGGCCCCGCCCGCCGCGTCACCGGGTGCCCGAAAACGGAGCGCGGGTGGGCGCCGGCGACCGGCAGTGTCGCGACGATTCCTCTTCCATCGGGTTGGGTGCGCCAGGGGCCGGGGCGGGGGCGGCTGGTCAAGCGTACCGGTACGCCCTCCCCCCCAGCATTCTTCTGTTGGCGCTTTCGACTGGAATCATGCTGAAGTACCCGTGGTGGAAGGAAATCTCTGGCCCATACCCCACCTGGGAGGGCCCGAAGGTGACTGGCTCCGGAGTTCTTGAGCACTAAAGCCGCAACTAGGTCCCTAATTAGCACAATTAAGACCCTCTCGGGTGCTTACGTTGCTGGATAAACCGCAATAGCGCCTTGACGTACGTTTCGAGCAGGGCTGCAAGGAGGACGGCGGGGGGTGCCACCGGGGGCAGGGCAAGGTCGGGGAGATGGTCATCCACCGCGCCGTGATGCGACAGGACATGGACGGTGCGCCGCTGCCCGCCTCCGGGCCCGGGACCGGGCCCCCCCCGCCCCCCCCGTGAGCGCCCCGCCCACGTATCGGCCCGCCACCCTGCCCTCCCCCGCAGCCATCCAGAAGGCCGTGGAGCAGGGCCACGACGTGAACGAGGTTGAGGGCGCCGGGAACACTCCCCTGCACAACGCCGCGTGGGCCGGGTGGCTCGAGGGCGTCGAGCTCCTCCTCGACCTCGGGGCCAAGGCCGACGCCTCCAACAACGCCGGGGACCGCCCCTACCACTTGTGAGCGCCGGCGGGCCCCGCGGCGCGCAGCCCCGCCAGCTGAGCCGTCCCGCGCCCCCTCCCCGGCCGCGGCCCCCCCGGCCCCTCTCCGCCCCGCCCGCCGCTGCCGCGACGGACCCCGCCCGACGCTCTCCCCCCTGCAGCGCCCAGCTCCTGGAGCAAGACGCCGTCGCCGACCTCCTGGTGTCCCGGGGCGCGAGCACCGAGCGCGGGAAGGTCATCGTGCAGGACCACGTTCCCAAGGTCAGGGACTTCTTCGCCAAGGAGTGCTGGGCGCACCACCCGAAGCCCTACCAGGACTTTGTCGATTGGCGCGCCCGGGAGGACGCCTTCGAGGCCGAGGAGAGGGAGCGCGTCATCCCGTCCATCTGAGCGGCCAAGCCCCGGACCCCTCGCGGGCCGGCGGGGGGGCGAGGGGGTTCAGTGCCCGTGCTCCCGGCCGGCTCTCGCCTCGGCGAGCGCTCGCCGACTGCCTCGGAGCTGCAAGCGTGTGATGCGAGGGGACGCCCGGGGGCCGTCCTCGGGAACGTCCCCTCCGGCCAAGCCTTTGAAGAGACCGTCCCCTCCTGCTCGACAAGAAACCCGACTGCGATTCGTGGGAAGGTCTGGAGCTCATCGAGGCTCTCGGGAAGTGGGGGGCTTGCGACTGGCAGCCGGGATCCCGGTGCCCGTTGCCCGGGGTGGGGGGAGGGGCGGGGCGTCGCGCTCCCTCCCCTCGTCCGTGCGGCCCATCCCCGGCAGGGCCCAGTTCGTCCGGACACGCTCCACGATCACCTGGACGGAGAGCGTGCGCCCCCTGCACCCCCTCGGTCCCTCACCCTCGCCTGTTTGCACCCGGGCCCCGTCCGAGGTATCCTCGAACTCGTTCTTGCCCATCGGGCGCTGAGAGGGAACATCATACGTGATGGACCCCATCACGGGACAAGTCAGCCAGCCGGAGCGGTTCGCTCGGTACTACTTCCCCCTCGAAGGAGCGAGGGAGGAGGCCGGCTTGTGAGTCCAGGGCCCTCCCAACCGCGTCTCCGGGGGCCCCTCCGGGGCACGGTCAGTCGAGATGCCAATGATATATTCCATGAATGGACTCGGACCTAGAAAAGAGGCCTCCAATGCCACGAGCGGCGAGCGCTCGCGGTCCACGCCAGGGCTGCCCACATGCGCATGCAAACGCCCCGACGCGCTCGCCTAAGTGAGATCTTGCTGTTTGATTCCCGCAGCTTCGCCGTGACACCTTCAAAGCTCGGAGTGGAGGGAGGAATTGACGCTGTTGGTCCCCCCACGACGCTCACGGCGCGGAGGTGAGCTGGCCTGGAGCCTCCCCCCAACCCGCCCTGTCCCCGGGCGCGACGGACGCGGAAGGTCACTCCACCGCGGCTCTTTGGGATTTATCGGGTAGATATGGCTGTAAATATCCCCAAAAGCTCCCGAATACGCCCGATAATACACGAAAAATGAGAGAGGGGCGGCCTTCGTAGGGGACATCCCGCACGGTCAACCTCCACACGCGAAGTTGAGCCGACCCGCAGCGTGGGGTTATCTCCCCGCATTCTCCCGCTATACGAACGCGAATATTCACCAACTACCTTAAATTCCGCCGTATTTTGACGAATGATCCCTGAGTGGCCGCGAGAGGCGCGAGTCCTCCCCCCCGGGGACCAGGTCCACCCTGCACCCTTGTCCCACCGCTCTCGCAGGCCGCCGGCGGTTCCGGGGGTGGACCGCGATTTCCTGCTGAGGACAACAGGGGATCTCGGGGCCACGGGCCGGGCGGGCAAGGCGGCGGACACCCCGACCCGCCCCAACACGCAGCAGCAGGGCGTGGTCCTCGACGCCACGGCGACCCAGGCGCAGGCCAACTTCGCCGCCACGCCGAGGCGCGCGGCCTCCCAGGCCCGGCAGACCCACCCGGCCCTGCCCTTCTACGGCCACTTCGACGTGACGTCGGCGTGGGACTTCGACCACCCGGCCGTCGACACCACGGCCTACTCCCCCCAGCTGGGCTTCTCCCGGTTCCGCATGGCGTACGTACCGTTCACGACCGAGGAGCCGCGGTCGGGGACGTCGGGGCTGCGGGTGAAGCCGAACGGGGAGGAGGACGAGCACGCACCCGTGGGCAACGTGTCTCACGGGGAATTCACGCTCGAGGGGTCCTTGGCGAAGAAGTTCGCCTCGCTCAAGGTGGGCGACACGGTGGAGATCAAGGCGATCGCCGACTGGGCCGCCAAGCTGCACCCGCGGGGGGTGCAGGACCTGAAGCCGCTGCTGGTGCTGTGCCAGGGGCTGCTCCGGGGCATCTTGGACGAGAAGTACTCGTTCTACTGCGAGGAGATCCTCCTGCTGCGCGACAACCTCAAGACGACGCAGGAGATGTGGAAGGCCGAGGTGGCGGAGATGAACGAGGCGATCGCGTCGCTCGAGACGGAGATCAGCCAGCAGGAGGTCAAGACCAACGTGATGCAGCGGTTCAAGACGGTCATGCACCGGATCAAGGACTCGCAGGCCGAGGCCGACCGCAAGGAGCACGACGAGAAGGTCAAGGACATGCTCGCGCAGAAGGAGCAGAACCGGATGAAGCTGGAGGCCATGTACCAGGAGGCGGCGGCAGAGCTGGAGAAGTCGAAGCGGACCATCGAGCGGCTGGAGCACGAGGTCGAGGCGATGGCCGAGGAGGGCGACGTGCTCAAGTCCAAGATCAAGGCCACGGACCACGGCGCGCGGATGGACCAGCGGAAGCTCCACGCCGCGCAGGGCCTCATCAAGCGCCTGCAGGAGAACCTGAGGAACAAGGCGCGGTTCATGAACATGGCGTTCCACGACTCGCGCATCGAGCAGTCCCTCCAGGGCCTCATGGAGGGCACCGAGGACCCGCGCGAGATCTCCAAGTGGATGCAGCGCAACGGCGTCCTGGCGTCGGCGCAGCTGCTCAACCTCCTGAAGTCGGACCAGGCCTACCACACGGTCACCGAGCTGCCCAAGGACTTCGCCGCGGGGGTCATGTCCGAGGCCACCGTCGCGTCCATCACCAGGATGATCGAGTTCGCCGCCGGCTCCGGCCCCGCCGGCGCCGACCTCGCCCAGTCCCTCGCCGACATCATGAAGGACATGTCCCCGGCGCGGGTTGCCGCCGTCATGGCTGATCTGAGCGCTGAGATCTTCGATCAGGTCTCGGACCACTTTGCTTTCGCGATCGAGGAGCAGGCGAAGAAGAGGGGGAAGGGCAAGAGCGTCGGGTTTGCCCTCGGCGTGGACTTCCCCGACGAGGACGACAGCCAGTCGAACATGTCGGCGGGCGATCTCAAGCGCATGGTGACCGAGGCGCGGGACGTGCGCGTGCTGCTCAAGTCGACGACCGCGGCGTGGGAGGACCTCGAGGAGGTCATGGCCGACGACAACTACGGCATGGCCGAGGGGGACGAGCTCACGAAGGACGGCAACGCCCCCAAGGTGCAGAAGGCGATGAACATGGTGGGCGCGGCAGCCAAGCGGGCAGCGGACCGGATGAACTCGATCGCCCCCGAGGTGATCGCGGAGATGCTGTCGAACGTGGAGGGTGGCGTGGCCGACGCCATCATGGACCACATGGAGACGCAGGTGGCCGCCAAGGTGATGGAGTCCCTCGCCGGCCGGGCGGTCGAGACGCAGGCGCTCAAGATCAAGGAGGGCGACGAGGTCGACAAGCTCCTGGGCGCGATCGAGCGGGTCTCCAAGTCCCGGACGCACCTCGAGCTCACGGAGAGGCTCAAGTACGTCCAGCACCTCATGATGCACATCCACGGCATCGGTTTCACCCTGCGGCAGCTCGTCGACGACTCGGGCGACCCCGAGGACGTCAACCTGGAGAGCGACGAGGCGCCGGAGCAGAGCCTGATGCTGATGCTCAAGATGGACACGCTGAGCAGCAACGAGCCGCACGTCACGAGCATCGGCGAGGCCGGGGCGCAGGACCTGCTCCGCGAGATCGAGCTCAAGAACAACGCCCCCGACGCGGGGGCCCCGCCCGAGGGCGCCGAGGAGGAGACGGCCGAGGAGGGGATCGCGGCGGCCATGGCGGCCGACATGGGCGGGGACGGGATCGAGATGTCCGAGGCGGAGCGCACGCTCGCCCGCCGCAACATGGAGAACCTCGCCGTGTGCCAGGTGGCCACCCTGCAGCACGAGCAGCCCGTGGTCACCCGCGCCCACATGGCGGCGCCCGTCTTCATCAAGCAGGACGGGAAGGAGTTCGTCTTCGGGACCGTGTCCACCTCCCAGGGCGCCCACACCATGTGCCCCCTCTGCAAGCGCGGCTCCGAGACCCACGAGCTCACCCCCCAGAGCATCCAGCACATGATGCTGATCGCCAAGGCGATCGGGGAGGGCGTCAGCACCGTGGCCGAGGAGGAGCGCATCAGCGTCGAGAAGGTCGAGAAGCTCCTCGAGGAGGCCGACGGGCCCCTCGACGTCGCCATCCCCGGCGAGGCCGAGAAGCGGTCGCAGTTCAAGGAGACGCTCCAGATCATCGCCCTGCGGATCACGCAGAAGATGCGCACCTCGGACATCCTCCGGAAGCAGCTCGGCGAGATCAAGTCGTACGCCAAGCCGCCCAAGCAGGTGGTCCAGGTCATCCTCTGCACCTTCATGCTCCTCGGGTACCCGGGCGTGGACCGCTACCTCGGCAAGGAGTACGCGCTGCCCCAGGACTACCGCGCCCTCTGGGCCTTCCTGCGCAAGGGCATCAGCCTGGAGAAGCCCTCGCCCAAGTACCTGCCCCCGCGCATGTCGCGCCTCGCCGAGGTCCTCCCCAAGGTCCCCCTCCCCGAGTGGCAGTACGCCGGGTCCAACAAGGCCCTCGAGGACATCACCCACATCGACGCCAAGCAGGGCTCCCACGCCACCGCCCTCCTCCGCAAGTGGTGCCTCTCCATGATCAACCTGCACCGCATCCTCTACGTGGAGCCCGCCGCCGAGTAGGCCGCGCCCCCGGGACGCGCCCCGCCGCCTCCCCTGCGGACGCCGCGACGTTTAACCGCGGACAACGCGTGCCCGGCGCGCCCCCCGCCCCGGCCCCGGCGCCCGTGAGGGCCGCCACGAGTTCGCCCCCGACTCGCGTTCCCCAGCCAGGCCCTGACCGGGCTCCCGGGCTCCCGGGCTCGGCACACGCCAGCTCCGGGGCGGCGAGACCTCTCGAGGGGATCCCGCGCCTCTTCCTTATGCAAGGTACCCTACCGCTACCCTGAACCCGGTAGATGTCCCGCTCGCGACCCGAAAACGGAGCCACTCCCCCCCACCCCCTCTCCGCACATTCATGCTCGCCGCTGGGCGCGTGACGCCCGCGGGCGTGTGCTCCACCTCGGCACCTCGAGGCCGTGATGCTGCGTCTGGCGTCCCCGCCAGCGCTCACAAGAGGCGCGCCAGGGTCTTGCGGCGGGCCGTGGACCCCGAGAAGCCCTTCGCCGACCTCGAGGGCCTCGAGGAGCTCTTGAACGGGAGGAAGTTCACATGTAAGCGCCCGTCGCCCAGGGATGCCGCCTTCTTCACCACGGAACGCCGGGGATCGCGCGCGGCGGGGCGCCTCAGGCGCGACGCGGGGGAAACACCCGGGGAGAACCGCCCCCGGCGCCGGCCCCACTCGTGGCCCGGGCGAGCGCGCCCCCGCCCCGGCCCCCGACCCCTCCCGCAGGCACGCAGTGCGGCAAGTGCTGCACGGGGGCCGGCGAGGTCTGGGTGTCCGCGGAGGAGGCGCGGGCGATGGCGGACCACCTCGGCCTCACGCCGGGGGCCTTCGAGGACACGTACTGCAAGAGCTACCGCGCCGACGGCTTCCTCCTCCTCCGGCAGAAGCCCGGCACCCAGGACTGCGTCTTCCTCGAGGACAGCCTCTGCGTCCTCCACGACCTCCGCCCCACCCAGTGCCGCACGTACCCGTGGTGGCCGGGCCTCCTGGACCCCGACGCCTGGGCCGAGGAGCGCGACGCCGTGTGCGAGGGGATGGATCACTCGGACGCGGGGGCCACGGACGCCGCGGCGGCGATGGGGGACCTCCACGAGGCGCACCGCTACTTCATCCAGAGGGACCGGGCCAGGGACGCCGCGCACGAGGCCAGGCGCAAGGGGCGGGGCGGCGCCGGCGACCCCTGACCGCGCCAGGCGGGGCTCCCCGGGCGACGGGGCGGCCCCTCTCGAAAGGGTTCACCGGG
>Ga0181583_10003840_pt1 | contig 11009 bp, 10 predicted proteins | sample 071ome_31_FD_132461 | JGI IMG/M metagenome (GOLD analysis project Ga0181583, IMG submission 132461) | Coastal salt marsh microbial communities from the Groves Creek Marsh, Skidaway Island, Georgia - 071405CT metaG (megahit assembly) | ecosystem: Environmental > Aquatic > Marine > Intertidal... | reverse complement strand
TACGGCAACAACCGTTATTGGGTAGTTCATGGCCTTCTTGATTTTGGCCTTCAGGGCTTCCGATTTTTCTTTATAGGTTGCCAGACTTTGCAGCATGGATTCCAAGGCACCTGGAAGCTCGCCCTTGGCCGCTCTGCCTTTACTGTCTTTGCCCTGCCAGACATAAGTAGCCTTTTTAACAGCTGCTGGGGTTGCCATCTTGGTTTCTACCTCTTATCTATTTTTACGTTTTTTGCCGGTCTTGTGTTAAATCCGGTAATCATAAAATCTAAGTAATTCTGTTTGCCTCAGCCAGGCTGGTTAAACCTTTAGCAACTTTTATCAATGCGGAAGCTCGAAGATCATTAAAGCCTTGTAGCCTAGCCATATCAGCTATCTGAATAGTGTTTCCGCCCTCCATTATAATGCGAGAAATACTATCAGTGATAGGAACTACTTCATATATCCCAACTCGCCCCTTATAACCTTCATGACACTTGTCACAGCCTACAGCACCGTATAATTCCATGTTTTCCAGCTGTTCTTCACTAAAACCTTCCTGTAACAATATTTTAGGAGGCAGCCTGATAGGCTTTTTACAGTGATTACACAGCCTCCTGGCCAGACGCTGGGCGATAATCAGTGGTAGACAAAGGCTTCAGGTTTTGCATTATTTATCTACTAAATAAACGAGCTGGAATTCAGCATGACATAGCTGCTCTGAAGGCACAAGCGAGCATCCATAAACTGTGATGCACGTGGAAAAATAAGCAAAACATCGCTGGAATACAGCGTGAGAACTAGACAAAGCGCATAGAAAAATCAACTGCCTGGCAGTGTTTGGTCAGTGCGCCGACCGAAATGTAATCGACCCCGGTTTCTGCAACAGCAACAATATTTTTTTCGTCGTAGCCACCTGATGCTTCCAGTAAGGCTCTGCCTTTATTGATGGCAACCGCCTGTTTTAAATTCTCCAGACTAAAATTGTCCAGCATTACGGTATCGGCTTTTGCCTGTAGCGCAATTTCAAGCTGTTCCAGTGTTTCCACTTCCACCTCAACAGGTTTTTCAGGATCGAAGCGGCGCGCATAGGCGATGGCTTCAGCAATACCACCACAAGCATTGATATGATTTTCCTTTAACAGAAATGCGTCATACAGGCCCATGCGATGGTTATAGCAGCGCCCTTGCGTGACGGCATATTTTTGAGCGAGGCGCAGCCCTGGAATGGTCTTACGGGTGTCCAGAACTTTCACCGCTATATGTTGCACAAGTTCGGCATAACGTCGGGCAATAGTGGCTGTGCCGGATAATATCTGCAGGAAGTTCAATGCAGTGCGTTCGGCACTGAGAATATTTTTTGCGGAGCCATAAGCTTTGAAAATGAGATCATTGCCCTGGCATTGAGCGCCTTCACTTACTTCCCAGTCTATATCTATGCTCGGATCAATTTGCCTGAACACCTCATTGACCCAGGGTTGGCCACAAATGACAGCCGTTTCCCGGCAGATGACCTGCGCTACAGCCCTTTCTTCCGCAGGAATCAGGGAGACGCTGATATCACCGCTGCCTATATCTTCTTGCAGGGCGCTACGGACATTCGCTTCGAGGTCCTGTAAAAAAAAGTTATCGCTCATGTTGTTCTCTTTTTTATTTGGCTGCTTCATTATAGCTTAGGCCTTTTGTGGTATAACAGAATTATGAAGATTATTAATCACCATCTGGATTGCGCACGTCAGCTGGCTTCTCCAAACTGCAGTAACAGGGAAAATGACGAGATCAGCCTGTTGGTGATTCATAATATCAGTTTGCCTCCCGGTCAGTTTGGGGGCTCCTATATTGATGAGCTTTTTTGCAACGAGCTGGATTGCAGCCAGCATGAATTTTTTAAAGAGCTGGAAGACTTAAAAGTATCGTCACATCTGCTGATTCGAAGAGATGGCGAGATTGTGCAATATGTGCCATTTAACAAGCAGGCCTGGCACGCAGGTATCTCTAATTATGCAGGGCGTGAATGCTGCAATGAATTCTCCATAGGCATTGAACTGGAAGGCACTGATTTTGATGAGTTTACCGAATCTCAATACAGGGCTTTAATTGCTGTCACCCAGGCTTTGCTGGAAGCCTATCCAGAGATGAGTAAAGACAGAATTGTGGGCCATTCGGATATAGCGCCGGGACGAAAAACTGATCCTGGTTCATATTTTGACTGGGCATATTACAAGGGCGGACTGACAGGATAAAAAACGCTCACTACATGGCTATCTTACTGATATATATGACAATTAAATAATCGTCACGATTAAAAATTGCCTTTTTGTAGTAAAACTACACAAATATCTGGCTTTACTGGAAATCAGGCATTAATTTAAGTAGAATTGCGCGCAATTGTAGATTTACTACAGATATTAATAGCAAAGAGAAACCAGAGAATTCAATATGTCCGAGAGTAATAAAGATATTGACCGACAGGAAACGCAAGAATGGGAAGACTCAATTGCATCGGTCATCAAGAACCAGGGGCTGAGCAGAGCACAATTTTTGCTCAAATGCCTGATAAATAAAGCCACAGAAGCTGGTGACCCGCTCCCCCCTGACACTCTCATCACACCTTACCGTAATACCATCCCTGTTTCCGCCGAAGAAAAAATGCCTGGTGATATGTTCATGGATAGAAGCATCCGGGGCATAATCAGGTGGAATGCCATGGCCATGGTAATGCGTGCCAACTTGCTGGCTCTGGATCTGGGTGGACATATCTCTTCCTTTGCATCCAGTGCAACACTTTATGATGTCGGTTTTAATTATTTTTTCCGTGGTGAAACAGAAAACCAGATGGCTGACCTGGTCTTTTTCCAGGGGCATTCTTCGCCGGGGATATATTCACGTTCATTTCTGGAAGGGCGGCTAACTGAAGATCAGCTTAAGCATTTCCGTCAGGAAGTAGATGGTGGCGGGCTATCTTCTTATCCACATCCTCATTTAATGCCTGACTACTGGCAGTTCCCGACTGTTTCTATGGGACTCGGGCCGATACAGGCTATTTACCAGGCCCACGTCATGAAATATCTGGATAACCGGGACCAGGTAAAGCAAGGCGACCGACAGATTTGGTCTTTTATGGGTGATGGCGAGTGTGATGAACCGGAATCCCTGGGTGCCATCAGTCTTGCCGGACGGGAAAAGCTGGGCAATTTGAATTTTGTCGTTAACTGTAATCTGCAACGTCTGGATGGACCGGTACGGGGTAATGGAAAAATCATTCAGGAACTTGAAGGTATCTTCCGTGGTGCAGGCTGGAATGTGATTAAAGTTGTCTGGGGCAGGCATTGGGATGCCTTGCTGGCAAAAGACGAGGACGGCTTATTGCAGGCTCGAATGGATGAAGTGGTAGATGGTGAATACCAGACCTATGTCAGCCGGGGCGGTGCCTATACCCGTGAGCATTTTTTCGGCAAGAGCCCTGAATTATTAAAAATGGTCGAACATTTGTCAGACGAAGACATCATGAATTTGAATCGTGGCGGGCATGATCCGTTTAAAGTATATGCGGCTTACAAGCAGGCAGTAGAAACCACTGACAGGCCAACTGTGATTCTGGCCAAAACGGTGAAAGGTTATGCTTTCTCCGCCGTGGAAGGACAGAACCCGGCACATAACACCAAGAAGCTGAGTCTGGACAGTCTGAAAAATTTCCGTGATCGTTTTGGTATTCCTATTCCAGATGAAAAACTGGAAGAGGTGCCTTTCTACCGTCCGGCAGAAGACAGCCCGGAAATGCAGTACATGCGTAAACGTCGTGAAATGCTGGGTGGTGTCGTGCCGCAGCGCAGAAAAAGCAGTAGCAAGCTGGAAACGCCTGCTCTCAGTGATTTTTCTACTATCACGGAAGGCACGGGAGATCGGGAAATTTCAACCACCATGGCCTTTGTGCGTTTGATATCGGCTTTGGTAAAAGATAAAAAAATCGGCCAACAAATTGTACCGATTGTTCCTGATGAGGCACGTACTTTCGGTATGGAAGGCATGTTCCGTCAGATCGGTATTTATTCTGCGAAAGGCCAGCTTTATGACCCCGCCGATTCAGGGCAGGTGATGTACTACCGGGAAGATGTGAAAGGGCAGATACTGGAAGAAGGTATCAATGAAGCAGGCGCGATGAGTTCGTGGCTGGCTGCGGCGACTTCTTACAGTGTGCATAATTATCCACTGATTCCTTTCTATATTTATTACTCCATGTTCGGATTTCAGCGGGTGGGGGATTTGTGCTGGGCTGCCGGTGACCTGCAGGCAAGGGGTTTTCTGATCGGCGGAACGGCAGGCAGGACAACCCTGAACGGTGAAGGGCTGCAACACCAGGATGGTCACAGCCATATACTGGCAAACACCATTCCGAACTGTGTGACCTATGATCCGACTTATGCCTATGAACTGGCGGTGATCATCCAGGATGGTATGCGCCGGATGTATCAGGAAGATGAATCGGTTTTTTATTACATCACCACCATGAATGAAAACTATGTACAGCCGGAAATGCCAAAAGGTTGTGAAGAAGGCATTAAAAAAGGCATGTACCTGTTGGAAGATGGTGACAGTAAAGCTTATAAAGTTACGTCAAAAGATAAACTGCGCATACGTTTATTGGGCAGTGGCACTATTTTACGTGAAGTGAGAGCTGCTGCAGAAATCTTGCGCAAGGACTACAAGGTCAGTGTTGATGTCTGGAGTGCGACCAGCTTTAACGAACTGGCGCGTGATGGACAGGCAGCCGAGCGCTGGAATATGCTGCATCCGGAAGAGCAGCCAAAAGTTTCGTATGTTGAAGAATGCCTGTCCTCACAGGAAGGCCCGGTTATTGTTTCAACCGACTATATGAAACTTTACGGGGAACAGATAAGAGCTTTTGTCCCTGCGCCGTTTAAAGTATTAGGCACAGATGGTTTTGGCCGCAGTGATGGCAGACAAAAGCTCAGACACTTCTTTGAAGTGGACAGAAGTTTTATTGTATTAGCTGCCCTGAATGAGCTGGCCAAAGCAGGCAAGATTGAAGCCTCGGTAGTCAGTAAGGCCATCAAGACAATGAAACTGAATCCGGAAAAAGTTAATCCGGTACTGGCCTAGGTTGAGCCAATAAAATAGTAAACAATGCATAATTTAGCGCGTTAGTGTATTAGAACGCAGAAGCGTAAAGTAAAAAGCAGTAAACGAGAATTAGGAGCAAACATTCGTGTCTCTGGAAAAATTAACAATACCTGATTTAGGTGATTCAGAATCGGTCGAAGTCATTGAGGTTCTGGTTTCACCGGGAGATGAGATTCAGGAAAATGATTCTCTGGTTGTGCTGGAAACCGATAAAGCCGCCATGGAAATTCCTGCTACCAGTGCGGGTACGGTTAAGCAAGTGCTGGTGAAAGTCGGTGACATGGTCAGCCAGGGGCATGAAATTGTTGCTCTGGAAACGACAGCGGGTGCTTCAGACGAAGCTGCAGAAACCGAGGCAGTGGAAGAAAATGCAGAAGAAAAAACTGTAGTCAAAGAAACCGAAGCTGAGCCAGCAGCAGCTAAAGATGCCCCCGTAGCAGCAGAAACTTCAGTAACGGAAATTGCGGTGCCGGATCTTGGCACTGATGATGCTGTTGAAGTGATTGATATACTGGTCGCCGTCGGTGATGAGGTGAATGCTGATGATGGTCTGATCACTCTGGAAACAGATAAGGCAGCAATGGATGTTCCTGCACCTTTTAGTGGAAAAATCACTGACATCAAAATCAGTGTAGGCGACAAGGTTTCGACTGGTTCAGTCATTATGTCTGCGGAAACTGCGGCAGCTCCAAAAGTGTCTGTAGCCAGCGAAGCGAGCAAGCCAGCACAGGCAACAGCAGAAGCCAAGACAAATGAAAATAAAGAAACACCTCCACAAACTCCTTCCACGTCATCAAGTCCATCCAATACAGTTAAAACAACAGCACCAAGTTCAACCAGTAAAGATAATTCCGAAGTCTATGCCGGGCCGGCAGTCAGAAAGTTAGCACGAGAGTTAGGTGTTGATCTGACTCAGGTCAGTGGCACCGGGACAAAAAATCGTATTCTGAAAGAAGATGTGCATGACTTTGTGAAAAACCTGATGCAGGGTGGCGGTACTGCTGCCGCTGCTGGTGGAGCATTCAGCCTGCCAACGATCAAGGATATTGATTTCAGTCAGTTTGGTGAAATTGAAGAAGTTGAGATGACTAAGTTGCATCAGGTGACTGCCCGTAACATGGCGCAGAATTGGCTAACCGTGCCACATGTCACGCAATTCGAAGAAGCCGATGTGACTGATCTGGAAGATTTCAGAGCCGCCCAGAAAGCACTTTCAGAAAAGAAAGGCATCAAGCTGTCTCCTTTACCTTTTATTGTGAAAGCCTGTGCACAGGCCTTGCAGGAATTTCCACAGTTTAATGTCTCGCTGCATTCATCCGGGACAAAATATATCCAGAAAAAATATATTCATATTGGTGTCGCCGTCGCAACCCCGGCAGGGCTGATGGTGCCGGTAGTCAAAAATGTTGACCAGAAATCAGTCTGGGAAATTGCTGCAGAAATAGCCGAACTCAGCAATATGGCCAAAGAGCGTAAACTGACCAAAGAGTTGATGGAAGGTGGCTGTTTTACAGTTTCCAGTCTGGGGAATCTGGGCGGAATTGGCTTTACACCTATCGTCAATGCCCCGGAAGTCGCAATTCTGGGTGTGTCCAAAACCATGGTTAAACCGGTGTGGATGAATAATGAATTTTTACCACGCAAGATGCTGCCGTTCTCGCTGTCTTATGACCATAGAGCGGTGAATGGGGTTGATGGCGGGATGTTCTGTCAGTATTTGAACGGCCTGTTATCTGATATTCGTCTGATGGTTTTATAAGGATTAACTATGCCTTCATTTGATGTAGTTTCTGAAGTTGATATGCACGAAATGACCAACGCTGTGGATCAGGCTCAGCGGGAAATCACCAATCGCTTTGATTTCAAGGGTGTGGATGCTTCTTTTGAATTAACAGACACAGAAATTATCATGACGGCGGAAGTGGATTTTCAGACCCAACAGATGCTAGATATCCTGCGTAATAAAATGGCTAGTCGCAAGCTGGATGTTAAAGCCTTGAAGCTGGGAGAAGTGGAAATTTCCGGTCAGCGTGCGATTCTGAAAGCGGCTGTACAGCAGGGTATAGAATCGGAAACAGCGCGTAAGATTGTTAAAAAAGTTAAAGATCAAAAGATGAAAGTGCAGGTTGCCATTCAGGGTGAAAAACTCAGGGTGACGGGTAAGAAGCGCGATGATTTGCAAGAGGTGATTGCTGTCCTAAAAGAAGATGATTGGGGATTGCCACTGCAATTCAACAATTTCCGCGATTAGCGTCTATTACACTCGTTTACTCTTCGTTGCTGAGCCTTTTTGGTTCAGTCATTTACTGGTCGCGTAAACTCCTTCCCCAAAAAGGCTCAGCGCCTCAATTAAACTTCGCTCATAACGACGCTGATTAAATTTCCTGTGCTCGCGACGGCACATTAAAGTTTAAGTTAGTTTTTAATAGGATTTTGCTGAAGCTAAAAAGCTCTGCGCCTCGACTAAATTACGCTCATAACGACGCTTGTAGGGTTGGAGTCTTTATTCATGCACACAGCGAAAGTTGACTATAAACTTTTTGTGTTAGCCACTTTGTTATTTTCTCAGTAATGCGTCCAATTCATCGGCCAGATAAGACCAGTCTCCATCCTCTTCAATAAGTTGTTCCAGAAATTCGGATTGGGCCTGATTCCAGCAATGAGCCTGATACAGTTTCATGGTTTCAGGTATGGGTTTGTAACGCTCAAGGAAGTGATGAATTTCTTCATCAGAGTTTGGTAAACCAAGTTGTTTGAATAAGTCATTTAATGTGGGATTAACTTTTTCCATACCTTAAGCATAACAGTTCTGCGCACAGCTTTTGATCGATATCCCTTTATCTTTAAGGAAATGTCCCCATATTTGAATACAGATACTCCAATAAGGACAGCATCGTGCGTTTTCTGTTTTTAACTTTTATTATCGTTCCCATTACTGAAATGCTGCTGTTATTTGAAGTGGCAGATCACATTGGTGCCTGGTACACATTGGGTCTGGTGGTGCTGACGGCAGTAATAGGTATTCAGGTATTGAAGCAGCAGGGTCTTTCAACCTTGACACGTGCCAATCAGCGCATAGAAAGCGGCGAGTTGCCGGCACAGGAGATGATTGAAGGGATATTCCTGGCTGTTGGTGGCGCTTTCCTGCTTACACCGGGCTTCATTACAGATACCCTGGGCTTTATGTTTCTAATCGGTCCGATCAGGCGTTTACTGGTGCAAGCTCTGATTAAGTCAGGCAAGCTGACTATTTTGCAGGCAGGTGGTCAACGCCAGTTTTTTTATACGCATCATACAAGCAGCTCGGAAGATAGTCGTGTTTATGAAGGGGAATTTGAACGGGAAACGCCTCCGGTGCCAGATCGGGATAAGATTGGCAAAGAATAAAGTTAAAAAAAATATTTTTTTCCTATTGAAATTATAGCAAGCAACCCCATTTAGTGTGTTCAAATCATAGTTCTTTTGTGCTTAACGCTTATAAGATATTGATTTGTAAAGGTTTACGGTCAGTTGACATGAAGAATCAACGGCCATTCAACGCATTATTAACACCAGATAGTTTTGGAGAATATAAACTATGAACATTCGTCCTTTACAAGACCGGGTCGTAGTACGACGTGAAGAAAATGAAACGACATCAGCTGGTGGCATTGTCCTACCAGGTTCTGCGGCTGAAAAGCCTTCTCAGGGGGAAGTCGTTGCTGTTGGTCCAGGCCGTTTACTCGATAACGGGGATGTCCGTCCGGTAGACCTGAAAGTCGGTGATAAAGTCATTTTTGGTAAATACGCCAGCAACACAATCAAACTTGGGGAAGAAGAACTGCTTATTCTCAATGAAAGCGAAATATTTGGTGTTGTAGAAGGTTAAGGCAGAAGGCCAGGCACGAAAAAGTTTAATTAAATTTTACTAACAGATTGAATAATAGGAACTAAGACAATGGCTAAAGAAGTGTTATTTGGAGATAAGGCCCGCCAACGTATGTTAAAGGGCGTAAACCTGCTGGCAGATGCCGTAAAGGTAACCCTCGGACCTAAAGGTCGAAATGTGGTGCTGGACAAATCCTTCGGCGCACCGACTGTAACTAAAGACGGTGTTTCTGTCGCAAAAGAAATTGAATTAAAAGACAAGTTTGAAAACATGGGTGCACAGATGGTGAAGGAAGTTGCTTCCCAGACTTCTGATCTGGCCGGTGACGGTACCACCACTGCAACAGTTTTGGCGCAGGCAATTTTGAACGAAGGTTTGAAATCAGTTGCTGCGGGTATGAACCCAATGGATCTCAAACGTGGTATTGATAAAGGTGTTGCTGCTGTTGTTGAAGCACTGGGTGAAATGTCACAGCCTTGTACTGAGACTAAAGCAATCGCACAAGTAGGTAGTATCTCAGCTAACTCTGATACAACTGTGGGTGACATTATTGCTGACGCCATGGAAAAAGTCGGTAAAGAAGGTGTGATCACAGTAGAAGATGGTTCCGGTCTGGAAAATGAACTGGATGTAGTAGAAGGCATGCAGTTTGACCGCGGTTATCTCTCTCCGTATTTTGTAAACAACCAAGACAATATGACGGTAGAACTGGAAGACCCACTGATTCTTCTGGTTGAGAAAAAAGTGTCTAACATTCGTGAAATGCTGCCATTACTGGAAGGTGTTGCCAAAGCTGGTCGTCCTTTGCTGGTAATTGCTGAAGACGTTGAAGGTGAAGCCCTGGCAACTCTGGTTGTTAACAATATGCGCGGTATCGTAAAAGTTGCTGCGGTTAAGGCACCTGGTTTTGGTGATCGTCGTAAAGCCATGCTGGCTGATATCAGCATACTGACTGGCGGTACTGTTATCGCTGAAGAAGTCGGTTTGAATCTGGAAGGCGCTACCGTTGAAGACCTGGGTTCTGCCAAACGTGTCATCATGACTAAAGATAACACCACGATTATTGATGGTGCTGGTCAGGCTGATGCTATTCAGGCTCGTGTGACTCAGATCAGAGCGCAAATAGAAGAAACCTCTTCAGACTACGATCGTGAAAAACTGCAGGAACGTGTTGCTAAGCTTGCCGGTGGTGTTGCCGTGATCAAAGTTGGTGCCGGAACCGAGATTGAAATGAAAGAGAAAAAAGCCCGTGTTGAAGATGCTCTGCATGCAACACGTGCTGCGGTAGAGGAAGGTGTTGTACCGGGTGGTGGTGTTGCACTGGTACGTGCCTTACAGAAAATCGAAGGCCTTGTCGGTGATAACGAAGATCAGAATGTTGGTCTGAATTTCCTGCAACGAGCCTTGACTGCACCATTACGTCAGATTTCTGAAAACGCCGGTGATGATGGTTCTGTGGTGCTGGATAAAGTCCGCAGCTCCAAAGGTAACAATGGCTACAATGCTGCCTCGGGAGAATACGGTGATATGTTGGAGATGGGTATTCTTGATCCAACTAAAGTTACCCGTTCAGCCTTGCAGGCTGCCGGTTCTGTTGCCGGTCTGATGATTACCACTGAAGCGATGGTTTCTGAAATACCTGAAGAGAAACCTGCGCCAATGCCTGATATGGGTGGTATGGGCGGTATGGGCGGTATGATGTAAAGCCCCTGCAGCTTGTAAACAGCTAATAAAAACCCCGCCTTCGTGCGGGGTTTTTTATTGCAGAGGAAAAGTTTTTTAAAGGGTTAATTGTCTTTTAAATACAGGCTTCTTCCATATCGAGGTTGCGATACTGACTGGAAAAAAACACCAGGGGTTCTTTGTCTATATAGCTGCAGTCCAGCACTTTTGCTGCCAGCAAGGCACTATGCAGCGGATTCTTCCAGACTATATGGTCCCCAGCCTGCCCTTAAATGTGATATACCCGGATCCAGGCTTGCTCTCCTTGAGAGCCCGAAGTTTTCTGGATTTTCTTGTG